>JAEEGL010508481.1_pt1 | contig 109301 bp, 83 predicted proteins | sample 9134231 | NCBI WGS metagenome assembly JAEEGL01 (sample SAMN16246548, study PRJNA631951) | gut metagenome | biome: gut microbiome; feature: rumen; material: fiber-attached | host: Bos | place: Iran: Karaj | collected 2018-10
CCGAAGGTTGTCCGCGATACATCTTGCTCCTGTTGGAATAGCGTGAATATACGGTCATGGTGAAGGTATTGTTCTGCCATTTCATCGGACGGTAGAAGTATTCGGTGTTTTTGAAGAGCCGGTACTGGTATGCCGAGAGCACATACTGCATATCGTTGTTGCGACGAGTCCAGTACTTCCCGAAGAGGTTGGCCTGACGGTCGACTGACATCAGGTAGTCGAGGTTGATTTCATACACTGCCTCATACTGACTTTTGGTGAGCCCGAGTTCATAGGCCATTTTGTCGGAGAGGAACAGCGCTTCATTGCGTGCCTGATTATATGTCATTGCTGCGGCGGAGATGGCTATCGTCATCATCACTGCCATGGTCATTATCTTTTTCATAACTTTTGCATTTTAAGTGATACATTGTCATGTTTCTGCTGCAAAAGTAATATGGGAAATTCACCTTTGCAAGGGTTTTCGCCTAAGGTGGAAAGGGAGATTCCCTAAAGTTTCATCGGGGTTCACCCTATTGAAGAAAGACAAGAAGAGAAAATGATATTCCGAAGATTTTTGAAATACTGTTAGTCATCCTTTTGGCCAGAGAAAAAAGGAAAATGTTAAAAAATGACGTTACCTTGTATACATCTGAACAAAAACAAACGAAAAATATGAAAAAAGCCGTAATTTTGTACGAGCGTGCGAGTGCACTTCATTATCTCAATCATTTGAAGAAACGTTTCCTGCCTTCCGTCATCAGATGAGCAAAAGAATAGAGAATCATCTCGATTGGGCGACGCAGACCACCGTCATGACAGGAGCGAACCGCACGGCGCCATCAGCAACGGCGCGAGCATCGAGTTAAGGGCAGCCCGGCCTGAAGAGCGCATAAAGCAACGAACTGATGAGAAGAAAAGAGAACGACATTAAAGGCTTGAAAAAGTTTGTATTGGTATTTGCCTGCATGATGGCTGTCATTCAGGATATTGGAGCCCAGGAGTATTTTTCCTCTGCTTCAGATTTTGCGCGCCTGTATGTGGGGGCTGTGGAACCACAGTACCAAAAATCGCAGTGGCACGATAATCCATATTATAAAGACAACACCGATATGTATCAAGGGCGTATCAGTTATTACGGTGTGGTGTACGACAACGTAAAACTCCGTTTCGACCAGTTGATGCAGCGTGTTGTTGTGCTTTCTCCCACGGGGAGTGTTCTGTGTCTGCCTGAGCAAGAATTCATCGACTGGTTTGAGATGGACGGCCACAGATATGTGCATGCCCCTGAGGATAGTTCACGGTATGCTTCCCTACTTTGTGATGGAAGTGCTAATGGCGTTCGTCTTTATCACAGTGTGTGGAAGGTTTATCGTGGTGACGACACCTATGGAAGGGAGAAATCACTCAAACTGCTCAGCACCAAGGAACTGTATACGCTCATCACTTCCGATGGAGCGATGCATCATGTGAAGAATGCATCGGATGTGGCAAAACTCTTCCCCGAACAGAAAAAGCAACTCAAGCAGTTTGCAAAGAAGCATCGTCTTTCCTTCTCAAAGAGCAAGCGTGAGGAAAGTCTTGTGAAAATAACAGAAAGCATCTCTGGCTCCCCACTACAAAACCCGGATTTCCTGTCCACGGCAGCCAACAACCACCAGGCAACGCCACGGGTAAGCGAGGTTTCCCCGGGAACGGAAGCAAGTGACAGTCGGGCTTTGGCATCCACCGACGACACCGCGCTTGTCACCGGCATACCTGTTCTCGACAGTGATTCTGTGGCCATGGCAGTGGCCCCGACAAGGACAAGAGTCTATATCGTGCCGGGGGTGAAGAAAGCGAGGGAAAGCATTGCCGACGACCACGAACTTGCCGAGATTGTGGTTATCGGTGGTCATCAGTCGGCATTGAACAGTATAATGGTTGGTGCCGAGAAGTTCAAGCCCCAGATACTGAAGAACATCCCATCGGCCTTCGGAGAGTCGGATATTATGAAGATTCTGCTCACCCTGCCCGGTGTCACTACAGTGGGCGAGGCCTCTACCGGATATAATGTGCGAGGAGGCGCAACAGACCAGAACCTGATACTTTTCAACGGTGGCACTGTGTATAATTCGTCGCACTTGTTCGGGTTGTTCACGTCGTTCAATTCAGATGCGGTAGAGGATGTGGAGTTGTTCAAGTCAAGCATTCCCGTAGAATATGGAGGCAGGATAAGCAGTGTGTTGAAAGTGACCTCGAAGGAGGCCAGCATGCAGAAGTTCACAGGTTCGGCGAGTATTGGCGTGCTTACCAGCAAGGCGAATTTCGAGATACCTATTGTCAAGGAGCATGTGTCACTGTTGCTGAATGGCCGCACGACCTACAGTGACTGGATTCTCAAGAAGTTGCCCGAGAAAAGCGGTTACAAGAACGGCACCGCCAACTTCTATGATTTCGGTGGCGTACTGACATGGAAACTCAACAGCAAGCATCGTCTCAAGGTATATGGATATTGGAGTAACGACAGGTTCTCGTTCAGTACAATGGACAAATATGGCTATCAGAACCGTAACTTCTCTGCAGAGTGGCGCTCGATACTGAACGAACACATGACAGCCACGTTTTCTGCCGGACATGACCACTACGACTATTTCAACGAGGACAGGAACACGCCTTCGATGGCAGCCCGGTTGAGTTTCAGCATCGACCAGTCGTGGGGCAAATTGCTTATCCGGCATCGCCTGTCGGACAAGCAGGCATTCTCCTACGGTCTCTCCGTGCAGCATTACAATGTGCAGGCCGGCAAATATGAGCCTGTGGGTGAGGAGTCATACATCAATACCAATCAACTACAGAGAGAAAAGGCATTGGAGAGCGCCGCATTCATCGACTATGAGCGTTCGCTCACCGAAAGACTCACGGTCTCTGCCGGCTTGCGTTATGCGCTGTACAATGCACTGGGCCCTCGTGACGTGAACCTATACGATGAGCGTGAACTCCCCTCAGAGAGCACCTTGTTGGAGACACGTCATGAGACAGGCGTCATCAAGACCTACCATGCGCCAGAGTTACGCCTGTCGGCCCGCTATTACCTGCATGAGAACCTTTCGCTGAAGGCTGGTTTCAACACGATGCACCAGTATATCCATAAAGTGTCGAACACGTCCATCATGTCGCCTACCGATATCTGGAAACTCTCCGACCTCAACATCAAGCCCCAGAATGGCTGGCAGGTGGCTGCCGGTATCTATCATGAGACGGCAGGCAAAAAATACGAGTTGTCGGCAGAGGTTTACTACAAACATATCAACGATTACCTCAATTACCGCAGTTCGGCCGTTCTGCTGATGAACCCCCACCTTGAGACCGATGTTATCTCGACCAAAGGAAAGGCCTATGGCATAGAACTCCAGGCAAGGAAACCCATCGGCAAGTTGAACGGATGGGTGAGTTATACGTTCTCACGCTCCTTACTCCGCCAGGACAACGAGGGCGTGGCAATGCCCCTGAACAACGGCGAGTGGTATCCGGCAGAATATGACAGGCCTCATGAGGTAAAGGCCGTGCTCAACTACAAGTTCACCGAGAGATATAGCCTTTCGAGCAACTTCAACTTCGCCACAGGCCGCCCGACGACGGTGCCAGCCGGTAAATATTACGACACGTATAATCAGAAATACATGCCTTACTATACCGACCGCAACACCTACCGTATTCCCGACTATATGCGTCTGGACCTTGCGTTCAACATTGAGCCGACCCATAAACTGACCAGTTTTCTCCATACGTCGTTCTCCTTTGGTGTGTATAATGCCCTTGCACGAAGGAATGCCTATTCCATCTACTATGTCACCGAATGGGGTGAAATCAAGGGATATAAGTTATCTGTGTTTGGCACTGCCATTCCCTATGTGTCACTTAACATACGATTCAACTAAGATATGATGAAACTGAAATCGCCATATACCGTATTATGCTTCTTGGCAGTTGTGTGTACGCTGTCGGGATGTATTGATGAATATGAGGCCGACATTTCTTCTGACGACACCAACCTGCTCGTTGTTGAGGGGTCGATATGTGCTTCGAAATTGAACAAGTTCTACCTGTCGCGCACGATTGACATCAAATCACAGATACCACAAACGGTAACGGGCGCAACGGTCTCTGTACGCGGAACCGACGGTACTGTATTTGCGGCGCGTGAAACCGATGGATATTACTCCTGTCAGATTGACGCCCTTGACCCTGGCGTGGAATACTATCTGCGAATCGAGACCGACGGCGAGGTCTATGAATCAGACCCCCAGTTACCTCTTCGAACCGAGAAAATAGCCGAAGTGACAGGGGTGCAGAACACGCCGGAAAGCAATATCGACGTACTTGTCACTCCTGCTGAGCCTTTTGAGCCAGACAAGACCCATTACTATTCGTGGACATACGATGAGACATGGGAAGTGCATCCCGACTACACCACCATCTGGTATTACGACACGTTGAAACTGGCGCCAGTCATCAAGAGCGGACAGTTTCCTGAGCGTGGATGGAAGGACGCTAAAGGAACGACAATCATGGTAGGTTCAAGTCAGAATTACGAAGGACAGCATATCCACCGTCTCAAACTCTACGACATCAACCGTCAAAATGAGCGTATGTTTTACAGGTATAGCGGCCTGGTACATCAGCGTGCCATTTCAAGGGCAGAGTACGAGTATGAACTTGCGCGTCGCCAGGCGGGTTCTGAGATGGGCGGATTGTTCACTCCGCTGCCGTCGGCCTTACCTACCAACATCCATTGTCTCACGTCGAAGAAGCATGTGATTGGATTTGTAGGATGTGCGTTGAACACGAGTGACTACAGGTTCTTCTTCAATTACAAGGATTTCTCCATCTTCATTCCTCAACATAAAGACACGCGGCTATGGGTAGACGACCCTACCCCCCAGCAATGCTGCAAACTGGTATCCGAAGGAATGTTCCTGTGCGAATGGGAAGATGCCGAAATGTCGTCTGACCAGAAGACGCATACGGCATGGGCACACGATTATGAACTTGATGTAAGAATCAGAGGCGCATATGCCAAGGAACCTGATTTCTGGTCATTGGAAGAAAACGTAAGTTATTGAGATGAGCAACAAGGTATTATCACTGATTGCTGCGATGGTGCTTGCCACGAATACCCTTGCAGCGAATATTGAGACCGACCGCACATGGTATCTTGCCGGCGAGGCGATGAGAGTGAGCGTGACGGCCGACAATGCCATCATTGCATACGCCGAACTGTGTGATACGAATGGCTTTGCGGCAGGCATCGCGGTAGGACTTCAGCGGGGCAAGGGAACTGGCATTATCGAACTGCCTTCCGATCTCCACAGCGGATACTATGTATTGTCTGTCTATACCCGCAACGGCACCGATGTGGACCACAGGCTTGTCGCTATCGTCAATCCGCTTCGCAAGAGTGAGGACGATGACATCGAGTGGGTGAAAATCACACCTCCCGACTCATTGAGTTTTCCGCGGGCTGGTGAAGAGACGGGATTCTCCACGACAGACCTGACGGGTCAGAAGGATGTGGATGTGCGTGAGACGGAAGGCCATGTCATCAAGGCGCGGGTCAGGAATGTCTATGACGGCAATACTTTCAGGGGCAGTCAGATTCGCCCTTCCCTCAGTATCGTAGGCAAGCAGATACATTATTTTGAGGGGAAGATGGTCAATGACTCCATCGCCGTCTTCTACACCTACGACATCCACGGCAAGCAACCGCTGGTGCTCTCTGCCATGTCATCCACGGGCGTCAGTCTGCCTATCGAGATGATCAGTCCGTTTGCTGCCTTGCTCCCCAAAAGACTCCCGCATCTGGTGTTCCATTACAACCGCAGCGAAGTGGAAGCCCGTTCCATTGACATGCAACGTCATCAGATAGCCATTGCACCCGCCAAGCGTGAACTACAGTTGGGTGTATCTGCCGACGATGCTTCAGAAGAAGGCGTGCCGCTCAATTATGACGCCGCAGTTTTCGGAACGAAGCCCAACCTCACCTATAATCTCGACGAATACCGCCAGTTTTACACGGTCAAGGAGGTGATTCTTGAGTATGTGACCTGCGTCAGCAACAGGAAAGTCAATGGCATATCACAGTTGTTTGTCCGCAAGGAACAGGAATACTACAACACCTCTTTGCCTACATTGGTGCTGATTGACGGCATGCCGGTCTTCGACGTGGAACGACTTCTGAACTATGATGCCCGCCGTATTCAATATATCAACATCTACAGCGACCAATACACATTTGGTAATGGCGTTTATAATGGCATACTGTCGTTTATAACACGCTCCGGGCGACTCACGAACTACCCTACCGAGCCCAACGTGCAGTATCTGGTGTATGAATTTCCTTAGTCACGGCTAATGACCAAAAAAATCCCGAATCATAGAATTCAAGAACTGCCATACGGCATACTCATTCTCAAATTCTATCATTCGGGATATACCTTAGAAAAACCGATTATTCGGGATTGGAATTAGGCCAGGCCTACGGCCTTCTGCCATTGTTCGAAGAGTTCCATTTCCTTCGAATCCGACTTTTGATCGGCAATGATGACCTTGTGTATGAACAGGCTTGTGGTGACGAGGATGGCCTTTCGCTCATCGTCGTTGAATCCCTCCACCAGTTGCAGCGTCTCTTTCACGATATCGTCGAGGTTGTAGGAATGGTTGAGAGCGTCTTTCACCTCTGCTTTCAGTTCATCGCTGATATCGCCTACCTCTTCGATATTTCCCACGAAACTCTCGAGGAAGTCGCGCTCACGTTCGGCGAAATTACCGTCGCAGTTGGCGAAGAAAAGTCCTGCCTTCGCCATCAGTTTTATGGTATCGATAATCTTTTCCATCACTTCACGGATTTACCTGCCAGTCCAATAGTTTTCAACACACTCTCGGCCAAGCCGCCCAGATTACCCAGGTCGATGCCCATCTTTCCGAACATTCCACCCGTCTCTTCGTCTTTCTTTTTCTTGGCAGCCTTCTTGCTTGCCGTTGTCTGCTCATCGTCGACGGGAATTCCCGCCTTCCGTTTCACCTCCCTGGCCACATCGCTGGCACTTCTCGAAGGATTCCTGTGCACGGTAGTGGTGTCCATTCCCATTTTCTTCCGGATGTCTTTTGCGATATCACTTATTCCACCCGAAGAAGTGCGCGTAGTGCTGCTTGAAGAAGAGGAGGACTGTCGGCCGCCCATTTTCTTCTGCAGGTCTTCGACGACGTCTTCATTTGAGCCGCCCTGAGCCGAGCCGCCCATTTTTTCTCTCATCGAGTTGATGATATCCTCGATGCCGAGGCCGCCTCCGCTGCTACCCGACGAGCCGCCTCCTCCGAGCACTGAGCCGAGTACGTTGCCCAGTCCTCCTTTAATGATTTCTTCTAAAAAATTTCCCATAGATAAATATAGTTTTGAGGTTTGAGATTTGAGGTTTGAGATTTGAGATTTGAGGTTTATCATGCTTTGCATGATGAACATCGGCGGCGCCTCGGCAATTGAAGTAAACTTCATTGCACTCGGCTTGCACGATGTTTGAGATTTATTCCACCCATATCTCTACTATCCCTTTTTATAGATATAGTCGAGGGCTGCGCCTATAGCGGTGCAGAACTCCGAGTATTTTGGGATATGGAAACGCACGTTGTAGAGTTGTTCCATCATAGGGAACACGTCTTTGCACTGTGGCAGGAGCGAGAGGTTGCCGATGAGTACGAAGTTCTTGATGTCGGTGTTGAGCGCTGAGAGCACTGCCGCGCTTCCCACCGACTGCAGCACGGTATGAATGAGACCCACGGCGATGTCCTCTTTCGATGCATCAGTCTGCGCGTTGGCGAAGAGCGATGCGGTGACGTTCATCGGCAGTCCCGGCAGCGGGTGTGCGCTGATGTCGCCAATCATGAGGCTCACGTGCGAGATGTCGCCATGCTTTGCCAGTTCCGACACCTGTCGGATGTCGGAGGTTTGCAGCATGATGCGTGAGAGGCCCTGCAGTGTTCCCCCTCCGATGCTGATACCACCGATATGGTGGATGTCATTGCCGTTGCAGAGCACGAGCGATGTTCCCGTTCCCATGCTTACCACGATGATATGGTCGAGTTTTGACTCGAAGCGTGCGCCAAGTCCGTCGGCCACGAACTCATCCGCCCTGCTGGTGGGCAGTCCGTAGACCGGTTTCTCGATGTATGCGCTGCCCACGCCTGTGAGCACCACATGTTCGACGTCGGTCAGGTCGATATGGTTTTCATACAAGTATTTTCCAAAGGCCCCATAGAGCGAAGTCACGGGGTCGGCTGCGGTGATGCGCATGGGCGACACCACTTTCATCTCGTCAATTCCTACGATTTTTGTGGTGCTGATGCCCACGTCGATGCCAATTACGATACTCATTTAAATGAAGATTTTAGTTAAAAAGGTAGTTAAAGAGAACCTTCTTCATGTCTCTTTTTTGTTTACTACAATGTAGTAGGTTACACGCCACGAAGATACAACTTTTTTTTGGTTATTGGAGTGAAAGGTAAAAAAAACTCCTATTTCATGTAATAATTTCGGTCTAAAAGGGTCATATAAGCAGATATGACTGACAGGGAACTTGCCAACAAGGTATTAAGCGACAACGACCAACGCTGTTTCGCCGAGATAGTGAGGCGCTATTCGGGCATCGTCTTCTCGAAGACGTTGTCTGTGGTGCGGCGCGAGGAACTCGCCAAGGAGGTGACACAACAAACCTTCATCCGTGCCTACGAGCGTTTGGCCTACTGGCGCAACGACTCACTTGGTCCGTGGCTCACCACCATTGCCATACACACAGCACTCAACGAACTGGAACGTGAGCGCAGGGCACGGCAGAACTTCCCCCACTCCACTTCCGACACCCCCGGAAATGCCCTCTCATCCTCAACCCTTGTCAACGATTACGACGAAGAGCATGAGGTCTGTCTGCAACGTATGGAACGCGCCATCTCCACCCTTCCCGAACAGGAGCGTCAGATTATCCGTCTGCATTACTACCAGCAAGTGAAGACAGAAGAGATAGCCCGCCAGACCGGACTCTCGCAGTCGAATGTCCTTGTTCGTCTTCATCGCATCCGCGACAAGTTGCGCCGAATGATGTCTTCAGAAAGCGAACTATAATTCACCCCACAAAAACACCTTAAGAAATATGGAACAAGATAACAACCTCCATTTTACCGACGAGCAGTTCGACGAACTCATCCGAGAGTCGTTTCAGCGCCAGCAAATCATCGACGATATCAATGTCAGCGTGACACGGCAACTGCAGCACAGTGCACGTCGTAGACGGATGCAGCATTGGGGGCGCATTGTAGCCTTTGCCTTCGGTCTTCCCCTTCTGCTCCTTTTGTTTGGATGGCTGCTATGGTCTACCGTCTGTCAGGAGCACACCGCATATCTCACTATTTTCAATAGTCAGGTGCCGGTATATGCCTGTCTGCTACTCCCCGTTGCCGCGATGCTCTATGCCACCTGGCGTGCCATCAGGATTTTTTCGCCCGAAGAAGTGTAATAAATCCCTGCCGCGGCGGTCTTATTAGTGAACAAACCAATGAACCGGTTCAAGAGTGTTCATCACAATACATTCATTAACAAATAAAAAAAGCAATCATGTCAATAATTGAAGGATTTATACCATTAACAGCAGTTGTCTTATCATTGCTCTTTCCTATCATTGCCATTGTCTATGGCATCAAGGCTTCCATACGCAAAAAGCAATACGAGACAGAACTGCGACGCCTCATCATCGAAAACCACACCGACCTTGAAACCGCCAAGGCACTCATCGAGAAGCAGGAGCCTAAATCAGACAAATACACCTCGCTGCGCTTTGCGTGTGTGCTCATCGGAGTGGGTATTGGTGCCCTTGCCGACTATCTGCTCCATATCGAGGGTATCTATTTCTGGCTCGTCATCGCCTTCGGAGTGGGTCTGGGTCTGCTTGCCTCGTTCATTGTGGAGTTGAAATTGCAGAAGCAAGAGCCCAAGGAGTCACAAGAGCCATAATTTCAAAAACATATACACTCTCTCACTCCTCTCTGCAGAAGGAAAACCTTTTCTGGCAGAGAGGATTTTTTGTTTTGAATGATTTCTAAGTGAAGGGAAAGAAGTAGAGAGGTTGCGATGACATCGCAACATACGAGACGGAGCATCTGCGGTGTATCCCTTAGGGTGAAAGGGCAAGGCTATGCAGTCAGTCGGCTTCAGGTGGAGGACTTTGAGAAGAGAAGGGTATCAGGACTGGGAGATTGGGGTTGGCATCATCGTCGTCAATCGGTGGGTCATCATCGCTGGGGGTGTCATCATAACCCAAGAGGATGTGGATGATAGCCGCGACATCGGAGATGTTGACAAATCCGTCGCTATTGACATCGACTGCCTCGAGCGTATACTCCGAGTCGGCTTTTCCCAGGATAATGTTGATGACGAAGGAAACATCGCTGATGTTGACCAAGCCGTCGCCGTTGGCATCTCCTTTGATTTGTGCTTCTTCAGTGGAGTGAAGAGGGACTGCCGTTGCGCCTGCCATCAAAGGATGGCAGAAAAACAATACAAACAAAAACAACAGCAAATTAGGCTTCATTTATTACTAAAGTTTCGCATTCGCTCAGCATATGTGAGTCAAAGGAGAGTCAGGGGGCTTAAGATGAGATATACCCCGGAAAGCATTCCGGGTATACCCGATTGAAATCCACAGGATAATGACACTTGCAAATATAACACATAAAAGTGAGCCATACAAATAAAGAAAGCCTTTTTTATTTAAAGCCTTTATATTTAAGGTTGAAGATTTGTTTTTTTCGAGTGGATGGAGACAACTCCTGATTAATCCTATGTTGAAATTCCGTACGAAACGCTGTTTTTTGTCGGTGCAGAGTTGTGACCGAAACCAAGAGAAACGATAAAAGTTGCTGAGAAAGCCACAAAATGGCGAGAAATGTTTTATCTTCGCATGGATTAAGCCTTATTTTGGGATCGAAATACAAAAAAACTTGCCTTTTCCGTGAACGAAATCCAGTTTCGGGTGTATACCATAACGTAAACCCATTAACGACGAAGCAGAATGAGAACAACATTCATTACATTCATACTCCTGGCAACGGCACTCATCAACACGAGCGCACAAGACCAGACTACCGCTGCCGACTACGAACGACAGATTGTAGCCTCATACACCAACAAGAACATGCCGATGCTGGACAGTCTGCTGAAGAGTTACTACAACACCGGCCTCTATCCCATAGACGTGCTGATGTACAATTACAACGAACTGCAGGGCATGGAAGACTGGAGCGTGATTGTCATGTCATCGGCCGAAAGCCTCATCGGGAAACTCATCCTCCAGCGAGTGCTCAACGAGCATCGCGACAAGGTGCTCGTATGCATCGAGACGGGAGGCCTCGATGCCACCATCTGCGGCAAACTTGGTATTGCCGAGCCACAAACGTCGGGACGTCCCGAGGAGGTTTTCGAAAAGACCATCAAGTGGGTGGCCGAACACAGCGACCGCAAGGTGTATTTCCCCTTCACCGACTCGCCGCTCTTCAAACAGTTTCCCGATGCGATGAAGGCCTGCATCTACAACGAAGGCCTGACCATGCGCTACTCTACGACACCCTACGACAACATCGCCGTCAAGATACGCAATCTGGAGGAGCGCTACCTGACCGACTACCTGAAGTTATCGCTCCAACCCTATAACGAGAAGAGAGACCAGCGGCTCTATCGGCGGTTCACCCCTGGGATGCTCGCCCTCAATTACTCGGCCATCTATATCGACATGCTGCCCTATTACCAGAAGCACCGCCCCGACAGGGTGGAATGGCTGCAAAACCTCTATGGTGCCTGTCAGGCACACTACAATGTGCTTTCTGTGGGTAGTTTCCTAAACAATGAACCATAACGTGGCACTTTTTCACCTACATACCAAAAACAGCACCGACGAGGAACTGATGACCCGGGTGAAGGGAGGAAGCCGCCGAGCCTTCGACGAACTCTACCACCGCTATGCCCATCGGTTGAACGGTTTCTTCTTCTCTCAACTGGGAGGCGATGCCGAAAGGGCTGCCGATGCCGTGCAAGACGTGATGCTACGGCTCTACGAGGCACGAGAGCGCTACCGGGTAGGCGAGAGTGTGGTGACATGGGTGTTCGCAATAGCCTACAACCTTTGCAAGAACCGATATCGCCACATGGAGCATGAGAAAGACTATCTGGCGCTTCTGGATACCGAACCCATCACGGAGAGCCAGGTGGAGGTGCAAATGGACCGCCACCTATTGGAGGAAGCCCTCCAACAAGTACTCTCCTCACTCCCACCGCCCTTGCGCATACTCTTCTCACTGCGATACGAGGAAGACCTTACGGTGCCACAGATAGCCCAGATTGAGCAACTGCCCGAAGGAACCGTCAAGAGCCGTTTGCACAAGACCATGAATATCATCCGAAATCAACTGAAAGCATATGAAGATAAGCAATGAAGATATTGCCTTGGCGGCCAAGACGCTGAGAGCAAGACAAGACAAAGGGTTGGTCACCCCACAGAATCCTCTGAAGACCAGACGGAGTAAGACTCCGTGGATAGTAGCAGCCGCCTGTGCCGCAGGATTTGTCCTTGGTATCGGTGTGAGCCCCATGCTGTCGCCCACCGACAACGATGCCAGGGTAGCACAGACAACTGCCGTTCAGGTTGAAGAGCCCAGAGCCACGAGTGTGGAGCCACAGGTCATCACCCAGGTGGTGCACGACACCATCTACCAAACGAAGGTAGTCACCAAGGAAGTTTTCCGCAAGAGCACGGTGGTGGCGAAGAACGAGGTAGCAGCCATTGAGAACATGAACGAGAACAATAACAATAATAACGAACAGAGCCAGTCGGAGTCGGTGGGATGCTCCATGATGTGCGACAACATCAGTTACGACCTGATTGCCTCCAAAAACTAAGATTAACATGAAAAAGTATCTTTTGTCAGCAGTAATCCTGCTCGCCGCACTGACAGTGCAGGCACAGAAAAGTGTGAAAATCACTCCCACGCTGAAGGTGGGCATGCAGAAAACCTACATCACCCGGGGCGAAGCCACCACATCAGGCTCGGCTGCCGCCGACATTACAGGAGAGTTAGTCTACAAGGTAGACGGCAAGACCGCCAACGGCTATCAGATCAGCATGGTGTCGAAATCGACCAATATTGACGCCAACCAAGTCATGCAGAGCCTGACTACTCCCGACCTCATGCAGATGCTCAATTCCATTCGCGTGGAACTGTTGACCGACAAGAAAGGTGCCGTGACCGCCATAGGAAATTCAGAGGAAGTGCTTGGAAAATGCATGGCTGTGATTGACTCGATGTTCAACGCCACCATCGCCAAGAGTGCCGAACTGAAAAACAATCCCGAAGCGGCCGCCACCATGCAGAAGAGCATGGGCATCATGAAAGAAATGTTTACTGAAAACTACCTGCTGGAAAGTTATACCCAGACCCCTGGTATTACAATGCTTAACGGCAAGACCATCACCGACGGCATGGTAGAGGAAGGCATGTTCTCCCCGTTTTTCAAGACAAGGACCACCTACTCACTTCAAAACGACGGCAAAACCATCGTTCAGGTTACCGAAGGCGACATAGACATGGAATCCGTGAAGACCTATATGTCCAGGATGCTCAGTGCGATGCTCCCCGAGTCGGTAACCAAGGAGGCAGACCCCGAGCAATTGACAAGCATTATTGATAACATGATCAGCAACGGCAGCATGAAGATGGACATGAAGCGCACAGCCACCTACGACATCGCCTCCGATGGCTGGGTGAAGAAGATGGTGATGGAGATGAGCATGAATATGCCTGGCCAATCCACGAAAGGACGGCAGGAGGTGGTGCTGAAAGAGTAAAACCCACAAAAAGAGGGAGCCATATCACTACATTTGCTCCCTACATGACCATCCTCAAAAGCGACATCAAATAACAATTATGCCAAGCCTTCGGCTTGGGGGTCACAACCACTCCCACCTCTCCTTGGTCCTAAGGAGAGGCCTCGACCCACCCCCGTCCCCCGCCCTCTCCAGGGCGGGGGCTCAACCGCTCGCATCCGCTCGCTCGGTCACTAAGGTATCCGCGACCCATCAGAGAGTCGCGGGGAGATTCCTTACACAACAGAGTTGCGATTGTTTTTCGGGCTTCGCCCGCGTTTATTTCAACTTTGTTATATGAAAGGGTATCACCTACATGAGCCTTTTCTGCTTCATTTTTGTTCCTTTCTTTTGCGCAGCATCAGTAGTGCTATCACGCCCGCCAAGATGTTTGCCACGAAGGAGGCCGCTATCAGCAGAAAGATGACGAGCAAGCCTTCAAGTGCAGGAACGCCCCCCAGCAACATACCGGCATAGAGCATCGGTATGACCATCACCAAGGGCTGTGCAAGTGTCCTTACCTGAGGTAACAGGCTATCACACAGAGCCTCTGGATGCTGCATGCTGCGCTGGTAGCCCATCATGGTCTGCATGAGCGAAGCAGTCATGCAGGCCGCCAGTACTGAATATACAGACAGGAAGACACTAAGTGGCAGACACAGCATCGCACTGCCTCCCAGCACGATACAGCCCACCAACGTCCCAGCACATACTGGCCATAGCATCTTTTTCCACATAGCCTGTAAAGGATACAGACACCAGCAGGTAGACAAGAAAAATACCAACAGGAACCAGAGGAAATATGACCACCAGGCTTGCGTCTGATAGACCAGCCATACAACGGTCACCACGACAGCCATCTGAGCCACCGTTGCTCCGAATATGACCAACATTCGGCGCAGCATCTTGCTGTCGAAGAATGCAAGTGCTATCATCGCTACAAACACGACACACGCTACCAGGGCAGCACCCCATAACGAAATCTCAGATACATACATAATCAGATAGTTGTTCTATAGAATTCTTACATTTGCTCCACAACTGATGGCAACAGAATAAAAATGTTGCCTATTGTCATCAACAGTATCATTTTTATCCATTTCATCGACAAAAATACAAAAATATATCAACACTTTCAATAATACGGAAAAAATTGTCTATCACGGCAACAATTATGTTCAAAACAAAACCCAGGGCGTTGCCCTGGGCTATGTTCTTGTTGACCGCCATAATGACTACAAATTGTAAACAACGGTGTGCCAATCTACATTTTGACACACTCTCATGGGTACAACGGGCTCTACATGGCTCAATTGGGATTGCGGTGTCGGGGAGACTCGTCCATGAAGAGGTAGGACCGCTGATATCCGCCATTGTCGATGATGACTTTCTCGAAGACGATGGCGGGGTCTTGTGGATGGAGTGTTATGGTATGCTGTTGCTGCGTGCTGGTCACGGGCAGTGTCACCACACTCTCCACCACGCGCCGTGCCACGGTGGGATAGTAAACGGAATAGATGTTGCGCGGGTTTTCGTTGAGGTTCTCGTTGAAGCGCACTGCCACTGGTGTGCCCCCATCGAGAGACACGTCATACACCAGGCTACCCTTGTTGAGGTAGTCGAGCGTCGACTTCACCACCACATGCACCTTCACACTGTCGGAGAGGTTGGCATCGAAGACATAACTGAGACTCGCGTCGCCGACGGGGCGATCGTAGGGCATGAGTGTGACGCCACTCCTTGTGCGCCCCATGCCCGGGATGACAGTCCAGGAAAGTCCGTCGATGCCCTTGGCAACACTATAGTGCTCTGCCTCCATCACCACCACACCGTTTTTCTCGGTGAAGAGATACCCTCCCTGAGCAGGTTGCAGCCGATGGACAGCAGGCAGTTTGTCGGCGGGGAAATTGTCGTTCCACGACGTGTATCCGATATGTTTCTGAGTCATCATGCCATCCCACTTGCCTCCGGCGATGTCTTTGTTATAGGCGCGGCACAGTTCCGCATCGCGGGCGAAAGCCTGCTCCACACGGTCGGCCCAGAGGTTGCAGTCGGGGTCGTTGGCACGATATAGGCTGTTGTTCATCGCCTGAGCATAATACATCTGGTAGATATTTCCCATGGCCTGCACGGGGAAGAGGATGAGTTGCTGGTAGGCATCGCGGTAAGCCTCGGGCAAGGTAAGATACTGGCGCAGTGCCTCTGCCTCGAGCCGCATATACTCATCGGCCACCTGTCGCCACTCCCCTGTCTCCAGACTATAGGTGCGACTGTCGAGCATCTCGGCTGTGATGCGGCCATTGAGTTGGCACACCCTGTTGAGAATACGAGCCGCCTCGGGAGCCTGCTCTTCGCCGAACGCCTGCTGGCAGAACGGCAGGGTGTGCGACTGCACCACGTCGACGTTGACCGAGGAGGGGTTCCATGCCATGTCGAGGAAGAGCGTGATGGGATACTCCATGGGTTTCAGGTCGCCCACGTTGAGCACCCACAGTTTCTCCATCCCACTCTGATAGGCCAGGGTGAGTTGTTCCCACATGTTCTGTGACGGGGTGACATTGAGCCATTTCGAGTTGCGCGGTGCCCCTACGTAGTCGACATGATAGTAGAGTCCCCATCCACCCGGGTGTTTACGCTCCTCGGCGTTGGGTACGCGTCTCAGGTTGCCCCAGTTGTCGTCGCAGAGGAGGATGCACACGTCGTCGGGCACCCGCATGCCTTTGTCGTAGTAGTCGAGCACCTCTTTATATAAAGCCCACACCTGTGGCGTCTTCTCCGCCGGGCGTCCTGTCACCTTGCGTATGATGGCACGCTGGTTGGCTACCACCTTCTCGAGGAGTTTGGTATCTGCCTCCTCGCTCATCGCCTCGTCGCCATCGCCACGCATACCGATGGTGATGAGGTCTTCGGTATCCTTCGCCCGCTCCATGCCCTCGGTAAAGAACTGGTCGATGACGGCTTGGTTGGTCTGGTAGTTCCACGCCCCCTCTTTCCCACGTTTACGCACCCATTCCTGGTGGTTGCGTGCCATGGGCTCGTGGTGGCTTGTGCCGATGACTACCCCCATCTCGTCGGCAGTCTGGCTATTGAGCGGGTCGTCGGCATAGAATGCCCACCCCCACATTGCCGGCCAAAGAAAATTGCCCTTGAGCCGGAGAATGAGTTCGAACACCTTCTCATAGAAGCGGTGGTCGCCGTAGTCGGTGCCAAAGGTGTTTTTCACCCAAGAGGTGAGGCACGGTGCCTCGTCGTTGAGGAAGATTCCGCGGTAACGCACGGCAGGTTCGCCGTCGGTATAGGTGCCCCGAATGGCGTAGATACGGTCGTGGTGCGCCACGGGCACGTCGGCCCAGTAATACCACGGTGACACCCCTATCTGGCTCGACAGTTCGTAGATGCCGTAGATGGTGCCGCGTCGGTCGGAGCCAGCGATGACGAGTTGGTTGTCGACGACAGTGATGATATATTTTTCACACTTGCCGTTGAGCGCCTTACGGTCGATTTTCTTGGCCTTCACCAAGCGGTCGATGGCGGCAGAATGCCCTATAGTACCCACGAGGATGGTGGCATTGCCGTCGGCAGCCACGACAGGTTTTCTTCCGCTCACACGCTGGAAGTCTTCTGCCAGGTTGCGGGCGGCAATGGCCACACCCTTACAGTCGGCAGGATCGACATAGATTTGCATGTCGTTGCCATTGAGCAGCACGTCGCCGCTATCGAAACTCACGAAACGGGGGGCTGCTGAGAGTGCCGTCGTGAAGAGACACATCATGAATAGTTGTAATAAGCGGAAGTTTTTCATTTCTCTGTTATTGATGACTGAAACGTTTTTCTTACTTGTCGCAAATATAGGTAAAAAAAGCAATACATACAAACATACTCTAATTACAAATACGCCCGATAGCACAAAACATAAACAATGTGAAATGATTTTTAAAGCCGACTCCGCGTGCAAGCCGCTCCCCACCCTATCGTTCCTTCAAACGGGAAAAGACATTTTTTTAGGGCATGGAACAATTTTGAACGTCTATGTAACGCCATTTTATGGATACGAAAGAGAAAAATTCTATTTTTGCAGCGACAACCCAATGCATGTAAAATTTGATTTCGATACCACCTAACTTAATATTATAACTATTCAAACTCATTTTAACCTATGAAAAAAACCTTTACCATGCTGTTGGCCATGCTATGTGGCATCGTGAGCCTGCATGCGCAGGACATCCCACTGGTCTACTCCGTAGAGAACACTGGCGCTGAAGCCAATCCCGTGCTCCCCACGAAAGACCAGGCGAAGAAAATCGACCCTCTGCCCGACCCTCTGGAATGGTCGGACGGCAGCGGCCGCGTGACCGAGTTCAGCGACTGGTCGAAGCGCCGCGGCGAGATAGCCAAGGAGATTCAGCACTATGAGATTGGCACCAAGCCTGTGGTGGATCCTTCGGCGGTGAGTGCCTCGATGAACGGCAACACGCTGAACGTGGACGTGACGGTGAACGGTGAGACACTGCACCTGAGCGCCACTATCACCTACCCCACCGTGGGCGAGCCCCCCTATGCCCTGATGATTGGCACCAGCAACAACTCGCTGCCTGCCGCCCTGTTCCGCGACCGCCCCATCGCCTTGATGAACTACAGCGAGAGTCAGGTGAACAACTACTCGCAGTTTGGCAGTCCGGCGGGCCGCGGCAACTACGCCTTCGACCGTCTCTACCCCGACCTGACGCAGAACGGTGCCTACAGCGAGTGGGCATGGGGTCTGAGCCGACTGATTGACGGTCTGCAGCAGTTGGGCTCGGAGACCACGAAGATTGACATGGCACGCATTGGTGTCACTGGCTGCTCGTATGCCGGCAAGATGGCCCTCTTCTGCGGAGCCTTCGACGAGCGCGTGGCCCTCACCATTGCCCAGGAGCCCGGTGGCGGCGGTGCTGCTGCCTGGCGTTACTCGCGCTGGATGAATGCCCAGCCCGATGCCGAGTCGGTGGAAGGTCTCGACAACACCGACTACAACTGGTTTATGCAGAGTCTGCGCGACACCTATGGCGGGAAGGACGTGTCGTATCTTCCCCACGACCATCACGAATTGGCAGCCATGGTGTGCCCGCGTGCCCTGCTGATGCTCGGCAACCCTGACTACACCTGGCTCGCCGACCCTTCGGCCTACGTGTCGATGAACGGTGCGATGAAGGTGTGGGAGCAGTTTGGCATCGCCGACCGCGTGGGCTACTCCATTGTTGCCGGCCATGGGCACTGCCAGTTGCCCGAGGTGCAGTATCCTGAGGTGCAAGCCTTCATCGACAAGTACCTCCTGGGAAAGGAAGATGTGGACACCCATGTGCGCATTGCCCCGAGCAACTACTCGAAGATAGACCTCGACTGGTGGACCGGATGGTGGGGAACGGGCGAGCCCGGAGAGTTTGCCGCCGACCCCGTAGTATACCAAGGTCCTGACCCCGGCACAGAGGCCTTCCTCCCCCTCGTGGGCAACTGGGCCAGCAGCGTAAGCGGCACGGCATCCGACGACGGCAACATCTACAGCGGCACCGTGAACTTCCGCGGCCAGTGGGGCGAAGTAGGCGGCAAGGCATGGGGTTCTGACGTGACAGAGGGCACGAAGCATGTCATCACCGTGCGCACCGCCAACCCCATCCCCGACGGACTGCAGTGGAAACTCGGCTACAAGGACGAGTATGGCGAGCCCATCGGCGAGACCTACCCGCAGATAGAAGTATCGGGCAACTCGTTCAGCATCACCCTTACCCAGAGTTACTGGTATCTGGCCGTGCAGCGCAAGTCGAGCACTTCCATCGACCCCTTAGAGATTACGTCGGTGACACGCGACGTGTACCTCACCGAGTTCACGCCCTCGAGCGAGGACCTGGACATCAAGGTAGACTACGGCGCAGAGATAGAGGGCCGTCCGGTGAGTGTGAACGGTCTGCCCGCCACTGTTTCGTTGCCCGGCAACTGGGGTGACGTGAAACTCTGGGGTGAGCCATTCAACATCAACGACTATCCCCGCTACCGCATCGAACTCGGGGTGGCTCCCGGTGCAGAAGGACGCCTGCAGATGTTCGTACGCAACAAAGCCCAGGCCGATGCCTACGGCGGCCACTACTATCCCTTTGCCGCCGACCAGACCGTGCTCGAGGGGAGTTTCAACCCCAGTGACCTCGGCGACGACCCTGTGGTGACACAGTTTGCCCTCCAGAACATGACTAACGGGACAGTGGAAACCATCGTCAACGACGTAGTGCTCTACACCACCGACGGCGAAGCCGTGCACACCAGCGGCCTCGTGGCCAACGGTTGGAACCCTGCCACCATCATCCCCTACGGTTCAGAGCCCGTATATCAAGGCACGGTGAACTTCACGCAGCAGTATGCCTATGTAGGCCCTTACTCCGGCAATGTATCCATCGGCACCTACCACCACTACACCTTCCACACCAGTGAGCCCATCGGGGAGGACTTCCAGATGGTGACCGTGATTGGCGATGACGTGCAGGTGACCCCCGTCGTGGCCACCGGCAACGACTATACCTTCGACGTGTTCGACAACTACTCGTTCCTCGCCCTGCAGTATATCGGCACCTCCACGGCATCGATACACTTCGACCGCATCAGCCGCGAAGTGCTCGCCATTGACCCCACCGCCATCGAGCAGCCCTTCTCGGGCAGCATGGCGAGCGTGGTATCGACACGTTTCTTCAACCTGTCGGGACAGTCGCTCGACCAATTGACGAAGGGTATCAACATCGTGCGCGAGACACTCAGCAACGGGACGACAAGGACAAGGAAAGTCGTTGTGAAGTAAAATAAAAGGAAGGGGCTTGGGGCTCTCCCCAAGCCTACTTCTTTTTTTGTAAAAATAGGGGTCAAGCCTCTAATGAAAGGAAGGGAAGGAAAGGAAGGAAAAAGAACATACGACACGCAATGTATAGAAGACATCTTACTATTAATGACAAGAAAAGCAATGACAAAGACAAAAACTATTCTGACACTGGCGTTCCTCACACTCACTATATTGGGCAAGGCAGACAACGTGAACTTCACCAGTTCGAACCTGCCCATCGTGATTATCGAGACGCAACAAGCCATCAACGCCGATGAAAAGGTGATGGGAACGATGAAAATCATCAACAACGGTGAAGGACAAGTGAACAACGTGACCGACACGCCCAACGACTACGACGGGCACGTGGGCATCAAACTGCGCGGGGAGAGTTCGCTGAACTTCAACCAAAAGAAATACACCATTGAGACATGGGATGAACTGGGCAACGACACTGCCGTATCGCTACTCGGTATGCCCGAGGAAGCCGACTGGGTGCTGCTGGCACCCTACAACGACGTATCGATGGTGCGCGACGTGTATGCCTATTATCTCTGGAACGCCATGGGCCATTGGGGCCCCCGCACACAGATGTGCGAGGTGATGGTGAACGGCGAGTATGTGGGGGTGTATGCCCTCTGCGAGAGCATCAAGCGTGACAAGAACCGCGTGGACATCAACAAACTGAAACCCGATGACATAGCGGGGCGCGACGTCACCGGTGGCTATATCGTGCGCATAGATGCCGTAGACCCCGACGACGAGACCTTCGTCTCGAAAGTGAAGGGCATCCAGCGGCAATGGTCGTGGACCGGCATGACGACGGTGGAGAGCGATATCATCTGGACCATCTACTACCCGAAGAAGAAAGACCTGCAGCCTGAGCAGAAAGCCTACATACAAAGTTATGTAGACAGTGCCGAACTTACCATCCAGAGCGACGAGTTCGCTGACCCCGAGCAGGGGTACGCCCAACTCATCGACGTGGCGTCGTTTGTAGACTACTTCATCCATACCGAACTGAGCCTGAATGCCGACGGATTCAAGCGCAGCGCCTACTACTACAAGGACAAAGACCATAAAGACGGCAGCCGTGGCCTGCTGTTCGCCGGTCCGGTGTGGGACTTCAACCTGGCCTACGGCAACTGCAATTTCTGCAATGCCAACAACGTGCTCTCATGGGTATATCAAGGTTGTGAGACCAACCCCACCCCCACGATGTGGCGCCGGCTGCTCGAAGACCCTGCCTTCAGCAATGCCGTGAAGACGCGCTATACCGCGTTGCGCCAGGGCATCCTTAGCGAAGATTCCATCAACCTGTTTCTCGACAGTTATGCCGCACTGCTCGACGAGGCACAGGAGCGACAACTGAAGAAATACAAGGAGATACTGAAGTCGGACAACCCATGGGATTTCAGTCCGACGAGTTTCTTCGCCGCCTACCGTGTGTCGTCGTATGCCGAGGAGATAGCCACGGTGAAGAACTGGTTTCACCAGCGCCTGATGTTCCTCGACCAGCACCTGCCCGGTGAGGTGGTGGAAGACGGGATTCGCGACATCCCGTTCCACGACGTGGGGGTGCGGATTAACGGTCACTCCGCCACCATCTTTTCACCGCGCCCGTTGGTCAGAGTGGATGTGGTGAATGCCGCCGGCACCTGTTTCCTCTCCAGGAAATGCCATGGCGACAGCACTGTTGAATTGCCCCTCGACACCCTACCCCACGGCATGCATATCGTGGTATGTTATGGCGCTGACGGTTCGATGATTTCGAAAAACGTGTGTATGTGATGTCTAGAGGAAGGCATTGCGTATGAAAGTGATTTTGTTAAAATATATTATAAAAACAGGTTGCCGGATTGATGTATCAAGTATTCTTTCTATATTTGTAAATTATTGAAAAGCATTATTTATTTACCTAAACAACAGAGTTATGACATACAAGATTATTGACATCGAAGGTATCGGCGACGTATATGCCGAGAAACTGATTGCCGCCGGCATCAACACCGACAAAGAAATGCTCGAGAAATGCTGCAAGCCCGCTGGCCGCAAGGCGCTGGCCGAAGCCACCGGCATCTCTGAGAAACTCATCCTCACTTGGTCGAACCACTGCGATCTGATGCGCATCAAGGGCGTAGGTCCACAGTTCTCAGAACTTCTTGAGGCTGCTGGCGTAGACACCGTGAAGGAGTTCCGCAACCGCAAGCCCGAGAACCTGCAGCCGAAACTTGAGGAAGTGAATGCCGCAAAGAACCTCGTGAGACGTGTTCCCAGCCTGAAGGAAGTGGAGAAGATGGTTGCCCAGGCCAAGGAAATCCCACCAATGATGGAATACTAGAAGATAATAATTGAAAATTGAATATATAAAATTTCATTCCTTGTCAACACAGAGATACAGAGGCACAGGTAAGAAGCGTTATCTGTACCTCTGTGTTTCTATGTTGACATCGCCGTTAAGTGCCTCGCGCTGGCATTTACCATAACACTCAAACTCAACAATGAAACGCGATTCCATTCTCTCGAAAGACGGTGTGAACTTCCTCATCCCGTTTATCCTCGTCACCTTCTGCTTTGCCCTCTGGGGCTTTGCCAACGACATCACCAACCCGATGGTGAAGGCCTTCTCGAAGATTTTCCGCATGAACGTCACCGAAGGGGCGTTGGTGCAGGTGGCCTTCTATGGCGGCTATTTTGCCATGGCCTTCCCTGCTGCCATCTTCATCCGCAAGTTCTCCTACAAGGCCGGCGTGCTCATGGGACTTGGTCTCTACGCCACTGGCGCATTGCTATTCTTCCCCGCGAAGATGGTGGGAGTGTATGGCTGTTTCCTCATCGCCTATTTTGTGATGACCTGCGGCCTATCGTTCCTGGAGACGAGTTGCAACCCCTACATCCTTACCATGGGAAGTGATGAGACTGCCACCCGGCGCCTGAACATGGCGCAGTGTTTCAACCCTTGCGGTTCGATTATCGGCATGTTTGTAGCGATGAACTTCATCCAGGCAAAACTCAACCCGATGAGCACTGAGGACCGCGCGCTACTCAACGATGCCGACTTCGCCGCGATGAAGGAGGCGGACCTGAGCGTGCTCGTGTCGCCCTACCTCGCCATCGGTCTGGTGATAGTGGTGATGTTTTTCATCATCTTCTTCACGAGGATGCCGAAGAATGGTGACCAGAGCCACGACATCCATTTCCTGTCCACGCTGAAGCGCATTTTCTCGCTGAAATACTACCGTGAGGGCGTGATAGCCCAGTTCTTCTATGTGGGCGCACAGATTATGTGCTGGACGTTTATCATCCAGTATGGCACGAGAGTGTTTATGGAAGAGGGAATGGCGGAGCGCGATGCCGAAGTGCTGTCGCAGCAGTTCAATATCTACGCCATGCTCTTCTTCATCTGCTCGCGTTTCATCGCCACCTACCTGATGAAGTGGTTGAAACCCGCGAAGTTGCTCACCATCTTCGCTTGTCTTGGAATGCTTTTCACCCTGGGTGTGATACTCTTCCAGAACAGGCTGGGACTCTACTGTCTGGTGTGCGTGAGCGGTTGCATGTCGCTGATGTTCCCCACCATCTACGGTATCGCCCTCGACGGGCTGGGCGATGACGCTAAGTTTGGCGCCGCCGGTCTCATCATGGCTATCCTCGGCGGTTCGGTGTTGCCCCCGCTGCAAGCCGCCATCATCGACCAGAAAGAGATTGCCGGTTTCCCCGCCGTGAACCTGTCGTTTATCCTGCCGTTCCTCTGCTTTGTGGTGGTGGCGTGGTATGGGTATTCCACCTACAAGCACCGGGGGATGTGAGCCCCCGTCCAGGAGGCTTCTGCCCCATGAAACAAGCATCCCTGCCTTTCGTCAAAAGGCAGGGATGCTTGTTATGGTTATGGGCATTTACGGGCGAGACGGGGATGATAGTCCCTCTGTCCTTAACCCTACTTGTATTCGATGCGGGCTTTCAGGTCGACAAGCCATTTGCCTCTTTCCAAGTGTGCCTTTCCCGGAGTGCAGGTGTATTGCGCTGACTTGGCATTGACGAAGGTGCAGGCACGCTCGATATATTTCTTCGAACTGTTGTTGGCCTTGCTGAGTTGCGTGTCGCTCATGGTAACAAAGACGAACTCTGCATGGGTTCGGGTGTCGTCGAGCCGGAAGAGATAATAAGTGTCCTCGCTCTGTGCGGTGAGTCGCTGTCGGTCGTCGAACGAGCCGTCGTCGCCTGGCCAGCGGAAGAAGATGACCGATGGGTCGGGTTCCTCCTCCACCACCTCTGTTACCTTCTCTTCCACCTGTGGGGTGAAGAACGCCTTCTGCTCCACCGACGTAAGTTTCTCGTCGATAGCCTTCTGATAAGCCTCGGCCTGCTCGTTGATTTTTTTCACGGCCTTTTTCAGTTCCTCCTTCGTGGCGAAGAAGTCGAAAGCACTTGACTTGTCATCACTATCCTCGCGCCGTAGCGACTTCAGCCGATATTCCACATAGGCGATGGCCAGTAGGAAGAGGAAGATGGAAAGCACTGTCTGCATGGTGATGATGATTTAGGGGTTTTGTGCAATGTAGAGTGCCAGTCGGCTGATGCCTCCCGTAAGAGGTATGAAGAAGAGCGAGTCTTTGAGTTCAGGGTTCTCCTCATCGGTCATACTGTCGTTGCGAGCCTCGATGGCCTTGTTGAAATCCTGCTCTGCCTTCTCGGTAAGCACCGTTCGGAACTTGGCGAACTCGCGCTCGTTGGACACGCCAAAATACTTCGCGAAACTATAGCGCTGGTTGAGTCCGAAGAAATAGTCGACGAACTTTTCGTAAGCCTCGAGCACCTCGGCCCGCACCTGCGGTGTGATGTCCTTGTAGCGTGGAATGGCGATGCTGTCGAGCGTCTTCGAGCCCGAGCGGAACCGTGTGATTTCCTCGACATCCTCCACCACATAGCGCTGTTTCATGTTCAGTCCGCCCTTGCAAGTGATTTCCTTCGGGTTCTCCACCAATTTGAGTTCCACCTTTCCCGTATCGCCCAGCACGTCGTTGAAGATGTGCGTGGCCAGTGACTGCAGTGCGTCGATGCTGCCGATGAGCGAGAGCACCTTTGATGCCGTACCGCTCACGGTAATGTATGCCGGTGTCTTCAGTTGGCGCATCTCGAGGAGTTTGGCGGCATAGTAGACCTCTGCAGCGAAGAACATCATCAGCACCACGCGCAACTCCTGGTTGGCACGGAGTTCCTCGGAGAAGGAGATGCCCCGTCCTGCCATGCGCGGGTTGCTGTCGAGCGAATAGAGGAAGGAGATGAACTCTGCGCTGTTGCGTTTCGACTTCAGGTAGACATCGCTCACGCCGCTGATATCGCGCAGTTTCACGTCGAAGTCGGGTGCGAAGGCCTTTACGAAGCCATTATACTCCGGTCCCCGTCCGAGGAAATCGCCGTAGATATTGTTTCCCGCGAAGCGTACCGACGAGATGAGCGCTGCCTGGTTGCCCGTGTGATAGACCACGAAATCAGTGGTTCCGCCACCGATATCCATCGACACCACTGGCCTGCTCTCCGCATCCACATCCTCTTTCTTCGTATAGTAGTAGTAGGGTGCAAGCGACTCTGCCACCTTCTGCAGTTTATATCCCTGTGGAGAGATGAGCCGTCGGCAGAGTTTATTCCAAGAGTTCTCGAGGTTGGAAATCTGGTAAGGCTGCATGCACACCGGGTAGAACCACGTGATGCTCGTGCGGGGGAGGAATCCTCCGGAGAGCAGCACCTTGTTACGGATGAGCATAAGGAGTTCCTCGAAATATGCCTCCACGAGCAAGTTGTTGCCCCGACTGCTGTCCCATTTCAGGTCGGGCCGAGTCTCGTTGTAGTCATAGGTATCCTCCTTCTCGTAGTGGAAGCCGATGTTGTAGTCGGCCAACGGGAAGATTTCACGTCCTTCAACGCTGTGTCCCGACCTGTAGCAGAGGTTGGTGCGCATGGGGAACCGTGCTATCTCGCCCTCGCCGATGGCCACTGGCACAAACTCCTGCATGAACGCCTGAGCCGGTCCGCCATAGAACGACTCCAGTCCCTCCTGGTCGATCATATCGAGCGCGCGTCGCGACTGTGAGTTGAGCGAGAGCACCTGCACGTCGTCGGTGGTAACAGTGAGCGGCTGTGGCTCGGCATCGGTATCGGTCTTAAACTCCACATGCGTATTGGTGGTGCCGAAGTCGATGGCGAAGTCGAACACCTTGCTGCCCTGTTTCACCGACCGGTAGAGTGGCACGAGAATGCCGCTGGCTATGGTATTGGTGACTACCAGGTAGTCGAACTCCTCGTTGAGGCAGAAATACTTTGAGGTGAGGAACTGGCGGCGTTTGTCGGCCCTTTCGACGAGCGTATGCCGAAGCGGTTCGCTCTCATTGTCGCGGTAGGCATAGACCGAATACAGGAACTGGTCTTTCTTGTATCCTGCCGTATCCTCGTCGACGAGGTATATGCGCTGCGGCTTCTCCAGGTCGGGGTCTTCGATATGGTAACTTGGGAAGAGGAAGAGGTCGAAGCGGCACTCCATGATGGGCCATATCAGGCGTTCGGGGTTGGGGTCGACCTGTGCCGTGGTATACTCCCGGTGCAGCGTGACGTAACGTCCTTTCTGCACAGGGATGTTGATGACCGCCTGCATGCGTCCGTCGGGCATCTCATTGAGTTGGAACACCGGTTTCGACGTGTTGCCGGCATACCCTGTGAGCGTCTTCACCGAGATATACCTGAGAATCTCTGGTTTCAGCGGCAGCAAGTACTGGCACTCGTCGGCCGTGCGATTGTTTCCGCGGAACATATTGGTAAAGAAAGCCGACTCATTGACCGGGAATACGGTACGGATGAGATAAGGCTCGAACACGTCGTCGGTGGTGAGGTAAGGATACTGAGTGGTGTCGAAAGGCAGTGTGCGCTCATCGATGGGCCGTGGGTCGGCAAGAGGCACCATCAGACTAGGTTTCCAGTCGGTGGTGGTATAGCGCATGCCCGTCTCGAAATATGGTTCTGAGGGCAACACGAGCGGCAGTCGCTGCTGGTCACCCTCGGAGAGGATGCGGAAGTCGCTTTCCTCTGCTATCCTGTCGCCTGCCATGCACATCATCGGGATGTCGCCCGCCAGCATCATCTGCGAACTGCCAGCCAGCAGCGGTTGGTAGATGCTGCCATAGAGGCTGGGCTGTGCCATGTTGAGCCGATTTTTGAACTCCGTATCGGTATCAGCCTTGAAGCAGGTGTCGACATAGGCATGGAACTCATTGAAGAGTCCGTTGAACCCTGGCTGCTTGGAGAGCAGGTAGACGAACTCCCGGAAATCGCGGTCGCGGTCGACGAGAGAGCGGAAGGTGCCGTCCTCATCGGGCTGGAACGCCTCGTGGTAGTTGCTCAGGTATACCCCCCTCACATACGACAAGTCGTTGGCCGATGCCATGCACACCGAGGTAGGCGAGGTGCCCCCCACGATATTGATTTGTCCCACAGCCCCCGGTCCAATGTAGTTGAGCATGTAGATATACTGCATGCGAGCGAAGTTGAAACTCTGTGCGTCTTGCGAGAGGAAAAGTCCCAGTGTGGCAGCCACAGCGGCATGTTCGGGCACCCCGTCGGCAGCCAGTCGCTGCAAGTCGTTGCTCTTGTCCCAGGTGACGATTTGGAACAGTTTGGCATACTTGCTCTTGTAGCAGAAGAAAATCTCGAGCACATCGAGTGCGTTGGCCGCCATCTTGTGGTAGATGGTAGAGCCCTTGACCCCCATCTCGGCACAGTAGGCGAAGGCCGTCTTTGCCAGTTCGAAGCCGGCGAACGGTGTAGGTATGGATGTGATGGGCAGGGAAGCCTTGGCACCGTTGGGGTCTTCGATGGTCTCGATGTCCTTGGTACCCAGTTGTGCTGTCTCCTGCCATCCCTCGATGGTCTCGCTCCCTTTATGGAATCTGAAAACGTATGCCATGATCAAATATTGTATTTCTTTTTGATGACGTTGTTGATGGCCTGCTCGTGCACGGTCATGAAATAGTTGTAGGCGTCGAGTCCACGCAGTTTCTTCATCGACACATCCGACACCTCGGAGTCGATGGCGGGATATCCCTTGAGGTTCTTTCCCAGCAAGCGCCCGAGTTTACTCGTCTTCTTCGGTTCGATGTGCATGATAGTGTCGAACACATCGTCGGTATTTGCGAAGAGGTCGAAGGGTTGGAAACTGCGCTGGTTGTCGGACATCTCCTTCAGCCAATGGTTCTTGTAGAGGTCGGCAAACTGCTTGAGGTCGGCGAAGAAAGCATCGTTGTAACTCACGCCCTTCATTTGCGGAGTTTTTGCCCACGCGTAATCCTGTGTGAGGTGGAAGTGCTCCATGAGGAAGCGCGAGAAGAGGTAGAAACTGATCATCTCGCGGCCCACTGCCCCGAAGGTGGCGGAGCAGAGCGCATCGAAGGAGATAGGGTTCTCGTCGCCCTTGACAGCGAACTCACGGTAGGACGTATTGGTCTGCACGCGGTTGTGCTCCACGTTGGAGTTGGCGAAGTCGACGATGGCGAGCGCTGCTGCCAGTTCCACGAAATGCGCCTTGTTGCGCTGTTCGGTAGCCCCTTCGATATTGTCGTATCTGTTTTTGATGTTGTCGCTGATATAGTAGAGATTGTCTACATCGAGGTTTCCGATATAGTATTTCAGCGCCGCCTTAGTCTTGGAGATGAACGTCTCCATATTGATTTCGCTTTCGGCATTCTCTTTCAGTCCGAAATACGGCAATACGGTGACAGCACCTATGGCTGCGTTGGCGATGGCCGACGAGTTGGGGATATTGAGCCGTTCCGCCTCACGGAAAGTTTTCTGCAACAGTGGGAACCCAGCCGCTCCCGTTCCTCCGAAGATGCTGCTGATGATGAAGATCTGGTCGTCGGACTGGAAATGCTGGAGCAGCGAGATGAGCGACTCAGTGTTCTTCGGGTCGTTGAGCACGATGCTTCCCATATTGGGGTTTCCCTTGAATCCCACGTCGAGCGGGCAAGCGAGGTTTTTGTCGGAGAAGAGCAGGCTGAGGAGTGCCTGGTTGCTGTCGGCCTGTCCCTGGTTGGCGAATCGGTTGTAGGCGATATAGTCGGAGAACTTCATGTTGGCTACATTGTTGAGATGCAGCCTGAAGTTGGTGTTCATATCGTCGATATCCACCTTGAAATAGCCTTTCTTCTCTGGACGATTGTCGAACGACAAGTGCTGCCGCACTTTCCTGTAGAGTTGCATCAGCGATATAGTGCGTGTGAGGTCGCCGTTGCTGGTATCGGGGTCGATGATGACCGGCACGATGGTGTCGATTTTCCCGCCCAGCGAAACGCCCGAAGCGAGTAGCATCGTGAGCGAGCGCAATACTCTTGCTCCCGTGCCTCCGATGCCATAGATATATAATTTGCTCATTTTTGAAATGGTTTTCTGTAAGGAAGGGAAGATGGTCTTGAATGGGAGTGAAAAGAGAGTTACAGGGAAGTTGATGGAGAGTGAAACGGACGTATGTCCTACTCATCTGCCTTTTTCAGTACCTCTGTTGAACTCTAAATTACCGTTCCGAATACCGCCCCCAAAAATCTCAAACCCAAAATCTTAAATCTCAAACCTAAAACGGTATGTTCCTCGACCTGCTGCTGAACGACTTCAGGATGAGTGAGAAGACGAAATAGAGCAGAGCACTGTAGAAGAACACGATGAAGCCGAAGGAGAGATAGTCGGCCGAATGTATGTTGACGTTAGAGACATCCCGTGCGAAGGTAATTCCATCAATCTGCTGGTGTGCGATGAACATCGCAACGAGAGCAGCCACCACGCTTGTCGTTGTCCCGATGATGAGCCACTTGCGCAGTTGTGCAAGCAGGATATGGTCGAGCACGATATAGTAGACGAAGGCTACGAGGAGCGGCAGCAGGAGCATGACGTAGAACACGCTTCCATACGCCCCGGCGTCATACATGTACCTGGAGAAGTCGCCAAGATTGGCTGCTCCGAACAATTCGAGAATTTCTGATATTATGTCCATATTTGTATATATTTGCAAGAAGGGGAAGATAATGGGACGTATGTCCTGCTTTTCAGCCTTTGCTCTTTATCACTATCCCCGTTTCCTTTTTTTTCTGTTTCTCTATCTCAATCTTCAATCCTATTCATAGCCTTCGAACTTCACCTGGAGTTGGAAGATGTCACGGCTGTTGGTGTCCATCGAGTTATAGAAAGCATTGTAGATGCCTTCCACCATCTCGTAGATGGCATACGACTGATGGCTTTCGGGCAGTGTGCCGAGGCGTTTGTTGTAACTGCACTCGGAGACCCATTTAGGCACCTTGTTCTTGAGTTTGAGCGTTAGTTGTGGTGAGTAGTGTTGTCCAAGCACCACCATCTGTACGCAGATGGGGTGTTGGAAGAAGTCACACTCGGTGAATTTCGCCTCGTCGTTGACGTCGGTGATTTTAAACTGTGCCGGCTCCACCTCATAGTTGTCTTTGTCGAGCAGAAAGGACAGGTCGGTGAAGAGGTGGCGCACCCCCAGTCCCAATGCAAAGTTGAAGTTCGACTTTTCCTTGTCGAGTACCACCTTCCTCACATTAAGCCCGTCGTGGTTGGCCTGTATGCGCACGGCATTGGTGAAGTCGCTGGCAAAGATACGCGCGGTCATGTTGTTGAGGTGCCATGTGGGCGAGGACGACAACATATACTTGTGAGTGAGGCCGGGCAGTCCGGTGGCGGTATCTTCCAGTTCCATATGCTCACTGAAGTCCTTCACCTGGTCGAGATTGCCCAAGACGATGACGTAGTAGGGTCGTTGTCCGTTGCAGGCGATGGCTTGGTTGCCCTCGTAATAGTTTCCGCTGAACTCCGACATACACTGCATGATAATGGCGGCAAACTCCTTTTTGTCGTCGCGTGCGCGCCGAATGGCTTTCATGAAGGTGCCGGTGGTGCTGGTGGCAGCCGCAGAGAGCAGGTTTCCCACGTTGTCGACATCATACATACAATCGCTCACGAGCACAGAGATTGTATCGCGCGAGGTATGGTCGAGAATCATCTTGAAGATTTTGTTGATGTCGGTAGAACTGGTATTGCCCACCTGCATCGACGTGGGGTTGAGGTTGAGCACGAAGTTATCGAGGTCGTCGCACATCGGCGTATGGAAGATGCCCTGGTTGATGAAATCGATGGTCGTACCACTATAGAACCCGTCGGCCTTGGTGATGAGGTGGCCGAGTGCATTCTTGAACTGTGAGTTGGTGGTCACATAGCCGTTCATGCTGCCAGAGTTCTCCATGTAGATATGCACCACTGGTTTGGCGGTCTTCAGCGTAGCGGTATCGGGTGGCAGGAAATGGCCATTGTCGTCGACTCTTGCCGACCGTTTTCCAATGAATATTCCTACCACTACCAGAGCCACCACGATGATGATGGCCATCAACTTTCTCATATTGCCGTTGTTTTAAGACGTGATTCCATACCAATCAAAGCCAAGGAATGTGGTTCCCCGGCTAATATGGTGCAAAAATAGTGAAAATCGAAGAGAACACAAAGAAAAAATCCGCTTTTCTTTAGTTTAACGGATTGGATGGATTTGTATGACGGATTGTTCCAACCCTTGGCCGATTGTTGATTGAGAATTTAGTTCTGCATGAATGCTCGGCTGTAACATAAGCGAGGTGGGTGGTCGCTGTGGTACAGCGACATACGGGACATGCTTCTATTTACGCATATGGGGTATGCTTCTATTTACACTTATGGGCTCTTATCCATTTACACATTGAGTGCGCCACAATGGGGGCATCGGCCTTTCTTTTTGATTTGCAGGCCGCAGTTGCCGCAGATGAATTTGCTGCGTGTATGGGTGAAGTAGCGCCACAACGCGAATGCGATGTATGCCACAAGCAGAAGATATCCCACATAATACATCGTGGTGATGGTAAAGACGATATAACAGACGGCACACACGCCAGCCAGTCCGAGCAGATAGAGCACACCGTCACTCACATTGAGGTGGCGGAAGGTGTCGTCGACCACAGCGATGCCCACGATGAGGATTGCCCATACCGAGGAGAGGAAGAGTGCGAGGAGCCTGGGCTGCGAGAAGGGGTTGAGCGTGGGATGGAAATAGAACTCCTGCCACTCCTCCGGACAGAACATCTGTATGCTGGCATAAAGAGTTGCCGAAGTGGCCACCACCAGTGCGAAGAGTGTAGGATAAAAGGTGGCGATATCATTGAAATGCACGATATGCGCGTTACGCCTCAGCAACTTGTACATGCCGTAGGCCGTGATGATGAGGACGAAGACCAACAGGAAGATGAGCAGGTGTTCGTCGGAGAAGAAAGAGATGAACTGCGATATGGGGTCGTCGGGCTCCACGAATTTCAACATCTCGCTCTCGTGTACCCATCCAAACATCCCCTGTTCGTGAGCCAGTTGCACCCACACCGAATCGACGGAGTCGGCAGGAAGAATGCGTATGTCGGCCACCACCAGCCGCTCTTCCTTCCCTATGGCGAAGGAGTCGGTAGGGAGGTTGCTCACCGTCTCTTCCGGCATCTGCCTTGTGAGCATGAGCGAGTCGGCACGCACCACGAAGTTGTAGTTGATGGTGTAGTGGTGGGTGCGGGCGAAGGCGATGGAGTCGAGTTGTTGCTCGGTAAGCACTGCCGATGCCCTATGCCTTGCCGTCGGTCGGTGGAAACAGGCCGAGAGCATCAAGAGCAACAGCAATATGGGCAGGATCTTTTTCATGCAATTATTTACGAACACGAATCTACCGAATAACACGAATTGTTTTTATCACGAATAGGAGAGTCAGAGAAAGATGTTTTCCTGCAGCAATGGCCATGAATTGCCAGAAAGTCATGTACTGAAGACCAACATTTCACAGTCGCGGCAGTTGAACTGCAGGCGGAAGCGCCGTTTGTCGGGCAGCACGAGGAAGAGCGGTTCGTGCCACTCAAGAGGCTGATGCCCATCGCGCGTGCAGCAGCCCAAGGTTCGTCGCAGGCAGTGGCGGCAGCGCATGAGGGGCACTGGTTTTCCGTCGGACGTCCCCGACAATTCGAAGGCCTCTCCCACCCCATCTACGCCCTGACGGGCATACACCTCACGGGCTGTCACATTCGCCACGTTATAGAGATATGGGTAAGGATAGGCGGGAGGGGTGATGGTTGTTGTGGTGGTGGCGATGGCATCGCCACATACAGGACGTGGGGTGGCGATGGCATCATCGAGGGCGGCTATGGCTTGGCGTCGGAGGTCGGCGAGACGACTTGAGGGGATAAACACCTCGGCTGTGCCCTCGCCCATAGTGACCAGTGCCGCCTCATATACCGTGTTGCCCAGGCGCGACAGTTGCCGTTGGATGTTCTCCGCCTGCGACTGGCGCGCCGGTTCATGCGGCATCTTCACCTCGGCAGCGGCAGAGATATCAGTATCCGGCACCTGTGCCGTGAGGCGCAAGCCATCATCGGTCAGGTCGAGATGCAAATAGAGGTCCACTCGCCGTGAGGCACTTGTCTTTGCCAACAGCCTGTCCATTGCCGCGTCGGCATTGCGGTAGAGAGCCATGCCCGCCTTGAGTTGCGGTGGCATTTGGAGCGGGAAGACCCGATTTCCCTCGACACGGTTGACACGGAACCCCTGCAACTGCCTGTCGCTGTCGAAAAAGCACAGTCCGTCGCCATTGGCGAAGGCAGCCAGTCCTGCCACATTGAACGAATCGCGCCGCATCTCCTTTACCTTACCCACATACTCACCCAGCGCCTTCGGGGTGTCGGGCGAGGAAATGCCGTCGTCGGTACCATCGATGAAATATCCTGTAAATCCCCGGTTGAACGTCTTGCGCAAGTCGGGAGTGAACGAGTATGCCACGTGTCCCAGCGAAGCCCTTCGGTATCGTCCACCACTGCGGTTCACCACTGCGTTGAGAGCCTGACTATAAGCCGCCACCACGTTTTTCACGTAAGCGACGTCCTTGAGCCGTCCCTCGATCTTGAACGAGCAGATGCCCGCCGCAGCCATCTCTTCCAAGCGGTCGATGCGGCACATATCCTTGAGCGAGAGCCAATGGCACGGTGGTCCAATCTGTTGGCCGTTGGCATCGACGAGGTTGAACTTCAGTCGGCAGAACTGCGCGCATTCCCCCCTGTTGGCACTGCGATGGAAACAATACTGCGAAGCATAACACTGTCCGGAGTAACTCACGCAGAGCGCGCCATGCACAAACGCCTCGAGTTCCATCCCCGGCACCTGCCGATGAATCTCCGCCATCTCGGCGAGCGACAGTTCGCGGGCGAGCACCACCCGCGGGAATCCCATCGCTGCGAGCCATGCCACCTTTGAGGCCGAACGGTTGTCGGTCTGCGTGCTGGCATGTACGGGCAACACCCTGCCCTGCCTTTCAGCCTCTTCGCGCACAATATCGACAAGCGCCATGTCTTGCACGAGCAGCGCATCTGCCCCCGCCTTGCACAGCGATGCCACCAATTGCCTTACCTCGTCGAGTTCATGGTCGTAGACGATGGTATTGACAGTGACATATACCCGTGCTGAGAACCGGTGGGCATACTGACACAGCGCACCGATATCGTCGATGCTGTTGCCAGCCGCCACCCTTGCACCAAACTTCCCCGCGCCGATGTACACCGCATCGGCCCCATGGTCGATGGCGGCAATACCACATTCCAGGTTTCTGGCAGGCGCGAGCAGTTCGAGCGTAGTCATCGGATGTCGTTGATGTTATAAGGCGTAGCCTGGTAGACGTAGTAGTTGACCCAGTTGTTGTAAAGCAAGTTGGCATGTGCCCTCCACGTCACCAGAGGTTGCTTGTCGGGGTCGTTGTCGAGGTAATAGTTGACGGGCAGGTCTACATCATCTCGTATGCCACGGTCGCGCCGATACTCGTTGTCGAGTGTATTGGGCGCATACTCCAGGTGTCCGGTGACGAAGATTTCTCGTCCGCCACGAGCCATGACGATGCCCACGCCACTCTCCGGCGACTCTGCGATAATCTGCAGCCGATCGTCGCGTAGGATGTCGTCGCGCCTGATTTCCGTATGTCGGCTATGAGGCATGAAGAACACATCGTCGAATCCCCGGAAGATGGGCAGCCGTGTGCTCTGCGGGAAATGCCGGAAGATGCCGAACATCTTCTTCGGCAGTGGGTACTTCGGTATGCCGTAATGGTAATACAGTCCGGCCTGTGCCGCCCAGCAGATGAAGAGCGTACTGGTGACGTTGGTCTTTGCCCATTCGAAGATTTCCGTGATTTCGTCCCAGTAACTCACCTCCTCGTAATCAAGTTGTTCGATAGGAGCCCCTGTGACGATCATGCCGTCGAACTTCTGTGTCTTGAGGATTTCGAAATCCTTGTAGAACAACATCATGTGTTCGATGGGCGTGTTCTTCGGTGTGTGGCTTTTAAGGCGCATGAACATGATTTCGAGTTGCAGCGGAGTATTGGAGAGCAGTCGCAGCAAGTCGGTCTCTGTGGTAATCTTCAACGGCATGAGGTTGAGGATGACGATGCGCAGCGGACGGATATCCTGTGTGGTGGCACGCGAGTGGTCCATCACGAAGATATTCTCCTCTTTGAGCAGGTCGATGGCGGGAAGCCGATCGGGAATTCTTAATGGCATTTATTGAAGGAGAGTTAAAGGGTAGAAACCCCGTTAATGGTTATTATTATCTTATTACCAGAGGCTGAGGCGGTCGCTCTTGGGTACGAACATCTTGTCGGTGGGCTGTATGCCGAATGCTTCGTACCACATATCGATATGAGCGAGGGCACCATTGACACGGTATTTTCCCAGCGAGTGAGGGTCGCTCTTTGTGCGTACACGAATCTCTGCCTCGGTGATGTTGTTTGCCCACACTCCGGCATAAGCCAGGAAGAAGCGCTGTTCGGGGGTGAAGCCATCGATGGTGCCAAGAGGATTGTTGCGCATGGCATTCTTCAGTGCGTAGAATGCCACCTGCAGTCCGCCATGGTCGGCGAGGTTCTCACCGAGTGTGAGGTTTCCGTTGGCATTGAGGTCGGGAAGCACCTTGATGGCCGAGAAGAAGTCGGCATACTTCTCTGCCCTTGCAGCGAAGTTCTTGCCGTCGGCCTCCGTCCACCAGTCGGTCATGTTGCCGTCCTTATCATAGTGGCGTCCCTGGTCGTCGAAGCCGTGAGTCATCTCATGACCGATGACCACTCCGATGGCCCCATAGTTGAACGCGTCGTCGGCTGTCATGTCGAAGAAAGGCACCTGGAGTATACCTGCCGGGAAGCAAATCTCGTTGGTGGTAGGGTTGTAGTAGGCGTTGACGGTCTGCGGAGTCATGTGCCACTCGTCGCGGTCGACCGGTTTTCCTGCCTTGTAGTCGATGGTGAACTTATCCCAGAACTTACGGCAGTTGAGCACATTTTCGCAGAACGACTTCGAGGGGTCGATTTCCATTCCACTGATGTCTTTCCACTTGTTGGGGTATCCCACCTTCACGTAGAATGTGCTGAGTTTATCGAGTGCGTTGCGCTTGGTGATGGAATCCATCCAGTCTTGAGCCTCGATGCGCTCAGCAAGTGCTACCTGCAAGTTGGCCACCAGTTTTTCCATACGCTCCTTGGCAGCAGCGGGGAAGAACTTCTCGACATAGAGTTTTCCGAGCGCCTCACCCATCATGTTCTGCACCTGAGTGGTGGCACGTTTCCATCGTGGGTGGTTCTCCTTTCGTCCCGACATCACCTTTCCGAAGAAGTTGAAGTGCTCTTCCTCCACAGCATCGCTGAGATAGCCTGAGCATGAGTTGATGATGTCCCATTCCAAATACGACTTCAGTTGTCCGGGTGTGAGTTCGCCCACCACGGTATTGGCTCCAGCGAGGAAGTCGGGCTGTCCCACCACGATTTCCTGGATATGCTGCGGATCAACGCCCTCAGCAGTCATCAGTTCGGAGAGGCGCAGTTGCGGGTACCGGCTTTCGAACTCGTCGATCGACATCTTGTTGTAATTGGCCTCCACATCACGCAGTTCGGTACGTGACTTCGACACCTTGGCCAGTCGTGTCTCTATGGAAAGGACGTCGTTCATCTTGAGCAGAGCCGCCTTGTGGCTGAAGCCGAAGAGTTCGAACATCTTCACAATATGTTTCTTGTATTCCTCGCGGATGTTCTGGGTAGCCGCGTCGTTGTCGAGGTAGTACTCCTTCTGTCCGAGGGTAAGGCCGGCCTGGCTGATATTGAGGATGTTCATCTTGGCATTCTTCTCATCGGCGCCGAAATAACTGCCGTAGGTGAGGCCGAAGCCGAATGCCACATATTTCTTCTGCAACTGCTGCAAGGCATATTTTGTCTTTGCCTTCTCCACCTCCTTGATAAGGGGCATGATAGGTTTCACGCCCTCACGGTTTCTCCGTGTGGAGTCCATGGCCAGTTTGTAGAAATCGCTGAGTTTCTGTTCTACAGTTCCCTTGGCATGTGTTTTTGCGATAAGGTCTTTGAGTATGCCGTTGATGCGCTCGTTGTTGTCTTGCTGCAAGCGGTCGAAACTGCCAAACCTTGAGTAGGCAGCAGGCAGAGGATTGTTTTTCACCCACCCCCCACACGCAAACTGATAGAAGTCTTCTCCGGGACTCACGCTGCGGTCGAGGTTATCGAGGGGTATGCCCGATTTCAGAGCCTGTCCGAAGGCGGGCATGGTGGCGGTAGTAATAGCCATGACTGTTAAGATGGTCTTGATTTTCATTATATGTCAGGTTTTGGTTATGATTGCTGTTGCATCTCCTCCAGGAGTTCGGAAAGTTGTTCCCAGCGCGCCACCTCGTCGTCGAGGGCACGTTTGGTGGACGTATATTCGGTGACGAGTTGCATATCAGAAGCCCCCTCAGGTGTGCAGAGCGTCTCGTCGAGTTGTTTGAGCCGTTGCTCCATCTGTTCTATCTTGCTCTCCGATGCCTTTACCTCTTTCTCGAGTTTGCGCACGCGTTTCTGTTGTTCACGCCGCTCGGCATAGTTCTGTTTGTTTTCGGAAACCGGTTGTTCCTCCACCTGTTTGGGCTGCACAGGCGACGAGGAACCCAATTGGTTGAGCGAGTCGATATTGCGCCCCCTGAGGAAGTCGTAGATGCCACCGAGGTGTTCGCGCACATGCCCACCCCCAAACTCATAGACCTTGCTCACCAGTCCGTCGAGGAACTCGCGGTCGTGCGAGACGATAATGGCGGTGCCGTCGAACGCCTTGATGGCCTCTTTGAGCACATCTTTCGATGGCATGTCGAGGTGGTTGGTAGGCTCGTCGAGGATGAGGAGGTTGACAGGTTCGAGCAGCAGCCGTATCATTGCGAGTCGACTTCGCTCCCCTCCGCTGAGCACCTTGACCTTCTTCTCCGACTCCTCGCCGCCGAACATAAAGGCGCCAAGGATATCATTGATGCGCGGGCGCACATCCCCCTTCGCCACATAGTCGATAGTATCGTAGACGGTCTTGCTCTCGTCGAGCAGTTGCGCCTGGTTCTGCGCGAAGTAGCCAATCTGCACGTTGTGTCCTATCTTGAGATGCCCATCGAAAGGTATCTCGCCCATGATACATTTCACGAGCGTCGATTTCCCTTCGCCGTTCTTGCCCACGAAAGCCACCTTCTCGCCACGACGGATAGTGAATGTCACCCCTTCGAAAACAGTATGGCTGCCATAGTCCTTGCGCACCTCGTCGCAGATGACGGGGAAGTCGCCACTGCGCAGGCAGGGAGGGAACTTCAGGTGCATGGCCGAGCGGTCGACCTCGTCAATCTCTATGGGCACGATTTTAGCCAACTGCTTGATGCGGCTCTGCACCTGCACCGCCTTGGTGGGTTTGTAGCGGAACCGCTCGATGAAGTCCTTGATGTCGGCTATCTCCTTCTGCTGGTTCTCATAGGCACGCAGTTGCTGCTCGCGCCGTTCCTGGCGCAGCACCACATACTGGTCGTATTTCACCTTATAGTCGACAATCTGTCCGCAGGTAATCTCTATCGTGCGGTTGGTGACGTTGTTGATGAACGCCCGGTCGTGGCTAACCAGCACCACGGCACTCGAAGAAGTGGCGAGGAACTGTTCCAGCCACTGTATGCTCTCGATGTCGAGATGGTTGGTAGGCTCGTCGAGCAACAACACGTCGGGGCGTTGCAAGAGGATTTTCGCCAACTCGATGCGCATGCGCCACCCTCCGCTGAACTCTGCGGTGGGCCGCTCCAGGTCATCGCGTACGAAGCCCAAACCGGTGAGCGTGCGCTCCAACTCGGCCTCGTAGTTGCCTCCACCCATCATCATGTAGCGGTCGTGCTCCTGTGTGAAACGTGCCACAAGAGCGTTGTAAGCCTCGCTCTCATAGTCGGTGCGCTCACCCAATTCTCGCTCCATGGCATCAAGACGCTCTTTCAACCGTAAGTTGCCGGCAAACGCCTTTCGCGCTTCCTCGCGCACAGTGGTGTTGTCTTGCAGCACCATCACCTGTGGCAGATAGCCGATGGTGGTGTCGGAAGGGATGGCCACCGTACCTGCCGTGGGCTTCTGTTGTCCGCACAGGATTTTGAGTAGCGTCGACTTCCCTGCGCCGTTCTTTCCCACGAGGGCAATGCGGTCGCGGTCGTTGATGACGAAACTGGCGTCATGGAAGAGGGGCTTCACCCCGAATTCTACCTTGAGTGCTTCTACGGAGATCATATATGTTGTGTATCCCCAAAAGGGGCTGTCGTTTTGAATGTTTAAGATGCAAAAATACTGCAAAACGGCAACATGGCAAAATCTTTTCGGATTTATTAACGGAAAGGCGGGAAAAACCTCATATGACAATTCATATAAGGAAAGCAGCCGTGCACTGTCGCTCCGCAGCCAAACTTGGCTGCGGAAAAAGAAAATGGAATATTGTTTCGCATTCCGCTCGCCTTGCACTACACTGCCGCTTCGCGGCCAAGATAGGCGGCGGCTCGGGAATGGAAACAAAAAACTTCGTGTTTTGTTTCGCATTCCGCTCGCCTTGCACTATCTTTGTTCCCAAAAAGAAAAAGATGGCTATTATCCCTATCACATCACTCCAACATCCCGGGGTGGAGATTTTCAGTACGCTGACCGAGGCACAACTGCGCAACCGCATCGAACCCACAAAAGGCATTTTCATCGCCGAAAGTCCCAAAGTGATCAATGTGGCCCTGGGTGCCGGTTATGAACCCGTGGCCCTGCTGTGCGAACAGAAACATATCGACGGTGATGCCGCCAGCATCATCGATGCTCACCCCGACATGCCCGTCTACACGGGCAGCAGGGAACTGCTCGCCATCCTCACAGGATATACCCTGACACGAGGCGTGCTCTGCGCCATGCGGCGCCCCATGGCCCCCACCGTGGAGGAAGTGTGCCGTGATGCCAGAAGAGTGGTGGTGATAGACGGAGTAGTAGACACCACCAACATCGGAGCCATCTTCCGGTCGGCCGCGGCACTGGGCATTGACGCCGTGCTGCTCACCCCCAACTCGTGCGACCCACTCAACCGGCGGGCCGTAAGAGTGTCGATGGGGTCGGTATTCCTCGTGCCCTGGACATGGATAACGCAACTCCCTGGCGAACTGCACGATATGGGATTCCAAACCGCAGCGATGGCACTCTCCGATGACTCCATCCCCATCGACCATCCCATCCTCGCCAAGATACCCCGACTGGCCATCATCATGGGTACAGAAGGCGACGGACTGCCACAGCAGACCATCGCCGAGGCCGACCATGTGGTGCGTATCCCGATGCAGCATGGCGTCGACTCACTCAACGTGGCGGCAGCGGCAGCCGTGGCTTTCTGGGAACTCCGCGACCGCCAAGGATGATTTTCATGTGGCCTATATTTGGCCGTTTGACGGGAAATCGCTATCTTCGCATCAACAAAACCAATCCAAACCAAGACAATGAATGCCATCACCAAAATAATCGCCCAGCAGTTGCATCTGCCCGAGACGGGCGTGGAAAATACCATTGCCCTGCTCGACCTCGGCTGCACCATCCCCTTCATTGCCCGTTACCGCAAAGAGCGCACCGGCAACCTGAACGAAGTGCAAATCGGCCAGATAGCCGATGCCTACGACAAGTTGAAGGAACTGGAGAAACGCAAAGAGACCATCCTGAAGACCATAAGCGAGCAAGGCAAGTTGACCGATGAACTGGAAAAGCGCATCAAGGATTGCTGGGAGGCCACCGTGCTCGAAGACCTCTACCTGCCCTACAAGCCCAAGCGCCGCACCCGTGCACAAGTGGCCCGTGAGCAAGGTCTCGAGCCCCTTGCCACCCTCCTGCTCCTTCAGCGTGAGCCACAGCCCGAGGCCGCTGCCCGCAGGTATGTGAAAGGCGATGTAGCCGACGTGGCCGCCGCATTGAAAGGCGCCCAGGACATCATTGCCGAGATGGTGAACGAAGACGAGCGCTCTCGCAACCAGTTACGCCAGTCGTTCCGCCGCGAGGCCATCATCACATCGAAGGTTGTGAAAGCCAAGGCCGAGAGCGACGAGGCAGCGAAATACTCCGACTACTTCGACTTCTCCGAGCCCCTACGCCGCTGTTCGTCACACCGCCTGTTGGCCATGCGCCGTGGCGAGAGCGAGGGCATCCTGCGCGTGAGCATCGGTGCCGATGACGAAGACTGTGTGGCACGGCTGAAACGCCAGCATGTAAGGGGCCACGGACCATGCAGCCGCCTGGTAGAAGAAGCCGTGGAGGATGCCTACAAGCGCCTGCTGCGCCCCTCGATAGAGACAGAGTTTGCCGCACTGAGCAAAGAGAAAGCCGACGACGACGCCATCTTGGTGTTTACCGAGAACCTTCGTCAGTTGCTACTCGCCGCCCCACTCGGACAGAAGCGCGTGATGGGCATCGACCCTGGTTTCCGCACCGGCTGCAAGGTGGTGTGCCTTGATGCCCAAGGCAACCTGCTCCATCACGAAGCCATCTTCCCCCACCCTCCCGTGAACCACCTCATGCAAGCATCGGTGCATGTGGAACAGATGGTGAAGGACTACGCCATCGAGGCCATTGCCATCGGCAACGGCACTGCCAGCCGTGAGACCAGTGACTTTGTGAAAGGTCTTCACTTCGACCACAAGGTGCAGACCTTCGTGGTGAGCGAAGACGGTGCTTCGGTCTACTCTGCCTCAAAGACCGCCCGCGAGGAGTTCCCCGACGAAGACGTGACGGTGCGTGGCGCGGTAAGTATCGGCCGACGCCTAATGGACCCCTTGGCCGAGTTGGTGAAGATAGACCCGAAGAGTATCGGTGTGGGACAATACCAACACGACGTGGACCAAGGCAAACTGAAACGCAGCCTCGACCAGACCGTAGAAAGTTGCGTCAACTCCGTGGGTGTGAACCTGAACACCGCCAGCCAGCACCTGCTCACCTATGTGAGCGGTCTGGGACCGACCCTGGCGAAGAACATCGTGGAATACCGCCGTGAGAACGGTGCTTTCACCAGCCGTGCCCAACTGAAGAAAGTGCCCCGTCTGGGACCTTCCGCCTTCGAGCAATGTGCCGGTTTCCTTCGCATCCCCGGAGCGAAGAACCCCCTCGACAACAGTGCCGTGCATCCCGAGAGTTATGCCATTGTAGCACAAATGGCCAAAGACAGCCAATGCACTGTTGACGAACTGATAGCCGACAAGCAGAAGCGGCAGGCCATCGACATCCGTCACTATGTGACCGACAGCGTGGGCATCCCCACCCTCACCGACATCATGAACGAGTTGGAGAAGCCTGGCCGCGACCCTCGTGAGCAGATAGAAGAGTTTGAGTTCGACCCTAACGTGACGAGTATCGACGACCTGGTGGAGGGCATGGTGCTCCCCGGTATAGTGACCAACATCACCAACTTCGGTGCCTTCGTTGACATCGGCGTACACCAAGACGGGTTGGTGCATGTCTCTCAACTCGCCAACCGCTACGTGAGAGACCCCAACGAAGTGGTGCACCTGCACCAGCACGTAAGGGTGATGGTGAAGGAGATAGACTATCGCCGCCACCGCATCGCCCTGACGATGAAAGGAGTTTAAACGATTGAAAATTGAAAATTAAAAAATAGAACATCAGCACTGCGTGTGTAAGTTCTTCCCTACAGGTTGCTCTCCCTCGGGAAATCATATAACGCCATCTTTCCTGCTTGCTAAACCTGAATCAATTATCCGACAAACAACAAAAAGCCGCCAGATTCATGGAACCTGGCGGCTTATTCTTTTGCAGTATACTGCTTTACTTCACTTTGTCGACGATGGCCTTGAAAGCCTCGGGGTTGTTGATGGCGAGGTCGGCGAGCACCTTGCGGTTGATCTCGATACCAGCCTTAGTGAGCGCACCCATCAACTGCGAATAACTCATGCCATTGAGGCGAGCGGCAGCGTTGATACGCTGGATCCACAGCGAGCGGAATGTGCGTTTCTTGTTGCGACGGTCACGATAGGCATAGGTGAGACCCTTCTCCCATGTGTTCTTTGCAACGGTCCAAACATTCTTACGGGCACCAAAGTATCCCCTTGTAAGTTTAAGAATTCTCTTTCTCTTTGCTCTTGAAGCAACGTGGTTTACTGATCTTGGCATAGTTTTTTTCCTTTAAAATGTTTGACTTGAATTAACGCAGACAGAGGAGGTCACGCACCTGCTTGAGGTTGCTACGGTCAACAATTGCCTGATGAACCAGATTACGCTTTTGCTTCTTCGTCTTCTTTGTGAGAATGTGACTGTGGTAAGCATGATGTCTCTTGATCTTACCTGTACCGGTGAAACGGAATCTCTTCTTGGCACCGGAGTTTGTCTTTACTTTTGGCATTTTTTTTAATATTTAGTTATTTATTATACAGTGGCAACGCATATACCCGGCGTTACGCACTTCATTCATTGTTTTCTTTCAGTTTTCGCAGTGCCTCCTCGCTGATTTTCGCATTGGCGAGCAAGCCGCCACCGGCAGGCTCACTGGCCTCGACCTCGGTCTCAGCCTCCTTGGCCTTTCTGGCAGCCTCCTTGGCCTCGGCCTCACGCTTTTCGCGGTCCATCTTCTGTTGGCTCTTCTTAGCCACGCCCGCTTTCTTCGGAGCGATGAAGATGGCCATCTTCTTGCCTTCGAGTTGGGGCAACTGCTCTACTTTGCCATATTCCTCAAGGTCGTTGGCAAATCTCAGGAGCAGCACCTCTCCCTGTTCCTTGAAGAGGATGGACCTTCCGCGGAAGAACACGTAGGCGCGCACTTTGTTGCCATCGGTGAGGAACTCCTTGGCATGTTTCAGTTTGAAGTTGTAGTCGTTCTCGCCCGTCTGGGGTCCGAAGCGAATCTCCTTCACTTCCACCTTTACCTGCTTGGCCTTCATTTCCTTAGCCCTTTTCTTCTGCTGGTAAAGGAATTTGGAGTAGTCGATGAGACGACAGACCGGTGGTTGTGCGTTGGGAGAGATTTCCACGAGGTCGACCCCCTTTTGTCGGGCCAGGTCAAGAGCCTGACGGGTGGGCATGACGGTAGCGCCATCGTCGCCGACGACGCGCACTTCTCTCACGCGAATTTGTTCGTTAACACGGTACTGATTGGTCTTTTTGTCGTTCTTCATTCAACATTTTTATGATAAGCGGCTGCAAAGTTAAGATAAATTAGGTAATTAGCAAAGAAAAATGAGAAAAAAATTTAGGGGGAAGGGAGAGATAGGAATTATTGGAAATGTGGAAAATATGGAAGTGATGTGAATCTGCAGAAAAGTCATGGGGGAGGCACGAGCCTCCCCCATGACTTATAGTGCAATAGAAGAATCAATCTTGCGGTTCGATATTGGTAGCCTCGAGCATCTCTGCCACCTCGGCATTGACGCGGTCGGCAAACTCCTGCATAGACATGGTAGCCTGTTCGCCACCACCCTGTTTACGCATGGAGACGAGACCTTCGGCAGCCTCTTTCTCGCCTACGATGACCATATAGGGCACCCGTTTGAGTTCGTTGTCACGAATCTTACGGCCGATTTTCTCGTTGCGGTCGTCGATGACGGCGCGCACCCCTTGTGCATCGAAGAAGCGGCACACCTCTTTGGCGTAGTCGTTGAACTTCTCCGAGATGGGGAGAATGGCCACCTGGTCGGGAGTAAGCCACAATGGGAAATGTCCGGCGGTATGTTCGATGAGCACGGCTGTGAACCGCTCCATCGATCCGAAGGGTGCGCGGTGCACCATCACCGGAGTCTGTTTGGAGTTGTCCTCAGCGGTATATTCGAGTTTGAAGCGTTGTGGCAGGTTATAGTCAACCTGAATGGTACCGAGTTGCCAGCGTCGTCCGATGGCATCTTTTACCATGAAGTCGAGTTTCGGACCATAGAATGCAGCCTCTCCATATTCAATCTTCGCATCGAGTCCTTTCTCCCGACAGGCATCGATGATGGCCTGTTCGCTCTCATGCCACACCTCGTCGCTACCGATATATTTCTCGGTGTCCTTGGGGTCGCGGAGCGAGATTTGCGCCTCGAAGTTGTCGAAGTTGAAGATTTTGAACACCGCCTGTATGATGTCCATCACTCGCAGGAACTCGCCCTTCACCTGGTCGGGGCGGCAGAAGATATGCGCGTCGTCTTGCGTAAACGAGCGCACACGTGTGAGTCCGTGGAGTTCTCCGCTCTTTTCATATCGGTAAACCGTGCCAAACTCAGCGATACGCAGAGGCAGGTCCTTATAAGAGCGCGGTTTCATGGCGAACACCTCGCAGTGGTGCGGGCAGTTCATGGGTTTGAGCATGTACTCCTCGTCTTCCTCGGGAGTATGTATGGGTTGGAAAGAGTCTTTGCCATAGTGGGCATAGTGTCCAGAAGTGACATAGAGGTTCTTGCTTCCGATATGCGGAGTGATGACCTCCTGGTATCCAAACTTCTTCTGAATCTTACGCAGCATGTCTTGCAGGCGCAGGCGCAGGTCGGTGCCTTTTGGCAGCCAGATGGGCAGTCCCCTTCCCACTCTCTCGGAGAACATGAACAGTTCCATCTCCTTGCCGATTTTGCGATGGTCGCGTTTCTTTGCCTCCTCGAGCATGACGAGGTATTCGTCGAGCATTTTCTTCTTGGGGAAAGAAATGCCATAGATGCGCGTCATCTGTTCACGTTTGGCATCGCCGCGCCAGAAAGCACCAGCAGCACTGGTAATCTTGAGCGCCTTGATGGCTCCTGTGGAAACGAGGTGCGGTCCGCGGCAGAGGTCGGTGAAAGCCCCCTGTGTATAGGTAGAGATGGTGCCATCTTCCAGGTCGAGGTCGATGTGCTCGCACTTGTATTCCTGTCCGGCAGCCTTGAAGTCGCGCAGGGCATCCGCCTTTGAGATGTCGTGCCGCACCACAGGCTCGTCTTTCCTTGCCAGTTCCATCATCTTCGCCTCAATTTTCGGGAAGTCGTTTTCGGAGATGACGTCTCCCTCCTTGGGCATCACGTCGTAGAAGAATCCGTTTTCCACAGCCGGTCCGAATCCGAACTGTATGCCGGGATACAACTCTTGCAGCGCCTCAGCCAGCAGGTGGGCACTGGTATGCCAGAACGTGTGTTTTCCCTCCTCGTCTTCGAACTTGTAGAGCGCGATGGTAGCATCGCTGAGGATGGGTCGGTTGAGTTCCACTGTCTCACCATTTACCCCGCAAGATACAACGTTGCGTGCGAGAGCCGGCGAGATGCTCTCGGCGATTTGAAGACCGGTGACACCCTGTTCGAACTCACGCACGGTGCCATCGGGGAATGTGATTTTTATCATAACAAATTGAACAAATATTTGTGAATACAGATAATTGGGGGCAAAGGTAGTGCAAAGTGAACGAAAAGCAAAATAAAACGGAGTTTATTTTTCGAGCGCAAGGCCCCTTAAGGTCTTTGGGGTTCATATAGACCCCAGCAGCCGGCAGAAGCCTACTGCGAATATTTCTTTATCATGCCATAAGCGCTGTAGATGCCCAGTTCGCCTGCCCTACTCAGGTCGTCGATACCCTCCACGTTCTTTCCCGACTTGATGTGGGCCAGTCCTCGGTTGTAGTAAGCCTCGGCGATGTTGGCATTATGGCTGATGGCACTGGTGTAATCGGCGATGGCCTTTTCGTAGTTTTCCTGTGCGAGATATAAGTTTCCCCTGTCGTAATAGACATAAGCATTGGTGGAGTCGGCCTGCAGAACCCTGGTGAGGTCGTCGATGGCGCCAGCCTCCTTGATTTGCGTGTCGGTGGCTTTTGAAGAACTCATCTCGTTGAGTCGTGTGGTGCACACCGCCCTTTGCCATAAGGCCAGCACATCGTTGGGGTCGATTTCCAGACAAGTGTTCAAGTCGTCGACCGCCTCGGCGAAATTCTGCACCACGGTATATGCCACAGCCCTTTGCAAGAGCAAAGCCCTTGTCGTTCTCATGTCGTGTGCCTGCTGCAGGTCAGCAGAGAGCGAGTCGATGATATTGAATACCGCCGTAGACTGCTGTTCGCTGAGCGAGTTAGGGTTACAGGTGAGGTATACCTTGTGTCGTGGTTTTTCCTTCTGGTTGAATGTCTCGACGAGGGCGTCGAATACCTGATACGACTTGATGAGGTTGGCATACCTGACATACGAAAGGTGGTACATGGGCATCTCCTCTATCTCCACCTTCCTGTGCTGCACCTTTCCCCTGTAGATGTTCTCGTATTCGAACTCATATTCATGCTCCACCGTCTCCTCGTCTTCGACCACGATTTGGTTGTATTTGCTCATATCGATTTCGCTCTTCTTCCTCGTCTGTCGGATTTGGCTGAGTGTCCACCGAGGCTGGATACCAATATGCTTGTCCATCTGCGCCTTGAAGATGCGGAACTCGTCGAGTTCGGCCTGGTTGGTCATTCCCAGCCGGCGGTAGCACTCCGCCCGGTTTTGCAGTCCTATCCAGAAGTTAGGATATTGGTCGATGACCTTGGTGTAGTCGCGTATGGCCCCTCTCAGGTCACCCGTCTTGTGCAGCAGTTGTGCCCTGTTATAGATGGCCATCACGTTGTTAGGTTCCATTCGTATCACGTAGTCGAAGTCGGTGATGGCCCTGTTGTAGTCGCCCACCTGCACACGCAGGATACCCCTGTTGTAGTGTGCAAGGAAGTTGTCGGGGTCGAGTTCGAGCGCCGTGTCGTAGTCGCTCATCGCCCCTCGCAAGTTGTTGGTATTGAGTCGGCAGATAGCCCTATTGAGGTAGTTTCCCACCATTTTCGGCCGGAGGTGAATCACTCGGCTGAGGTGTTCGTCGGCCTCCTTCCAGTTTTGGCGTGAGAGGCTGATACTCGCCCTTGTCATCCACATCTCCACATCGTAGGGGTCGAGTTCAAGCGCCTTGTCGAGCCATACGGCAGCCTGTGTGGTGTCTTTCTGTATGAGGTATACCCCTGCTTTCACAGAATAAGCCCTTGAGTTCTTGCTCCATTTGCTGATGATGGTGTCGAGGTCGAGATGCACCTGGTCATAGTCTTTCAGTTCGAGTCGGCAGAGCATTCGGTTGAACCAGAAATTCTGTGCTGTAGGTTCATCCTTCAGTGCGCGGTCATAGTCGGAGATGGCACTCTCGAACTTTTTCAGTCGTATGCGGCACAGTCCTCTCAATTCGTAAATACCTGTGACATAAGGGTTGAGAGAGATGGCCTCGCTACAGTCTCTCTCTGCCCCGGCGAAATCGTCGAGGTAGAACTTAGCCACCCCTCTGTAGAACCAAGGTTCGTAGAGATACGGTTTTGAGTCGATGGCCCTGTTGAAATGCTGTATGGCGAGCACGTAGTCCTCATAATACAACGCGCTTCTTCCACTCATAATCAGCCTGTCGACATTGAACTGTGCCGTGGCGAGGAGTGGAAGAAGAGCCAATGAGAGTAGAACTACGCGCCTCATCATATTGTGCGATAAGGTTTGTGTCGGTATTACTTCTGTGGAGCAGCCTTGGTGCGGTATCCACAACGGTAGCGCCCTTGCAGGAGGGCCTTGAGTTTGCTCTTGATCATTTGTTTGCGGAATGCGGAGATACGGTCGACGAACACCTTTCCATTGAGGTGGTCGAACTCATGTTGCATCACGCGTGCCAAATATCCGCCTACCCATTCGTCGTGCGGTTTCCTTTCGGCATCCTCATAGGTCACCCTGATGCGTGTGGGGCGGGTCACTTTCTCGTGGATTCCTGGGAGGCTGAGGCACCCTTCCTCCTGCGTATCGGTCTCACTGTCATTGTATTCCTCGATATGCGGGTTGATGAACACCTTTCTGAATCCCTTATACTCGGGCATGTCTTCGGCAAGCACATCGAGGTCGATGACCACCACCCGGATATCTTTTCCCACCTGTGGTGCTGCCAGTCCGATACCCTCCGACTCATCGAGTGTGGCGAACATGTCGTCGATGAGTTGTGGCAGTGGTTCGTAATCCTCAGGTATGTCTTTTGCCACCTTTCTCAGAACCGGTTGCCCATATATATAAATAGGTAATATCATTTTTAAGATTCGCGTTCGCTCAACCAACGGGAGTTGAAGGGAAGACAAAGGGGAAGCCCTCGCAAAATCTCATCTTTCCCTACTCGTGAAAGTTGAGTCATTATTTTTTAGATTCCAGATAACTTTGCAAAATAATCGTGGCACTGATTTCATCGACCAGGGCCTTGTCGCGACGTGCTTTCTGTTTGAGTCCACCATCGATCATTGCCCTATGGGCAAGCACCGACGTGAACCTCTCATCGACGAGTTCGACAGGGATGTGGGGATATGTCTTACGGAATTTCTTCACGAAAGCGTTGACTCTCGCCATGTTTTCGCTCGGCAACCCGTTGGTTTGTTTTGGTTCTCCCACGATGACCCTTTCCACCTGTTCGGTATTCAGGTAATTGTCGAGCCATTCGAAGAGGGTAAACGTAGAGACAGTCGCCAATCCGCCAGCAATAATCTGCAGCGGATCGGTGACTGCCAATCCTGTACGTTTTTTTCCGTAGTCAATGGACAGAATCCTCGCCACGGCTTAATAACCGTAATAGAGGAGCCATGCGTCGGGGTAGGTTTCCCTGAGTCGTGTGCGGCTCTGAACGGCGCTCGACTTGTCGGAGAATGTGGATGCCACCACACGATACATGTTGCGGTTGGAGTTGAAAGCCAGTTGTGCGTCATAGCCAGCTGCCCTGAGTCTCTGCACCAAGTTCTCGGCATTAGACTTCACGGAGAACGATCCCACGACCACGCTGTATGCCTTCAGCCCTGAGCCGCTGACCACTTGCAGGTCTTGCTCTGTGCGTACGGGCACATTATCGGAATTGTCGGACACGCTGGGTGCAGTAGCCGGTGTTTCCACGAACGGTGTTACCACAGGTGTGTCGTCATAGCCAGTAGAAGTGGTAGTAGTAGTGGCATCACCTGCATTAGCAGCGTCGTATGCCTTACGGTATGCACTCTCCTTGCTTTTACAACTGCCAAGCGCCAGGATCATGCAAAGTCCTGCGCATAAAACCAAGTATTTCTTCATGTGTTTGAAATTATAGATGATTGATAAAAAAAGTCACATATTTCTATTTGTGTGCGAAATTACACAAATTCGGTCAAAAACAGGGGTTAGAAGTCTATAAAGTTTGTTAAATGAACAAAATACAACATTTTTAACAAAAAATGATTATTCAAATCTTTCATCTTTGGAAAAAAAACATTAAATTTGCTATCTCAATCAGAGATTTTGTCCTGAGGGCGACTCTTGAATTGACAAATCAACAAATAACCATTTATACAACTAAAAACTTTATCATCATGAAACAATTAAGTATGATTGGCGCTTTCATTGGTGGCGCTATTGCCGGTGCTGCACTTGGCATTCTCATGGCTCCTGAAAAGGGTACAGACACCCGCACGAGGATTTCTGACACGGTGTCGGATTTCTGCAAGAAGCACAATCTGAACATTTCTCGCAAGGACATGGAAGACCTTGTGGACGACATCAAGGATGCTGCCACTGACGCAGTAGAATAATCGCTATACCATCACTCTCTTATGATTTCCAGCGACAAGAACATTGAGACGATAGCCCAATTGGCAGAGTCGTTGAAGCACTATGTCGGTGTGCAGTCGGAGTATGTGAAACTTGACATCATCGAGAAGGTGGTGCGATTGCTCACGCTCACCGCCATGGCTCTTGTCGTGGTACTTACCCTGCTACTGATGCTCATCTACCTGTCGTTTGCCGCGGCCTACGCCCTTGCTCCTATGACGGGTACGGTGGGTGCGTTCTGCATTGTCGCTGGTTTTTACCTTTTGCTTCTTATCCTCTTTGTCTTCAACAGACGCAAGTGGGTGGAGAAACCCCTTGTCAGGTTTTTAGCCGATTTACTTCTCAATTCCTGATTATGATTCCTGACCAGCCTTTGTTACACTACAAGTCACTCGATGATATCCGTGCAAGGAAAGAACAACTTCGCCGGGAACTTCGTCAAGACAACCATTCTATGAAAACGCAGTGGAACACCCTGTTCCACAAGGAAGAGAGTAACTTACCATCGCATCGTTTTGCCCACGTCATGTCGACAGGAGCCTCGCTGTTTGACGGGCTTATCCTGGTATGGAAACTTTACAATCGTTTGGGCAACAAGCAACACAAGACCATTAAGAAGGGGAAAGGCAGAAGTATTCTATCCGCGCTTTTCTCAAGTTAAGGGAAAGAGAACTACGCCATTGAGGATGTGTCCATGATTCTGGGCACATCCTCATTTTTTTGGCAGGTGTCACTCACCGCATCATGTCACGAAAAAATCTGTTATTCCAAGATTTGTCGAAGTCCCACTAACTGATGGGAGATAAGTTTTGGATTGTAGAAAACCGTTGCCAAAGCCCCAGATTCTTAAAAAACAGCACAAAATCGTTAAATAAAGTTACAAATCGACGTTTTTTGGCCAAAAAATTTTGCGAAACGAAGTTAATGTCATACTTTTGCAATGTGTTTTTCATAGTATTAGATTTAAGGTTAACAAAAGGTTGGAGTACGGCGGTACTCCTTTTTTTGTGTATATACCTCATCCAAGTCTCGCATTCGCTCAACTTTCAAAAGTAAAAAAAGGGAGTTAAAGGGGTGCAAAAAAGAGAGTAAAAAAGGGAGTAAAGGAGAGTTGATGGGAAGTATGAATTATTGAATCTGTTATTTCGTTGCGTTACCCGATTTCTATTACCAATCCATCGTAGGCCAGTTGCATGCCTTCGGGCAATTGTGCGTTGACCTCTTCATGCAGTCCGATTCGGTGTGTGCAATGGATGAAGAACGCCTGTTGCGCCCCTACCCTTTTGGCGAATTCTACAGCATCTCCGAGCAGTTGGTGCGAATGATGCTCTTTCTCCTTTCTGAGCGCATTGACCACGAGCACTTCCGTACCTTCGAGGTAAGGCATTTCTTTCTCGTCGATGGTCTTCATGTCGGTGATATAAGTCAGTTTTCCTATTCTGAACCCCAGAATGGGCATTTTTCCATGCATCACCACGAACGGCATGACCTCGATGTCGCCTATGCTAATGGCAACATGCGGTTTCAAGACATGAAGGGAGAGAAGAGGAACCCCTGGATAGAGATGTTGCGCGAAGCAATAGGGGAAGTTGTGCTTCACACCCTTAGCGGTATCCTTGTCAGCATAGACATCTACCGGTCCGAATTGGCAGAAAGGCCTGATGTCGTCGATTCCCCCTACATGGTCGTAGTGGATATGGGTGAGAAGCACCCCGTCGAAAGGTTTGAAGTCGAGGGGCAGCACCTGCTGTCGGAAATCAGGTCCACAATCGATGAGCACCCTTGTCGTCTCTGTTTCGAGCAGAGCCGAGCACCGGAGCCTATGGTCGTGTGGGTCTTTGCTTCGGCACACCTCACAGTCGCACCCGATATAGGGAACGCCCGCCGAAGTGCCTGTGCCAAGAAAAGTAAGTCGCATGATATCTGGTATGTATCAGTCTAAACAATATTTACCTCGGAGTGTATCTCTATGCCGAATTTCCGCAACACGTCATCTTTCACCGCCTCGCACAGTTGGAGCACCTCCTGTCCGGTAGCCCCACCCTTGTTGACCAAGACCAGAGCCTGCTTATGGTGCACCCCTGCCCGTCCGAGGTTGCGTCCTTTCCATCCACACTGTTCGATGAGCCATCCTGCGGGTATCTTCTCGTGACTGTTGTCAATAGTATAATGTGGCATTCCCGGATATTCTGCCGCCAACTGTTCGTATTTCTCCCTGCTGACCACCGGGTTGACGAAGAAACTACCGGCGTTGCCCTCCACCTTTGGGTCGGGGAGTTTGGCGTTGCGTATATCGATAATGACCTGTCGGAGTTGTGCCGCATCAGGCTGAGCGATGCCCTTTTCCTCGAGTTGTGCGCGGATGTTGCCATAGTCGAGCCTTGGCTGGAAAACAGTAGACAATCGGTAGGTGACAGCGGTGATGAAATACTGTTGGAACCATTCGTGCTTAAACCTGCTGTCGCGGTAGCCATACGCACATTCGTCGGCCGTTATGACCACCTGTTTTCCTGTGCTGGTCTCCACGGCCTCTATGCTATGGATGATGTCTTTTGCCTCCGCGCCGTATGCCCCGATATTCTGCACTGCCGAAGCCCCCACGTCGCCTGGTATGAGCGAGAGGTTCTCCATGCCATACCATCCGTTATTGACGGCATAAGTCACCACATCGTCGAACACCTCACCCGAACCGCATCGCAGCCACACCATGCCGTCGCGCTCCTCGGCCGTCATCCCCTTGATTGCCGACCTCACCACCACGCCCTTGAAGTCGTTGGTGAGCAGCAGGTTGCTCCCCCCTCCGATGATGAGGAAAGGTTGGCAGTCGAGGTTGGCTGTCTTGAAGAAATCGGCTGCTTCGAGCGGTGTCTCTATCTCCACGAAGCGCTTGCAGGCCGCATGTATACCAAAAGTGTTGTGGCTTGACAAGTCAAAGTTCAGAATATCTCTCATAAGTTGAAATCGTTTTTTCATCACAGAGGCACAGAGGATGCCAAAGACGTTCCCCTGTGCCTCAGTGTAGTCGTTGTTGGAGGTTTCACATTGTAGGAAGTATGCCCCGTTGTAGAAAGTGAGGTCAGTTGACGAGTTTCACAAGTTTCCATTTCCCATCGATTTGCCGGAACGTCATCTCCGACTCCAAACCATTGGAAATACCCCTGACGACAAACAGTTTCTGCCTGCTGCGGGTGTATTTCTGTCCGTAGATGATGTTGTAGATGAAGTCGCGGGGCAGCACGGGTGGCCTGAACTCCTCCCACTGGTCGGGATGGAATTCCCCTTCTATCATTGTGAAGTCGTCATCGGGGTCGGGCAATATAGTGCTCACGGTCTCGTCGAGGCTCTCCACCTGGAACACCGAGTCGGCAGCAAACTTCTCATAGAAAGCGAGGAACGACCTGTTGGGGCTTTGCGCCGTGGTATTGCGCCGTATCTCGGTGAGCATCCACTGCCCGTTCTCGCGGTTGAAGATATGCTGTTCCACCGACTGCTGAGCGAGAAAGATTTTCTCCACCACCACACTGTCGAGGTCGGTCTTCTTGGGCAATTCCAGTTGGCTCTCGTCGTCGAGGATGAGGGTATAGAACTCCTGTTTCATGAAGAACTTCTCCATTTGCCACTCCTTTCGGTCGATGGCGGTCACGTTGTCGCCCTCCACCACTCTGAGCGGGAATTTTATCCGCTCGTACTGGAGTTTCTTGTTGGCAGTGAAATTGAAGAGGAAATCATCGAAGAGTTCGTCGGCCGACTTAGGCATTGGTGTGGCAGAAATGAGGCTGTCCATCGCATCTACAGGTACGGTGTCGGCAACGACGATAGTGTCAATGGGGGCTATGGTATCGAGTGGTTCGGGCTCGTCGACCACTATTGTCTCAGGTTTCTTGTCCTTGCAGCCTATCATCATGAGGGATAGGCATGCCACCATGGAGAAGAAAAACAGCACATTTTTTCTCATAAGAAAAGCCAGTCGTCAGTTATGCTATATAATGGCGCAAAAATACAACTTTATTTCGATATTTTTTAATATTTACGGGAAAAATATTACCTTTGCACGAAATTTAAACCAAAGAGAAATGCTACTTGAAAAAATAGAAGCACTCCTGAAGGAAGTGAAGGAGTTGAAAGCCTCGAATGCAGAGGAGATAGAAGCCCTGCGTTTGAAATATCTGAGCAAGAAAGGTGAGATTGCCTCACTGATGGCCGACTTCCGCACCGTTGCTGCCGAGCAGAAACGTGAAGTGGGCATGAAGATTAACGAACTGAAGCAGACTGCCACCGACCATATCAATGCGCTCCGCGAGCAGATTTCCTCTGCCGACCAAGGTGACGATAACATCGACCTCACCCGCACGGCCTACCCCATTGGTCTTGGCACCCGTCATCCCATATCCATTGTGACCAATGAGATTATCGACATTTTCCAGCGCATGGGTTTCACCCTTGCCGATGGTCCGGAAGTGGAAGACGACCTGCATGTCTTCACGAAGATGAACTTTGCCGCCGACCATCCTGCCCGCGACATGCAAGACACCTTCTTTGTGGAGACCAATCCTGATGACGTGACCAAGAACATCATCCTCCGCAGCCACACCAGTTCGGTGCAGGCCCGTGTGATGGATGTCTCCCAGCCCCCCATCCGTGTAATTTGCCCGGGCCGTGTCTACCGCAATGAGGCCATCACCGCCCGTGCCCACTGCTTCTTCCACCAGATAGAGGGGTTGTATATCGACAAGAACGTGTCGTTTACCGACCTGAAGCAGGTGTTGCTCACCTTTGCTCAGGAACTTTTCGGTGCCGACACGAAGATTCGTCTGCGTCCGAGTTATTTCCCGTTCACCGAGCCGAGTGCCGAGATGGACATCTCATGTCATATCTGCGGCGGTGTGGGCTGCGGTTTCTGCAAGCACACCGGTTGGGTAGAGATTCTGGGTTGTGGCATGGTAGACCCCAACGTCCTTGAGGAGTGCGGCATCGACAGCAGCATCTACAGCGGCTATGCCTTTGGTGTAGGCGTGGAGCGCATCACTAACCTGAAATACCGTGTGAGCGACCTTCGTATGTTCTCGGAGAACGATGTCCGTTTCTTGAGAGAGTTCGAGGCTGCCAACTAGAGATTTTAAAACTACAGTATATAAAAGCACCCGCCCCTGGTGAGCATTCATCAGGGGCGGGTGTGTTATTGGGAGATGGTGCTATGTTTACCTACGCACCACCTTTTTTCCGTTGATGATATAGATGCCCTTGGTAGGATTGTCTACCTTTCGGCCCTGCAGGTCGTAGACTGTATTGTCGTCCTCTGCCACTACTGCATGCTCCTCTATACCACTCACCTCATCAGCAAGGATGAGATATCCCGAAGTGAGTTCGCCCACGAGATAGTCGGGAAGGTAATAATACGGTTCATTGGGTGAGAACACCGTCTGGCTGGTCACTTTCAGTGCCGGTTTACCGTTGGCGATACCGAGAGTGAAGTGTCGCTGACTGGGTTGGTCGAGCGTGAATCCCAGCATGAATCCGAGAGAGTCGGTGGGCAGTCTCAAGGCGTTTCCCTCATACTGGCCAGTGACATCGTCATAGACGAGGGTCAGTTTGTTGGAAGCCACATCCTCCCCATTGAGTTGCAGCACCACTGGTGTGAATGCGGGAATCACCTCATCGGTCACAGCCACGCGGTGGATGGTTGACTTGTTGTAGTCGACAACGTCGTCCACATAATAAGCCTTCATGCCTTCAGCCAATTGAATTGGGAAATCTACCACGAGCGAGGACCACCATTTCCCTTCGTCGTCCTTGCAGGCACCCTGTACGCCCAAGAAGTTGTCGTCGTCGACCGGCACGAAGTTCCACACCTTGTTTTCAGCATCCTTCAAATCAGTGGAGTTGGCGAATCCGATGTAAGGTCCGTATTCAGGATCTTCCTCCTCGCATAGATAGAAATAGTCGGCGAAGAGCATGTGTTTGATGAGGCTATTGACCACCGGTATGAGGTGTTCTCTCCCCACGAGGTATTCGCTTGCCATTTCCTGCAGCGTACCCCTATATAGAGAGATGTATGCGTTGGCTTTCTGAATGAAATAAGACGTGAAGTCGCCCGCATTGAATGGGAAAGCCGGAGAGTTGAAGAAGAGTTGGTATCCCCCCTCTACCTCCGTGTAGTAGAGGTTGGTATCGATGTTGGCCACGTAATTCTTGAAGTCCTGGTAAGAGTAGTTGTTGATGAAGTTGACCAACATCGCACCCATGGCCCCAGGCAGCAGTTCCTGCACCCTCTCTATGGCCATGTTTTTGAACTCCTGGAATTTCTCCTCGGTGAAGTATAGCATCATCATTGTTTTCATCAAGGGCACGATGGTGTTGACCACATCGATGCCTTGAGCGCGCAACTGTGTCACCTTTGTTCCGTCGAAGTCGACATACGCCACCGTACCTGGCCTACCATACGCTTCATCGAGTGTCACGTCGGGAGCGAAGTGAGTACCTCCCGAAAGGTTTGCCACATGCCCTGTGGTAACATTTTGCAGTCTGGTATAGCCTGCTGTCTGAGCATCAGCACCAGTCCCCACAAGCATCAGTGCCAATGATAGTAAAAAGCAGTAGAATTTTCGCATTTTCTAAAATTATTATTATGTGAGTTTTTTTATTTTCAGGAGTTAAAGGGATGTATGTTCTGCAAATCATCCATATTCTCCTTTTAGAATTCGCCATTTATGCCTTCCATCTCCTCGGGATGCAGTTCGAGCACCTTTTTTGCGTCGGCGGCGGCCCCCTCCTTATCACCCATCCTCAGTCGGGCAGCCCCACGCAGGCGGTAGGCATCGGTAAGGAAAGGATTGCGCTCTATGGCAAGGGAGAGCACCTCGATGGCTTCGGCATCGTTGTGCTGTGCCTCAAGGACCCTGGCCTTGAGGAGCATCACGTCGTCTACCCCCTCTACCCTTTCCATGAGCCAATCGGCATCCTCGTTGGCGCCGTCGAGGTCGCCCATTTCGAGGAGCACCTCTCCGCGTTTGAGATATGCATCGGCAAGTCGTTCATCGAGCATGATGGCCTTGGTAAACATTGCCACGGCATTCACCTTATCCTGTTGTCCGAGAGCGGCCCGCCCATAGAGATACACCAGTTCGGCATTATCCTTATCGAGGAGCATGGCCTGCTCGCACAATTCCGTCATCTTGCCATAGTCTTCCATCATAAATGCCACCTTCGCCATGAGCGAGAGGATATGCACGTTTTCGGGCTGCGCCTCATGGAGGATGCTCAGTTGCTGAATGGCCTCGTCGAGTCGGTCGTCCCTGATGAGCGCCTGCGCGAGGTAGTCGCGAGTCTCGAGTTCATCTTTCAGTTGCAACGCCTTCTCGAAGCATTTCACGGCAAATTCGGCCTGCCCCATCTGGAGGGCTCGCCGTCCGTCGGTCTTCAACACGTCGACCTCTCTCTCTGTTTCGCGTTGTTTCTTCTCTTCGGGGCTTTCGTCAGTACCCCCGAACAAAGACTTGAAGAATCCCATGGTGGTTTGTTTATGAGGAGTTTATGGATTTGTTATTTATTATTTTTCAGCCTGTCGTAGACATGCTGTGTGAGAATGTCGGTGCGTATCCACAAAGCCCATTTCTGGCTGTTGTTGACAGGCTCTTCACCAACCGCTTTGCTGCGTTCGAACACAAACTTGGCGTTGATATATCCCGCGTTGCCATCCTTTCCTATGATATAGCAGAAGAGGGTCTGTGTATATCCTGTCACTTGTCCGTTGGTTTCAACAGTCTCCGACACCCAATCGGTCTGCGGTATTACACACGAGGTGATGGGCACATTGGGGTACTTAGCGGCGAACTGGCTTCTGCACAGGTCGAGCATGCCAGCAGCATCACCGCCCTTGTAGAGGTTGATATCGTAGATATTCATATAGTATTTCCCCTCAATCCGTCGCAGTCCGCTGTTATCGGTAGAGAATTCTGCCTCGATTTGTGAAGCCACGTCGCCAGCGACCTTTTTCGTCTGGTCCCAGAATTTGGCCACCTGTTCCTTCAGTTGTCCTTTGCCCGTGTCCTTTTTCATTATCTGGGCATTTACCGTCATGCCGCACGCTATCAGCGCCAGCATCATGATCATCATTTTTTTCATTTTTTGCTCCTTTCTATAAGTTTTGAATCCTGAAAATCCGCGGCATCATTGCCACGCAACGGCAAAGGTAGTGCAAGGTGAGCAAAAAACCAAAAGAAAAGAAATAATTCTTTTGTTTTTTCAAGCCACAGCCTACTTTCGGCGAAGCCAAATGCGAAAAAGACCTACTTACCATATGTATTATTCACATGAATGACCATACGCACTATGTTAAAAAAAGCAAAAATACGTGTTGATAAGCGAATAATTTTATATTTTTACCAACTCTAATCATTTCTTGTCGCGGTTTCTATGAATCTGCGATTTGATTACTATATATACTAAAAACCACCAAAGCCTTGAATGATGACGAAATACTTGATTCTCCCCCTATTCCTGATGTGCTCGCTCTCGATGATGGGAAGCGATGAAGACCGTATGGAAATTCCAGGCTCGGATGAGGTGACCCAGGGCACGCTTACGCGCTCCGGCCTGCGTATCGACCGTTTTGTCACCACCGTCGATGGTAAGCAGACCAAACTTTTCACCCTTTCGAACAACGGCATGGAAGCCTGCATCACCAACTATGGTGCCCGCGTGGTGTCGCTGATGGTTCCCGACCAAGACGGTCATTTAGGTGATGTGGTACTGGGGTTCGACAACATCGACGACTACATCAACAAGAAACAGAATTTCGGCAGTGTGGTGGGGCGTTATGCCGGCCGCATCCGTGGAGCCCGTTTCGCCCTCGACGGTGTGCCCTATATATTGCAGCAGACAGGTAGCAACCACATCTCGCATGGTGGCCGTCCCGGTTTCAGCGACCGTGTGTGGGACATGGTATCGGTAAGCGACAGTTCGCTTTGTCTGAAATACGTGTCACCCGACGGTGAGAACGGTTTCCCCGGAACACTCTCGGTAATGGTGACCTATACCCTCACCCACGACCACGCCCTCGACGTGGCCTATGAGGGCACCACAGACAAGCCCACCGTGGTGAACCTGACAAACCATTGTTTTTTCAACATCTCCGGCGACCCCACTTCCACCGTCCTTTCCCAGACCCTATATGTAGACAGCAAGTATGTAGCCACCTATGACAAGGAGAAGAACGTGGACGGCCGTTTCATGAAAGTGAGGAACACGCCATTCGACTTCACTACAGCGAAAGCCATCGGCACCGACATCGACATCTACGATGAACAGATGAGCATCACTAAAGGTTACGACCACGGCTTTGCCCTTCGCCATGCCGGCAACCTCAACCGTGCTGCAGCCATTCTCTACGATGCCAAGAGCGGCCGTCGACTCACCATCTTCACCACAGAGCCATCAATACAAGTATATACTGCCAATGGTCTTGATGGGAGCATGGTGGGCAAGGGCGGTGTGACCTATGGCCGTCGTTCTGCCATCTGTCTGGAGACAATGCACTTCTCCGACAGTCCCAACCAGCCCGACTTCCCCTCCACCACCCTACGTCCTGGTGATACCTACCGTTCGCACACTATCTATCATTTCTCCGACAAGCAGTCGCACAAGCAGCGCGACCTGCTTTCGTCGATACTGATGTATGGCGGTGTAGCCAGTCTCACTGGCCTTGGTATCTTCGGACTTGTGTCGGTGATTAAGTAAATAGATTTGAGGTTTGAGATTTGAGGTTTGAGGTTTGAGGTTTATCATGCTTTGCATGATGAACATCGGCGGCATCTCAGCAGACTGAGAGTAAACCTTCGTCTGCATTCAACTTGCACGATGTTTGGGGGGTGCGGTTAGTTGTCGTGCGTTAAGGATAGCAAAAAAAGATTTAATTATTTGGGGGTTGGCGGCATAACTCCTATTTTTGCAGCATGAAGACAAGGATTCTGTTATTCATCTCCGCCTTTTTGTGGTGCGCCGTGACCTTTGGACAAGAGCCGGGTCAGCGCCAAACCGCTCCACTCGACATCAACGATATCGAGCCTGCCGGTGCATATACCACGCCCACTACCGAAGTTGGCAACCCATCGACTGCCACCCATCCCTACTATATGGGCTATCAGCCCGTCTACGACGACTCCCTCCACCTTCCCCTGATGGATGCCAGTGGCAGAGTAATGTCGTTTGGAATGATGCCCTACGGTCTGTCAGGCTGGTCGGCATCAGGTCTGCACCGTGGGTTGAACCTGAGTTTAGGCGCATCAGTGTTTGCACAGTTTGGCAAGCACGCCCGTGGTGGAGTGGGCTTTTCCCAGCAAATCTCCGCCCTCTACGCCGTGCCACTCACCAGCCGTCTCTCTTTAGCCGTCGGTGGTTATATGGACCGTGTGCAATGGCATCACCAAACTGCCCACGATGCCGGTCTTACAGCCGTTTTGGGCTATCAGTTTGACGAGCACTGGGAAGCCTACCTGTATGCGCAGAAGTCATTGATGAGCAACCACCACATGCCCTATTATCTTTACGACATGGGTGCCTTTGGCGACAGGATTGGTGCTGCGGTGAAATACAACTTCAACCCTTCGACGTATATTCAAGTGTCAGTGGAGCACGTGAAGTATCCCCATCAGGATATATGGCAAAGAACCCAGCCCCCTTTCAGAGGCTGGGAATAAAGATTTTTTTTGAGGAAACTATAGGAACTATAGTGACTATAGAGACTATAGCCTCATTTCCAGAAGAATTTGCACTATGCGCTCTGCCGAGCGCCCATCCCACCGGTCGGGAAGATTACCCTTTTTCCATTTTCCTTCAACCATGTCGGTCACGGCTTCAGCCAGTCGGCCGGCATCCTCGCCCACGAGCACGTTGGTGCCCGTGCGTACCGTTTCTATATGTTCGGTATAACTGTTGAGCGTGGCACATGGGACTCCGTTGAACGTGGCTTCCTCTGCCACGTTGCCCGAATCGGTGATGATGCCCTTGGCATGCGCAGTGAGATAGCCAAATTCCAGATAAGGCAGTGGGTCGATGAGGTGGAAGGTGTCGAGTGGCGCGTTGATGGACGCCAGTTGTTTCACCACAGCCTCTCGTGCCAGTCCGCGGAGCGGTGCCACGATGGGAGTGCCTTTGGCCGCCTGCAGCATAGCCTTGAGCATTTCGCGCAGGTTGTCGCTGTCGGCGATGAGCACCTTGCGGTTGAGCGTGAATACGATGTATTCATTGTCAGGGATTTGCAGCCGTTGCAAAGCCTCTGGCCGGCGTAACCTGTTGTAGTTGGCCCTGAGCGTATCCATAAGGATGTTTCCCACCTGGTATACCTGTGAGAGTTGCACCCCTTCGCGCGACACGATTTGGCTTGCCCCCTCTCCTGCCGTGAAGAGCAGGTCGGAGAGTCCGTCGATGACCAGCCGGTTGATTTCCTTCGGCATCTTGATGTCAAACGACCGTGTTCCGGCGACGAGGTGTGCCAGTCTCACCCCTTGTTTCTTGGTGACGATGGCAGCCGCCATGGTAGAAGCCAGGTCGTCGACGACGATGACCACGTCGGTGGGATGTTGCTGGAGATAATTCTCAAACTCTCCCATCACCCTTCCCGTCAGTTCATTGAGACTGACGCAGTCGACGCCGAGGAACACATCGGGCCTTCTCATCTGCAAGTCGTCGAAGAGCGACTGTTCGAGAGTTTGGTCATCAGCGCTTCCGGCATACACCAGTGTGCTCTCCACGTCTTTGCCTTGAGCCTTGGCCTTGTCGATGGCCCTGAGAATGGGAGCCACCTTGACGAAATTCGGGCGTGCGCCCGCCACGATACAAATATTCATTCTATTCAAGTTTCGCTTTCGCTCACCAAGCCTCTTGCAAGCATCACTTTGCCTTACTTGCCACTGCCTGCTGATGAGTTGTGCGAATAAAGATGAGTAATACTATTCTTGTTTGAAGAGGTCTTTGATGCCTCCGAGGCTGCCAAGGAGGTTGGTGGCCTCGTAGGGCAGGTAGACGGTCTTAGTCTGTTGTCCGGCAGCCAGTTCCTCCATCATCTGGATGTATTTCTGTGCGAGGAGGTAGTTGGCAGGGTTGGAGGAATCGCCCACGGCCTCTGTGATTTTCTGTATGGCGATAGCCTCAGCCTCAGCCTTTCTGATGCGTGCCGTTGCCACACCCTCAGCCTCGAGGATGGCCTGCTGTTTCTGTGCCTCAGCGCGGTTGATGGTAGCGGCCTTTTCGCCCTCCGACTGCAGAATCTGCGACTGTTTCTGTCCCTCACTGGTAAGGATGACGGCACGTTTGTTACGCTCGGCCTGCATCTGCTTCTCCATGGCCTGGAGCACGCTCTGCGGAGGTGTGATGTCTTGCAGTTCCACGCGGTTCACCTTGATGCCCCATTTGTTGGTGGCGTCGTCGAGCACGGCGCGAAGTTTAGTGTTCACTGTATCGCGTGAGGTAAGCGTCTGGTCGAGTTCCATCTCACCGATGATGTTACGCAGTGTGGTTTGCGTGAGTTTCTCTATGGCATTGGGCAGGTTGTTGATTTCGTAGACGGCCTTGAAAGGGTCGACGATTTGGAAATAGAGCAGTGCGTTGATTTGCATCTGGATATTATCTTTCGTAATCACGTTCTGCTTGTCGAAGTCGTAGACCTGCTCCCTGAGGTCGATCTGGTTGGAATAGGAATACCTACCCCTGTTCAAGGTGATGATACTCTTTGCTGTGTCGATAAACGGGATAATGATATTGATACCCGGTTTCAGCGTGGCATGGTATTTTCCCAGTCGCTCGATGATTTTTGTTTCCGACTGTGGTATGATGACCAGTGTTTTCTTGGCCAGGATGATGAGCAACACGATGATTGCTATCAAAACGATAACTGATGTTGACATGATAATGATTTTTTTAGTTTTCCACTTTTTCCACGGTGATGATGATGCTATCGCGGTCTATCACCTTCACCTTTACACCTTTTTCTATGCGTTGTCCGCCGGCAGCCACGGCTTTCCAGTCGTCGCCGTCGATGGCCACCCTTCCATAACCATTCTCTTCGATGGTCTGCGACACCTTTCCCGTTCGTCCGAGCAGAGCATCGGCATTGCTCACGCGGTCTTCATCGTTGCGATGCAGATATCTCAGTGCCACTGGACGTATGAAGTAGATACTCAGGAGAGAGCATATGGCCATTGCGATGAGTTGTGGGATGACTCCCATACCGAGTGCGGCAGTGAGCGAAGCCCCCAATGCCCCTATGGCAAAGCACAGGATGAAGAGGTCGCCGGATCCCAGTTCCAGGATGAGGCAAATCACGGATATCAGTATCCATAACAGCCATACATTTTGCAAAAGATAGTCGATCATTTTATACGGATGGTTTTTGTTGTTTTAGGAGTTTTGGCTTTCCCGCTTGTAGTAGTCGTACCGGTGCCGTTGTAGTATCTAAGAGCCTCGGGCAGCACCCTCTGGATGTAGGCAATGCGCTGTGCATCGGTGGGGTGTGTGCTGAGGAATGCCGGTGTGGAACTGCCTCCGCTCGATGCTGCCATACGCTGCCAGAAGGTGACCGCCTCGTTGGGGTCGTATCCAGCCATGGCGGCGAAGATGAGTCCGATATGGTCGGCCTCCGTCTCATTGTCTCTTGAATACTTCAGTGTGGCCATCTGCGAGCCCAGTCCATAGAGTGTGGCGAGTGTGGATGCCGTATTGGTTCCCATGCCTACCCCCTGGAGCACGGCGCCAGCGACCTGTCCGATAGCCTGTTGATTGGCTTGTTTCTGATATTGTTCAGAGGAATGGTAAGCCACGGCATGTGCTATCTCATGTCCGAGCACGATGGCGAGGGCCGCCTCTGTCTGGGTGACGGGCAGCAATCCTTCATACACAACGATTTTTCCTCCGGGCATACAGAAGGCATTGACCTGGTTTTCCTGTACGAGGTTGAATTCCCAGTTGTAGTTCTGCACCTCGTCGGCATATCCGTTGTTGCGCAGATAAGTCTCCACTGCCGTTGCCAGTCTCTGTCCCACCCGTTTCACCATGGCGGTCTTTGTGGCATCAGTGGAGAGTTTTGCCGTAGATACGAATTTCTTGTACTCTGAGAAACTTGAGGTAAGGATTTCGGTGTTGTTGCTATAGACTTTCTGCCTACGGCCAGTCACTGGCACTATCCTTGATGTACCGCACGCGACAAGGATGAGTGTCACAATCAGCAGTGATATGTATTTTCTTGTCTTCATATTGTTAAACGATTATTTGGTTAAATGTTTACGTTTTCGCATTCGCTTATTAATCAAGAATTAAAAGGGGAGTTGAAAGGAGTTATTCCTTCACTTGTGAGAGTTCGGTAGACTGTTTCGGTTCGGCAGTTGCCATGCTGGCGGTGCTGATTTTGTCGATTTGCTCATTCACCTTGGTGCTGAAAGCCATGGGGTTGTAGATATACTTGAACACGTCGACCACTTCTCCCGTGGTCACCGCCACGTTTCCGTAGTTGAGCAGTCGTCCCATGATGCTTTGCGTGACCTTGATGCCCTCACACTTACGCAGCATCAGTTCGTTGGAGTTGCGCTGGATGATACCAGTTTTGAGGATGATGCGTTTGTTGGTGAGGATAAATCGCTTGCCGTTGTTGATGACAATGGCCCAGAGTGCGGCGAGCAGCAGGAATATTCCCGTGAAGATGAGTCGGTATTTCAGTGTGTCGTCGCCGATGGGAATGAAAGGCAGTGCCAGTGCGACGATGACCAGCAGTATGGGCAGCCAGTAGAGCATGTAGTGGAACTTTGCTTCGCAGACCACATGTTCGCCTTCCATCAAGTTTTTGTTGATAAATGACATATTTTCTGAATGTGTTGATAATGAACTCAATTATATTGGCATGGCTCATCAGCCAGCAGTCGCATTCGCTCGACCTACGGAAGTTAAAAGGGAGTTGGGGGCATATCCTTTGCTTGCGAAAGTTGAGTAATTACGTAGTGGCAAATTTACACATTATTTCTGAAAATGATATTGTTTTTAGTAAAAAAAGAAGAAAAAACGTCAACCACCTACTATTGGCATAGTTGAAATACCCCATTTTTAGGTATTGCGGGGATACGGGGAAAGCACTATCTTTGCGCCATGATTCATCATGTTTGTGTATAGTGTATATTTGATCCGTTGTACCGATGTGGTTTTCACGGACATCCCATGTGTATCGACGACGGCCCGCCGTGTGGCGGGCCGTCGCTATGGTATGCAGTAATATGTCAGTTCCAGAGCCGGTTTTCCGGTTTGTCGGGGGTGAATTTCCCCCATCCCTCGTCTTCCTCTTCATCGAAGGCAATGGAGTTGACACCTCCCACGTTGGGATCGGACATTTCGTTGGGCACCATCACCGCCTTAATGTCAGTGGCGATGATTTCTGTTGTCGGTATATGATATCTCTTTTTCATGGCTATTTCACGATTATCTTTCCTTCAACAATATATACGCCCTTGGACAGAAGGCCGAGGTCGACCTTGCCGCCATTCACAGTTGCCGTGGCCACCTTCAAGCCATCGACGGTATAGACATCCACCTGTTGGCCGTCTGTTGCCGTCACCTGCGGCATGCAGATGCCGTCGGTCTCATCAAAGGTGCCGATATTGAGCCTTGCAGGCGCGTCGATGGTCTGGTCGTTGATGGTGAAGTAGCACAAGTTGTGCTTGTTTTGCCAGTTTGTCGTTCCTTTCACGAAGGCACTTCCCGTGTCGTTGAGCACATAGGCGTTCTCCATTCTTGCCGCCATGGCCTGATAGTTTTCGTCGCCAGTACTTGTGCCGCCGGAAATGCCGATGAACTCATAGTTGTCGCTCACCACTGCCGAGACGGTGGATTTCTCCACCCACACGTTGGCGGCGCTGAACTCCAGTTGTTTGCCCGTCATGTCGTACTGTGCTCCCCAGTGGTCGCCCGGTACGGCAAAGATATAAGGCACATTGGGCACCCATTCCTTCGCATTAGCGAATTTCACGGTGTTGCCTACAACCTTCTTGAACTCCCTCACCCAGAAGTCCTTCTCCTCGGTGTCATTGCCATGATACCAGTCGACTACCTTATCACCCGATGTCACCTTTTCCACAGCGAAGGGCAATGTGATGGTCTGCCATCCCTTCTTTCCGTCGGCTCCCACCTCCGGAAGGTAGGTATAGCGCGCTTCTTTTACAAAGAACCGTTTGGGCACAAAGAAGTCGTAATCTTGGAACAGCAGCAATCCAAGTGATTGGTCTCCCCGCACGACATTTGCAGCACTAATTTTCTGGAAGCCGGCATTGTCATCGGCAGCCAGGTAATAGATGGTAGAGATGTTCGAGTTATTGCTCAGGTCGATATCGTAGTTGCTCATGTCGAGGTCTTCCAGACTCACGGCTGTGACGCCGTCGGGCACGGTGATGGTGGCAGTGGGTGCTACGGCATAGCGCTCACCATTGCCCTTCCAGTAGACTACGCCGGGTAGGATATTGTAGAAACCGCCAGAAGCCAACAATGCTCCGGAAGGATCGTAGAGGCGGTAACGGAATTCATCGCCAATAGCCAACCCCGTGAAAGCCACAGTGACATCTTTTACCACCCCTGCTTTGATGCTCACGGGAATTTTTCGCTCATATGGAGTCCAAGAATAACCATTGCCCTCTCTTTTCTTTATGACATCCACGTCAAGAGCGAGGTTGCCCTCAAAATCTTCCTCTGTTTCGTTTTTCAGTTTGATTTTCCCTTCAAACAAGGCTCCATACATCTTGTCGCCGTAGATGCTCTTGACGACCAAATTACCGACCTTCGTAAGTACAGGCTGCGTGGCACCACTTTCTGCCAAGACGAGAGATGTGGTATAAATTGGATTGTTTCCATCGTAGTCGTATGCCACCACCACTGTCACAGAGCCTGCCATGGGTTGGAAGAAGAAATCGACAAAGTCTTCACCTCCCACAGGGACATACAAGCCCTCCTGAGCCACCCACGTGTCGTTCACCAGCAGATGTAGTGAACTCGAGTAATCAACTTCGCCTGTATTTTTCACATAGGCTCTGATTTGTGAGACATTATTTCCCTCGTCGAATCGTTGCTCCACGCTGGTTACCTCGAGTGATGTTGTCAATGTCTTCACCACGTTGGTGAAGGTGGCCTGACCATTGTTGATTTCCACTTCTACATAAATGAGGTCGGAGCCTACGTTGGGGAGCCAATCTTCCGTTCCGCTCACCCGACTGATACCCTTGATCTGGTATGTACCGTCATTGAGGCCCTTTCCGAGGCCAGAGAACAATCCGCCTCCAGTCCCATAAGTATAGCCAGCGCCCAACTCAACATTTGTGGCACTGATTATCTCTTGCTTGAGTAGTCCGTCTTGATACAATCCGAATCCTCTGTCAATGACATTCTGGGTTCCCGAGAGGGTATAACGGAAATACACCGACACATTGGAGAATCCGTTGGACGAGTTATAAGTCATGGTGGAATTATCCACAGAGAGTTCTACAGTGCGCAAAGGACTTTTTGCCTCGACACTCTCTTCGTTGGTAATTTCCGTACCACTCATACCGATAATGGCATCATGCTCCAAGGAATAGCCACCATATCCGCTACTACCTCCTGTACTTTGGTCGGCAGGTCTTAGTGCCGACAGGCGGAAGTAGCCGTCGGAGAGTCCTCCCCATCCCCAGTTGATGTGGTAGAGGCCATGTCCGTCATATCCATCACAGATGAACTCATGTCCGCTACCTCCGGAGGTACTTGCCCCATAGAGCACTGGTCTGCCGTGTTTCAGTTCATTGTAGATGAGTTCGTCCCACTCCTGGGAGGTGTATTTATAGCGCTGTTGCCAAGAGGGATTTCCAGGATAGCCGAAATAGTTTTTCAATGCGTCGGGAATCATGGACTCATATCCTCCCGAGGAGCCCGCGCTGTAGTTCATGGTCACGGCATGTCCGCAATACCACATCAGTTCCGCCACAGCCAGTTCGGCCTCTTCGTCATCATTACCCGTGTTCACATAAACAGGTTTCATCTTATTCCATTTGAACGTCGTTGAGGGAAGTGCGTCGAAGGTATCGCCATACGTTGAAGTATATCCGGGAATCTCCGTCGTAGCACTCTTGGGCCATTGGTAATAATACATCACCTGTGCCAGAGCCGTGGCTACACATCCTGTAACACATTGTACGCCATTGGGCTTGAAACACATCTGATTGTAGGGGTCATGCTGATTCCAATGTGTCTCGATGAGCGGAGCCACCACCTTGCGTGCCACCTCCACGTTCTCGTCGCCATTGTTAGCGTTGTTGGCCCCCAGTGCCCTGGCGGCAGCAATCTCCTCGGCATACCCTTGCAGGAAAGCCTGCATGTTTTCGGGGATGTTGTCGGCATCGAAGGAGCCGTTGGTGGCATAGCCCAGCACATCTTCGGCGCAGTCGTCGCCGGCTACGATGACGAATCCGGCATTATGACCGTTGTTGAACACATAGTAACACGCGTTCTTGGCAGGAGCCCCGTTCTGGTGGGCCTGCTGCTTTCCTTGATAGGCGAGGTCGAGGGTAGCGCTGGCTGCCATACCTCTCTTTGCAAGGAAAGCCTTTGCCTTCTGTTGGGCCTGGTCTGGCGTCACCGGATTGGCGACGGCGCAAATCATGCACAGCATGAGGAAAAGGAAGGACAGTAAAGATTTTCTCATGATGTTATAAGATATAGTTATTTGGTTTTGTGTTTATATGGAAAGATAAATAATGTGCAAAAGTAGTGTTTTTCAAGTATAAAAGCAAAAAAACACATGGAAAAAGCATACAAAAAGAACTGTGTGCGCACAAAGTTCGCACACAGTTCTCTTAACGGGAGGTCCCCTGTTGGTAATGATTATTTCCCCAGGATGATGTTGATGATGTCTGTCACGTCGGAGATGTTGACGAGTCCGTCGACATTGGCATCGGCATTGATGACGTCGAAAGGCGACGGCATCTTGCCCAGAATGTAGTTGATGACAGCGGTGACATCCATTATGTTGATGAGTCCGTCGTTATCGGCGTCACCCAACAAGGCCGTCGTCACGGGCAGCCGTATGCCGTCGGGATTCTCGTAACTGATGATGAGGCTGGTGGGAGCCGCTGCGCCAGTTGTCTTTCCCACGAAATAAGCCTCCGTCGGCTTGACGGTAACCTTTTCGGACAGGTCAAAGGCATTGCCCTTGGCATTGAGCCCATAGGCATTGTTCACCGTCTTCTCACCTGTGGAGCCGATGAAGTCATACCCATTTCCTGCCATCTGACAGACAAGCGTCTGTATCACTTTCACATTGGAGGCGGAGAACTGGAGATTCTTGTCTGTCATGGCATAGTCCTTTCCCCATCGGTTGCCTGGCACGGCAATGATGTACGGCTCGTTGGGCATCCAGGTGTCCAGGTCGGCGAACAACGCCTTGTCGCCGTCGACCCTGGTGTACCTCATCACCCAGAAGTCCTTGTCGTTACCGGTCTCATTGCCATGATACCAGTCTACCGCCTTTCCATCGGAGGTGACCTGCTGCACGCCGAAGGGAAGCGTGATGGTCTGCCATCCATTCTTGCCGTCGAAGCCTACAGTGGGCTTGTACGTGTAACTGATTTTGGAAGCCGTGAACGACTGCGGTACATAGAACCCCGAAGACTCTGTGAGTACGATGTTGCTTGCCTCGTATCCCTTCACCACGTTCTTGCCATTCAGTGCCGATGGCATGGTGGCATTATGGGCGAGATAGTATAGGGTATTGGCATTGGCGTTGGGCTTGATGGTGGTCTGCGCGAGGTTGGTGATGTCCTCGAAACTGGCAGCCACGGCATCCTCCGGCACCTTGATGGTAGAGGCAGGAGCCACGGCGGTGCGTGTGCCGTCGGCAGTCCAACTCACGAATGCCGGTGAAACCGTGATATTATACTCCTCGCAATACCGCTCCTCCTTTCCGTCGCTTATCCATACCCAATAGACATCTCCCAGGGCGAGTTCGTGCGTGAAAGTGACCGTCTTCTCTTCACCGGCGGCAATGCAGACATCGTAAGACTGGATGAACCCGTAGAATGACCCCTGAGTATTCTTCACATACATCCACTTGGTCATCTGGTTGTCATAGTCGGTGGAAGAATTGTTCTTGAACGTGACGGCATATTCCACCAACCGTCCGTATTGCTTGCCGCCTGCCACGTTTCTGAGTTCAGCCTTCGTCACGGTGAGTTTGGGTGAAGCCACCTGGTTGGAGATGGTGTATTTCCCGTTGTAGATGGCACCGGAACTATTTTGGGTCGTGGACACCACGATGGTGTGCTGGCCTGTGGTCGCTTCGAACACGAAGTCGACGTAGTCGTCGTCATTGGCGGGGATGAACGCCCCCTCTTTAGCCACCATTTTGTTGTCGACCAACAGATACAACGGGGCATTGTATCCCTCGTTTGCATTGTTGTGCAGATGTACCCTGAGTTGGCGGGGGTTACCCGATTGTGTGATGACCTGTTCCACGCCCGTCACCTCGAGGTCGGCCACTATCTCCTTATTGACGATGGAGATGGTGCACTTCCCTTCGGCGATGACGACTTCGAGATAACGTCTGTCGGAAGATGCACTGGGTTTCCATTCATCTGATCCCGCAGGGCTGTCGATGCCGCGTATCTGGTATGTGCCGGCAGAGAGGTCTCTTCCGAAGTTGAGCGAGAAAGCGTTAGCATAGTATTGTGCGCTGGGTCCGGAGTAATTCTCGTTTACAACGATTATTTCCTTCATCACATCACCGTCGAAGAGTCCGAGTCCCACGTCATATCCCTGTGAGGCATCGATACTGTGGTACCAATACCAGACGTAAGTGCTGCTAAATCCCCTGCTGGAGTTGTAGCTGTACGACACCTGCTGGTCTTCCAGTTCCTCCCATCCTTGATAGGGGTCGGTGAAGTCGAACTCCACCGTCTCTATGCCGAGAGCATCGCTGTCGCCACTGCCCATATTGTCGGTCACCACGGTGGGACTGATGCCGATGATGGCACTCTGGTCGAGCGAATAGCCACCATAGTCACCGCTTCCCCCTGTCCCCTGTGCCGAGGGATTGAGTGCCTGTAGCCGGAAATAGCCGTCGCACAGCCCTCCCCATCCCCAGTTGATGTGGTACATATCATGTCCGTCGTACCCGTCGCAGATAAACGCATGTCCGCCTCCTCCCGAGGTGTCGGCGGAATAGATGACCGGCCGGGCATGGAGCAGTTCATTGTAGATGAAGTTGTTCCACTGGAGAGTGGTATAGTCGTCGCGGAATATCCATGACGCCTCGTTCTCATATCCGAAATACGACGACAGCGCCGTGGGTATCATGTTGGTGTATCCTCCTGACCCTCCGGGCGAATAATCCATCTCCACCGCCTGTCCGCAATAGCGCATCAGCGTAGCCACGGCATTCTTTTTTGCCTGACTCTCGTTCAGGTTGACAGAGTAGCAGTCGCTCATGTTGTCCCAGTCGAACGATACCGAAGGAAGGGCAGCGAGTTCACCGATGACACTGTTCGACGTGTAGGCAGGGATGGCTGTGGTGTATGACCGGGGCCACTTGTGGTAGTACATCACCTGTGCCATGGCCGTTGCCACGCACCCTGTGACGCACCTTTCGCCCGAGTTTCCGCCCGCCCCATAGAGTGGACATTTCAGGTTATATGGCTCGCCTTGGTCCCAGTGTGCCTTGACCATTGGCGCGATGACTTGTCGTGCCACCTCTGTGTCGTTGTCTGTCTGTGCAGCCGCCATATAGTTTCTCGCCCACGCAATCTGGTTGGCATAGGCGTTGAGCCATACCTGCATGTTTTGGGGGATATTGTCGGCATCGAAGGAGCCTTCGGTGACATACCCCAGCACATCTTCGGCGCAGTCGTCGCCGGCTACGATGACGAATCCTTCATTATGGCCATTGTTGAACACATAGTAGCAGGCATCCTTGGCAGGAGCGCCATTCTGGTGGGCCTGCTGTTTTCCTTGATAGGCGAGGTCGAGGGTAGCGCTGGCTGCCATACCTCTCTTTGCAAGGAAAGCCTTTGCCTTCTGCCGTGCCTGCTCTGGCGTCACCGGGTTGGCGACTGCGGAAGCCACGCACAGCAAGAACAAGAGGATAGAGAACAGTTGTTTTTTCATCATTATTAGTTTTTCGGGTTATTCATAAAGGAACAATAGGGACTAAAGATACTATAGGCCATATAGCCAATGGGGGCCCGAAAGCCCCCATTGGTTCACAGCACGGTGCATCCCGCGTTTTTCAGTGCCTCCTCACATCGGGCGATGTCGGCGGTTTTGATGACGAATTTCGCCATGGAGCCTTCTGAGAAGGCATACATGTAGTTGATGCCGATATCTGCCGAGGTAAGGCAGCCGAGCACCTCTGCCAGTGCCCCTGGACGGTCGGAGCATTCTATGCACACCACATCGGTGATGGAGACGGCGAAGTTGGCTTCGCTGAGCACCACCACCGCCTTTTCGGTATCAGCCACCACGATGCGTAGAATGCCGAAGTCGGGAGTCTCGGTCATGGAGAATGCCTTCATATTGATGCCGTTGTCGCCGAGCGTCTTAGCCACTTCGCTGATACGGCCGTTCTTGTTCTCGAGGAACAGTGATATTTGTTTTGTCATGATGATTAGGTTTTGGTTTTATTTCAGGTTTCTCTTGTCTATCACGCGCACCGACTTGCCTTGGCTTCTCTCGATGCTTCCCGGTTCCATCAGTTTCACGTCGGCCTTGATGGAGATGACGCTCTTGAGCCTGTCGGCCAGGCCCTTTCGCATCTCGAACATCTGTCCGATGTCGTCGTTGAAGAAGTTCTTGCGCACCTCTACCTGCACCTGCATGGTGTCGAGGTTGTTCTTGCGGTCGACCACGATCATATAGACCGGCTCGAACTGTGGCATGGAGAGGATGACGCTCTCTACCTGCGACGGGAACACATTGATGCCTCGGATGATGAGCATATCGTCGGAACGTCCCATGATTCTTCCCATCCTCACTGAGGTGCGTCCACATGAGCAAGTGCCTTCCATCAGCGAACAGAGGTCGCGTGTGCGGTATCTGAGCAGTGGCATGCCCTCTTTGGTGAGCGTGGTGAACACCAGTTCGCCAGTTTGTCCAATGGGCAATTCCTCCAGCGTTTCGGGGTTGATGATTTCGGGATAGAAATGGTCTTCGCAGATATGCGACCCATTTTGAGCCTCACACTCATACGACACCCCCGGCCCGCACACCTCGCTCAGTCCGTAAAGGTTGTAGCCTTTCACGCCCAGTCGCTGTTGTATTTCCTGTCGCATGTTCTCCGTCCAGGGTTCTGCCCCGAAGGCCCCTACGCGCAGATTGAGGTCTTCTTTCTTGATGCCCATCCTCTCCATGGTTTCTGCCAGATAGAGCGCATACGACGGTGTACAGGCGATGCCAGTAACGCCCAGGTCTTTGATGAGTTTGAGGTGTTTCTCGGTGTTTCCCGTTGATGCCGGCACTACGGCAGCGCCAATACGCTCTACGCCATAGTGTGCTCCCAGTCCGCCGGTGAAGAGTCCATAACCATAGGATACGGAGAAAGTGTCGCCCCTTCCCACGCCATACGCTGTGAGGGCGCGTGCCATTCCCTCTGCCCACACCTCGATGTCGCGCCTGGTATAGCCCACGATGGTAGCGTTGCCTGTCGTTCCCGACGATGCATGCACGCGCACAATTTCCGACGGTGCAGCGCACTGCAGTCCATAGGGGTAGTTGTCGCGCAGGTCTTGTTTTGTAGTGAAAGGCAGTTTCCCGATATCCTCGATATCGACAATGTCGGCGGGGTTGATGTCGAGTGCCTGCATCTTCTCACGATAGAACGGCACGTTGCGGTAGACGAGTGCCACGAGTTTCTGTAGCCGCTTGCTCTGCAAATTGTGCATCTCGTCGCGGCTCATACATTCTTTGTGTTTATTCCAAATCATTTTGCTTTATACTTATTATTAGGAAATTAAAGGGGAGTCAAGGGAGTGTTGAAGAAACATTACCATTGCTTATGGGTTTTCAAAAACTCATGGTTTGTCTTCGAATCCCAAGGGAGGGGCATGATGGCGGCGGTAGCCGCTCGATGTCATTACAGCCATCAGTTGACCGGTATCGTCGGTAATCCTGACTTCGGCGAAGGGCAAAGTCTTGTGGTCGAAGGTCTCGCGGGCTTCGGCGGTGAGCCTGGTGCCAGGAGCCACAGGTCGCAGGAGTGTGATGTTCGCCGCCACAGTGACAGTAGGCACGCCCCGTGAGTTGGTGGCGCAGGCGAACGCCAGGTCAGCGAGGGTAAAGATGGCCCCACCCTGGCACCATCCCGCTCCGTTGAGATGCCTCTCGTCGATGGTCATGTGCAAGAGAGCATACCCCTCTTTTATCTCATCGATAATGATGCCTGCATCCATAGCGAAGCGGTCGCCCTCGAAATACTCTTTGATAGTCATTGACAATCGTTTTATTAAAAATCGCCACAAAAGTACGCAATAAAATCGAAAAATGACAATTATTTCCTTATTTTTGTGAAAAAGAGACAGAACTGCCGCAATGTCAGCCTTAGGCACAAGAAGAACCAAACAAAAAATGATTTTTGTATTTTTATTGGAAAAAGAATTATGTTTATTTCAGAAAATAATATAACTTTGCAATAGCTAACCGACATTACATGAACTTTTCTTACTTTAAAACCATTAACCATATATGGGCAGCAACATGTATTACAGCCTTTCTGATGCTGCTCTTATCCTGTTCGAGCAACAGCCCCAAATACCATATCGGTGTATCGCAATGCTCTGATGACATCTGGCGCGACAAGCAGAATGCGGAGTTGAGGATGGGTGCCTACTTCCATGATAACATTGACTTGAAATTTGCCGCTGCCTACGACAGTGACGAGCGACAGGTGCAGCAGATAGACAGTTTGGTGGACAGCGGCATCGACCTGCTGATTGTAGCCCCCAATCAGGTATCCACCATCTCTCCTGCCATAGACCGCGCCTACGACAAGGGCATTCCCGTGATTGTCTTTGAGCGCAAGACCAACTCAAACAAGTACACCGCATTCATCAGTGCCGACAACTACGAGATGGGGCGTGTGATGGGCGAGTATATCACCACTCGGCTCCATGGTCAGGGGAATGTATTGGAAATAAAAGGTCTTGAAGGCTCATCGCCCGCTATCGAACGGCACAACGGTTTCATGGATGCCATTAAAGGCCAGCCAGGCATCAAGGTGGTAGGCACATTGCAAGGCGACTGGACGGAGCCGACTGCTTACGAGAAGACGAAACAATGGCTTGCTAATAATAAGGATGTACGTGTAGACCTGGTATTCGGAGCCAACGACCGCACCGCAATGGGTGCACGCAAGGCGTTGACCGAAGCCTCTCCCTCCACCCAGCATTCCACACTATATTGCGGCATCGACGGTCTTCCCGGCGAGAACGGCGGCATACAATTAGTACGTGACTCTCTGCTCGATGCTTCGTACATCTACCCCACCCACGGCGACCAACTCCTGCAGTTGGCTATCGACATCCTCGACGGTAAGCCCTATGAGAAGGAGACGATGCTCATGTCGGCCATCGTTACCCACGACAATGCCCGCGTGCTGCTCATGGAGAGCGACGAGGTGCTCCGTCAGTCCGACCGTCTTGAGCAACTTCATGAGAAGGCCAGCGGCTATCTGCAGCAGTTGGCCAACCAACGGATACTCACCCTGCTCGCCATCGGCTTCATAATCATGCTGTTGCTGCTGCTCACCGGTTACTATATGTATCAGCGGCAGAAGGCACGCCTGAATGCCGAACGGGAGCAGATGTCGCGCGACCAACTCGACTTCTACACCCAAGTGAGCCATGAGTTGCGCACGCCTCTTACACTCATCGAAGGCCCGTTGGCACAACTCGCCAAGACCGACGACGTACAAACCGCCAGTCCTGAAGCCGCCGACCTCTTCGCCATCGTGCGAAGGAACACCCATCAACTCACCATGCTGGTGAACAAGATGCTCGACATGCAGGTGGGCGGCAAAGTGGGCGACATGCCCGTGGAACAATTCGACGAGATAACCGTTTCCCATCCCATTGCAGAGCCTGCCGCCCATGACGTGACCGAGGAAGCGCCTACGGTACTCATCATCGACGACAATGCCGACATCCGTGCCTACCTGCACACGGTATTGAAAGGAAAATACCAACTCTTCGAGGCCGAAGACGGGCAGAAAGGCCTCGAGGTGGCACGTGCCGAGGTGCCCGATATCATCATCTCCGACGTGATGATGCCCGTGATGAACGGCCTGCAACTCTGCCAGCAGGTAAAGGACGACGACATTACTTCGCATATTCCCGTCATCCTGCTTACCGCCCGTGCCCTGAGCAAGCACCAGATAGAAGGCTATGACAGCGGTGCCGACGCCTACATCACCAAGCCCTTCGCTCCCGACCTGCTCATTGCACGTATCGACAACCTGCTGCGCAACCGCCATCTGCTGAAAGACATCTGGCAGGAGAAGACCACAAACAGCAGCACCCCCAATACCACAGCCGCTCCTTCCGTCACGGCAGACACAAAAGAAGACGTGTTTATCACCCGCTTCAAGAAAGTGGTGGAAGAGCAACTCGACAACAGCGACATCGGCGTGGAGGACCTCGGCAGCGCACTCGGGCTGAGCCGTGTGCAACTCTACCGCAAGATCAAGGCCCTCACTGGCTACTCCCCCGTCGACCTGCTCCGCAAGGCCCGTCTGGCGAAGGCACAGCAACTGCTTCTCTCCACCGACTATGCCGTGAGTGAGATTGCCTACAAGGTAGGGTTCACCTCGCCTTCCTACTTTACCAAATGTTTCAAGGATGAGTATGGAAAAGTGCCCGGAGAGGCGAGAAATTGAGAATTGTTGCAGAAAAAGTTGCAGAATACAAAAAAAACCACTATATTTGCCCAAACTCCATCATGGAAACACAAGGGGAGCGGTTATGGCCGCACTTTCTCCTACCTACGAAATGACACATTGTGGGATAAACTGAGTTGCTGACTCTTTTCGGACCAAACTGCGACCTTGGGAATAGAATAGAGAGTACAGAGCCTCACCTTATATGTACAATAATGGTGTGGACTGACGTTTCATCTATTCTGAGGTTGTCGCAGACCCGGTCTGAAAGTGAAACGCTCAATGTCCACACCTTTTTGCTTTGTTATCCAAATAACTTTGCTAACCTAATAATATACTTTTTTACCTAACCATTAACATAGCCAACCTCTATCGATTGACATTGCAAAAATACTACAAGCCACTGCTATAGGCTTGCAATAATCGTTCATTCGCTCACAAAAATGTTACACTGCAACATTATTGCCATACGAAGAACGATAATTGACACCAAGGCAGTCTGGACACCTATATATTTGCAACCATAAAATGTTTTTTTGTTATACTAACCAAAACCTAAGAAAATGAAACAACTAAAGAGATTTCTACTGAGCATCATGCTCACTCTTACGTGTACTATAATGTACGCGCAGACGGAAATCACCGGTACCATCGTCGACGAGACAGGCGAAGGTGTGATCGGTGCCACCGTGATGGAGAAAGGAACATCGAATGGTACCGTGACCGACTTCGACGGCAACTTCACGTTGAAAGTCAACCAGGGAGCCACTCTTGTCATCACCTACATCGGTTACGACGCAGTGGAGATTGCCGCAACCTCTGGCTTGAAAGTACAACTCAAGGAGAATGCCAGCGAACTGGCAGAGTTGGTGGTGACTGGTTATCAGACCCAGCGCAAGGCCGACCTGACGGGTTCGGTAGCAGTGGTGAAGACCGATGAGTTGAAGACATCATCGGATACCGACCCCATGCGTGCCCTTCAGGGTAAAGTGCCGGGCATGACCATTACCAGCAATGGCTCGCCTGTGGGTGCAGGTACGGTCCGCATCCGTGGTGGCGGCTCGTTCAACTCGTCACAGGACCCCTTGTTCATCATCGACGGCGTGCCCACGACAACTAACCTGAACACGCTGAACATGAACGATATCGAGTCGATGCAAGTGCTTAAGGATGCCGCATCGGCCTCTATCTATGGTAGCCGCGCTGCCAACGGTGTCATCATCATCACCACCCGTTCAGGAAAGAAGGGCGACAAAGTGAGGGTAGACTTCTCTGCCAACTGGACTGCCCAGGTCTACAACAAGCAGACCATGATGAAGTTGGCCAACGGCGCCGAGTATGCCACCGCTATGGCACAGGCAGCCATGAACGACGGCCTCGACCCCGAGAAGTATGCCAACAACTACGGTCTCACGCTCAACGCCACTGCCGGAACTCCAATCAGTGCCTACGACCCCGCTACAGGCCAGATGCGCCAGTTTACCGTAAACGGACTCTACGACGGCTACATGAACCTGAAGAAGACGATGCGATACAGCGATACCGACTGGCTCGACGAAATCTCACGCACGGGATTCTCGCAGAACTACGACCTCAGTCTCTCTAACGCTACAGAAAAGTCATCGGCTCTCTTCTCCTTCGGTTACAAGAAGAACAATGGTATTCTGAAATATACGGATTTCGAGAGTTTCTCAGGCCGTATCAACTCCAGTTACAAGGTCAACCACATGATTACCGTTGGCGAGAATGCCACCATCACCTATAGCAACCAGGTAGACTGTCAGCCATTGGAGAACGCCTTGAAGATGGCGCCCACACTGCCTGTCTACGAAGAGGACGGTGTGACCTTCTCCGGTCCGGTGGGCGGTATGAGTGACCGTCAGAACCCTCTGCGCGAACTCTACCACAACCGCGACAACCGCCTGAAGATGTGGCGCATCTTCGGCAATGCCTATGTAAACATACAGCCCATCAAGGGTCTGACACTTCGCTCCAATTTCGGTCTTGACTACTGGTCGGAGTTCATTCACAGCGTGACCTACACCTGGCACTCCGACGTGGTGAACAACAGCACCCCATCATCGAACCTTGGTTCGAAAAATTCGGTGAAATGGACTTGGTCGAACACAGCCAACTATACCTTCACCGTCGCAGCCAACCACACATTCATCCTGCTGGCTGGTCTTGAACTCCACAGAGATGTGGAAGAGCGCTCTTCGGCATACGCACAGATGTATGCTTTGGAGAACTACAACTACATGTGGCCCGATGCCGCCACCGGCACACAGCGCTCAGGAGGTATCCGCGAGGGTTACAACCTGGTATCGCTCTTCGGCAAGGTAGACTACAACTGGAAAGACCTGGTGCTCGCTTCGTTCACCATTCGCCGCGACGGTTCCTCACGATTCGGTGAGAACAACCGCTACGGTACCTTCCCAGCCGTCACTTTCGGATACCGTCTCTCAGAGAACCTGCACATAGACTGGATCAGCGACTTGAAACTCCGTGCTTCTTGGGGTGAGACCGGTAACCAGGCCATCTCCAACTATGCCCGCTACGGACTCTACGCTGCCACCTATGGCGGCGGACGCAATGAGTCGACAGCCTACGACCTTGCTCTTCAGGGCAGCGGTATCTTCCCCTCTGGCTTCCGTGCCACACAGTCGCAGAACAACAACCTGAAGTGGGAGACCACCGAACAGTGGAACGTCGGTCTCGACTTCAACCTCTTCCGCAGTTCTGTCTACGGAACCGTCGATGCTTATATCAAGAATGTGAAAGACATGCTCATCAACCCTGCCTATCTCGGCTCCATGGGTGAGGGCGGTGCTTCGTGGCTCAACGGACCCAGCCTGCGCAACTGGGGTATGGAGTTCGCCCTGGGCTATCGCGGAACCACCGACTTCGGCATGCGTTACAACGTGAACGGCAACCTCGACTTCTTCCGCCAGAGAGTGACCTACCTTCCCGAGACAACAACCGGCAGTTACGTACACACAGCGAAAGAGAATCTCGTAGAAGCTAAAAGACCTTATGGCTCCATCGTAGGTTATGTGGTCGACGGACTCTTCCAGAACCGTGAGGAAGTGTTGGCCAGCGGTCAGGAGAACGCACGTATCGGCGGACTGAAATACGCCGACCTCGACGGCAACGGCCTCATCAACGAGCAAGACCAGACCTGGATTTTCAATCCCGTTCCCAACTTCTCATGGGGTCTGAACGTAGAACTGGGCTACAAGGACTTTGACTTCTCCATGTTCTGGCAAGGCGTCGCCGGACAGGATGTCTACAACAACCAGAAGTTCCAGACCGACTTCTACAGCATTACCGATGCCGGAAGCAACAAAGGAAACCGCATGCTTGACGCATGGACGACAGCCAATACTGGCAGCAGCATACCAGCGCTGACCACCAACAACGTAGGCAACGAGAACCGTGCCAGCACATACTTCGTGGAGAACGGCTCTTATGCAAAACTCCGTCAGGTACAGATTGGCTACAACCTGCCCGCCAACTTGCTGAGCAAAGTCAAGATGAGCAGCGCACGAATCTATATCTCAGGCCACAACCTGCTGACTGTGAAGAGCAGTTCACTGACCTGCTCTGATCCAGAGAACCCCAACTGGGCTTATCCTAACAGCACTTCGTTCTCATTAGGTATTCAAACATCATTCTAATCACGAATAAGATAAAGATTATGAAAACAATATATCAAATAATCTGTGCAGGTCTGATTGTTTGCGGAACGCTCACTTCTTGCAACGATTTCATCGACGTAGAACCACAAGGCGTCATCAGCGAAGACCTCGCCATGAGCCAGCCCGAAGAAATGGTCACCTCGGCTTATGCCAAACTGGGCGACGACTGGTATACCTATCCGTTCAACATGTGGCCCTACGGCGACGTCACCAGCGATGACGCCATGAAGGGCGGCTCGGGAACCACCGACACCAACTACCACCCCTTCGAGGTGTGGTCTACTCTCACCGCTTCCTCGCCCGACCACATGGACGAGATGTGGTATCACCTCTACTGCTCTATCAGCCGTTGCAACCGTGCTCTCGTCTCCATCGAAGAGTATGGCGACAAGTTGGGCGACAAGAAAGCCATCCGCGAAGGTGAGGTGCGCTTCCTCCGTGCACATTTCTACTTCAAGTTGGTGCAGATATGGAACCAAGTGCCTTGGGTTGACGAGGAGGTATACCGCAACCACACGGAAGAGCAAACTCGCAACGATGCTTTCAGCCACGACGAACTGATGCAGAAAATCATCGCCGACTTCAAAGCAGCCTACGACGTGCTGCCCGTACAGCAGAGCGAAGGCGGACGCGCCAACAAGATTGCCGCTGCAGCCTATCTGGCCAAGTGCTATCTTACCATCGCCTGGGGCGACGGCTATGAGGCCAACACTGGCGTGAGCCACATCAACCAGGAGTATATGAACAAGGTGCTCGAATACACCGAGGTGGTGAAGAATTCGCAATATGGATACCTGGAAGACTTCGGCGACATCTTCCTGCCCGAATACAAGAACTCGAAAGAGAGCATATTCGCTGTGCAGCACTCCGACTATCAGGACGACAACACGCTCTATGGCCGTGGCAACTGGAGCAACATGCTCAACGGATGCTGGGGTATGTGGTCGTGCGGATGGGATTTCCACAAGCCCACACAGAACCTCGTCAATGCCTTCAAGACCCGCGACGGTCTGCCCATGTTCGACGACTTCAACAACGAGATTGCCTATCCTACCAACGGAGTGCCCAACGCACAGAAGTGGGATCCCCGCCTGTTCCACACTGTAGGCATGCCCACCTTCCCCTACAAGTATGAGACCCAATACACCATGACGAAGGACAACTCACGCACACCGAACACCTACGGATACTACGCTTCGCTGAAAGAAGTGCCCCAGCGCTCGAAAGGCGAGACCTTCGACAACCCCTGGCAGGCTTTCGCCATGAACGACTATGTGCTGCGCTACACCGACGTGATGCTGATGCGTGCCGAGGCCCTCATCGAGACCGGTTCGCTTGAGGAGGCCAGGACCATCATCAACGATATCCGCCAGCGTGCCAAGAACAGTGTAGCCAAGCACATCGGCTACGCCGCCGACCAGTGCGACATCGCTCTCTATCCCGCTTCATACTTCTCCAACAAGGAACAGGCCCGCAAGTGCCTGCAGTGGGAGCGCCGCTTGGAACTGGCCATGGAGAACGGACGTTTCTTCGACCTGCGCCGTTGGGGCATCGCCTCACAGACTCTCAACACATTCTTTGAGAAAGAGAAGGATGCCGTCTACGACGGACAGACCTATGCACAGTACTATAAGGATGCTCACTTCTCACCTGGTAAGAACGAGTACTTCCCACTGCCGTACATCCAACTCTACTACGTTCCCGGCCTCTATACTCAAAACAAGGGATATAATTAATCAGATCATTAATCATTGAAATTATGAAAAAGATATCAATCATTATAATGGCGATGTTCGCACTTATCCTGACCGCTTGTCAGGATAAGGACATCGACAGGGAGGCCATGATCCTTTCGGCTCCCGATGCCTCACAAATCACCGGTAGCCTGAATGGCGATGACTATACTTGGACCTGGCCTGCCCAGAATGGCCAGATGCAGGTAATCACATATCGCAACGGTACGCTCTCCTCATCTGTGACGGTCAACGGAAATAGTTATACCCAGAATAATGTTCCCACCAATGTTCCTTTTGAGTATGTGTTCAAACTCACTGATGGACAAAATTTCTCTAAAGGCGTTATCAAGAATTACTTGCGCGAAGGTGCCACAAGCATCAGCGGACTGCAGATGCGACAGGTAGACAAGACGGGAGGTTACGACGCCCTTGTGGAGTGGAACAAACCCGTAGACGCCACGAGCATCCGGTTCACTGCCACCAACGGCAATCGCACCATCAATGAGACTCTCCCCGGCACTGCCACCAATTACACCATCACCGATGTGTACACCGGCGACACCTGGGATGTGATTCTCACCGCAGTCAACGAGAAGGGAACTGCTCTCGCTACCCGCTCCTCACTGCGCATCGGCAAGACCGCCATCGGTTTCCTGAGCGTATATGCCACTCCCGAAGACCTGATTAATAACGGTGACGACGACGAGGCCTCGGCATGGCTGTGGCTGCACGACACCTATCCCACTGCTATATTCGTGCCCTTCTCCTCCATCACCTCACAGGATGTCATTGAGCCTTACCGTGTGCTCTTCTGGCTCCGCGACCTTGAAGGTGTGGGAGAAGACCAGGTATGGGCAATTCCTTCCGACGTGGAGCAAGCCACTCCAGTCATCAGGGAATGGTACAAGCAGGGCGGAAGCCTATTGCTGTGGAGCCATGCCACCACCTACATCGGTCATCTGGGCCGACTCAACCTCGACGACATGAAGGGCAACGACCATGCCTTCGGAATGGGCTTCGGCGGCATCAACAATGATGTCTGGAAGATGGCCGTTCAACTCAACCCCGGCGGACGCTTCTCCAAAGACCACTCCTCACACCCCATCTACAAAGGACTTGAAGTGGAATCTACCGACCGCACGAAGTTGATAGCATTCAAGGGTCCGGGATGGACAGAAGACCACAACTGTCTCTATTTCAACCTGCCGTCGCTGTTGACCGGCATCGGCAACCAGGAAGAAGCCTGCTACACCCAACTCACGCAGACCTTCGGCATCTATCCTCTCGGCACATGGGATTCCCAGATCGACTGGGTAAGCCAGATGAACGTCTTCGAGGCACAGCAGGGCAACACAGACTTCAAGGGCACCATCCTCTGCATCGGCAATGGCGGCTGCGAGTTCTCCATGAAGAACCTCGACGGCACACCCGACAAGAGCGCCCATCCCAAGAACAACATCTATCAAGAAAATGTTCTTACCCTCGCGAAGAATGCTTTGGAGTATCTGAAGACAAGATAATTTCAACATTTGAACAATGTCTAACTTGAGAAACATACGATCATTTTGGATGGTGGCTGTCATGATGACAGCCGCCATCATTGGGTGCTCGGGTGGAGACCACGGACAGGACTACAACCCGCTCATCGACGACCCCAAGACACCGGGAGAGACCCCACAACCCCCAACAGACAAGTCTACTGAACGCAGCGAGCAATATCGCCCGCAGATACATTTCACACCTGCAAGAAACTGGATGAACGACCCCAACGGTATGGTATATGCCGATGGTACATACCATCTGTTCTACCAATACAATCCCCAGGGCAACGATTGGGGAAACATGTCGTGGGGACATGCCACCTCCACCGACCTCATCCACTGGACTGAGCAGAGCGTGGCCATGACACGTGACGAACTGGGCGATATCTTCTCAGGATCGGCCGTTATCGACAAGGACAACACTGCCGGCTTCGGTGCCAATGCCATGGTGGCCCTTTACACCTCTGCCACCAACATTCAGCAGCAGAGTCTGGCCTACTCCACCGACGGCGGCAAGAATTTCACGAAGTATACCGGGAATCCCGTCATCAAGAACGACGACGACAACCTGCGCGACCCCAAAGTGTTCTGGCATGCAGAAAGCAAGCAATGGGTGATGGCCCTTGCCAAAGGCTGGAAGATGGGTGTGGAGTTTTATGGCTCCACCGACCTGAAGAACTGGAAGCACCTGAGCACGTTCTTCAAGGAACTGCCGGGACGCCCCAGCATCCAGTGGGAATGCCCCGACCTGATTCCCTTTGAGGTGAACGGCACGAAGAAATGGGTGCTCCTGGTGAGCGTGAACCCCGGTGGTCCGTTGCTGGGTTCGGGCACGATGTATTTCGTAGGCGACTTCGACGGCACGACATTCACTGCCGAAGAGCGCCACTACCCCTTATGGCTCGACTATGGTATGGACAACTATGCTGGAGTGACCTGGTCGAACACCGGCAACCGTAAAGTGCTTATCGGCTGGATGAACAACTGGCAGTATGCCGGGGCCGTGCCGTGCTCTCCATGGAGGTCGGCCATGACCCTGCCCCGTGAACTGAGCCTGGCCTCGACCAGCGAAGGTTTGCTGCTCTCCAGCAAAGTAGTGAGCGAAATCGACCAGATAGCAGACCCATGGCAGGCAGCCAACGGTACTTTCGATGCCGGAGACGCCTATCAACTGCGGCTGAACATCCCACTCGACAAGAACACTACCATTACCCTGAGCAACGATGCCGATGAGAAATTTGAGGTGACTGTGAATGCCACGAGCAAGATTCTTCTCGTGAAGCGCAACGCATCAACGGGACAGGTCAACTTCTCGGCCACCTTCTCCGTTCCCTCCATGCAGGCACCACTTCATACCGACGGCAACACCGTGATCCTCGACTTGTTCGTAGACCAGTCGTCGGTAGAAATCCTCACGGAGAATGGACTGACATCTATGACCAATCTTGTTTTTCCTCAAAAAATTTACAATAGGATTTCCATGCTTGGAGCCGACTGCAAGGCACAAGTGCGCAAGTTGAAAAGCATTTGGAAATGATTATTGGAAGACTATGCATAATATGATTTGGTGGATAAATCAGTCATAGGTTAAGAAAGATTGTTTTTCAGGATAACTTTTATATAAAAATTGTGGCAACGAACGAAAAATCTCAGCAAAAGAAACATAATTGACAGCCCTTTCGGGCAAAAGGTTGTATTTTTGCACAGAGACAACTAAAAACCTATAAGCCGATGAAACGAATGAAAAACTATCTGATAACAATAGCGGTAGCCATGCTATCGACGACAGCCAGTGCCCAGACTCCCATGGTGCTGGGCGACAACCATGCCATGCAGCGTGTCGACGTCAGTGCACGCTACGTGCTTCTGCCCGTAGAGGAGCGTGAAGACATGGCCAACGTGCGCGTGATTGTGAACAACGAGCAGTGCCAGTCGTTCAACCTGAGGCTGGCAGTCGACAAGGTGGACTATTACGTGCCGCTCGACATCCGTCGCTGGGGTGCCGAGCAAGTGCTGCTCGACATTACCTTCCACGGCGACCGCCGCACGAAAGGGTCGGTGAAGGACTTCGTATGCTGGTCGGAAATGAAACTCTCCGACACCTTCGACACCGGCAACCGCGAGCACTTCCGCCCACTCTATCACCATACCCCTGAATACGGATGGATGAACGACCCCAACGGCATGTTCTACAAAGACGGCGTATACCATCTCTTCTATCAGTTCAACCCCTACGGCTCGCAGTGGGAGAACATGACTTGGGGGCACTCCACCTCACGCGACCTCATCCACTGGGAAGCACAGCCATTGGCGATAGAGCCCGATGCTGTCGGCACCATCTTCAGCGGTTCGTGCGTGGTCGACAAGAAGAACGACCGAGTGGTGGCATTCTACACCAGTGCCGGACAGCACCAGACACAGTCGATGGCTGTCTCGACCGACAACGGCAAGACGTTCAAGAAGTTTGCCGGCAACCCCATCCTCACCGCCAACGAGCCCGACTTCCGCGACCCGAAAGCATTCTGGAACCCCGAGATTCAGCGGTGGAACCTCATCCTGGCCGTGGGACAGGAGATGCGCATCTACTCTTCGGAAAACCTGAAAGACTGGACCTACGAGTCATCGTTCGGCAAGGGCTTCGGCTGTCATGACGGTGTTTGGGAATGCCCCGACCTGATAAAACTGCAGGTGAGAGGCACCGACAGGCAGAAATGGATGCTCATATGCAACATCAACCCCGGCGGCCCGTTCGGCGGCAGCGCCACACAGTATTTCATCGGCGACTTCGACGGCCACAAGTTCACCTGCACCCAGAAAGACACCCGCTGGATGGACTACGGCAAGGACCACTATGCCACGGTGACCTTCGACAATGCCCCCGACGGGCGCAAGATTGCCATCGCTTGGATGAGCAACTGGCAGTACGCCAATCAGGTGCCTACGATGCAATTCCGCTCTGCCAACAGCGTACCCCGCGACCTCGGCCTCTTCGACTATCAGGGTGAGACCTACTGCAGCGTCACACCATCGAAGGAGTTGCTCGCCATCAGGGGCGCCAAGGTAAAGAAGCCCACAGAGGCCTGCGAGATTGTGGTCGACTTGAAAGGTTCGTCGGAGATTATTCTGTCGAACACCAAGGGAGAGCAGGTGGTGATGAAATACGATGCTGCGAAGAAGACGTTTGTGATGGACCGCCGCCAGAGTGGCGACAGCGCCTTCAGCGATGCCTTCGCTGCCGAGACCACAGCACCCACTTATGGCGATGTGCGGCAGTTGCGCATCTTCATCGACCGCTGCTCCATCGAGGCTTTCGACAGCGACGGCAAGATGGCGATGACCAACCTTGTCTTCCCGTCGGTGCCCTACGACAAGATTCAAGTGAAGGGCGGCAAGGCCACCATTTATAACCTGAACATCAAATAAACAACCAACTATATGAAAAAATTCGCCATCATCCCCGTGATGCTGTGCTTCTTCTGCATGGGTTTCGTCGACCTTGTGGGCATCGCATCCAACTACGTGAAAGAAGACCTCGCGCTCAGCGACTCCGTAGCCAACATCTTCCCGTCGCTCGTCTTCTTCTGGTTCCTCATCTTCAGTGTACCCACTGGCATGCTGATGAACAAGATAGGGCGCAAGAAGACCGTGCTCCTGTCGCTCGTGGTGACCGTGGTGTCACTGCTGCTGCCTATCTTCGGCGAGAACTTCGGCATCATGCTGGTGGCTTTCTCGCTGCTGGGCATCGGCAACGCCCTGATGCAGACCTCGCTCAACCCTCTCGTCTCGACAGTGATGGGCGGTGGCAACTTGGCCTCCACATTGACCTTCGGTCAGTTCATCAAGGCCATCGCATCGTTCTCGGCACCTTATCTCGCCATGTGGGGCGCCACACAGGTCATCCCGCAGTTCGGGTTGAACTGGCGTGTGCTCTTCGCCATCTTCTTCGTTGTGGGCATCCTGTCGACCCTCTGGCTCGCTGCCACGCCCATCAAGGAAGAGCCCATTGAGGGCAAGGCCTCGACATTTGTAGAGTGCCTCAAACTGCTGGGAACCCCCATCGTCCTTCTCTCGTTCCTCGGCATCATGTGCCATGTGGGTATCGACGTAGGCACGAACACCACTGCACCAAAGATTTTGATGGAGCGTCTTGGCATGACACTCAACGATGCTGCCTTTGCCACCTCGCTCTACTTCATCTTCCGTACCATCGGCTGTCTGACGGGTTCATTCTTCCTGCGAGTGCTGAAAATGAGAACATTCTTCATCATCTCTGTCTGCATGATGGCCCTGTCGATGTGCGGTCTCTTCTTCGGCACAGAGAAATGGGTGCTCTATGCAGCCATCGCACTCGTAGGCTACGGCAACTCGAACGTCTTCTCCATGTGCTTTGCCACCGCTCTTGAGTCGATGCCTGAGAAGCAGAACGAGGTAAGCGGTCTGATGATCATGGGTCTTTTCGGCGGCACCATCTTCCCCTTGCTGATGGGTGTGATGAGCGACGCCATGGGACAGGCCGGTGCCGTATTGGTAATGGCAGTGGGAGTCATCTATCTCTTCACGTATATCAAGCAACTCAATCTGAAATCTTAAACCTCAAATCTCCAATCAAATGAACAAACGATATGTAGTAGGACTCGGAGAAGTGCTGTGGGATGTGCTTCCCGAAGGTAAGAAACTGGGTGGTGCGCCCGCCAACTTTGCCTATCATGCCGGACAGTTTCTTGGCATGGACGAAACCATCGCCGTGAGCGCCCTGGGTAATGACAAACTGGCCGATGAGACCATCGAAGCCCTGAAGGAACATGGATTGAACGACCTGCTTCCGCGCGTGCCTTATCCAACCGGTACTGTGCAGGTGCAACTCGACGAGCAGGGCATTCCCACGTATGACATCAAGGAGAACGTGGCATGGGACAACATCCCCTTCGACGACGACATCGCCGCCATTGCCCGCAACTGCCGTGCCGTATGTTTCGGTTCGCTGGCCCAGCGCAACGTGGTGAGCCGTGCGACCATACAGAAGTTTCTTGATGCCACGCCAGATGACTGTGTGAAGATTTTCGACATCAACCTGCGTCAGCAGTTCTACACGATGGAAATCATCCGCGAGTCGCTGCAGCGTTGCAACATCCTCAAGATCAATGATGAAGAACTGGTATTGATAGGCCGGATGTTTGGTTATCCCGGACTCGACATTGAGAACAAATGCTGGCTCATCCTGGGCAAGTACAATCTCGACATGCTTGTGCTCACCTGTGGCACCAACGGTTCTTATGTCTTCACTCCCGGACAGAAATCATTCCAGGAAACCCCGAAGGTGAAAGTGGCAGACACTGTAGGAGCCGGCGACTCCTTCACGGGTTCGTTCTGTGCCGCCATCCTCAACGGCAAGCCCATGGCAGAAGCCCACAAGTTGGCTGTAGAGGTGAGCGCTTATGTGTGCACTCAAAACGGAGCCATGCCAAAACTCCCCGAAGAGTTGAAGTCGAGAGGGAAGTAAAAATGCAATAATACTTTGTAAGCGATTAAAAATTGAGGTCGAGTTCCAAATGAGGAACCCGACCTTTTTTTGTAACCAACCTCAGTTCTGCGGAAGAATGACAGGAGGAGGAAGGACTCTTTTTTCAATTATCAATCATAAAAAGTGTTGCTGGCATTGATCAGTTCGTGCTCATGCTGGCTGAAGGAGTTGTCGGTGGGTTTCCACGAGGGGTCGGGCATATACCACCACTGCGACTCGAAGACCTTGCGGAGCGTGGCATCCTTGAACACGTATCCCCTGTGGGCATAGGGCAGGTTGCGGCGGATGCGGGCGGTGAAGTCACGTATCTGCTTCTTCGTTCCCTTGCCGGGATAGTATCGCTCATACTCCATACCGCCTGCCAGCCATCCCAAGAAGGTGTCGCTGCTGTCGTAGAAGAGAGGTGCCGGCTGACTGCCCCAGTCAACGAGATATTCAAGAGGTTCTGCCGAGCCAAGGCCCATGTCATGCTCTGTGCGGAAGTTGTTGCGGTGCCATTCCAGGATGCCGTTGCGCAGCACCACTTCGGTGACCTTCGCGTCGTTGTCAGAAGTGTTGAGCACCCGTGTCTTTCCCTTTCCTGCCACCACTTTGAACGGAGTGCCTTCAAAGGGCGAATTCTCTATGAAGAAATGCTTGGTGCAGTTGTCGATCTTGATACGCAGCGTGAAATCATCGATTTGGTGGTTGGCCCACCGCATGGCTGGTGTCAGCCAATATGAAACCTCAAATGCCTGTCCTACGGAAAATGACATTTTGTAACTGTAGGTATGGCGCACGGTGTTCACCCCACTGTTGAAATGGGCGTCGAAATAGTAGGCGTAAGCATAGTCGGCATATTCTTCGGTCTGTTCGTTATAAAGCCGCTCGCTGTTCTCCGTGTCGAGTTTCCAGCGATTGAAATCGATGGGGAAGAAACGCTGCCCTTTCCTTACGGATTCCTGGGCTTCCTTGGGCAATTCGCCATCGAAACCTTCGGCAAACACCAGTCCGTTGCGGTGGCTGAGCGTCTGGCCGTTCATCACCACCGAGAAGTTGTTGATATACGGATGTATGCCATTGAGGTTCATGGGTTCCCCATCATTGTAGGGAGCCTTGGCCTCGAAGCCCATCGTCACATCCTTTGGCTGTCCGTTGTTCATGAACTCATATTCCACCTCGACGAAAGCAAAAGAACCGTCGGAAATGGTGATGGTCAGCACCTCTTTCTTCACGGAGATGTCGGTCTCCTGCAGGGGTTCGAGATGACTGCCACTGACAAAATACACACCATCGTTGGCATGGGCGGCAAAGAGACCAGCCCACATGGCCAGGAAAACGGCCAACATTCTGTTTCTCATCATGTTTTTAAAGGGTTATTGGTTATAGTTTAGGGCAAAAATAGGTATTATTCTCCATATTTGCAAGGAAACGGCGGGTTTTCCTTTAAAAAGCATGTTTTTAAAAGATGGGGTGGCTGTGATACAGCCACAAACAAAACGGGAACGGGTGGCTGTGATACAGCCACAAACGGAACGGGGTGACGACAGGCGGTGGTGGGCGGTAATGGGCGACGACGGCATCGCAGCACGCAGTACGGCCCTAAATATTGTAATTTTTACACTTTTTATAACACGAAGCACCTATTTATAAATAAAAAATCGTAAATTTGCCACGCCAAGCATTGTATTTGGAAATCTTTACCTTTTTTCTTCAACGAAGTCCCCACTTCATGGAGAAATCACTCTAATAACAAATTTCACTAACTTCGACAAACATGAGAACAGGTATAGGCAAACTCACCCTCTTGAGCATGCAACTACTCACCGTGATGATGACCCTTATGCTTTGGACCATCCCCACAACACTACACGCCCAAGAAGAAGGCGACAACATCTCGCGCGAGATTTTCATCTATTCCCCCAACGAGCGTGCCGGTCTGCACGCCGCTTATCTCGACATCGAACAACGATGGATAGAGATAGGTCAACTCTGCGCCTCCGACTACGGTCAGTGGGGAGCCGAGAAACGGATGTACTCACCCTGCGTGCTCCGTGCCTCCGACGGCACCTGGCGTGCCATCTGGCAGGTGAACGACTACTCCCCCTGTTTTGCTGCCACCTACAGCAAAGACCTCATCGTGTGGCGTCCGCAGGACTACCCCCGTCTGTCGACGAAGAACTGTCTGAAACCCATCATGTTTGAAGGCGACGACCAGACCTTCGACATCTTCTATATCTCCGGCAACGAGAAATACTACCTGCAAGGCGACAAAGACTTCCGCCACTTCACCCAGCCTCAGGAGAGCAGCATCAGCGACGTGGCATGGGGCGGTGACACCGCCACCGTCGACGGCCGCCTCTACGAAGGCAAGATTTTCGACATCACCCAAGGCGAACTCATCCAGTTGCTCACCCACCATGAAGTGATGCGTCTCGACGGCGAGATGAGTGCCGAGCGGATGACCGACGATGCCACCCATATGAAAGACCTCCAGCCCGTCAGCGCCACCCTCACCGTCAACGGCAGCCAGCGCAAGACCATCAGCGACAAACTCATCGGTGTGTTCTTCGAAGACATCAGTTATGCCGCCGACGGCGGTTTGTATGCCGAGTTGGTACAGAACCGCGATTTCGAATACTCCTCTCGCGACCGCAAGGAGTGGAGCGCCACCACCGCCTGGCACTCCTCGCGACCGATACAGATAGAGACCGCCCATCCCCTGAGTGCCAACAACCCCCATTATGCTGTGATGGAGACCGACACCCTCGTCAACGAAGGATGGGACGGCATAGCCGACCGTGAGAGCGGCTGCTCCTACGATTTCTCGTTCTGGGTGCGCAATATCGACTGCAAGAAGAAACAATGGCGCGTGCAATTGGTGACCACCAACGGCGAAGTGCTTGCCGAACAGAAACTTGTGTCGAAGGGTGAGGGATGGAACCAATACGAGGCCTTGCTCTGCACCGATGACGGGAAATTCCATGCGAAACCCGCCAACCGCGACATCAGGCTGCGCATCGTGTCATTGAAGAAAGGCAAGGCAGCCATCGACATGGTGAGCCTTTTCCCCCAGATTACCTTCAAGAACCGGAAGAACGGTCTACGCAACGACCTTGCCCAGGCCATCGCCGACCTGAAGCCCAAGTTCGTGCGCTTCCCCGGCGGGTGCATGAGTCACGGCCAAGGTCTCGACAATATCTATCACTGGCACCACACCGTGGGTCCGCTGCAGGACCGGAAGCCCGACTTCAACATCTGGGGTTACCACCAGACCCGCGGTCTGGGATTCTTTGAGTTCTTCCAGTTCTGCGAGGATATCGGTGCCGAGCCCCTGCCCGTGCTCGCCGCCGGCGTGCCCTGCCAGAACTCCGCCGCCGATGCCTCCGGCTATGGCGGTCAGCAAGGCGGCATCCCCATGGAAGACATGCCCGCCTACATCGAGGAAATCCTCCACATGATAGAATGGGCCAACGGCGACACCGTCAGCAGCCCATGGGCAAAGATGCGTGCCGAGGCAGGCCATCCCGCCCCCTTCAACCTGAAATACGTGGGTATCGGCAATGAAGACATCATCTCGACCGTGTTTGAAGAACGCTACGAGATGATTTGCAAGGCCATCAAGGAGAAATACCCCCAGATTACCGTCTGCGGTACCGTGGGTCCCTTCCACACCCCCTCTGCCGACTACCTTGAAGGCTGGGACTTCGCCAAAAAGCACGCCGACATCATCGACATGGTAGATGAGCACTACTACGAGAGCACGGGGTGGTTTCTCAACCACCAAGACTACTACGACGACTACGACCGCCACGCGCCGAAAGTATATCTCGGCGAATGGGCTGCCAGCACCCCCGCTAAGCGCCCCAACGTAGAGACCGCATTGGCCGAGGCCATCCACCTATGCAACGTGGAGCGCAACGGCGATGTGGTGGAGATGACCTCGTATGCCCCGCTGTTGGCCAAGGACGGTCACCACAACTGGAACCCCGACATGATCTACTTCACCAACACCGGTGTACGCACCACCCCCGCCTACGAGACCCAGCGCCTCTTCTCCGTGCATGCCGGTGACCGTTACCTCGCCTCACACGTCAGTGCCGACGGCAGTATCAGTCGGCGCATTGCCGCCAGTGTGGTGGAAGACAGCCGCACGGGCCGCCACTACCTGCGCCTGGTGAACGCCCTCCCTGTAACCCTCACCCTTACCATCAACGGCATCGACCTGCCAGCCACCCTCCGTTACGAGGGATTCGCCGGTGAGCCTGAGGACCAGGCGGTGACCTGCCAAGAAGGCAACCTCTCCAGCAACCAACTCGTGATGCCCCCCTATTCGTTCCGTGTGTTCGAATGGTAGACCAACCAGAATACCAACCCTTCACCATAACAGCAAACATGACTTTCAAGACCATCCTCACCATCCTTGCCATGAGCAGCCTGAAGGCCACGGCAGCAGTCACCCCCACATCGGGCTCATTGATTATCAATGAAATCATGTCGGCCAACGTTGACCAATACTTCAGTCCCACCGTCAACTTCGACGGATGGGTAGAACTCTACAACCCCAGCGACACCGAGGTGACCCTGACGGGCTGTTACTTCAGCGACGATGCCGCCGACCTCACCAAATGGAAAGCCCCAGCAGGCATGGGCACCATCCCCGCCGGTGGATATAAGGTGGTGTGGTTTGACAACAACCTCCTGAAGAACACCAACGTGCCGTTCAAACTCGACACCGATGGCGGCACCCTCTACATCAGTGCCCCCGACGGCACCCTCTTGGCCAGCGAGGAATACCCTGAGGCCATAGACCGCACCTCGTATGCCCGCACGACAGACGGCGGCAACGACTGGTCGTTCACCGCCCAGCCCACCCTTGGCACGAGCAACGCCAACACCACCTATGCCACCCAGCAAGTCGACATGCCCGAGGTGTCGCTGTCCGACCAACTCTTCTCCGGCACATTGAAAGTAGACGTGACCATCCCCGCCGGCTGTACATTGCGCTACACCACCGACGGCACGCTGCCCACCACCATCAACGGCCTCACCAGCCAGGACGGCCATTTCACGGTGCGCAACACCACCTGCTACCGTTTCAGGCTCTTCGCCGACAATCAGTTGCCCAGCCGTCCTGTCACCCGTTCGTATATCCGCCGCGACAAGAACTACACCGGTCATGTAGTATCCGTGGTGGCCGACCCCGACTTCCTCTACGGCAACGAGCACGGCGTGATGGTGAGAGGCACCAACGGTAAGCCCGGCAACGGCCAGAGCAGCAAATGCAACTGGAACATGGACTGGGAGCGCCCCGTGAACTTCGCCTTCATCCTTCCAGGAGGCCACAACACCGTGCTCAACCAAGACGTGAACCTGGAGATGTGTGGCGGATGGAGCCGCGCCTGGGAGCCCCACTCCTTCAAGTTGAAAGGCAACAAAGAGTTGAGTGGCGACAAGAACCTGAAATACCCCTTCTTTGCCGAGAAGCCCTATCTGCGCAACCGCACGCTCCAGATACGCAATGGCGGCAACGACAACTGGAACCGTTTCAAGGACCCAGCCATCGAGAGCATCATCCTCACCTCGGGTATCGACATCGACGCCCAGTCGTATCTGCCCGTGCATGAGTTCATCAACGGACAGTACATCGGCATGCTCAATATGCGTGAGCCCAACAACAAGCACTTCGTCTATGCCAACTTCGGCTGGGATGACGAAGAGATAGACCAGTTTGAAATCAACCCCGACTCCCTCTACCTCCAGAACTGCGGTACCGAAGACGCCTTCCTTGAACTCTACGAACTGAGCAAGCAAGCCGCCAATGCCGACACCTATGAGGAGATCAAGCAGCGACTCGACATCGACGAGTATATCAACTACATGGCCATGGAACTCTATCTCGGCAGCGACGACTGGCCCCACAACAACCTGAAGGGCTATGCCAAGCGCGACGGCGGAAAGTTCCGTTTCGTGTCGTTCGACCTCGACTTCGCCTTCAACCGCAGCAATCCCTTCACTGACTTCGCCAACGAGCGTTACTTCACCTCGAACTGGCTCTACGACAAGCAGACCACGGTGAAAGAAGAACTCAAGTTTGTGACCATCTTCCTCAACCTGCTCAACAACGCCCAGTTCCGCCGTCAGTTCATCGACACCTTCTGCGTGATGGGCGGCAGCGTGTTTGAGCCCACCCGTTGCGCCGCTGTCATCGACTCCCTTGCCGAGCGCGCCTACCCCCTCCAGAACATTGAGGGCGGTACCCCCTGGAACATGGCCAACGAGTTGAAGGAGAGATTCGGCAGCCGTCTGGGCACGATGACCAACGCTATACGAAACTACTCGCCGATGCGCCTTACCAATGTCAGTGCCCAGCGCGCCAACATCAGCAGTACCACCCCCGGCGCACAACTCTTCATCAACGACACCCCCATCCCCACGGGAAAATTCAACGGCCATCTCTTTGCCCCCGTGACGCTGAAGGCCGTGGCTCCCGCCGGCACCACCTTCCTCGGTTGGGCCAACGCCACGTCGCTGCGTGAGACCCTCTTCGACTATGGCACCTCATGGAACTACTACGACAACGGCTCGCTCAGCAACGTCAGTTGGCAATCGACCAACTACAATGCCTCGTCGTGGAAGACCGGCAATGCCCCATTGGGATACGGCAAGGACGGACTGGCTACCGTCATCAGTTACGGTTCCAATGCCAACAACAAATACCCCACCTATTACTTTCGCAAGTCGGTGACGCTCGACAAAGCCCCCGATTCCAACACCAAATTCGTGCTCGAATACACCGTCGACGACGGTTTCGTGGTATATGTGAACGGCAAGGAAGCAGGTCGTTACAACATGCCTGGCGGCAACGTGAACTACAACACCTGGGCCAGCACCTACGCCCCCAACAACCCCGACAGCGGTGAGATGACCTTCGATGCCAGTTTCTTCAATGCCGGTGAGAACATCATCGCCGTGGAAGTGCACAACAACAGCGCCACCTCCTCCGATATCTACTGGGACGCCAAACTCTCCTACACCTCGCCGAGTGTCGTAGAAGACTTCTACTCCACCGATGCCGAGATCAGCATCCCCCAAGGTGCTTTCAATCTCGTGGCATGTTTTGAGTCACTGAGCAGCGCCGACTGCCTGTCGAGCGGCATTACCCCTGTGAGGGTGAACGAAGTGAGCGCCGACAACAGCGTATATATCAACGACCTGTTCAAGAAAGCCGACTGGGTGGAACTCTACAACACCACCGATGCCCCCATCGACGTTGAGGGGATGTATCTGAGCGACGACGAAGACAAGCCCCAGAAATACTGCATCAGCAAGGAGAACGGCACTGCCAACACCATCATCCCCGCCCACGGCCATCTCCTGGTGTGGTGCGACAAGCAGAAGTCAGGCAGTGAACTCCACGCCAACTTCAAACTTGCCAAAGAAGGCGGCACGGTGACGCTGAGCGCTGCCGACATGAGTTGGACCGACCGCCTGCCCTATCCCGAGCACGACGGCAACTCCACCGTGGGCCGCTATCCCGACGGCACCGGCAACATCTACGTGATGACCCTTCCCACCATCAGGAAGTCCAACTACATGAACACCTACGCCACCCTCTTCATGGACGACACCAACGGCATCGGCACACCGGTGATGAACAGCCGCGATGCGCTCACCCTCCGCTTTGCCGCCAACAAGTTGATGTTCAGGGGCGACAGCGACGACGACTTCACCATCGATATCTACACCCTCTCCGGTCAGTTGGTGCAGCGTCTGCACGGCATGATGCAGGGAGGCTATGGCGAGGTGGCTGTCAGGATGATGGCAGAAGGCTGCTATGTGGCCCGTGCCACCGGAAAGTCGGGCAAGACAGCCTCGTGCAAGTTTGTTTTCTGACATCAACACCGTTTTTTGGCAAAAAATCCTTCCTTTGCGAGAGGAAATGCCAAGAAATGCGTATTTTTGCAGCGAAGAATTGCCCCATATTGATTATTAATAGGGGAGTTCGAGTGACGTATGTACCGCGAATGCACCCTATTATTCGCAAAATATAAAAGAAAAAAACGAAAGAAGATGAAAATAAGACTATTGACCCTTGTCGCACTATGTGTAGTGGCATCAGTCGCCATGGCCCAGACCGCCGCCGACATTGCCAGCATGCGCAAGGATGCCGAAGCCGGCAACATCAAGGCACAAGTGGCACTGGGCAACTGCCTGCTCAGTGGCAAGGGCGTGAGCGCCAACCATGCCGAAGCCACAAAATGGTTTGCCAAGGCTGCAGAGAAAGGCAATGCCGAGGCTCAGTTCAACCTCGCCTTCTGCTATGAGAACGGCTATGGTGTGACCAAGAACCTCAACGAGGCCGTGAAGTGGTATACCAAGGCTGCTGAACAAGGCAACGTATTGGCCATGAACAGTCTGGGGCATCTCTATGATGCCGGTGGCGAGAATTTCGACAAGAACTACAGGAAGGCCGTGGAATGGTATCGCAAGGCGGCAGACAAGGGCTATGCCCCTGCCCAGTTCAACCTCGGTTCATGCTACTATCTGATGAAAGGAGTGGACCAAGACTATGCCGAGGCCCGTAAATGGTGGGAGAAGGCTGCTGCGCAAGGCAACAACGCCGCCATCTACAACCTGGGCTACTGTTACCTGAAAGGCGATGGAGTGGAGAAAGACCCCGCCCGTGCCTTCGGCTATTTCAAGCGCCTTGCCGATGTGGGTGATGCCCGTGCCCTCTTCGAGGTGGGCAGGATGTACTCCGTGGGCGAGGGTGTGACACAAGACAACCTCGTGGCCATGGACTATTTCACCAAGTCGGCAGAGAAAGGCTTTGGTCCTGCCCAGTTGGCCTTGGGCCGCTACTACGACAACGGTGTGTTTGTGGACCGCGACTTCGAGAAAGCCGCCAACTGGTATCTCAAGGCCGCAGAACAAGGCATTGCCGAGGCACAATACAACATCGGCCACATGTACTACAACGGCATGGGTGTGACCAAGGATTTGGAGGAGGCAGCCAAGTGGATGGACCGTGCCGCCCAGCAAGGCAACGTGTCGGCGATGACCGGCCTTGGCATCTGCTACTACTATGGCCATGGCGTGAAGCGTGACAAGAACAAGGGCCGCGAGTGGATTAACAAAGCCGCCATCCTTGGCGATGAGTATGCCAAGGAGGTGCAGCAGAGCCTGAGATGATTTCGAGCATTGCCCGATTGAAAATTAAGCGGACTTCGTCTGATTGAAAATTGAAAATTATGCGGACTTCGTCCGATTGAAAATTGAAAATTAAGCAGGCTTTGCCTGATTGAAAATATAGGGGGATGAGCGGTTGGCTCATCCCCCTTTTTAGGGCCTTTGGGGAATTTATGGACGGGGATATTGGGCGAGGAAGCGGAGTTCGGCTTCCAGCATGGCGAGTTTGGGCATATCGGTGCCCGCCTCTCGTGCTATCTCAATGGGTCTGGTGTAGAGATAGTCGATTTCCATGGGTCGGTGGAAGTCGTAGTCGAGTCGCATGCTCGGTGAATACGGCACCATAGCATCGGTGGTGACGAGCATCTTCTCTACGAACTCCTCGTCGACATTCTTCACGCCCAACTGTCGTGCCACGCCCACCACCTCCATCATCTGCTCACGGATGAGTCGGCGCGTATGGGGGTTGGAGAGCAGTTTGTCGGTCTCGGTATGCAGTGCCACCGTCATGCCGTTGAAGGGCATATTCCACACCGCTTTCTTCCACCTCGCCTCATGGTATTCCACGAGCCGTGCCTCCACGCCCGCCTGCAGCAGGTCGTCGCGCACAGCCTGAAGTGTTGTGTCGTCACAGGAATAGTTGGCCAAGTTGATGCTGCCATAGCATTGGTGCGACACCCTTCCAGGTTCCGTCTTCGCCGAGCAGATGAAAGCCAGTCCGGCAGCCAGGTGAACCTCGGGGAACATTTTCTGCACGTCGGCCTCCACGCCGATGCCATTCTGTATGAGCACCACCACCGTTTCGGGGTGGAGCAGTGGTGGCAAGAGCGATGTGAGGAGATGGTTGTTCACCGTCTTGAGGCACACCAGTACCACGTCGCACTGAGGCATTTCGCTGGTATGAGCATACGCCCTGACGTCGTGGAGATGGAAGTCACCATTGCATGAATCCACCTGCAGTCCGTGCTGCTTCACATATTCATAATCCTTGTGAAAGAGGAAATGCACCTCATTTCCTGCCTTTGCGAGCATAGCGCCATAATAGCCGCCTATCGCTCCTGTTCCGATAATACCGTAAGACATTTATTTATTGAAAATTGAAGATTGAAAATTGAAAATTCACTTCAACTCTTTGTCGAAAAATTCGAGGATGCGCTGTTGCGCCTTGATGCCGCAGGAATGGGGGATGTCCCATATCTCCGTCTGCAGGTGGCTGTCGGCCTTCTGGCTCTTCCACACGTCGTGCATGGTGGCAAAGGCCGCCTCCACTCCCCTTATGGGGAAGAGATGGTCTTGCGTGCCGTTGATGAAGAGCATGGGTTTCGGACAAGCAATGCTGGCGATATGAGGGTAGTCGAGATACTGCCGCAGTCCGGGCAAGCAGTTGGCGAATCCCCCGTTCTCCTTTTTCTTGTCAGCGGTAGACATCTGCACGTCGGTGGTCGTCATCCAGCACACCGATGCAGCCGCCTTCACACGGTCGGTGAGCGCGGCGAGCATCCAGGCCCTGTAGGCCCCCATCGAGCATCCCAGGCAACCTATGCGGTTGCGGTCGACGCAAGGCAGTGTGGCGAGGAAGTCGGTGGCATAGATATCATCGTAGTGCATGAAGGCGCAGAGGTCGCGCCCGAGCATCATCATGTTTCCCGCAATGATGTCGTACTTGCTGCGGTCGACACCCTCCTCTCGTCCCCGTTCCCCCCATAGGGGTGCGTCTACGGAGAGCACCACATATCCGTGCTGCGCCATGAAGTCGCCCACGAACTGTCCTTCGTAGAGTTGAGCCGCCCATTGGTTGGCATCGTCGATGACCTCCTGTTCCACGCCAAACGGCCTTACCATCTTCTCCTTTCCGATGTAGAGATGAGCCCCGTGGTCGTGCAGTGCGTTGATGGCGGGGAACGGTCCGTCGCCATCGGGCACGAGCAGGTAGGCCGTCACCCTGGCGTAGTCGTTGATGCAGAATGATATTCGCTTTGCCGTATACCCCTCGCGTTTCTCCTCCTCCTCCACGCGCATGTCGAAGGCCGCCGCCGGGCGTGGTGGTGCCATCATGCACTCAAACACCTTCTTGCGAGCCTCCGTGCGCCATCTGTCGAAGTTCTTGATATCGCTGTTTCCCCAAGCCAGCGGATAAGTGAGTTCCCTCTTCAGTTTCTCCACGAACACCGGCAGTTCGAAGGAATACTCAAACTTGTCGCGTTTCTGCACCGGTTTCTTCTGTGCTGCCGTGGGCAGTACCATAGCGATGCAGCACAGTGAGAGGAAGAGGAACCGTTTTTCTATCCGCCAGGGAGTTGTTTTCCGTATCATCGTGCGATGAATTTTCTTCCGTTCTGAATATAGAGATGTCCAGGCAGTGTGCGTGCTACCCTTTTCCCGTCGAGTGTATGGACAGGCAAGGCTTTTGTGTTATCATCCACGATGGTGGAGATGCCTGTAGGTGTGGTTATAGTCACCTTGTTGAGCCTTATGCCATGCCCTTGGATGACGACACCCTTCTGCAAGATGACAGACAGCGTCTCCTCGCTGAACGCGAAAGCCGTGACGTGGCTTGTGCCGCTGCCCGTGGAGTAGTAGTTGGAGGGAATGAAATCGCCCGTGTAACTATTCTCGCCTACGGTATAGGGCAACAATGCGCTCCAGTCGCCGTAGAACAACTGGATATCGTCGTAGTCGGTATAGTCCTGGGTATAGGAGAGCACGAGTTTCACGTCGTTTCCCTTTCCTTCGAACAGCGAAGCCGGCACGGTGAGTTGCATACCGTTGCCCCAGTCGAGCATGGCATCGCCCTCCCAGACCGTCAATCCATCACCTGTCTCATCATCGCCCTGGTATTGCGGTTCCACATACTCTGTTCCCGCCCCTTCGGTGATACCTTTGAGGAAATAAGTGTTGCCAACCGCCATGTTGTTCCATCGCTTGAAGATGCCGAAATTCTCCGGGCCGTTGTTGAAGGCGTTGTTGTCCCATACGAAAGCGGCGAAGCCATGTTTGCGTGCCTCGCCCGTCACGCATTTCAGGTAGTATTGCATATTCTCCTGTTGTGTCTGCATGTCGTCGTTGGTATAGTGGTTTGACACGCCATACTCACCCATCACCACGCCGAGCCCTTTCTTCGTCCAAGAGTTGGTGATACGGTCGAAGAGGTTGGTGATGGTGCTCTCGGTGCTGCTGGTGAGTATGCGCCCCTTGTCCTTGTAAGCCTCGCCCCAATAATAATAGGTGCAATTGCCGCAATACTCGTAGGGGTCGTAATAGTGGAACTCCACGCTCAGGCGTTCTTCCACCTTGTCGGTAGGTATGGTGAGGCCATTGAGTCCGAAGTAGGGGCTGCAAGCGAAGGTCTGCACCACGAGGTTGCGGTAGTAGTTTTTCCCTCCGGTGTCGCGCACGGCATCCACGAATGTCTGGTTATAACTGTTCTGCACTGTCTGTTGCTCGGTGTTGGGAGCCGACCAATCGACGGTGGTCTCATTGGTTCCCGCGAAAATCAGTTTCTCGCCATAGTCACGGAAATAGGTGGCGATGCACGTCCAAAGTGCGTGAAGTTTCTGGTTGTTTTCCTGTTGTTTGCTGTAGAAGGGGTTGCGGTCGAGCCAAGCCTCATGGTGCGTATTGATGATGACATACATGTTCTCTGCCAGGGCCCAGTCTACGATTTCTTTCACCCTTGCGAGCCATGTGTCTTTCACCACCATGTTTTGGGCATCAGATAGTTGTTCGGTCCATCTCACGGGGATGCGGATGGCATTGAATCCCGCATCGGCCACGGCCTTTATCATAGCCTGTGTGGTCTTTGGGTTGCCCCAGTTTGTCTCACCGCCGGAACTCTCGAGCGCGTTGCCGAGGTTCCATCCCATCACCACGTCGCGTGTCCACTCTATTGCGCTGAGGTTCATCCCCTCGCTGTCGGGTGCCACTGTCTGCGCCCTACTGCTGAATGTAGCGAGCGCCATTGCTGTAAGTAGTATTATTTTTTTCACTTGATTAGGTATATTAATGATTGATAGTTTGATTTGTGGGAACTATTCGCCAAAATGCAAATATAAAGAGTTTTTTTGAATAACACATCATCTCAGTTGTAAAAAATGAAAAACGGTAAGACAATGAGGTGATGACAGGGGGGAATGATACGGTTCTTGGGGGGAGATGTGTGATAAATCAATAACTAACGTATAAAAAACATGTTCGCAAGGGCAGTACACTAAAAAAATGCAGCAAATTATTCGTTGGAAAAAATGTAGCAAATACGAATCTTTCGTTGGAAAAAATGTAAGAAATTGACTTCTTTCGTTGGAAAAAATGTAACGAATTCTAATTATTCGTTTGAAAAAATGTATCTTTGATACACTGAAGCCATCATAAACAACTTATGCTGAAAAGGAAAATAGAAAAAACTCTGCTTCAATGGAATAATACAGCCGGTTTTTCTTAAGCCCTTTGATGTTTTAAACGAACACGAATATCCCGAATCTTCACGAAAAAATTATTACGTGTGAATTCGGTTAATTACCTCCCTTCGGTCAGTGGGTCTTCGACAAATCTCGTGTTCGTTTAGATCATCCTCTCGCTTGTACCGCATTTACCTCCAGCTAATCGCTTTGTCGCTCTGGAAAACTTGAAAAAATGAGATTTTTCTGCCATTTTTCTCTCGCTTGTCCCACGTTCTGACACAACATGGTTTTACCTTTGCTGCAGTAATCAAACATCAACGACTATGAGTAAGAATACTTTTTCTGTAGGCTACGAGGTCTACAACGTGAACACCAATGAGACCATCGATTGCCAAACCATGGAGGTGTTGGTGACCGACAAGCAACTCAAGGAAATGGCCAAGGTGATGGAAGACAACGGAGGCTTTGCACCGGAATTTTCCGTCTTCCAACATGTGTATGATTACCTGTGTGAGGAATGCTTCATAGACTATCAGGAGAATTACGCACCCGATGATGACGACTTCTGGGAGATGCACAGTATCGATTTGGGCGACAATGTGCCGGAGGAAATGCTTCAAGCCGTAGAGAAATATGTCAAGACCAAGGAAGTGAACGTCATCTACTACTATGAGGAGAATGGTGAGGAAAGAACCGGCAATGCCCTTGTAAGACTGCCATCCGCCACATACCTGACCATGGTCGAAACAGCCAAGACAAAGCCATTGGAGAAATCAGACTTCGAGCACCTGAAGGAGACCTGCCCTGAAGCCTTCGACGAAGTCATACGGCTCGTAGCCAACGACGGGGATGCCCCAAGCAAGTTCATACTGAAAGAGTTCCCCTACCAAGTGCTTGAACAGGCCATGGCATCGATGTGACAATACTGACAAAAAATAAACAAGTTTGATATTCCTCCCGGCCTTCCCTGCGGAGGAGAAGAGTTTCGGGGATGAGCCTTTGCAGAGACGGGAAGAATCCCGTCTCTACCATGTTGCACTGGGCTTTGGCTGATACTCTACAACACCCTACGGGCGGTCACTTCTTCTCATACCACGCCTTGAGAACATGGAAGGCGAGTTTTTTCTCGCCATTGTCGGAGAAGAGCCCCTTGCGGTTGTAGTAGTCCTGCACACCGTTGAGGACACGTCGCGGTGAACGGAAGTCTTTCAGGATCCAAGGTGTGGTGCCTGCCAGTCCTTCGATTTTGTCGAGCATGGCGGTGTTCTCACGGTAGAGGTTCTCCTGGAACTCCTCCGTCCACCGTTGGTTTTTCGCTCCGTGGTATCCGTATTTTGCGCCCCCACCAAACTCACTCACGATGACAGGTTTGTCGTAAGGAATCTCCCATGTCATTTTCGCAGCGTCGTTCACGTCGCGGTACCATCCGATATACTGGTTGAAACTGATGACGTCGACGAACTCGTGCATGTTGTCATTGAGGCGGTTGTGGTAGTTGGACGCCCCTGTCACCTCCATCGCCATACTGATGAGGCGGGTGGTATCGGCAGAGCGGGCCTGGCGTGCCAGGCGGCTGAGGAACGCCTCGCGCTCCTTGCCGTGCGGTGTCTCGTTGGCAATAGACCAGATGATGACATTGGCGCGGTTGATGTCGCGCTGTATCATGTCACGGAGTTGATGGCTGGCATTGGCAAAAGTATTCTCATTGGTCCATGAGATAGTCCAGTAGACCGGGATTTCCGACCACACCATGATGCCCATTCGCTCCGCCTCGCGCACCATGAACTCATTGTGCGGGTAGTGGGCCAGGCGCACGAAGTTGCACCCCAGTTGCTTTGCCCAACCGAGGAGCGTTCGGGCATCCTCAGCGGAGTTGGCCCGCCCGCCGCCAAACGGTTTCTCCTCGTGCATGGAAATGCCCTTGAGGAATATCGGCTTGCCATTGAGCAGAATCTCCTTGCCGCGGGTGGAGATGGTGCGGAAGCCCACCTCATCGCGCAGCGTGGTGCCCTCCATCTCTATCTCCACCTGGTAGAGTTTGGGTGTCTCGGGCGACCACAGTTGCGGTTTTGCCTTGAAGAAGACGGTGGCAGTGCCGTCGGCAGCAGTCGTGACCGTCTTCTTGATTTTCAGTTCAGGGATGCGCAATGTCACCTCACGGCCGGCCTCCGCTTGGTTGAGTCTTACAGAGAAAGCCACCCTGCGGCCCTCGAGACTCACCAGTTGCAGACTGTAGTTCTCGACATACACCGGCGCTACATCCACGAGGAGCACATCGCGCGTGATGCCCCCGTAGTTCCACCAGTCGAAGATTTGCGTAGGCACGTTGTCGGCATGACGCTTGTTGTCGACCTTCACGATGACGAAGTTCTCTCCCTCATGAAGTTGTTGGGTGACATCAAGGTTGAAAGGGGTGAACCCTCCGACGTGTCTCCCTACCTCCTCGCCGTTGACGAAGACGATGGCCTCATAGTTGACTGCCCCGAAATAGAGCACCGCACGGTGTCCCTCTGTGGGATGCCAGGTGAACGAACGCTTGAACCATACCGTGCCCTCATAGAAGAAGAGGCGCTCGTCGCGTGTGTTCCAGTCGGATGGGATGGTCATCGTGGGTGCCGCGTCGAAATCGTATTCTATCAGGTCTTCGGGCCGGTTGGGTTTGGCATTCTTGAAGAAGCCCCATGGCAGTGGGTCCATGCGGTAGCCATAGTAGCCACATTCCTGCACGTCGACGATATAGTTCCATTCGCCATTGAGCGAAACGGCTTGTCGGTTGTACACATTTCCCAGCAAGGGGATTTCGCGGGCCATGGAGACTGAAGTCACGGCCACCATCATGATGAAGATACAAAGAATTTTACGCATGGTGAGGAAAAGGGTAAAAGGGTTTAGATTTGTAGTTTTCGCAAAAGTAGCATTTTTTATCAACCTATGCTTTCTTCAGCGGAAGATAATCCTTCATTCTTGTTGCAAAAATAAATCATTTTACCCAAATTATCGCATCCAAGTCGAAAAAAGACAAAATTGGTAAGTTTCCCCACAATTCGGATAACCGATTGAAGCAGATTCCGTCATACCTTTGCATTTAGTAAACAGACCGCGATTATGGTGGCGCCTCGGCAGCGTTCAAGCCCACCTGGCTTTGCTCCCGCCCTGCACAGAATCGCAACAGATTTGAAAACAAACAAAGAAGTATGATGAAACATCTTATATTATTGCTGGCAGCAATGTTGCTGACATGCTGCTCAGAGGACATCAATGAAGTAAAAGCACAATCCATGACACAAAAGATGTATATTACCATTGACGGCAAGACGTTGCCTGTGACGATGGTTGACAATGCTGCCACGCAGACGCTGATGGCAGCCCTTCAGGAGGGTGACATCACCTACGAAGCCCACGACTACGGCGGTTTCGAGAAAGTGGGCGCACTGGGACGCTCTTTGCCCTCAAGCGACACACAAATTACGACACAGGCTGGTGACGTCATCCTTTACAACGACAACCAGATAGTGCTCTTTTACGGCTCCAACTCATGGAGTTACACCCGTTTAGGACATATTGAATACACGTCGCAGGAAGAACTGGAATCCTTCCTCAAGGCCGGACAGGGAAATATCACGGTGAAACTGTCGTTATCATCGGAAACAACCGCCATCAACAGTATCCGAAACACGTTGTCGGATAAAGACGTATTCTATTCGCTGAACGGACAGCGGATAGATCAACCTTCACACGGCATCTATATCAAAAACGGGAAGAAGGTAATATTATGAAGATACTTCAGGTGCGCTAGGACAATAAGACAAAGCACCAATTCGTAATGTTCAGAGATACACCCTCGACAGTCAATTTTTGGGACTCGTCGGGGGTGTTTTTGTTATTATTGCATTAACTTCGCACTCTGAATTCTATCTCACAACAAGAATAATGGACCATTTGAGTAAGCGAGAGCAAAAAGAATTCATTCATTTTGCCGAGCGTGAGAATGGTCGGATAAATCCAAGGGAAAATGAAAAAAGTTGGCGTTTCCGTAAAAAAACGATGGGTCTGAAGTGTCTTATAGTTAGATGTGCCCCCTTACGGGGTGCAAATTTGGATTGACAGATATGCTTGAACAGAGATATATAGAACTACTTTTCCGCCAGAACTACAGCAAGATGATTCATCTGGCCAGGGTCTTGCTGGGCAATGACGGAGAGGCAGATGATGTGGTACAGGACATCTTCCTGCGAATTGCCGACAGCGACATCCCGCCAAAGAGCGACAATTATCTATTGATCGCCGTGCGCAATAACTGTCTGAACAGGATACAGCAAAAACAGTTGCATGAGAAAGTGAAGAACTTGCTGCCCATAGATGCCGAAGCCGACTTCCAGCCCATCGAAAAACAGCAGGAAAGGCTCGAAGACATTGCCGCTTTTGTGGACGGACGAATGGAAGAGCCGCACCGCAGCATCTTCCACCTCCGTTTCGATGAGGACCTGACCATAGCAGACATCGCCCGTCGGCTTGGCCTGAACCCGAACACCACCTACAAGTATCTCGCACAGTGCATGGAGCATATCCGGAAACA
>JAEEGL016797429.1_pt1 | contig 109101 bp, 82 predicted proteins | sample 9134231 | NCBI WGS metagenome assembly JAEEGL01 (sample SAMN16246548, study PRJNA631951) | gut metagenome | biome: gut microbiome; feature: rumen; material: fiber-attached | host: Bos | place: Iran: Karaj | collected 2018-10
ACGATCTTGCTTCCATGGAAAATGAAGAAATGTGAGTAGGGAAGGAGATTGCAAATATATGTTTGAAATGAATCATTTCGAATCGATCGGTATTCGCCTGGCATCTCCGGAGACCATCAAGAGCTGGTCCCACGGTGAGGTAAAGAAGCCGGAAACGATCAATTACCGTACGCTCAAGCCGGAGCGCGATGGCCTTTTCTGCGAGCGTATCTTCGGACCTTCCAAGGACTGGGAGTGCCACTGCGGTAAGTATAAGAAGATCCGTTATAAGGGCATCATCTGCGACCGTTGCGGCGTTGAGGTTACCCGTTCCAAGGTGCGTCGTGAGCGTCTGGGCCACATCGAGCTCGCTGCTCCTGTATCCCATATCTGGTATTTCAGAGGTACACCGTCCCGTATGAGCCTGCTTCTTGATGTTTCTCCGAAGCAGCTCGAGAGAGTTCTGTACTTCGGTGCATACATCGTTGTAGATCCGGGCACAACAGGCCTTGCCAAGTGCGCGATCATCGACGAGATGGAATATCACGAGAATGTAGAGAAATACGGCAAGTCTGCTTTCAAGGCCATGATGGGTGCGGAAGCAGTTAAGATCCTGCTGCAGGAACTGGATATCGAGGCGCTGACCGCTCAGCTCCACGAGGACTACCAGTCCGCTACAGGCCAGAAGAAGGCCCGTATCATCAAGAGACTCGAGGTCCTCGAGAGCTTCAAGAAGTCCGGTAACAAGCCGGAGTGGATGATCCTGGATGTTCTCCCGGTTCTTCCGCCGGAACTCCGCCCGATGGTACAGCTCGACGGCGGCCGTTTCGCTACATCTGACCTCAACGACCTCTATCGTCGTGTTATCAACAGAAATAACCGTCTCAGCAAGCTCCTCCAGCTGGGTGCTCCTGAGATCATCGTAAGAAACGAGAAGAGAATGCTTCAGGAAGCAGTCGATGCTCTCATCGACAACGGCCGTCGCGGACGTCCGGTAACAGGTGCTTCCTCCAGAGCTCTTAAGTCCCTGTCCGACATGCTCAAAGGTAAGCAGGGCCGTTTCCGTCAGAACCTTCTCGGTAAGCGTGTTGACTATTCCGGCCGTTCCGTTATCGTTGTAGGACCGGAACTGAAGATGCACCAGTGCGGTCTCCCGAAGGAGATGGCTCTTGAGCTCTTCAAGCCTTTCGTTATGAAGCGTCTCGTTCTTGAGAACCATGCTTCGAACATCAAGGCTGCGAAGCGTATGGTCGAGCGTGCAACAGATATCGTATGGGATATCCTCGAAGACGTTATCAAGGATCACCCGGTTATGCTCAACCGTGCGCCTACACTCCACAGACTCGGCATCCAGGCTTTCGAGCCGGTACTGGTCGAGGGTCGTGCCATTAAGCTCCATCCGCTCGTTTGTACCGCGTTTAACGCTGACTTCGACGGTGACCAGATGGCTGTACACGTACCGCTTTCTGCAGAGGCACAGGCGGAGGCCAGATTCCTCATGCTCTCTACCAACAACCTCCTGAAGCCTCAGGATGGTAACCCGGTTACCGTTCCGACGCAGGATATGATCCTCGGATGCTACTATCTGACGATCACGAAGCCGGGCGAGAAGGGTGAAAATATGGTCTTCTCGTCTATCGATGAGGCGATCATGGCTTATGGTGATCACCACCTCGAACTGCATGCCCCGATTAAGATCCGCATCACACGTGAAGTAAACGGCAAGCCGATGACACGTCTTGTTGAATCTACACTGGGTCGCTTTATCTTCAACGAGATCATCCCGCAGGATCTGGGCTATGTGGACCGCTCCAAGAAGGGCAACGAACTGGTTCTCGAGTGCGATTTCGTAGTCGGCAAGAAGAAACTGGCTGACATTATCGCTCGCTCCATTCGTGTACATGGTATCGGTGCGACAGCCAAACTCCTCGACAACGTCAAGGCTATGGGTTATAAGTACTCCACACGTGGCGGTATCTCCATCGGTATCGAAGACATGATCGTGCCGGATGTTAAGGAGAAGATGGTCCACGAGGCAGAAGATAAGGTCGAGTATGTCAACAAGATGTATAAGAGAGGTCTTCTCGATGAGGACGGCCGCTATACTGCTGTCGTAAAGATCTGGACAGAAACTACAGACGCGATCACAAAGGCATTGATCAACTCGCTTGGTGAGTACAACCCGATCAAGATGATGGCTGACTCCGGTGCCCGTGGTTCCTCTCAGCAGATCAAGCAGCTGGCCGGTATGCGTGGTAACATGGCCGATACATCCGGTAAGACCATCGAGATCCCGATCAAGTCCAACCTCCGTGAAGGTATGAACGTGCTCGAGTTCTTCATCTCCTCGCACGGTGCCCGTAAGGCTCTGTCCGATACAGCTCTGAAGACGGCTGACTCCGGTTACCTGACACGTCGTCTCGTCGATGTTGCCCAGGATGTCATCATTACCGAGGAAGACTGCGGTACAGATGATTTCACATGGGTGAAGGAAATCGCGAATATCGCCGGTGATAAGAAGGAGTCGGTTAAGACTCTCAGCGAGCGCCTCGCAGGCCGTTATGCTGCTGAAGATATCTATGATCTCAGCAGTAAGAAGAAGGTCCTGCTCGTAGCCAGAAACGAACTGATCACTGCAGATGTGGCGAAGAAGATCGAAGCCTGCGGTTACGAGAAGGTCAAGATCCGTTCCGTATTCGACTGCCGTTCCCGTCATGGTGTCTGCAGCAAGTGCTACGGCATTAACCTGGCTTCCGGCCAGCCGACGATCGGCGGTGAAGCAGTCGGTATCATGGCTGCCCAGTCCATCGGTGAGCCTGGTACACAGCTGACCATGAGAACGTTCCACACAGGTGGTATTGCTACCGGTGAAGATATCACACAGGGTCTCCCGCGTGTTGAGGAGCTCTTCGAGGCAAGAAAGCCGAAGGGCCAGGCTACGATTTCTGAGATCGACGGTATCGTAAAGATCACGGAAGATGCGAAGCATAAGAAGGTCATCGTGGTAACACCGGCCACACCGGAAGGTGAAGTGGTAACAGCGAACCCGAATCCGGACAGCGAGATCGAGATCGAAGAGAAGCACTACGCGATTCCGTTCTCTGCAACCGTAAGGGTAAAGGACGGTCAGTTCGTAGAGGCCGGCGACCAGCTGACAGATGGTACCGTCAGCCCGCAGGAGATCATGAAGATCAAGGGCGTCCGTGGCGTACAGAAGTACATCGTCAGTGAAGTCATCAAGGTGTATAAGAACGGTGGTGTTACCATTAACGACAAGCACATCGAGGTTATTACCCGTCAGATGATGCGTAAGGTAAGAGTGGACGATCCGGGTGAGACAGAACTGATGACCGGTTCTACCGTGGATATGTTCGACTTCGAAGAAGCGAACGAAAAGGCGGAAGCACAGGGCAAAGAGCCGGCTAAGGGCAAGCGGATCCTTCTCGGTATCACCAAGGCTTCTCTGGCAACAGACTCCTTCCTGTCCGCTGCATCCTTCCAGGAGACCACTCGTGTCCTGACCGATGCTGCTGTGAAGGGTAAGGTCGACCCGCTCTACGGTCTCAAGGAGAACGTTATCATCGGTAAGCTGATCCCGGCTGGTACAGGTATGCCGAAGTACAGAAATCTTACCGCTGTTCCGGTACTTCCTGAGAACAACGAGCTACTTGGCAAGGAGCCGGTTGTGATCCCGAGCATGATCCCGGCAGGTACGGAAGCCTGATCGTAAGATCACTTTCACGACATGTAACAGATAATCGAAGGAGCTGTCCTGTGCAGGGCGGCTCCTTCTTTATATAGTCGGGAAACCGCCGTTCCGGAAACACGATTGTAAAATAAGAGAAATGTCACAATATTTGAATAGGATGCCTTGAGAGAGTAAAATGATAACGGATGCTGGGTAGGTAGATGTATTTCTGTCTGCCCGGATCGGAAGATGGTAGAAAGGATCAGGGGCGCGCGGATCCCGTATGGATCTGCATGACCGGAGAAGGATGCGACAGCGCAGGAAAGAACGCAGCACCAGAATGGCGATCGTGGCGATTGCAGTATGCACCATGATCACGTTCCCGCTTATGATGATCCCGGTCGGTATGCGTGAGAGCACACCGGCGGGGGTGCTGGTAGGGCGCGCCTATGCGGATGCGTATCCGTATTCGGATCAGGAGGAAGAATCAGGCATCGAGGAATGGGCCATCGTTCCGGCTGAGACGACTCCGAATACTGATCCGGGTGTAAATCCGGATGATCCGGAAGTAACGGGAGATCCCGAAAATCCTGATACGACACTGCCACCGGAACCGACTAAGGGACCGGAGAAGATCATCGATCCGGAGACTGGCATGGAACTGATCGTCATCGGCGAAGGTCAGACAGTAAACGCTACCTATATCGATGATTACGAGCAGAAAGAGAAGAAGTATGCGGACGTAATGACGGCGCAGGTCATCCAGACCTACGACTCCTCCGACTTACCGATCGAAATGCTCGATACCAGTGCTTTTACCCCTGTAGAAGAAGAACTGTATATTAAGACGACGAATACCCAGCTCAAAGAGATCCCGAATATGGACAGCACCACGATCGCGAACATCGACCGTTCGGCTGAGGTCCTTCGGATCGCCGTGGGTGATACGTGGTCTCTGATCCGCACGGCTGACGGCGTGGAAGGCTATGTGCTCTCGGCTTCCCTGTCGAAGGAGATGGTCTTTAACGAGATCGACCGTGATGTCTGGGTCAATACGAATGATTTAAGACTTCGTTCCGAGCCGAATACAGAGTGTGAGATCATCAAGTATCTCGACAGATGGACGCACCTGCACTGTTCCGGTATCGCTGCGAACCAGTGGTATCAGGTAGAACTTGACGATGGTACGCGCGGATATGTGTATGTTTCCTATACGACGACGAAACCACCGCCGACACCTACACCGAAGCCCACGCCGAAGCCGAAGAAGTCCGGCGGTGGCGGAGGCGGCGGAGGAGGCGGCAGCAGCAGTAACTACACGCCTCCGAAGATCACCGGTGTAAACGGCGAGAGTATCATCAACATCGCGGAATCCATGCTGGGTGTGGATTACGTCTGGTGTGGTGAGAGCAGAAGCGGCGTGGACTGCTCCGGTCTGGTGGTGTACTGCTACAGGCAGGTGGGTCTGTCACTTCCGCATCAATCGAATTCACTCCGCTATACGGGCGACGGTGTCAGCCGTTCGGATATTCAGATCGGCGATGTCATCGTTTATGACCTCAAGGGCGGTGACGGAATCGCAGACCATGTTGCCCTCTATGCCGGCGGCGGATCGGTGATCCATGCATCCTCAAGTAGGGACTCGGTCGTATACGGAAGCCTGGATATGGGTACGATCCTAACGATCCGCAGGATCATCGCATCGTAGAATAATGAAGTGAAAAGCACTGAAGAAGCGCCTCCCATCCAAGAGACGCTTTTTCTTTTTGCTTTAAATAGAAGAGGCAATCTCTATAAGAAGTTTACAGAATATGCTATTTTCCCCCGGCACGATACCTCTTCAAAAGTGCTATACTGAACATATCAGAGATGATTTAAGGAGGATGAAAGTATGATTCTGAATATTATTGTTGGCTTGGTTATTGGTGGTCTGGCCGGTTTCTGCGCAAGCAAGATCATGGGTGAGACGAACGGATTGATCATGAACATCATTCTGGGTGTTGTCGGTGGCTTCGTTGCCGGTTTGATCTTCGGTCTTCTCGGACTCGGTGCCGGCGGATATATCGGTACATTTATCGTATCGCTGATCGGTGCGTGCGGACTCATCTATCTGTGGAGAAAGGTTCTCAAGAAGTAATCTGTTATATCCAAAAACCAAAGAGAACTCCCTTGCGGCTTCAGACAGTTTGCTGAAGCAAAACTTGCCGCTCGGGAGTTCTCTTTTGCTTTTCGAAGATAACGGCTGTTGGAACTTGCCGATCGGAGATTCTTTTTGTTTGTCTAAGCCAGATGATGTGTTTCGTTTTGAGAGAAGGCCGCTCGGGAGTTCTCTTTTTTGTTTGAAAATGGGTGTTGACATCTGAATGGGGCGTTGTATAATTAAGTTAGTCAAAGAAAGTCAAAGTCAAATGTCAAAAGACAAAAGCAAATAGAAGAAATAGTCAGTAAGGAGATGAGAGGGATATGGCAAGACTGGTCGATGTGATCGAGATGATGATCAAAGAGATGCTGGACGAGAATAATGGTGCAGCTGTGATCAACAGAAGTGATCTGGCTGAACGGGTGAATTGTGTGCCATCCCAGATCACTTATGTTATTTCGACGCGTTTTACGAACGGGCAGGGATATATCGTGGAGAGCCGGCGTGGCGGCGGTGGTCAGATCCGGATCTCGCGTGTGCAGAGGATGCCGGGTACGAATTATCTGATGCATACGATCAATTCCCTGGGAGATACGATCTCTCAGCAGGAGGCCGAGATCTTCCTTCTGAATTTCGTGGATTACGGGGTGATGGATCAGCGGACCGCGCGGCTGATCAAGGCGGCTATTTCGGACCGGGCCCTGTCCGGGATCGATGCGGATAAGAAGGCTTCGGTCAGGATGGACATATTTAAGAATATGCTGATCAGTCTGATCACGAAGTAGCATGAGGGCGTTGCGGGAACAGTCTCGAAGAAGGAAACCGAGGAACCGCACGTGTAGAAAGGAGAAAAGAAATGCCGGCCCTACGGAAATGACGGGATCGGATGAGATAGGAGTGAACATTATGAAGTGTCAACGTTGTAAGGAAAGAGAAGCAAATGTCAAAATCATGAAGCAGGTGTCGGGTAAGGCGCCGCAGATGCTTATGCTCTGCGATGAGTGTGCCAGGGAACTCGGAATCGCACTTCCGGGGAATCTCATGAACGGCGGAATTTTCGGTGCCGGCATGGGAAATACGGTAGGAAATCCTCTCGGAGTACCGGGTCAGAGTGCGCTCCCGAATCCTCTTGAGATGCTGGCCGGAGCGTTCGGCTCGCCGTTCGGACTGGGACTGGAGGGGCTGCTCGACGATTCAGAGGAAGAGAGCTGCCCGACGTGCAAGATGACGAGGAGCCAGTTTACGAAGAGCGGATTCCTGGGATGCTCGGATTGTTATAATGTATTTGCCCAGTTTATCGACCCGATGTTCCGAAGGACCCAGATGGGCTCGAAGCATGTCGGCAGGAAACCGGGTGCGTCAGGAAACATCGAGCTCCCGATGGATGATGAGGAAGAAAAACCGGTAATCAGGCAGGTGGATACACTTGCGGATGAGATGGGCGATCTGTCGGAAGAGGAGAAGGCGAAGAAACTTCTGATCATGCAGAAGGAGAAGCTTCTTAAAGAGGCAGTGAAGGCAGAGAACTATCAGGAAGCGGCGAAGCTTCGTGATGAGATCCGTGCGATCAAGGGAGAGGAGGACGACAAATGAGCTGGTATCTGGAAGCAGGAAATGACAGTGATATCGTTCTCTCGAGCCGGATCCGTCTGGCGAGAAATCTCCGCGGGTTTAATTTCCCGAACTGCATGAACGATGCGCAGAGAAGAAGCGTCCTGGAGAAGGTATCTGATGTCCTTACGAATATTCCGGGGAATCCTCTGATGCGGATGGATATTGCGCCTCTGCCGCAGACGGATAAGAGGTCTCTTATCGAGAAACATCTGATCTCGGAGGAACTTTCTAAGGGACAGGAAGGACAGAGCGTCTTTATCTCGAAGGATGAGAACATCAGTGTGATGGTCAATGAAGAGGATCACATAAGGATCCAGGTGATGGCGCCGGGGTTTGCCCTGGAGAACACCTATAAGCAGGCGGAGGACATGGCGATCTATATCGAAGGACTTCTGCCGGTGGCCTTCTCTGATAAATACGGGTTTCTGACCGCGTATCCGAGTAATACGGGTACGGGACTCCGGGCCTCGGTGATGGTCCATCTGCCGACGTTAACGGCTATCAGAGGCGGAACGGCACTGAAAGAATCCCTCCAGAAAGCAGGCTATACGGTGCGCGGTGCATATGGAGAGAACAGCAAGTCGGTGGGAAATATCTACCAGATCTCGAACACGATTACACTGGGGATCTCCGAGAAGCAGACTCTTCAGAAGTTCACGAAGGTGATCAACGAGGTCATCGCACTGGAGAGACGTCTCAGACAGGAGTTCTACGAGAAGAATAAGGACAAGCTGGAAGACCGCGTATACCGTTCTCTGGGAGAACTGACCTATGCGAGGATGATCTCGTCCGTGGAGGCGATGAACCGTTTAAGTGACCTACGGATGGGCGTGGCCTGCGGGTTCCTGAAGAACGTAAATGAGCGGCAGCTGATGCTGCTTCTGAATACGATCGGCGATGCCTCGGTGCAGAAGAGATGCGGCGAGATGCTTACGCCGAAGGATCTGGCGATGAAACGGGCCGAACTGATACGAGAAGTACTTAAGGAAAAAGAAGAGAATCAAACTGAAGATGAAAAGGGGGAATGACCTGTGAATATTTCTAGAAGAACAATGGAGATGCTGACACGTGCGCATATGTATGCAGCATCCTTTAATTTTACATTTATCGGAACGGAACATATCCTTCTGGCACTGACGGATGAGAGCATGTCTCCGGTCGATGAGATATTGGACCGTCATGGTGTAAGCAAGACAGACGTGATGCGTGAAGTCGCAAAACTTGCCGGAAGAGAGCCGGGTGCTCTGGTGGAGCGCGAGGCGGATCCGAACCAGATCTTCAACCAGTGCACCAACCGCACGAAGAGATTGCTGTATCTGGCGGAATTCCTGACGAAGAAAGAAGGAAAGAGCGTCGTGGAGCCGGAGCATGTGCTTCTGGCTATTCTGAAAGACGGACAGTGCACGGCTTTCCGTATCCTGGCGTATCACGACTTCGATGCCCAGGCGGCGACAGTGGAACTGATCGACCTTCTCAGCGAGCGTGCGCAGGATGAAGGTTCGCGCTATGACGATGACGACGAGGACGAAGATGAGGAGGAGAACGACGAGGAAGACGAGGACGAGGAGAACGAAGATCCTGTTTCCCGTTTCTTCGGCGGCGAATCCGTAAAGAGAAGACACTCGAAGAAGAGTGACGACGAGAAGGAAAAAGACAAGAACACGAAGACGAAGACTCTCGATAAGTACTGTAAGGATCTTACCGAAGAGGCGAAGAAGGGCCGTATCGATCCGGTGATCGGACGTGAGGAGGAGATCTCCCGTGTTATGCAGATCCTGGTGAGAAGAACGAAGAACAATCCGGTCCTGATCGGTGAGCCTGGTGTCGGTAAGACTGCCATCGCAGAGGGACTTGCCCTGAAGATCGTAAGTGACGATGTCCCGGAGCTTCTCGCGGGAAAGAGAGTGCTCTCTCTGGATCTGTCTTCGATGGTGGCCGGAACGAAGTACAGAGGCGAATTCGAGGACCGCTTTAAGAAGAGTCTGGAAGAAGCCACGAAGGCCGGTAACGTGATCCTGTTCATTGACGAGCTGCATATGATCATGGGCGCCGGTAACTCGGAGGGCGCGATGGACGCGGCCAATATGCTGAAGCCGCTTCTGGCCAGAGGCGAACTGCATGTGATCGGCGCGACGACGCTGAATGAATACAGGAAGCGCATCGAGAAGGATTCTGCTCTGGAACGCCGTTTCCAGAAGGTCCTTGTTAAGGAGCCGAGTACAACGGATACGATCCTGATCCTGAAGGGGATCCGCAGCAAGTTCGAGGAGCATCACGGGATCAAGATCCCGGACGATGCGATCGACCAGGCCGTTATTCTGAGCAGCCGGTATATTACGGACCGTTTCCTTCCGGATAAGGCTATCGATCTGATCGATGAGGCGGCATCGCGGCTCCGCATCAAGGCCTCGACCGAACCGGACGAGACGAAGAAGATCGGCGAGCGGATCAACGAGATCATGCGTCTGAAGCAGGAGGCCGTGAATAATCAGGACTTCGAGACGGCGCAGAAGTTAAGAGATGAGGAGACGCTCCTTGAGGAGAAACTCAGCACACTGCGTCAGCAGGTCGTCAGCTCCAGCGAGAAGAAGGAACTGGCGCTGACTCCGGATGATATTGCGGATATCGTCGCGAACTGGACAGGTATCCCGGTCAAGAAGATCACGGAGAGCGATGCGGAGCGCCTGAAGACTCTTGAAGAAGAACTGAAGAAGCGTGTCATCGGTCAGGATGAGGCGGTTACTGCGATTGCGAAAGCGATCAGAAGATCCCGTCTGGGTCTTAAGGACCCGAAGCGTCCGTCCGGATCCTTTATCTTCCTCGGTACCACCGGTGTAGGTAAGACCGAGCTGGCAAAAGCACTGGCCGAGATCATGTTCGGTAATGAGAACGCTCTGATCCGTGTGGATATGTCTGAGTACATGGAGAAGCACGATGTCAGCAAGCTCATCGGTTCGCCGCCGGGCTATGTCGGATACGAAGAGGGCGGCCAGCTCACCGAGAAGGTAAGAAGAATGCCGTATTCGGTAGTGCTTTTTGACGAGATCGAGAAGGCGCATCCGGAGATCTTCAACTCTATGCTGCAGATTCTGGACGATGGCCGTCTGACAGATGGTCAGGGAAGAGTCGTAGACTTTAAGAATACGATCATCATCATGACATCGAATATCGGTGCGAGAATGCTGACCACGTCGGCCGGACGCCATATCGGATTCTCCATTCCGTCAGAAAAGAAGGACGATCCGTTCGCGGATGAGGCCGATTCCGAGAGACTGTATGGCGGCAAGTCCTACAGCGAGGCGAAAGAGGTCGTGATGGAGGAACTGAAGAAGGCATTTAATCCGGAGTTCCTGAACCGTGTGGATGAGATCATCTTCTTCAGAATGCTCGGTAAGCAGTCGATCCTCAAGATCGTGGATCTTCTTACCTCCAGCCTCAGGAAGCGCGTGCAGGAGCTGGGCATCGATATCGAGCTTACAGATGCGGCGAGAGAACTTCTGGCCAAGAAGGGCTACGATCCGCAGTATGGCGCCAGACCGCTGAAGCGTGTGATCCAGTCTATGGTGGAGGATAAGTTCTCCGAGGCACTGCTCGACAGAGTGGTCGAGTCGGGAGCGACAGCCATCGTGGATGTCGAAAACGACGAGATCGTTATCAGAAAGAAGGAAGCGCGTCAGTTGGCGACAGCCGATGCGGAGGAGTAAGAAACGATGGGTTCTGTGTCCGGAAATGAGAATATGATTCATGTCACACTTGCCGAAGAACCGGTGAAGGTCCACTGTCTGTACCCACAGACAGTGGACTTTCTTGCGCCTTACGAAAGTTCGAAGGAGCAGGCGCTGGCTCCGGATCCGATCACTGTAGCAATCGATCCGGAGGAGCTTACGAAGGAACAGGAGAAATCCGACAGAGAGCGGGAAGTGGAAGGGCTTCCTGCCCATATCTGGCCGAAGGATTATCTGGAACAGCTGGCGATCTACCGTAAGATCGCCGATGAGATGCCGAAGAGAAATGTGATATTGTTTCACGGTTCTGTGATCGCGGTCGACGGGCAGGGGTACCTCTTTACGGCGGTGAGCGGGACAGGAAAGTCTACGCATACACGCTTGTGGAGAGAGCATTTCGGGGAGCGTGCCGAGATGATCAACGACGATAAACCCCTGATCCGGATCGAGAAGGGACATGTACTTGCCTACGGCACGCCATGGGACGGGAAGCACCACTTAAGCACGAATAAGGCCGTTCCGCTGAAGGCGATCTGTTTTCTGGATAGAGGGGAGAGAAATGAGATCCATCCGATCGATCCGATGGAGAAGTATCCGACACTTCTTCAGCAGATCTATCGGCCGAAATCTGCGGAAAGTCTGATCTGTACGATGAAACTTGTAGATCTTCTGATGAAGGAAACGAAGTTTTATCATCTGCACTGTAATATGGATAAGGAAGCTTGTGAGGTTGCATGGAACGGAATGAACTAAGTGAACAGAAGCATAACGGGACGGCGGCTTTCGGGATCAGCGGCAGTGTCCTTAAGGTGATTGCGGTCTTCTCGATGCTGATCGACCATGTGGCCGGGCATATCCTGTCCCGGTACGAAAGCCTGAACAAGGTCCTGTTTACGGTTGCGGGGACGAAGTATTCTGTGGTGACGATCCTTCGGAATTTCCCGGGGAGACTGGCCTTTCCTATCTTCTGCTTCCTCCTCGTGGAGGGGTTCCGGCATACCCGGAACCGCACGAAGTATGCGCTGAATTTAGCTGCATTTGCCCTTTGGTCGGAGATCCCGTGGAATCTGCTTCACGGGGGCGCTCCGTGGAACTATAAGTCACAGAATGTGTTCTTTACGCTGCTGTTCGGTCTTCTCGGGATCTGGGCACTGGAATATTTCGAGAAGGAAAAGAGGAAAGCGATCCTGATCACGGTGGGGCTTCTCCTCATAAGTTCTTATGCCCATGCGGACTATGGGGTAAAAGGATACGGGCTGATCCTGGCGATCTACGCACTTCAGAAGAGCAAACTTCTTATGGCGCTGGTGGGATCGGCACTTACTTCCTGGCGGGCGGGTATCGCATTCATCCCGATTTCCCTTTATAATGGTGAACGCGGCTTCATACACGGGGAGGTCATGAAGTATGCTTTCTACGCAATCTATCCGGTACATTTCCTGATCCTGTACCTGATCAAACGGGGAGGTATCTAAGCCGTGAAACGAAGGAAAGGATGCGTTGGCCATAACGCCGGGATGAAACGTGGAACATTTGCAGAATAAGTTCTCTTTCGAAGAATATCTGGCGGAACACGGTACGTTAACATACCGCAATACCGGCACGAGCATGCTTCCCCTCATTAAGCAGAACCGGGACGCATTTACGGTGCGCCGGCTCGAAAAGGGAGAAATGCCGAAGCCGAAGGATGTAGTGCTTTTCCGGAGGTATTCCTCGACCGGTGATGTCAGATATGTCCTGCACCGTGTGTGGAAGAAAACGGGGGATACGTACGTGTGCCTCGGAGACAACTGTGTCAACGCCGAGAGAAATGTCCGCCTCGAGGACATCATGGGGATACTTACCGAGGTCAACCGTAAGGGGAAGATCATCCATATGACCGATTCCGGATATCGCTTCTACGTCTGGTTCTGGGGCGTTACCAGACCGGTCCGCATCTTCTGCAAGAAGTGCAGAATCAAGGCGGTCAGGCTGGCCAAGCGGATATTGCGCAGGGTATAAATTCCTTCTGAAAACCGATCCAACATTCCATTGACAAAAGACAGACACGGTACTACAATAACCTCACAACCTAAAAACGAACATAAATTCGTTATTGTAATGGAAGGAGGAGCCGGATATGGATAATGACCTGGAATATATCTACGACGGGACTTTCGAAGGATTTCTGTGCTGTATTTACGCAAGTTATGTGCGAAGAGAAGTGCCGATGCATATCTATGTAGAAGAGGGACTGCCTCTTCTCGGAGAGACGGCGACATGGATCACGACGAACTGGCAGCAGGCCCAGAGTGTGTACGTGTCGCTGAGCAGGAAGATCGGTATGGAAGCACAGGACATCGTGAAGGAAGTGTTCCTTACACATCTGCCGAATAAGGAGATGCTCCTCTTCCGTTATATCTGCCTGGGCTATAAAGTGGGCCGGGCAGTCATTTCTCCGGAGGATTGGGAAGAAGCGGAGAGAGAAGGCCGGCTCCGTGAGTCGGTGCAGCAGGCAGAACTGGTATTTACGGTGCTTGCCGCGGCAGGGAACTACCGGGCCGAGGTGAAGAATATCGAGGGGAAACTGCGGTTCCGTTCGTATTCCGATGTTATGATCTCCTGCATTACCCCGAGAAACCGGGTGCTCCCGTTCCTGGCGAATTTCTTCGAGAAGAGATTCCTGAACGTGAATTTCCTTCTTTATGATAAGACGCACAAGATGGCGGCGGTACACCGGCAGGAGGGAACGATGGTGACACTTCTGCGGAGCAGCCATCTTCCGGTCCTCTATGACGAGGAGAATGTCTATGAGAACCTGTGGAGATCCTGGTATGACAGCCTTCATATTGAAGTTCCCGAGAACCCGAGATATGCGCTTAATGAGATGCGGACGAGGCTGTGGTGTGAGATCACGGGTGACTGAAGCAGAGACCCCGCTTACGGGATCTCTACTTCGAATCCGGCTTCGACAGGATATGTGGCCGGTTCGGTGCCGTTGATCAAGTAGTAGCAGCCGTCCTCGTCATTGACCCAGTATGAGGGGCACTGGATGACGAGATAGTCTATATCGTCGATCTTTACGTGCGGATATTGCCTGTCATAAGTCATTTCGCCGGTAGCGGGGAAATATGCCGATGTCAGATTCGGAACCTTCGCTGACGGGATCAGGAACATCATGCTGTTGATAGAGTCCAGATAGTCATTGGCGGGCAGACCGAAATCCGCATAGGAATACTGGGAAGTATAGACACGGACCGGGAAGGTTTCCGAGTGGAAAGAGGCCGTCATGGCGTTCGGATCGATGCGGACATATTCGTCGTAAGTGAACGAGCAGTACGCGGAGACGATGTTGACGCGTACAGTATGGATATCCTGATAGAAGAAGGTGGACAGGATATGTCGCATGACACCATTGTCTATATATTCGCAGATGCCCGGGAGGGATTCGGAGACGGTCATCTCTCTTCCAACGTCCGTGATCTCGATTTCCAGAACATACAGATCGAAATCATCCGGAATATCGTAGGTGACGATCGTTCCGCTCTCGCTGACCAGAAGCTCTACGAGATGTACGTCATGACCCTCCACAGAAACTGTCTGATCCAGCTCGATGTGCTTGGCAGGAATAATATCGAGATTTTTCAGCTCCATGTGGTAGCTGTCGATCACGGTACGCTGGACGTAATCATCGGATACGAATTCCAGATCGAAATCCAGATCGATATCTTTCGCCGGGTGATTCCAGAAGAAACGGTTCAGATAGAGATCCCCCGGCGTGTCAAAGGCACGGAGATCTTCGATGACCGTGAGGACCTCACCGGTTCTCCGGTCGGTGATCCGCATATTCGCGAGAGCATAGTATCCTTCCTTCGGATTAAATGGCCCTTCTATTCCGTCGATCCTGAAGAAACCGGTCAGTGCGATCTCGTCGGCGAAGAAGGAGTCGAGAGTCATGCTGATGGAAGAATGGGCACCCGGCTGGGTGATGGATACTTCATGGAGCCGGCCGTTGTCGACCAGAGATTCAAGATCTTCATGCTCTTTCAGCGCATTCTTGATCTCTGGTCTTACGATCAGAAGCTGGGCGTAGGACCCGATGACCGGAACATCTACGACAGATTTAGCGAAGACCACGGAGGAATTGACGCCGATGCCGAGTGAGACCGAGAACGCGACAAATAAAGCCGCGGCGATCTTACCGACCGTGCCGAAACTATGGATCATCTTACGCCTCTTTACCCGGCGTTTGATCCGTTCCATATTCATCTGCTCGGGGAGAGACTTCGCCTCGGCAGATAGAGCAGATAATCTATCTTCTATATTCATCTTCAGTCTCCTTCAAGTTCTGCCTTAAGAATGGCCAGTGCCCTTCGGACCCGGGTTCCGACCGTGCCCATGGGGATCCCGAGCAGATCGGCAATTTCCTGTGTCGTGTGATCACCGAAATACTTCAGGGTGATCACTTCCTTATACTCTTCCGGAAGATGTGAAATCGCGTCGATCAGCTCCATCCGTTCCGTAGAGAAATCCGAGGAAGGCTCGTGGTCGACCATGTATTCCTCGAAACTGCTGTGCCGCTTCATCTTCTTATAATGTGAGCAGCACAGATTCATCAGGATACGCGTGAGCCAGGTCTCGAAGAAGGCTTCCTCTTTCAAGGTGTTCTTCTTGAGATAGCCCTTGTACACAGCTTCGTCCACCATATCCACGGCCATACTCTCACTATAGAAATAAGAGTAGGCGATGGCATACAGTCTGCCACGTATTTTCTCTATTCTGTTAAAGAATTCTTCGTCTTTCACTGCTTTCTGACCGGTCGTTGGTTTTCAATAGTTAGACACATACATGGGGTCGTTTTTTTTCATTAGAAAAAAACTTACGGTTACTATTTTACATGGAAATGGTGGAAAAGATACGGCAAGGCTGAAAATGGGAGAATCAGTTCTCCGATTCCCTCTGGGAAGGAAGCTTATTATTCGACAGGGCGTAGAGAAAATGGAGCGCGAAAGGCAGACTGGTCAGGCAGGTAAGAAGGTCACAGACCGGATAGACGGCTTCGAGTCCGGATATGCCGAATATGCGGGGAAGGATCCAGATCAGTGGGATGAAGTAGACGCCTTGACGGAGGCATGAGAGAAAAGAGGCCTTGAAGCGCTCTCCTGTAGACTGGAAGGTCATATTACACATGACATTGACCGTGAGAAGAGGAAGGATAAAGGCTTCGAGACGGAGCGCCCGTGTGCCGATGGCGATGACTTCGGCATCGTCGATGAACAGAGGCATCAGCTGGGGGGCGAAGAGAAACAGTGGTACAGCAAAGGTAAGCATGACGGCGGTACCGAAGATCCAGGTGAAGAGGAAGGCCGTCTTCATGCGGTCCCATTTCTTCGCGCCGAAGTTAAAGCCCAGGACAGGCTGGTACCCCTGACCGATTCCGAGAATGACACAGAAGATCAGCATGGTGACCTTGGAGAAAATACCCATGGCAGAGAGGGCCGCATCCCCGGCCAGATCGCCGCCCTGCTGGTTCAGAAAGATCGTGGAGAGGCTGGCCAGACCCTGACGGAGAAGCGAGGGAAGACCGGTAAACCAGATGTTTCCGTGGAAAGAAAGACTCTGCGAGAAGTGCCTGATCGTGAGCTTGGCGATGTTCTTCCGAAGAAGGACGGGAATCAGAAGCAGAAGGAAAGAGATACACTGCGATATGAGAGTGGCGATGGCCGCTCCGGCAACTCCCATGTCGAAAACATTGATCAGAAGAGGATCGAGGAAGATGTTGAGCACACCGCCGAATCCGATCCCGATCATGGAGAACACGGCTTTTCCTTCCCAGCGCCACAGGTTATTCAGAACATAGGACCCCATCATGATCGGGGCACCCAGAAGAATGTAGCGGGCATAGAGTTTCGCATAGGGCAGGGCAGTGGGGGTGGAGCCGAGCATATTCATGATCGGTTCGATGAAGATCAATCCCAACACCGTAATCAGACCGCCGATACCCAGAGCAGAGAAGAAACTGGTGGACAGCGCATGGCTGGCCGTGTCTTCATCTTTCGCCCCGAGGGAACGGGAGATGATACTTCCGGAACCCATGCCGAGGGTGAATCCGATCGCCTGGATCAGGGCCATCAGAGAGAAGACCACACTGACGGCACCGGACTGGCTCTTGCCGAGCTGGGAGACGAAATAGGTATCTGCTGTGTTATAGATACCTGTCACGAGCATGCTGACGGTTGTCGGAACAGCGAGCTTCAGAATAAGAGGACGAACCGGAGCCTCGGTCATCTTCTTGAACTGTTTCTGGTCGACTGCGGATCTACCCATGGTCAGGATGCCTTTCGAAATGTATCAGAAATAATCAGAGCAGGAAGCTCAAGCCGGCAAGCACGCCATACGAAATAAGCGTAACGACTGTCGCGGCGATCAGTACACCGATAATGGCGGCAAGAAGCGCCTTCTTGAAAGGCACTTCGCAGACAGCGGCGATGCCGCTTCCGGTCCATGCACCGGTCCCGGGAAGAGGGATGGCGATAAATCCGACCAAAGTCCAGAATGCCGTATTTCCGGCTTTCTCCACTTTCTTGGCGAACTTGTTCTCGCAGAAATCCACGATCTTCTTCAGCTTCGGATATTTTCTCATCCAGTCGAAGACTTTGCGGACGAAGAGCAGAATGAACGGGACAGGAAGAAGGTTCCCGACTACTGCCGTGAGAAAAGCCACATACCAGGGCAGACCGAAACCTGCGGCATAGGGGATACTTCCACGTAGTTCGACAACGGGGATCATAGAGATCAAAAATACATAGGCTGCCTTACTGAGCATCGATAATTCTCCTTTATATTCCACGGCCGAAGTACATCTGCCGCTACTCTTTTACACAAACGGCATTAGGATACCACATTGACAGGGTTTCCGCAAAGATAGGAGTGAAGGTTAGATGAAGCGACATCGATCAGACGAAGTCGTGTCTCCTTCGGAGCCCAGGCAATGTGTGGAGTCAGGATCGTATTCGGCGCCGAAAGCAGGGGATTCGTCTCACGTATCGGCTCGATACTGACAACGTCGGCACCGAGTGCGGCGACCTTGCCGGAATGAAGTGCATCTGCGACAGCCTTCTCGTCGAGGACCGGTCCGCGTGAAGTATTCAGAAGGATCACACCATCTTTCATTTTCGAGATTGTCTCGGAATTGACAAGTCCGGTCGTCTCGGAAGTCAGCGGGCAATGGAAGGAGAGGATATCCGATTCTTTCCATAACGTCTCTTCGTCGACGAAGGTCACCTGGGGATCTGCACGGCGCATCTCATCCGTGATCTCAGAACGGCGGCAGGCCAGAACACGCATACCCAGCGCGGAAGCGATGCGGCTTACGCGGGAGGCGATCTTCCCGAATCCGAATAATCCGATGGTCTTGCCCCACAGCTCCGTAAGGTTACCGTCCCAGAAACAGAAATCCCTGTTCTTCGTCCAGACGCCCTGGTGGACCAGATCACTATGGTGACCGGCTTTCCCGGCGATCTCCAGAAGAAGCGCGATGGTCATCTGGGCGGTGGCGAAAGTAGCATACTCCGGAATATTGGTGACGGTAATGCCGTGATTTCTGCAGTACTCCACATCGACGACATTAAAGCCGGTCGAGAGACAGCCGATGTAGCGGAGATCCGGAAGCTTCTCCAGGACCTCTTTCGGGAAACAGGTCTTATTCGTCAGGCAGAGGGAAACACCGGAAAGCCTTCTGAAGATCTCATCGGGTGCGGTATAGTCATAGACATGAAGTTCTCCGAGCGCTTCGAAAGGAGCCCAGGAGATATCCCCCGGGTTGGTGGTGTATCCGTCAAGAATTACGATCTTCAAGAATTCTTCTCCTTGATATATTTATCAATAGATACGGCCGCCTTCTTTCCTGCTCCCATGGCAAGGATGACCGTGGCCGCGCCGGTGACTGCATCACCGCCGGCAAATACACCCGGACGGGTAGTGGCCATGTTCTCGTCTGCGACCAGACATCCACGGGAGGTCGCATCAAGACCTTCCGTTGTACTGCGGATCAAGGGGTTCGGAGAAGTGCCGATGGACATGATGACCGTATCTACTTCGATCTCGTGTTCCGATCCGGAGATGGCAACCGGTCTTCTTCTTCCGCTCGCGTCCGGTTCACCCAGTTCCATGGAGATGACCTCGATGGAACGTACTTCACCATTTTCACCGCCGAGAATGCGTGTCGGATTATTCAGGCACATAAACTCGATGCCCTCTTCCTTCGCGTGATGGACTTCTTCGGCACGGGCCGGCATCTCGTCTTCGGAACGGCGGTAAACGATATAGACATGCTCTGCGCCGAGACGCTTCGCAGTACGTGCCGCATCCATGGCCACGTTACCACCGCCGACAACGGCGACAGAGTGGCTCTTACGGATCGGTGTATCGTAATTGTCCAGATAAGCCTTCATGAGATTGACTCGTGTCAGGTATTCGTTGGCAGAGTATACGCCGATCAGGGATTCACCCTCGATCCCCATGAAAGAAGGAAGTCCGGCACCGGAACCGATAAAGACGGCCTCGTAGCCTTCCTCGAAGATCTCATCGATGGTCATGGTCTTGCCGATGACGAAGTTCGTCCGTACTTCTACACCGAGAGACTGGAGGTTCTCGACCTCTCTCTGGACGATGGCCTTCGGGAGACGGAATTCCGGGATACCATATACCAGTACACCGCCTGCCTTATGAAAAGCTTCGAAGATCGTTACTTCGTAGCCGAGCCGGGCAAGATCGCCGGCGCAGGTGAGACCGGACGGACCGGATCCGATGACCGCAACGCGGTGACCGTTCTTCTCGATTGCCGGAGTATCTTCCGTGACGTGTGCCATGTGATAATCTGCAACGAAACGTTCGAGACGGCCGATGCCGACACTCTCACCCTTCGCGCCACGGACGCACTTGCTCTCGCACTGGGTCTCCTGGGTGCATACACGACCGCATACTGCCGGCAGGCAGTTCGTCGATGTAATGATCTTATAGGCTTCTTCGTAATTGCCATCTACGATCTGCGCGATGAAATCCGGGATCCTGACGTTTACCGGGCATCCGCTTGTGCACGGACGGTTCTTGCAGTTGAGGCATCTTGCCGCCTCTTCCTTCGCCATTTCTTCTGTATAGCCGAGGGCTACCTCGTCGAAATTCCGGTTACGGATATTCGGATCCTGCTCCGGCATAGGTGTCTTAGTAAGAGAAAGATTCGCCATATTACTTGTCCTCCTTAACTGCTTCGTCAGCCGATGCAAGCATACGGCAGGGATGGGAGGCGCTCTCACGCTCCTGGGCTTTATAGTATGCGTTTCTGCGCATCAGTTCATCGAAATCAACTTCGTGTCCATCGAAGTCCGGTCCGTCCACACAGGCGAAACGGATCTTGCCGCCAACGGTCACACGGCATCCACCGCACATTCCCGTTCCGTCGATCATGATCGGGTTTAAGCTTACAAGTGTCTTGATTCCGTAAGGACGTGTCACCTCGGCGAGAAACTTCATCATCGGGATCGGTCCGATCGCGATGACCAGATCGTACTTATTACCGGCGTCGATCAGGGACTGGAGCTTATTGGTAACGAAGCCTTTCTCACCGTAGGAACCGTCGTCGGTGGTGACATAGAGGTTGTCACTTACGGCGCGCATCTCGTCTTCCAGGATCACGATATCTTTATTGCGGAATCCGGCGATCATATCCACATGGGCACCGGCGTTATGCAGTGCTTTTGCCGAAGGATAGGCAATCGCGCAGCCGACGCCACCGCCAACGACGCAGACGTTCTTGTACCCTTCAATCTCCGTGGCATTTCCCAGAGGACCGACGAAATCGGAGATATAGTCGCCCTCGTTCTTCTTGGCCAGAGCGATAGTCGAAGTACCGACTGCCTGGAAGATGATCGTGACGGTACCCTTCTCGGGATCCGTATCGGCAATCGTCAATGGGATACGCTCTCCGTATTCATCGATGCGGAAGATGATGAACTGGCCGGCGCGGGCCTTCTTCGCGATATAGGGCGCCTCAATATCCATCAGCGTGACGGCTTCATTAAGCTGTCTTTTGGAAACGATCTTAAACATAAATACCCACCCTTTCGAAATACTTCGGCTTCCGGGCATCTGTGCCGGCGAAGTATTCCTCAAATGAAAATCATATCCTAATTTAATACCACAAGGAAATGAAAATCAATAATCATCCTTATATTTGGAAAAAGAATGGCGAAAAGAAGCAAAAAATGCTAGACTATTTCTGACTTATACTCTAATGCTTGTGGAGGGGTTCATGCTTCGAGTTAAGAAGTTGACGAAGAAATTCGGCAGGAAATATGCGAACGAGAATGTTAATCTCGCCTTAGATTCCGGTGAGATCGGTGTCCTTCTCGGGCCAAACGGTGCCGGAAAATCCACCACGATGAAGTGTATCCTCGGGCTTTTGAGCTTCGATGGAGAGGTGACTGTCGGAGGGAAACCGGTCCGTTCGGTGGAAGCGAAGAAGATCCTGGGATATGTTCCGGAGACTCCGGCACTCTACCCGATGCTGACAGTAAGAGAACACTTCGAGTTTATTACCCGTGCCTATCATCTGAATTCGGAGAAGGCGCGTGAGTATGCGAAAGAACTGATAGAACGTTTCCGGCTGACCGAAGTGCTGGATTACTACTGTAAGGATCTGTCGAAAGGCATGCAGCAGAAGGTCTCGATCATCTGTGCATTGCTCCCGCACCCGAAGCTTCTGCTTCTGGACGAACCGATGATGGGACTGGATCCCCATGCGATCAAAGAACTGCGTGTCATGATCTCGGAACTGGCAGAAGAGGGTGTGGCGATACTGATCTCGACCCACTTGATCTCGACCGTGGAGGGGATCTGGAATAAAGCCTACATTATGCGTAAGGGACAGATCCTTTCGAGTCACAAGAAGGAAGAAATGGTCGGCATCTGGGCCGAATCTCTCGAGAGGATATTCTTCGCAGAGACAGAATCCTACGATTCTGTCTGGCAGACACCTTCGCCGGCGAAAACTCCGGCGAAGCACACGAATACAGTGAGCCGCCCGAATACGTCGAAGAAGAAGAAAGCTACCAATAAGAAAAAGAAGAAATAGCATGGATGCGTGTTTGTATGTAATCATTCAGCAGTGGAAGAATGACTTCCGCAAGAAGAAAAAGCAGCCGCCGTTCTGGATCGGTGTGTTGCTTGTTTCGCTGTACCTTGTGTACTGTGTCGTGCAGATGGTGCTTCGTCTCGGCAAGTCTTCATCGATGACGGATGGAACGGTCAAGTTCCAGTCACTTTCCACTGTAGCATTCCTTTTCGTTTCTTTCGTGGTCCTTCTTCTGGGTATTGTGAAGGGAAATAACTGGTTTACCCGAGCGGATATCAATCTCATGTTCGTCTCTCCCATATCGCCGACGCAGGAACTTCTCTACGGTATGTTAAGAAGGCTGATCGTCAGCGTTCCGGTCACTCTGATCCTTATCACCCAGTTTCCGAATATCCACTACTATTTCCATGTCTCTGCCGTTGATCTGCTGATCATGCTCCTGACATGGCTGCTTCTGATATTCACGATCACGGTCGTTTCCATTGCTCTGTATTCTGCGACCGCCATGCACCCGCGTATCCGCAGGCTGATCCTTGTTGCGATGTTTTTCTGTGGCGGTACGGTGATCCTGGGTGCTGTCGTTGCACTGTGGCGCAGTGGCGCGAGTATGAGCGGCGTAAATTCTTTTCTGACCGACCCGGCGCTCCATGTCGTTCCTTTCGGCGGGTGGGCGGCCGGATTCCTTGTGAATATGATGTCCGGTCAGGTATATACGGCCATTATCTATCTGGCTCTTCTGCTGGTCATGCCGGTCGTGGGCATGGCCCTGATCGTTCTGAACAGTTCTGACTATTATGAAGAAGTACTTGCATCTATCGGACATGGATACGGTATCCTGCACGAATCCGAACAGGATGCTGCCGCCGGGCATATCCACCGCAGAAGAAAGACGCACCTGTTCGGGTTAAGTTCCGGAGAAGTGGCTCTTATGCAGCGCCGGATCACGGAACAGAGCAAGGGTACTTTCCTGCTTCTGGACCGGATCTCGGTCATCATGTTCGGTGTGGCCACTTTCCTCGGTGCCGTGATGCACGTGTTTATGAGGAAGGGCATGTATCCGTTCATCATGGAAGTAATCACGCTGGCGGTGCTGAGCTATATGAGTATTTTCACGCTTCCTGCAGAGAAATTCGTAGAAGAACTTCAGAAACCGTTTATCTTCCTTATGCCGGGAAGACCGGTCAAGAAACTCCTGTTCGCATCGGCAGCGCCGATGCTCAAATGCCTGATGGAGAGTGCCATCTGTCTTACGATCGTGGCAGCCTTCTCGAATCTGCCGGCTTCGTTCGTGTTCTATGGTGCGATGTTCCAGTCTTCGGCGATCCTGCTTTATTGTGCGGCTTATGTCGCATCCGTCCGGACTTTAGGGCTGAACCACTCTGAATTCTCAAGGAAAGCCCTTGCCATGGCAGTCGTGTCGGCAATATTCATGTTTGAGATGTCTCTCGGAATCAACGTCGGTCATGAGCTTTATGTAGCCTCGACGACGATCTTCGTCATTGTTTTCCTGTTCCTGGCGGTATGTAATCTTATTGCTGCCATGGTGTTCTTCTCCAGCGCCAAGAGTATCCTCGAATACTGGGACTAAACGGGGGATATGGGGATGAGACCTGCTGCTAAACGTATTCTGGCTGTTGTTCTGGCCGCTGCGATGGTGTGTCCGCTTGCATCCTGTAGAAGAAAGAAGAAACCTCAGAAAACGATCATCCAGGAATCAGATCCCTATTTCGATGCGCATGTAACGGAACTGGATATTCCGCTGGAATCAGAGTCGGACAAAACTATTTCGTACAAGGGTATTTCAGATGAAGAATTTATCGGAGACAAGATCGTTGCACCGTATTCTGTGTCCTACGAAATACCGGAAGATATATGGGATGCGTTTGATGAGGAGGACCTGACACAAGAAGAAATAGAGAATGTGATGCGGTATATAGATGAATTCTACGTCAATGGTGTGGCAATCTTCAATCTGAATGGAGAACTGCTCTCTACTATAGAAATCGGCGATGAGTATCAGGTGGCCTGCATAGGAGAAGGAAGAGATGGAAGTATTCTGATGGTGCAGGTCGTTTATATTTATTCCGAAAGCGAAGATATGAATAATACCCAATACACTCTCTGCAAATACGACGACGAAGGAAATCAGATATTTAATATACATATTCCGGATGCCATGGACTTCTATCCGAATTACGTCTGTGAATTGGATAACGGCATGTTTGCCCTATCAAGCAACGGTGCACTTTTCGTGATGACAGACGATGGGAAAGAAGTCGGGCTGGTAGAAAATGACGAGATACAGGGAACACTTTTCCCGTGTGGTGAAGAACTGTATGCGTCTGTGATGAGATCTGATCCGGAGACTTCCCTGTTTGGCAGTTATCTGGTGAAGGTTGATCTGGAAAAGGTAGATCTTACAAATGCGAACATCCGGTTGGAAGGCGTCTATACTATCTGCCCGGATGGAAAGGATGGCGGTATCGTCATCACCGCATCCGGAATGGAACATCTGGATCTACATAGCGGAAAACTAAGTGAAGTCCTGAAATGGGACAGCACAGATGTAAACTACAGTAACATCACTAGTATCCGCATGTATTCGGAGGATCATGTTGCCTTCATGAGAGAAGTGTGGAAAGCCGAAGATGAGAGCGGCGAATGGAACGAACGTGTCTATATTTCCGAACTTAGAAGGGCACAGTCAAATCCGCATGCCGGGAAGACTTATATTGAGCTGGGCATGACAGGAGCACCGGGCTACGCACTTGTGGATTATATCAACTCTTATAATGCAGAGCCGGGCAACAAGGCAAGGATCCGTATCCGTGATTATGCTGTAAACACCGGAGAAATGGTCTCTCTTACAGATGTGAATGCTGCTTCTGAGAAGATGTATCAGGACATTCTTTCCGGTACGGGTCCGGATATTCTTGTGGATTTTTCCGGATACAGCCAGTTTAATTCCGAAGATGTTCTGGTGGATCTGAACACATTTATTGACGGGGAGAACGGACTGAACCGCGAGGAGTATTTCGATAATGTGCTGTCTGCTTTTGAGACGAGGGACAAACTTTTCCATGTTCCGATCTGTTTTGATATACGTGGACTTCTGGGGAATATGAAAATGGTCGGTTCACGCTCAGGCTGGACATACCCGGAGTTTTCTCATATCGCTGAGAATCTGGATCCGGAAGTGATGGTTCTTACGCCAATGACCTACGGGCTTCTTCTGGAATCACTTCTGTCCTGTGCGATGAATAACTTTGTGGATTATGAGAAAAAAGAGGTGTTCTTTGACGGAGATGAATTCCGGCAGCTGCTGCAGATCGTAAAGGAATATGGTTCCGAGAATGTGGAGATGCCGGTTATTCCGGAAGGAGAAGAGTTCTTCGAGTCGGGATATTATTATTTTCCGAATTATAATGATGTCGAGATGATGGAAGCGGGAATGCTGGCCCTCATGGATACATACGTTTACAGACTCGAACAATATGCAATCAATTCCTCGATTTTAAATGGCAGAGTCGTGTATGTCGGGATGCCGTCTCCGGACGGAACCGGCATGATGGCAGCGCCTATGCTGACGATGGCGATCTCTGCTTTCTCGGACAGCAAAGAGGAAGCCTGGGATTTCATCCGGCGCATGTTCGATGAAGATTCCCAGTATGAATATACGACATCGTATACATCTATTCCTTTGAACCGGAAGGCGTTTGACAGAGCCAACGAGGCTGCGGTCAGACAGAGTGAGTGGGAATATAAGCAGTACGAGGAGAATGCACTGCGGTATGGAGTGGATGTGGCTGAAATGCCGATCCGCATCACTTCCGAGCATGTAGAAGGATTCCTGGGGCTGGTGGAAAGCGTCAGTACGATCGTGTCGGTCGATCCTGCGGTACTGGCTATTATACAGGAAGAAGCGGCCGGCTATTTCGCGGATCAGAAGAGTCTGGATGACGTGTGCCGGAACATCCAGAACCGCACGACGACCATCGTAAACGAGAGAAAATAGCAGAAACCGCACTATATTACAAATCTTTCATTTTTCCAACCGTAGAATATATATAATAAAATCGATAAGAACTCCACGGAGGTATGTTTATGAAGAAGTGTGTGCGGAATGTATTGGCACTGGTTTTGTCAGTGGCCATGATCCTTCCTCTTGCCGCATGTAATAAAGGCAAGAAAAAGGGCGGAAAGCAGAAGGTGGTCGCAGAAGACGACCCGTATTTTACGGCAACGGAGATCCCGATCGACCTGGATGTCGACAAGTCGAAGAAAGTCAACTACCAGGAGATCTATAATACCCAGTTGGCCGGGAATAGACTGATTGGAACCTATACGATCGATTATGAAATGCCTGAGGAAGTATCCAATAAGATAGAGGATCTGTATATGAATATGAAAGAGGGCGAAGAAATGGAGATCTATGAGCAGATCGAAGCCATTTACTCCGAGTATTCTTCTACGGGTCTTATCATGTTCGACATGGAAGGTAATATCATTAAGAAGTCTACGGGCGATATGACAACAAATTACACCAGTGGAATCACGCCCCTTTCGGATGGAACCTTCGTGGCACTTGCTTACTCATACGATATGGGCGAGTGTAAGGAATTCTTCACGATTCATTTCCTTGATGAAAACCTGGAAAAAACAAAAGAGATCAAATTGGATTCCGAAATCGAAGAAGCGTGGGGAGGCACGCTCTACCCGCTGGATAACGGTAACTTTATCTTCGCGACATATGGTTCGATCTGCGTCATTGACAAGGACGGCAAACTCCTTGGTAAAGATTCCGTTCAGGATATGGATGCCAGTACGATCTATAAAGTTGATGGCAAATATTACGTGAGCCTGTGGCATTATGACGAGATGGCCGGGACATCCAAGATCACACTTAATGAGATCGATATCAATACCGGTAAGATCAGCACTGACGGAAAGAAAGCCAGCAACATGCTTTGGGGCGTGAAGGAAAAAGACGGCGAATACTACTATTGTGGGTCGAACGGCATTGAGAAGATCGATATTTTCGACAGCAAGAAGGAAAGAGAGATGCTCCTGGAGTGGAACTGGACAGATGTGAACCACTCGAATATAGATGGTTCTTCTTTAAATATCGTTTCGGAAGACGAAATCTATTTCCTCAAGACGACATACGAAGAAAGTGATGATCCGAGCGTGAAGTACAGCGGCTCCAAGACTTCACTGGTCAAGCTTGAGCGGGAAAAGAAGAATCCGCATGCCGGTAAGACGATCCTCCAGATCGGTGCGATGAATCTGTATGACAACAAGTTCATGGACTATATCGTTTCCTATAATACAGATAAGAGCAACAAATGCAGAATCCTTGTGAAGGATTATTCTGAGGACATGTATTCCGAAGAGGGAGACTACACGAAAGCCACTAAGGAAATGGCAGATAAGGTGTATCTTGAGATGATCGCCGGAGAAGGTCCGGATATTCTTCTGAATTTCTCTTCGTTCAGCCAGTTTAACAATGAAGACGTCCTCCTGGATCTCAATACCCTGATCGACGGAGAGAACGGGTTCAACCGGGATGACTATTTCGATAATGTGCTGAGGGCTTTCGAGACGAAGGGTAAGATGTATCAGATCCCGGTATGTGTGGATATCCACGGATTCCTTGCTAACCGTGATTTCGTCGGTGACAGAACATCGTGGAATTATGATGATTTCATGCAGATCGGCAAATCCCTTCCGGAGGATGTATCCATGATGGAAGAAACGACCTGCGCAAGTCTTCTGGAAAGCCTGATCAGTGTGTCCGGAGATACATTCATCGACTATGAGAATAAGAAGGTCAACTTCGACAGTGAGGAGTTCAGACAAGCACTTGAAATCGCAAAGACATTCGGAGTGCTTCATCTGTCGATGGATGATGGTGGCTACGTGGTTTATGACGGCATGATGGACGGCGGAGAATACGTCGATCCGATCGAGAAAGTCAAGAACGGCATGATGGCCATGACTTCCGTGTATTTCTACAGCCTGCAGCAGTATGCACAGTATTATTCCGCACTGAAAGAAAAGAGTGTATTCCTGGGTGCTCCGGCGCCGGAGTCTTCCGGTATGTCGGCACAGCCGATGATGACACTTGCCATCGCGAAGTCCTGCTCCGCGCAGGATGAGGCATGGGACTTCATCCGCTTCATGTTCGAAGAGGATCAGCAGATCTCTTATGCATATAGCTTCTATTCTGTACCGATCCTGCGTTCGGCACTGGAAGAGAAGAATAAGAAGGACATCAAGCAGTTCGAAGAAGAGAAGGAGAACGTGAAGCAGTGGGATCCGGAGTACTTCGAGAATTACTACAACTTTGACCTGAATCAGGAAATGGCAGATGGCTTCATTAAGCTTATTGAGGGTGTCCGCACGATTACGAGCACGGACCCGGGCATCATGATGATCGTCAATGAAGAGGCGCCCGGTTTCTTCGAGAACCAGAGATCGGCAGAAGATGTCTGCAAGAACATCCAGAACCGTGCCACTACACTTCTCCACGAGAGGTGATCACGTCCTCGGATGGCTTGGTGACGGAACTGTCACTTTACGGTCACTTGAAAGTCATACCCGGATGAGAAAATGAACATGTCGAAAGGGAAAGACAACCTCCAATACCCCCTCTCCCGGACGACAGATAGCAAAGAACCTTTTACTATCTTCTATTTACTTTCATACCCCGGGAGCGAGGCCCACCCCCCTCGCTCCCACCCCTCCTCAAAAAAGAAGAGAATCTTAATACGATCACTACACAGTATGGTAGAATAAATCTGTTACTAGGCTGTGCGTACATATGAAGGAAAACCAATGGCAACACACGAATATAATCCTGAAGAGGTAAAGAAGAGACGAATCAGAGGCAGAAGGAAAAGAGCCCTTCGCGAATGGTTCGTCTTTACCGGTTATCTGACACCGAGCCTCCTCGGGGTTTTACTTTTCTTCTTCGGACCGATGCTGATCGTGCTGGTCCAGTCTTTCCAGAGAAGTGCAACCAATACCGAATTCGTAGGATTTGAGAATTATGTGCACGTATGGAATAACAAGGCTTTCCGCACGGCTTCGGTCAATACTCTGATATTCGCCGGCCTGGCCGTGCCGCTGGCCGTACTTCTTTCCCTGCTTCTGGCGCTGCTTCTCAGCTCGAAGATCCCGGGAAAGAGCGTCTTCCGCAGCATCATGCTCAACCCTATGATGGTTCCGGTCGCATCGATCGTTCTGATCTGGCAGGTCATGTTCAGCTATAACGGTGCATTGAACACCTACCTGGGCTGGTTCGGGATCGATAAACTGGACTGGATGAAATCGAACTGGTCGAGACTGGTTATCCTGATATTGTTCCTGTGGAAGAACCTCGGATACAATATGGTGCTCTTTATCTCCGCGATCTCGGCCGTTCCTTCCGAGCAGCTTGAGTCGGCGAAGATGGACGGAGCCGGAGCCGTGAGACGATTCTTCTCTATTAAGCTCCCTTATCTGTGGCCGACGATCTTCTTCGTCGGGATCATGTCCCTCATTAACTCCTTTAAGATCTTCCGTGAAGTCTATCTTCTTGCCGGAGACTATCCTTACGATGCACTCTACATGCTTCAGAACTTCATGAACAACATGTTCTCGCATCTGGATAATGCGAAACTGACCGCAGCGGCGATCATCATGTGTATCGCCATGATCATCATTGTCGGTATCCTCTTCATTGCAGAGAACCGGCTCGGAAGAGATACGGAGGAGTAAAGATGAAAAAGAGAAACGAAATTACTCCGCTTCAGCCGATCTCCACTCCGGCGACCGAAGAGACCCACGATCACGGTTCGATCCGTGACATCGAAGAGGTCGAGATCGTCCGTCTTTCCGATGAAGAACTGGAAGCCCTACACGAGAAGGGAAGAGCCGATGCCAAACGCCGTATGCGCGTAAGGACTGTGGCGGAACGCTTCTGGGTGACACTCGGTGTGATCCTTGCTCTTGCCGTGGCAGTCTTCGCGCTGATGCCGATCGTACTGACGATCCTCGATTCTTTCATGTCGACGGATGAGATTAAGACCAACTACAGCGCAGTCTATAACAGTTTGTCCTCTGCTTCTGCCGAGACGAAGACATACCTGTCCTCGACACCGAAGCTGAAGATGATTCCGGACTTTGTATCGTTCAGCCAGTATAAGACGCTACTGTTCCTGAGCCCGACATATCTTCTGAAGTTCTGGAACTCCGTGGCACTGGTCGTACCGATCGTACTCGGGCAGATCATGATAGGATGCCTCGCTTCTTACAGCTTCTCCAGATACAGAAGAAAGAGAAGAGAAGTTCTGTTCTTCTCCTACGTTATCCTGATGCTGATGCCCTTCCAGGTCACACTGGTTCCGAACTATCTTATCGCCAAGAACCTGGGGATCTATAACACGTGGTGGGCGATCATCCTGCCGGGTGTATTCTCTACCTTCAGTATCTTCCTTCTAAGTAAATATATGCGCCAGATCCCGTCTTCGTATATTGAAGCGGCCAAATTGGACGGCGCGAATGAATGGAACATATTCACGAAGATCTCACTTCCGATGTGTAAGAGTGCGATCTACGCGATGGCTATATTGCTGTTCATCGATTACTGGAACATGGTTGAACAGCCCCTGATCCTTCTTGAAGATGCGGGTAAGCAGCCGCTGTCCGTATTCTTAAGTCAGATCAATGCATCGGAGGTGGGTGTCGCGTTCGCCGCTTCGTTCATCTTCATGGTTCCACCGCTGCTCATATTCTTATATGGTGAGCAGTATCTGGTAGAAGGTATCTCCCGCTCGGGAATCAAATAAGTTTCGAAGGTATTTCGAAGGAGGTTTACTAAAATGTCTGAGGAGAAAAAGACAAGAAAGAATAAGAAATGGATCGTGAAAGCGTTGATCGCTTTTCTGATCGTAATGGGGATCCTGACGTTCTTCTCGAATACCATTATGAACATGACCCTCACGCAGGTCAGCACGCAGCAGATCTACAGTGCGACACTAAGCTCGATCACAAGAGCACAGGGAACCGTGCGGACGAATCAGGAGAAGAGTATTAAAGCTCCGGGTCAGATCACGATCGGTGAGATCGATACCTACCTTTATGCCTTTGTAGACGAGGGGCAGGTTCTGGCGACGATCAGCCTTCCGGAAGAAAGAGAAGATCTGGAAACCGCGAAGAAGAATCTTGCTGATCTTGAGAAAGAGATGGAATACATTGAACGTAAGCCTTCGGAGGGCAGCGACTACTACGATCTGGAGATGGCAGTCGTCGATGCGGAGAAGGCAGTAGAGGATGCGGAGAAAACACTGGAAGCGGCCAGAAACAAGGATGACGCGATTGCAACTGTGAAAGATGAGATCGCCAATCTGCAGAGCGAAATCGCGCAGCTCGAGAAAGATAAGAATTCCCTTGAAGAGCAGAAATATAATGCAGAAGAGAAAAGGGACGGATTCCCGGATCAGATTGCCATGCTCCAGGAAGCACTGGATACAGCGAATGCGACGCTTCAAGCATGTATCACGGATCCGGCCGATCCGGAGTTTTCCCAGGAAGCGATCGATTCAGCCAATCAGGCTGTGACCGATGCCCAGCAGGCACTCGACAATGCGAACCAGGAATATGAGAATGCGAAATCAGCAGTGACAGAGATCGCCAATGCCATTATTGATAAGGATTCTGCTATCTCATCGAAGAATGATGAACTTACGACAAAACAGGGGGATCTTACCAATTACGAAGCAATCACCACCGTGGAAGCTGCGGAACGCTCGCTTTCGGATGCGAAGCATAACCTGACTGTTGCAAGGAAGACTCTTTCCGATGCGAAGACCAATGCCGGTATCAGCAATGACCAGAAGGAAGATGAATGGGAAGGCAAACTGAAGCAGAAGGAAGAGTATGAGAAAGAGATCAAACGTCTGGAAGAATACTATGCCGTCACGGAGATCACTGCGCCGATCTCCGGTATGGTTACGGCAGTCAACGTAACAAGAAACGCGGAATGCATGAAGGATGAAGTCATGTTCACGATTGCGGATCTGAATTCCGGATACTTTATCGAGTGCTCGATCGCGAAGAAGGATGCGGAAGGTATGCAGATCGGCTCCGAAGTCAAGACGGACTACTGTGACAGTGCTTTTGTAGAATCGATACGGCCGGACCCGATGGATCCTATGAATTCCAGTATCGTACGTATTACAGTGACCGGTGACTGGCTGACCCCTGGTGCGACGGTGGTCAACTGCACGATCTCGACCTCGAACCGCTCTTATGAGAATGTTGTACCGAAGGGTGCCGTCCAGCAGGATACAGAAGGATATTTCATCTATATCCTGGTTACGAAGAACAGCCCGCTCGGTGAACGTTACATCGCAAGAAAAGTGCCGGTAAAGGTCCTGGCGGAAGATGCAACATCCTGTGCGATCGAAGGCGCGGGAATCAGCTATGCGTACTGCATCGTACGTTCCGGAAAACCGATCACCAATGGTGAGCAGGTCCGTCTGGCACAAGGAGAAACCAACTAATGGAACTTGGTCAGAAGATTAAAAAGTTCATAAAGAGAAAATGGGGCGACATCTGCCGCAGATCCCACTACATCCTGATGGGGATCCCGTTTGTTCTGGTGATCGGAGGGATCGTACTCTCTGTCGCCTCTGTTGTCCGGATCAATCAGGTGCTCGACGGACAGACGCTGCAGTATGCGGCAGAGCGTTTCGAGACGAAGTCTCATCCGTACCGTCATCTGACCATACTGGGTCCGGGTGAGATCCAGGGTGATGGTTCTGCGCCGAGAAAGACGCCGGACGGTCTGGATATCGAGAAGGTCCAGCAGATCCACGACGGATTGGATCTGATCGAAGCCTCAACGACCACGAAGGGATCCAAAGATCAGAAGAAATCCGACGCTGTCGTCAATCTCTGGAAAGACTGCTATTCTGCCACCGCCACGTATTCGGCACAGGGTTATATGGACAAGACGCCGACGGGTTCGGTGGATAAGTGCGAAGTGGTGGGTGTAGGTGGAGACTACCATGTCGTTCACCCGTTCCGCTACGAAAGCGGCGGTTTCCTTCCGGATGAGAACGGAGTCGGTGACAGGTATTCGATCGTTCTGAATACCCAGCTGGCCTGGAATCTCTTCCACTCCTACCAGATACTCGGCGCTTTTGTCGAGATACGCGGAACCACATATCAGGTGGTCGGTGTGGTGAATGAGGGATCGGATGCGATCGCAGAGACCACGGGAGTTACGCAGCCGCGTGCCTATATCCAGTTCTCGCAGCTGGCGCTTCTTGCTAACGATTCCCTTACTCCGTCTACTTCGCCGGAGATGGAAGGCTTCGTGAAGGTGGAGGATCTTGCGATCACGTGCTATGAGGCACTCCTTACCGATCCAATCAAAGAGATCGCATGTAATGACCTGGTACAGGCGCTGTCCGATAAAATCGGATATTCGGCAGACAGTTCTCCGCTTCTGATCATCAACAACACGGACCGGTTCAATGTGATCCGGCTGTGGAAGAAATACTTCCCGCTGAAGAATGCCTATCCGGGAGGAGACGGGATCCAGGTGCCATACTACGAACGTTCTGCCCGTGTGGCTGAACAGTATGTGGTCTTCTGGGCAGAGGCTCTGATATGCGGGATCGTCCTGATCCTTGCCGGTATGTGCAATATCTATGCGATCTTCCATGGACGGCATACGAAGCATGAACTGGAAGAAGAACTGGATGATGACAATGACATCAGTTACCTGGACTAGAAAGAGACATAGCCATAACGAGCTCCTAGTCAAGCCCGTACTCTCCATTAGCCACCGGAGAGGACGGGCTTTTGCCGTTTCATGTATTCTTGCGTTTACGATGCTGTGCGGACTTGTGTCCGGCTGCCGGCCGAAAACCGAGAAAGAGACCAGGACGATCCTGGCTCTGGATACCTATGTGACGATCACGGCAGAAGGACGAGACGCCATAAAGGCAGTGGCAGACGCTTCTTCGTACATCATGGAAATGGAAGAAAAGTTCTCCAGAAAGAAGAAAGAAAGTGAGATCTCGAAGCTAAATGCCTCCTCGGAGAGTGCTCCGGTAGAATTGTCTCCGGAGACGTATGCGGTCCTGGAGACGGCGATCTTGTATTCGGAGAAGACACAGGGCCTCTTCGATCCGACGATCGCACCGGTCATGGACCTGTGGGGCTTCGGCACGGATCCGCATGTGCCGGAAGGAAAGGAAATCGAGAAGACGCTGGAACAGGTCGATTACAGGAAGGTGCATCTGATTTCCGGGAACCGGGCGTATGTGGATGAGGGCACGCAAGTGGACCTGGGCGGTGCCGCCAAGGGCGCGATCGCGGCCGAACTGATGAAACGGGTGCGCGGATATTCGGTCACGAAGGTGATACTGGACCTCGGAGGAAATGTCTGTGCCTGGTCGAAATCCGGGACGCTCAACATCGGAATCGTTTCCCCGTCGGAGCCGTCAGATCTCTGCTGTATCTACACTCTTTCGAAGGACCGGGAAATGTCCGTGATCACCAGTGGTGCCTATGAACGGTACTTCGAAGAGGCAGGGGTGAGGTACGGGCACATCATGGACCCGGAAACCGGACGCCCGGTCAAGACGGATATCCTGTCCGCAACGGTAATTGGTCAGGACGGGACGGTCGGAGATATACTGTCGACGGTGCTCTTTGCCTACGGGAGCGAAAGAGCCAGAGACTTCGCCATCGCTGAGGGGATCGATTGCATCCTGTGCGTAGATAATGGTACATTATGGGTATCTTCATCGCTTAAGGGGAAGGTCGATGCGCAGAAAGGATGGACAATCGAATACTTCGGCTAGCGCGGGCGCCCGTGGAGGGAAGACACGCCCGGACCGGGACCTTCCGGCGCGCCGTTTCCGTTTCCTGCCAGGCGATGCGGTGGTCATCGGTGCGGTGGCGGTGGTCTGCGTGATACTGCTTCTGGTTACGTGGATCTATGGGAAGTCGGTAGAAAACCGGGGCAGAGTCGTCCGCATTACGCAGGATGGAAATGTCATTCTGGAACGGAACATGGCTGATTTTTCCGAGCCGACGGAATATCGGATCACCTCGGATTCCGGGGAAATGGTGATCCTTCTCTCCTCTGATAAAGTATATGTGAAGGACAGCAGCTGTCCGGATAAGATCTGTATGCATGTGGGTGAACTGAAGAAAAGCGGTGATGGTGCGGTGTGCCTGCCGAACCGTGTCGTGGTCCAGATCGTCTCTTCCGGGACCGAAGAGGATCAGGAAGTGGATGTGGTGGCAAAATGAGAGGGTCACGTACAGCGTATGACATAGCGAAGACGGCGATGCTTCTCGCACTGGCGCTGGTGCTGAGTATCCTCGAGGCCTGGCTTCTTCCCCGGGGGATCCTTCCGATACCGGGTTTTAAGCTGGGACTTGCGAATATCGCGATCCTGGTGACACTCTACAGTGTGGGAAGAAAAGAGGCGCTGATGGTCGCACTTCTCCGGTCGCTCCTGCTTCTGGCCTTCGGGGGAAATATCGTGGGATGCATCTTCTCGCTTATGGGCGGGCTGGCTGCGTGGGGGACGATGTGTCTGCTGTCCGATATGAAGAAGGTCTCGATCTTCGGTGTCAGTATCGGCGGTGCGGCAAGTCATGGCGTGGGACAGATCGTGGCCGCGCTTCTGGTGACACGCACGCTCTATGTCGTCGTGTACCTTCCATATCTGGTGCTGGCGGGGTCATTCGCCGGTGCGCTTATCGCTTATCTTACGATTCCCGTGGTAAAAGCACTCGACCACATAGGAAATGAAATGATACAATAAATCTATGTACGAGGTCTTCTTCCGGGTAAGGAAGTTGGAGAACTCGAAGATTCGGGGAAAGCGGGTAGGAAATATGAGAAAGAATGAAAGTCCGTTCTGGCCGCAGAAAAGTATACTGAATCCGGCGCCGCCGAAGGAACCCTATGAACCGGTGCGCCGTGTGCGTACGACGCTTAAGAGAGAAGAGCAGAGGATGCTGGACCGTATGATCGGTAAAGAGTATCACGTGCCGGTCTCGATCCTGATGGAGCATGCGGGACTTGCCGTTGCCGATACCTGTGTGTCTGTGGCAAGGGCGCTGACGACACCTATCCATTTCTTCGCGGGTAAGGGCATGAATGGCGGCGATTCCTACGTGGCGGCAAGGATCCTGAAATCCAGAGGATACCAGGTAACGATCTGGGACTGTTTCCCGGGGACGGAGCATTCTCCTGTAGTGAAGAATAACCGTGAGGCGGCAGAGTGCTTCGGCATTCCGATCCGTCCGGCATCCGAGTTCGATCCGGCGATCTGGCAGGCCGGGATCTCGCGCATGATCTATGAGAAAGAACCGGGTATGCCGTGTGTTCTGGTAGATGGCATCATCGGCACAGGATATGAATTCGCAAGACCGCTTCCGCCGAATCTTACGGAGATCACGGCGAAGATCGAGGAGGGACACAGCCGTGGGGCACGTGTCATCGCGATCGATATCCCGACGGGCGTGGACTGTGATACAGGGGAGGCCGATCCGGGCGCGATCAGCGCCGATCTGACGCTGTCCTTCATCCTTCCGAAGAAGGGCATCACGATCCTTCCCGGTAAGCAGAAGGCCGGTGCGGTCAGGGTGCCGACCATCGGGCTTCCCATCAATATCGCGGACCTGATCCTCGGACCGGTTCCGGAAGAGCCGGAGGAGGACGAAGAGGAAGAAGAAACCCAGGACGAGACGAAGGCATAAAGGAAGCAAGTGCTTTTGCCATGGGAAAATCTTGACAACCTCTCTTATATAGAGTATAAAAATGGACGGTATTGACAATGGTGTCTTGAAGATGTACTCAGGACACCTTTGTTTTTGAAGAATTTGAATACATAAGTGGGAGGCAAACACTATGGGAAACTGCGCAATCGTGGGCATTAACTGGGGTGATGAGGGCAAAGGCCGTATGGTCGATCTGCTTACTGAAGACTACGATGTGGTCGTGCGATTTCAGGGTGGCGGCAATGCCGGACATACTGTCATCAACGAGAAGGGTAAGTTCGCGCTTCATCTGCTGCCGTCGGGCATTTTCCGTGACGGTGTGGTGAATATCCTCGGTAACGGCGTGGCTCTTGACCCGGAGAACCTCGTGAAAGAGATGAACGATGTGAAGGCTCAGGGTGTGGATCTGACACCGGAGAACCTGAAGATCTCCGACCGTGCGTCCCTCCTGCTTCCCTGGCATAGAGATCTGGACGAACTGGAAGAGCAGCGCCTGGCCGATAAGAAATTCGGCTCGACCAAGCAGGGTATCGCGCCTTTCTATTCGGACAAGTATCAGAAGAAGACGATCCTCGCCGGTGAACTGAACTACCGTGAACACCTGCTGGCGCATCTTGCGGACCTGATGGAGTGGAAGAACCTGACCCTTCAGAAAGTATACGGGGCTAAGCCCTACACGATGGAGATGCTGGAGGCATGGCTGGACGATGCATGCGAGAAGATCCGTCCGCACATCTGTGATACAGGCGCTTGGCTGGCAGATGCTGCGAAGGCAGGAAAGTCTATCCTCTTCGAAGCACAGCTCGGATCACTCCGTGACCTCGATTACGGTATCCACCCGTATACTACTTCTTCGAACACCATGGCGGCATATGCTCCGATCGGCTCCGGATTCCCGGGCGCGAAGATCGATTCGGTCGTGGGTGTCGTAAAGGCATATTCCACCTGTGTCGGTGAGGGTCCGTTCGTATGCGAGATGTTCGGCGACGAAGCGGAAGAACTGAGAAAAGCCGGCTTCGAGTACGGCGCGAAGACCGGAAGACCGCGTCGTGTAGGTCCTCTGGATATCGTGGCTACACGGTATGGTGTCGAGGTACAGGCAGCGACTGAAATCGCCCTGACGAAGCTGGATGTTCTGAGTTACATGGATAAGATCCCGGTATGCACACAGTACGAACTGAACGGCGAGAGAATCGACCGTTTCCCGTTCCCGGTAGCCTTAAATGACTGCAAACCGGTCATCGAGTACTTCGAAGGCTGGAAGACGGATATCAGCGGCGCGAGAAAGTGGGAAGATCTGCCGAAGACCGCGCAGGATTACGTACTTGCTGTTGAGAAGGCGATCGGATGCCCGATCACGTACGTATCGGTGGGTGCCGAAAGAGAGAGCATCATCATCAGAAAATAACTTGCGGGCGCGATCATGCGCCCGTTTCCGTATTCAGACGCCATAGTCCGGTGGATACGGAGGAAAGGTGAAGAAACATGTGTGGAATCGTCGGATATACAGGAACACAGCAGGCCGCCCCGATCCTTCTGGACGGACTGAAGAAACTGGAATACAGAGGGTATGATTCGGCCGGGATCGCTGTTCTTAACGATGGCGTGATCAAGGTAGATAAGGTGAGTGGCCGTATCGCGAATCTGTGCGAACTGACCGATGAGGGGAAAGAGTGCCCCGGCATGATCGGTATCGGACATACCCGCTGGGCGACTCACGGTGCGCCGACAGATACGAATGCCCATCCGCACTTAAGTAATGATGGGCGTTTCGCCATCGTTCATAACGGTATTATCGAGAACTATATCAGCCTTCGCGAAGAACTGATCAGTAAGGGATATCACTTCGAGAGCGAGACGGATACAGAAGTCATCGTACACCTTCTTGAGATGTACTATAAGGGAGATCTTCGCCGTGCGATCATCAAGACTTCTTCCCGGCTTTCGGGTTCCTATGCGCTCGGCGTCATCTGCACAGAGAAGCCGGATACGATCTATGTGGCCAGAGAGGCAAGTCCGCTTATCCTCGGTGTCGGTGCCGGTGAGAACTATTTCGCATCGGATGTGACGGCACTGGTGGCGAATACCAGAAATGCGATCTATCTTGATGACGGGGAATTCGCAGAGATCACTCCGGATGGCGTGAACGTATTCGATGCGGCAGGCCAGGCTGTCAGTAAGAAGATCGCACGTATCACGTGGGATATCGAGGCGGCAGAGAAGGGCGGCTACGAGCACTTCATGCTCAAGGAGATCATCGAGCAGCCAAGAGCGGTCAAGGCGACCGTTGCTCCGCGTATCAAGGACGGAAAGATCATACTCGATGAGATCGAATGGTCGAAGGAATATCTTGAGTCGATCAACAAGATCGTGATCACGGCCTGCGGCTCTGCCTACTATGCAGGATGTGCCGCGAAATACACGATCGAGAAACTCTGCCGTATCCCGGTTACATGTGAACTGGCAAGTGAGCTCCGTTACAGTGATCCGCTGATCGATGAACACACGCTTCTCATCGTTCTTTCCCAGTCCGGTGAGACTGCGGATACGATTGCCGCCATGAAGGAGTGCAAGGCCAGAGGCGCCCGGACTCTTGCTATCGTCAATGTAGTCGGCAGTACCATCGCGAAACTTGCTGACGATGTTCTCTATACCTGGGCGGGCCCGGAGATCGCTGTAGCCACGACGAAGGGCTATACGACACAGCTGTGCGTCCTGTATCTGGTGGCAGTCTATATTGCCAAGACTCTGGAGAAACTCGAGGATGCGGATTATTACCATCACCTGTCCACACTTCTGATGCTCCCGAAGCGGGTACAGGAAGCGCTCGATATGAATCCGAAGATCCCGAAGATGGCGAAGAAATATCACGCGACGAAGTCGATGTTCTTCATCGGCAGAAATACCGACTATGCCATCGCACTCGAAGGTGCACTGAAGATGAAGGAGATCTCCTACATCCATGCAGAATCCTACGCTGCCGGTGAGCTGAAGCACGGCACCATCGCTCTGATCGAGGAGCATCAGCCGGTCATCGCACTGTGCTGTAACCAGGCGATCATGGAGAAGACACTGAGCAATATCGTTGAGGTCAAGGCCCGTGGCGCGGAAGTACTGGCCGTTGCCTTTAAAGGCAATCAGGAGATCCTGTCCCAGGCAGACGATGTGATCTTCATTCCGAAAGTCGATACGCTCTTCTCTGCTGTGGTGGAGATCGTACCGATGCAGATGCTGGCCTACTATGTCGCGAAAGAGAACGGCTGTGACATCGATAAACCGAAGAATCTCGCGAAGTCCGTTACGGTAGAATAATGCAAAGATGCGAAAAGCCGCCACGTTTGTGACGGCTTTTCTGGTGGAGCATAGGGGACTTGAACCCCTGACCCCCACACTGCCAGTGTGATGCGCTCCCAACTGCGCTAATGCCCCAGATGGTCTTTCATAAGACAAGAGAGATTTTATTATGAAAATGCACGGTTGTCAATTCCTCGATAACAAATCCTAAGGAGAGGTTCCGCATACCGCAGGCCGAGGACCGGCGACGTGGATTCCTTTCGAGGTGCGAGTATAACCAAGACGTCACTTTTGTTGAAAGAGGTCAAATATTGTTGTACACTTACTTCGTGAATACTTCACGGAGTTTTTCTATTACGGAGGCGCAGATGAAGGCAGGAAAAATCATGGCAGCGATACTGGCCGCTTCGATGGCGGTGCCTTTCTGTGCCTGTAAAAGAAACCCGGATAAAGAAACGGAAACTTCTCCTTCGGAATCGGCAACCGCTACGACCGTGAAACCGACTGATTCTGCAACGGAACCGACGGTAACGGAAACGGAACCGTCGGAAAGCGAGACTGTACCTACTTCCGTGGAGGACCAGTCTTCGGAACCGCTGATCATATACGGCTACGATAAGGAATTCGGCAATATTCTGAAGGATTACCTGGTAGATGTTGAATTCGTATATGAGTACGTGGAGCCGGATAAATATATCCAGACACTGAATGAGGCGCTGCAGAGTGAGGAGCAGAAACCGGATCTGTTCATGATGGATAAAGACAACCTCGGCAGCTTCTCGGAGTCCGGAAAGACGATGGATATGGACAGCCTGGGTATTCCGAGATCCGAGCTGTACGACCAGTTCGCCTATACCTATCAGGTGGCTGTCGATGCAGACAATAAGGTAAAAGCACTGGCCTTTGAGCTGGCTCCCTCTGTGATCATCTATAACCGTGCCCTTGCGAAGCAGGCTCTGGGTGTATATGAACCTTCTGATGTCTCGGCTAAACTTTCCGACTGGCGCACGATCCTCGATTATGCTCACGATGTGAACATCAATTCAGAAGGAGCCGTGAAGCTTCTGGAGGATCGGGAGCAGCTGCACGATGTGTACTGGGCCGGACATACGGAGCCCTGGGTGAAAGATGGGAAGATCGCGGTCGAAACGGACTTCGATCAGTATATCCTTCTTCAGGAATCCCTCTTCGCCGAATCCCTGACAGCGGAGCAAACGCCGTTCAGCAGAGAATGGGCAAGCGATATCAATACAGAGAAGACGGTTATGTTCTTCGGCTCGCTTCAGACTGCGGCGGATGTGATCGGTTATGTTCCGGGACATGAGGAGAAGCAGGAAGCAGACAACGGAGCGACGGAGACGACTTCGGATAATGCAGACGCAACAGGCGAGACGAGTGAAACTGAGCCCGTTATTACAGGCTGGGGCATCGTGCCTGCACCATCCGCCACATATGACGGAGGAACCTGGCTGATGGTCGCTTCCACATGCGAGAAGAAGGCGACGGCTGCGCATGTCCTGCGAATCCTCACACTGGATAAGGACACGCTCACCGATCTGGCTGTAAAAGGTTATTTCGTCAATAGCCGGAGCATCATGAAGAGATGTGCAGAAGATCCGAATTTTATCAGTGATTTCCTCTGTGGACAGAATCCGTATGCGCTGCTGGTGCCGGAGGCAGAGAAGATACAGATCTCATCCGATCCTCTGACAGACCGCTATGCCGATTCTGAGATCAAGAGACTTCTGGATGCCTATCTGGCAGGGGATATACTGACCCCCGAAGAACTGAAGGAACAGTTCGTCATCGGAATGGAAGAGCTGCTCGGACTGTCCTGACGGCGCAAGCATACCTGTCCGTAAGTGAAATATGCGAAACCGTTTTCGAGTTCGTAATCCTTTGGGTTTTCCCGATTTTGCCTGAAAATTGTGTTTTTTTCTTCGTGCTTTCAGTGCGCGAAACGTTCCGTTTCATGAACTTTTATAGTATGATGTATGTACCTGAAATTTCAAATCAAGGAGGCACATATCATGAAATTCGGACATTTTGACGATTTAAACCGTGAATATGTAATCGAAACACCGAAGACTCCGTATCCGTGGATCAACTATCTTGGCTCTGAGGCTTTCTTCGGACTGATTTCCAATACCGCGGGCGGCTATAATTTCTATAAGGATGCCCGCCTTCGCAGAATAACAAGATACCGTTACAACAATGTTCCGATCGATATGGGCGGACGCTATTTCTATATTAACGATAACGGAACAGTATGGAATCCGGGATGGTCTCCGGTGAAGACAGAACTCGATGCTTACGAGTGCCGTCACGGTATGGGCTATACGATCATCAAGGGTAAGAAGAATGACCTCTCGGCTGAGGTGACCTTCTTCGTACCGAACGGCTATGACGGAGAAGTCCAGCAGGTCGTCCTCAAGAACGAGGGCTCTTCCGCGAAGACATTCAAGCTCTTCTCCTTTGCCGAGTGGTGTCTCTGGGATGCACAGGATGACTGCACCAATTTCCAGAGAAACTTCTCCACAGGCCGTGTGGAAGTAGACGGCTCCGTCATCTACCACAAGACCGAGTACAGAGACAGACGGAATCACTATGCTTTCTATTCCGTGAACGATGAGATCGACGGTTACGATACAGACCGTGATTCCTTCATCGGACTTTACAACGGATTTAATAACCCGGAGGCTGTCCTTGCCGGTAAGGCAACGGATTCTTTCGCAGACGGCTGGTCTCCGATCGCTTCCCATTATAAAGAGATCACTCTTGCCGCCGGCGAGAGCAAGACGCTCATCTTTATCCTCGGCTATGTGGAGATGCCTGTGGATCAGAAGTTCGAAGCAGACGGCAAGACCATCAACAAGGTCAAGGCGAAGGCCATGATCGAGAAGTTCGATACACCGGAGAAGGTGGCCGCAGGTCTTGCTGATCTGAAGGCTTCCTGGGACAAGCTCCTCGGCATCCTCAACGTTTCTACTCCGGATGACAAGGTCGACCGTATGGTCAACATCTGGAACCAGTATCAGTGCATGGTTACCTTTAACCTTTCCCGCTCCGCTTCCTACTTCGAGTCCGGTATCGGCCGAGGTATGGGCTTCCGTGATTCCAACCAGGATATCCTCGGTTTCGTACACCAGATCCCGGATCGTGCGAAGGAGCGTATCATCGATATCGCTTCCACCCAGTTCCCGGACGGCGGATGCTATCACCAGTACCAGCCGCTCACCAAGAAGGGTAACGCCGATATCGGCGGTGACTTCTCGGATGACCCGCTCTGGCTGATCCTTTCTGTTTCCGCTTACATCAAGGAGACAGGCGACTGGTCCATCCTTGACGAGATGGTTCCTTACGACAACGACATGAGTGTGGCACAGACCATGCTTGAACACCTGAAGGTTTCCTTCTATCACATCGTAAACAACCTCGGACCGCACGGTCTCCCGCTGGCCATGCGTGCAGACTGGAACGACTGCATCAACCTGTCCTGCTACTCCGATACACCGGGTGAGTCCTTCCAGACATACACCAACCCGAAGTTTAAGGCAGAGGGCGGTTACTCCAAGGTCGCAGAGTCCGTCATGGTTGCGACACTCTTCACCTACACAGGCCCGAACTATGTAGCGATCCTCAAGCACCTCGGTAAGGACGATGAGGCAGCCGCTGCGCAGGCCGAGATCGATAAGATGAAGAAGAATATCATGGAGTCCGCTTGGGATGGTGACTGGTTCCTCAGAGCTTACGACGCCAACGGTGAGAAGATGGGCTCTAAGGAATGCGAAGAAGGCCAGATCTTCATCGAGCCGCAGGGCTTCGCCATCATGTCTGATGTCGGCAAGGAGCAGGGCGCGGATAAGAAGACCCTCGCTGCCATCGACGAAAGACTCAATACCGAGTTCGGTCTTGTTCTGAATAATCCTGCATTCACCAAGTACTACATCCAGTATGGTGAGATCTCCACCTATCCGGGCGGATATAAGGAGAATGCCGGTATCTTCACACATAACAACGCATGGATCATCTGCGCGGCAGCATATGCAGGCGAAGGTGACCAGGCATTCAAGTACTACTCTGAGATCGCTCCGGCTTTCACAGAGGAGACATCGGATATCCATAAGACTGAACCGTATGTTTACGGCCAGATGATCGGCGGTAAGGACGCAGGTTCCGATATCGGAAGAACCGGCAAGAACTTCGGTCAGGGCAAGAACTCCTGGCTTACCGGTACAGCTGCCTGGAACATGGTTGCGATCTCCCAGTATATCCTGGGCGTACAGCCTGATTTCGATGGTCTCCGGATCGATCCTTCCATTCCGTCTTCCTGGGATGGTTTCACGATCACGAGACAGTATCGTGGTGCGGAGTATAAGGTAACGATCAAGAACCCGGATCACGTCTGCAAGGGCATCAAGAGTGTCTCTGTCGACGGAAATGCGATCGAGGGTAACATTCTCCCTGTTTTCGACGGCGGCGTGCATAACGTGGAAGTCGTAATGGGCTGATCCTATTCGCAGGCAAACGCGCTTAAGAAGTGATGTGCGGGAAAGAGGACCTGTCATTTCGATGGCAGACCCGCCGTCACGGGGGGCGCGAAGCCATAGCCGGACCTGTTCCGGCATCACACATCACATGCTTATCTGCTTTTTCTATCTCCGTAGAAGTGTGTGGTGACATCGCTCACAGAGTTCTATACTCTTGGGCCACATCTTAACCGTGCGTGCTTCGTATTCTCCGTATCAAATACGGCCGTCTGTTTGAGGAGACAGAAGAGGAAGTATTTGAATAGGGGGCGTACAGGAAAGTATTCCGGGAGCGTGTACGGTCCGGACACGAAGTATATTTGTGCAAGGCAAATATCCACGTGCGAAGGGGAAAGATCGCGTCCAGGTTTAGACTATGTGCCGAATCCTTCGTGTGCCCCGATTGTGGAAATGTTCGCGACATCTCATATAAATTGGGGAGAGCAATCTCGTGAACCTGGGTAGGGAGGTACCAAGACCTGTACTGAAGAACTATCCATTACACAATCGGGCAGCGAAAGTGATACAATCTATGTGTATACTTCATTTTGTAAAGTGATTTTCCTAAATACCATATATCAGCAGGAGGTTCCACGATGATGAAAAGCGAGAGAGCAAGAACAGTCATCAAACCGGCCGAGGTTTTGCTTAAAGAGAAGTTCGGCGAGTATGTACAGGATGCATGTGTAAGTGCCCAGTACATATCCACATTGAACGGAGGCATCGTTTTCGGTGTGGCGGGACTTCCTTTCGCGGCGCCTGTCTGTGCGTCGCTCCTGTCGGACGAGAACATCTGCGGCTATATCCATGCATGTGCGAAATACAAGATGTCCGTGCTGATCAAGAAGAGTAGTTCCGGACTTCAACTGTTCCTGGAAGAAAACGGTGGCGTCACCGAGATCACAGAGGAAAAGGAAGGAAAGCAGGTCCTCTCCTGGGCAGCTCCGACAGTGGAGTTCGCCGGTGAATGGGGCGGCAAGCTGAACGAAGGCGGCGAGCTGGTCTGCGATCTGACCTCACCGGCTCCGGGACCGCATTACTATACGAATCTTCTCATCGGAAACAGGATCGGATTTGACCATCCGCTCCAGAGTACGCCGAAGAGTGCGATCGACCGTATGGGCGGCGGATGTTTCCGTTCCCACGCAGACACACAGGTCCTGGCTACACGCTGGGACTACCTGCCGGAGCAGAACGGCTTCCCGGCGAACCGGCAGTTCTATCTTGTTGAGAACGGGCAGGTCATCTTCTATTCCGGTTCTGCAAACCAGGAAAGCGTGGAGAAGGCGATCTGCAAGCATTCCCAGAATAGAACGGTCATTGAATACACGCTGAAGAACGGACTCTTTGTCCGCCGTACGATCTTTATCCTGCCGCAGGAAGACGGACTTCCTGTTGCGACAGAAGCACAGCTGATCGAGATCGAGAATAACGGAAGCGCAGGAAAAGACCTGAGGATCGTCTATACCGGCATGTTCGGTACGCAGGAAGTCCACGCGCTTCGTGAAGACGTTATCTTCTCGACAGTCGTAGCCCAGTCCGAAGTATTCTATGGTGAGAACGATGAGATCCGTGCGATCTCCTTTAACCCGAATCCGAAGTGGACGAAGGGGAACATCCGCTATAACACCCTCATCGTCCATGATGGCGATAAGACAGTCTTCCCGGATCAGTTCTGTGCCCGCTATGCTGATTTCGTAGGTGCAGGAACGCTTGAGAAGCCACAGTTCGCTGCGATCCTCTCGAATGCGCATTCCCGTAAGGGTCCGGGATTCTTCGCGCTGTCTGCTCCGTTTACGGTACAAGCCGGGGCGAAGGTCCAGATCGATAACCTGACGTGCCTGACATCCGATTGTGTCAATCCGGACTATCAGGAAGATATCACCATGCAGAAGGAACTGGACGCACTCATCGCCCGCTTCTCCGATGCTTCGGCTCTTCCGGAGTGCCTCGACAAGGTGATTTCTTTCACGAAGAAATATGCAGCCTATATGCGGATCAAACATCCGGATAAGGACTTCGAGGCCTATGTGAACAACAACCTGCCCTTCCAGGTATTCTACCAGACTTTCGTATCCCGTTCCCTGGACTGGACGCAGAAGGGCTATCGTGAGATCGGTTTCCGTGAGATCCAGGACATCTTCGCATCGATGTATTACTTCGCCGGTATGGGCGAGATCGAATTCGTCAAGAAACTCCTGCGTGAGTGGATCTCGAATATCTATAAGGACGGATACGCGAACCATAACTTCTACTGGAAGGGCAAGGAACCCGGCTGGTGGTCAGATGATGCCCTGTGGCTGCTGCAGGCACTGGACCGTTTCATCAGCCTGACTGCCGACTATGACTTCCTTAAGGAAGAACTGCCGATCGCAGGAGAAGACGGTGAGAAGCGTACGATCCTTGAGACCATCAAGGCTGTATTTACCTACTCCTATAAGATCTCTGTGGGCGCCCACGGTATCCCGCTCATCGACCGTGCGGACTGGAATGACTGTCTGCGCGTCGATCCGGATTGCGTGAATGGCCCGACGAAGATCGAGAACTACAAAGAGCAGCTTCAGGCAAGCGGTAAGGCATATGGGGAAGTTCCGTATGAGTCCGAGTATTCGGAATCCGTCATGAACGGCTGCCTCCTGAAAGTAGCGGTAGATGCTGCAATCGGCATGTTCCGCTGCTGCGGGGATGAAGAATATGCTTCCTATCTCGAGGGCGTTTCTTCCGACCTGAAGACCCGTATCAACGAATACGCATGGAAGGGCGATTACTTCGCACGAGTCCTGTTCAACCGGAAAGACAAGCCGCAGCTTTCTTACCTCGGTGCCCAGGGCGACGGTCTGGTGATCGAGGAAGGCAAGGTAGGCACCTACTTCCTTAACTCCTTCAGCTGGGCGGTCCTTTCTGACTGTGCTTCGGAAGAGCAGATCTCTACGATGCTCGACAGTCTCGACAAGAATCTGAGAACGCCTTTCGGATTCCGTCTCTGCACAGGCGTGGATTACCCGCAGATCGCGCCGAAGATCGACGTGGCGCTCTATTATCAGGGTGACCGTGAGAACGGCGGAATCTTCAAGCATGCGAACATGATGGCCGCAGCTGCGATGCTGAAGGCCAGTAAAGCCGTAAACGATCAGGCTCTGGCAGAACGTCTGGCAAAGACCGCATTCTGGGTCATCGACTGCATCCTGCCGTACAGAACGCTGACCTCTCCGTTCACGGTCTGCGGCAACCCGAGACTGTGCACCCAGTACAATAACTCCGAGACAGGCGAGAACATCGGACCGACGCTGTCCGGTACATCTACATGGCTCCTGCTTTGCCTCTTCACCAGCTTCGGTGTCGATTTCACAAGCGATGCCCTTATCGTCGAGCCGATCCTCCGCGCCGAGGATACGTCAGAAGACATTATGGTTTCTTCGGGAAAAGCACTGTACCACATTACCGTCGATAAGCCGGAAGGATTCCGCAGAACGAAGGATGGCGTCTCCATTACGGTAGACGGATCCCCGATCGAAGGCGTACGTGTCCCGATCTTCGAGGACGGCGCGGTTCACGAAGTGAATGTGAAATTCTAAGAGAGTAAATGAATGAAGTGAACGGGAAGCTTCCTTATGAAGCGGAGCTTCCCTCTGGGAGGTCTGCCGGGCGGACCTCCTTTTCTTCTTCCTTCTCGTCCTTGTGGCTGAGTTCCTGGTACTTGCCGATGAGATAATCGACGACCCGCTTCGCACCTTCGCCCTGGTTAAGCCAGAGTTCCTTACGCAGTGTGCTGCGGGCTTCTGCATATTTGGTATCGCCGATAGTCGTGTCGATCAGGCTCTTGATATCCTCGATATTCTCCTCGGAAAGGATGGGGCCCATACTGGGAATATACTCCATTGTCCAAAGCGGTGTCTCGAGCCACCAGGCGTCATATTTCGAAGTGTCGAAATCACTCGAGGCGCAGATCACCGGCTTATCGAACAGCATAGAGAACTCATAGATCACGCCGGAGAAATCGGAGATCATAAGATCGGATCTGGCTAATACCGGAAGATTGTCGTTGTCACGATTCCACTCTAGCTGGTCGTTCCCGGGGAATTCGTCCATCAGCTTCTCGATCATGTCCACTTCGGACTTAAACGTCTGAGGATGCGGACGGATGATGATGTGATACCCGGTCTGGAGAAGAAGCTTGATCGCACGTGAACCGAAACGGTTTAAAATGGAGTTCGGACCCCAGGATGGTGCAAGAAGGATCGTCCTTTCGTGTTTCTCAGGAACAGGAAGCTGCGCGATCCGTTTCATTTTCTCATCCATGTATGGAAGACCAACATATGTCAGTTCTTTAGCAGGGAGATCGCGAAGCTTCTCCAATGCACGGATATCCTCTTCCTGATGGATCCCATTGAGAAGAACCGCGTCATAGTAGTCCAGGCCGAAAACCTCATAAAGAGTGATGCTGGCACTTGGTGAGTGAACCGTATGGACGTAGTATTTGACGGATTTTGAACGCTTCCACTGATAAACGTCAAGTCCCGGTGTGGTGGACAGAAGGATCGTGGCTTTCAGGAAATTGAGCTTGGCGAAAGCGCGGTTTCCTTCACCGATGAACTGAGCGGAAAGGTGCGGGTACGCTTCACACGTCAAAGACGGATCATCCTTCGAAGCGGTCATATATACGACGTCAAACTCACGCCTGTCCAGTTCCTTGATAATGGGTTCGAATACGGACCAGTAGCGTTTATCTTCTGCGAATATGACAAGAGGGATCGAATTCGAATCTGAAGCGGCCGCTTTACCGCCGGTAATCAGGAAACGGAGCTTAACGAAAAGTCCTCTCAGAAAATAGAGGACAACGCCTACCAGGCCGATAACAATCGCGAACAGCATACTTCCCGTGCCGGGGTCAATATATAATCTCATGTTTTCTCATCTCCATTTTCCATTACTGTAATCCTGAACATCTTATTTCTTTCCTTCGTCTTCCCAGTTAGAGGTATCAAAGATGTTCTGGTGGTGTACGCCGAACCAGATCCCCTCTGAGAATGTGTTTCCATTGTTTGAACCGGGTCTCCAGTCCAGTGTATACATAACATGAAGTGTCTCTTCATTCTTCGCGTCGCTGTTCACAGGGTTGCCGGTGGCCGGATTGACCGGGTTTTCGATCAGACCTTCAAAAGCCAGAGTAGGGGTGTCAGCATTGGTCATAAAGGAATAGTCCACGGTAAATCCTGTACTGTTGAAGTCCTTCACCATGAAAAAGGCATTAAAAGCAAGGACGTTCTCACAATTGAAGGGGAACTGCCCCTCGTAGTTATGTCCGAAGACCAGATCGTCGAAGTGATCGATCATGAATCCGTGGTCGGAAACGATAATGATGCGGGTGTTGTCATACACGCCTTCCCTGCGCATATAGTCGAACCACTTTCCCAGTTCTTTCAGCGCAGCCATATTGGACTGATAGTGGGAAAGCTCGTAGTCAGTCGGCATCGCGATCGTTCTGCCGTCTACGGTGAAACGGTCTTCATGTGTGGCATCATATTCGGTATTGTCGACACTCATCGCAGGCACGTATTCGGGTTCCTGCAGCATCGCGACGTCATGGGCCGTCAGGTTGTTCATCATCAGGAACGTGTTCCCGTTTCCGTCGGATATCTGTGTCGTTTCCGGGAGCTGGTCGAGGAACGTGTAGGCATTCATAAAATCGGAAGGCATACCGATGCTGGTAGTAGCACTGGTCAGGAACTGCGTGTGATAGATCGAATTGGTGATCCAGTTGGGGTCATAATACTTTCCATAGTCATAGAAGACAGACTGGATACAGAGCGGCATGATCCGGGTCCAGCCATAGCAGAAGAAGTTTCGGGACCAGATATGCTTCGTATAGTCATGATTCTCCGGGTGATCCCAGTACTGCCCGTACTCGGTAGAGTATGCATGAATATTCGGATGATCATCATATATGGACAGATCAGGTGGAGAAGTATAGCCGGCATAAGGCGGGTCGCAGACCGTCACGTCATACCCTTCTTCCGAGAAAAGCACCGGCATGAGGCGGAGAGCCTCGTTCTGCTTCTCAGAAAGAGAAAGGTCGTCCCTGGCGTTCATAAGCACCGGCTGATACTCATAACCGCCGAAGAGCGGAGGTGTTCCGATATTGGTCGTCGCGCCGAAGGAGAGTGTGTTCGGATACCATGTAAAACCGTCAAAGAGTGCTTCCAGATTCGGATCTTCCTGCATAAGGTAGGGCACATAACAGCTCATGGCGCGGTCCAGCATGATCACGATGACATTATTGCCTTCCTTACTTAACGAGAAGGAGGCCTTCTTTCCTATGCTTCTATCCAGAGCCGTCTTGATCCTGGGCATGGCCTGAGATATCCGGACTGTGTTGTAAATGCCGAAGCCTCCTGTACTGAGTGCCAGAACGAGGAGGGCGAATGGAAGGATCTTCGTACGCTTACGCCACACAAGAACGATCAGCGCGATGAGTACGGCGATGGTAAGAAGATCCAGAAGGATCTCGGAAAGCGGGAATGTGAATCCCCCATCGAAAATGAGGGAGCTTCGGAGAAACGGGAGACGCTTGCCGAAAAGAAGATAGTTGAAAAGTCCGCAGACCGAGAAGATACACATCAGTAGTGCGCTGATCCGGCGTGCTTTCTCCTTGGAAAGATAGTAGAACAGGCCTCCCCACACGACAAAGAGTCCTAAAGAAAGAGTCAGTGTCAGGAGAATGTAGCGCACAGGGGACTGATACTCAGTGAAGATAATGAATTCCGAAGGGGACGAATGAATCACAGAAGAAGGAATGAGTAACCCGATCAGAGCGGAAAGAAAGAGCGCCGAAAACAGAAAGATCTTCGTATACGGCAGAGAGACGGCGGAGGTTTCCTCCGTTTTTTCGGATCTTTCTGTGGAAGGCGTGCGTCTTCGCATAACAGGAAGAAGGAATATACAGGCGACAAGCAGGATACAGGCACGGTCGCGTAATATTCCATGGAAGAAGACCGTTCCATATATAGCGGTGATGACACTCATAATGGATAGTACGACCGTCAGCGCCTGATGCTTATCCCGAGCGCCATATACGACATTCTTCACGAGGGAGAAGATCTGATTGCAGGTCCAGTAGAAGACCAGGCCTGAGGGAGAACGGTAAAGGAGCACCAGGAAGAAGAGCGCCATGGCGTACATGCGGATCTCGTCTTTTCTGGACAGATTCTTCGAATAGATCTTACTGGAGACAATGTTGATCAGAGTCATGAGGATCGGCATGATGTTGATCGAGAACCCCGCAATGGTCAGAAGGTGATCCGGTTTGCCCAGATCCTTAAGAAATCCGAAAGAAACTCCGGACATCATCTTATAATTCGACAGGAAGTGATACGCGGCAATGAAGAAAGGGATCTCAAGGATAACGGCAAAAGAACTGCGAAGCGTGTAAAGAGGCGAATAGTGATTCTGCCGGTAGTAGGTCTGGAGAAGCATGAACCGCTTATCCCCGTCAAATGTTTTCTTCAGGTGGGCAATTCCGGGAGCAAGCTTCGCTTCACGGTCATGTTCCTCTTTCTGGATCTGATCGGCCCGGTTATAAAAAGGCAGCAGAAGGAAATTCATGGCAAGGCTCATCGGGATGATCGAAAGCCCGATATTGCCTAAAATGCCGTAAGCAAGACTATATATGCATTCGAATATCAATTCCAGAGGGGCGATAAACAACTGATATAGAAACTGGACGAATGACATAGCTTCTCAAACTCCTATCTGCAGTATCAGCCTTCAGTGGAAGCCGCATCCGGGTCGGCCGTGGGATCGGGTGTCGGTTCCGGTGTCGGCGTCGGAGAGACGTGGAACGTGCAGTCGCGGTTCGGTGTCAGATAGCTGTCTTCGATGAAATAGTCGCTGACGGCAGCATCTGCTTCCCGGCAGTACTGGGTGGCCTTATTTCCGGAAGACGTACACACTTCCATCCGGACGACATTCTCCGGCTTTTCGAACTCCGCTCCCGGGCAATTGGTGTGGATCCGCTGCATGACATAATTCCAGATAAACTGCGCATTATTACGGTCGCCCTTCGGGATCTCCGTCGTTCTCAGGCGGTTATCGTATCCGTACCATACTGCAGCGGCATAGTAGGGGGTGTAGCCGCAGAACCACTTGTCGACATTGTCATCGGTGGTACCGGTCTTACCGGCGACAGCGATGCTCTCACCATCCGCATTGGTGATGTGCTCGACCTTGCCCTCCGCCGTACCGTAGTCGATAACATCTTCAAGCATGTCGGACATCAGGAAAGAAGTATCTTCACGGTACACGCGGTGGGAAGCGGCAACATGCTCCAGAACGACGTTTCCGTCGCTGTCCAGAACTTTCGTATACGCATAAGGCTCCGTATATACACCGCCTGTTGCGAAAGTGTTGTACGCTGCTGCCATCTCAAGAGGGGACATACCATAGTTGAATCCGCCAATGGCCGTGGAAGGATACTGCTCGGTAAGACGGTCGATGCCGACCTCGTTCAGGAACCACAGCGCCATCTCCGGCGTGACATCGTTCCATACCATGACCGCGATGGTGTTACGGGAAGATGCGATCGCACGTCGGATCGTTATCTGCCCCTTATAGCCGTTATCCGAGTTCTTCGGCCAGACCTTGTCAGGGTTCGACGGGTCCAGATGGGATTCTTTGTCGTCGTAGATCATGGAAGGCGTGATCAGACGAAGCTCGAGAGCCGGGCCGTAAGCAATCAGAGGCTTGATCGATGAGCCGGGCTGACGGTGGGCGTCGACCGCACGGTTCGTACCGAGATTGACCGTTTTCTCTCCGTAGCCGCCCTGCATGCCGGCGATGGCCCCGGTGGCGACATTGATCACGACCATACCGCCCTGCGGCTTCTCCGGATAGTCCTCGAGGGCTTCCGGATCCGTCTGGAAAAGCGACTGTGTCTTAAAGGCTTCATCCATGACGGCCTGCACATCTGCTTCCATAGTCGTGTAGATGTGGTAGCCGCGGTTATAGACCGTTGTGGCGGCGAGAGAACGGCTGATATTTCTCTCTTTCTGGATATCGGAGATCACCTCGGAGACCGCGTACTCGACGAAGTACGAGTTGATCGCGGTGGCGGAAGAAGTGGTCTTCGTCTTAAAGACGAGTTCGGTATTCAGGGCATTATCGTATTCTTCCTGCGTAATGTTGCCGAGTTCGTACATCTTACTGAGCACGATACGCATACGGCGCATGGCGTTTCTTCGCCCGGATTCACGAAGCGGATTATAGTAGGACGGGCTCTTCGGTAATCCCGCGAGAAAAGCACACTCGGCCAGGGAGAGTTCTTTCGCATTCTTGCCGAAATAGTTCTGTGCGCCGGCCTCGATACCAACGTAGTTATTGCCCATTGGTGCCAAATTGATATAAAGCTGCATGATCTCATCTTTACTGAGCTGCTGCTCCAGCGTCATGGCCGAGAACCACTCCTGGACCTTACGCTGTGTCGAGCGCTGGTCCTGACCGGTAATGAGCTTAACGGTCTGCTGGGTGATCGTCGAACCGCCGTGAGAAGCCGTTCCGCCGTTAAAGAGAGCAGAGAGGATGGCACTGCCGATACGCTGGACATCGATACCGGAATGCTCCAGGAAACGCTCGTCCTCGATGGCCATGATCGCCTCGTCGATGTAGGTATCTTTGACATCGGTATACGCGACATAGATACGGTCTACATTCTCACTGCCGGTGAGCTTGGCAATGACAGTTCCGTTACTGTCGTAGACGAAAGAGGTCTCGACGGAATCCGTCATGGAAATATCCGCAATCGAGAGCGGGTGTGTCGTTGAGATATAGCCGATCAGCATACCTCCACCGAAGCCTCCGATCAGGAAACCCAGACAGAGCAGGATGACCAGTGCGGTCTTCACGATATCCATAACCGCGTGGAAGACTTCGAGATACCAGTGCCGGTTGTGCGCGGCGCGGGTCGGTTTGCCGTGCAGACGGGCGCGGAGCTCATCGGCCAGCGCAGAGTTCTCCGGCGGGCAAGGCATGGTCGACCTCTTCTGGCCGGCCGCCGCGGCGGCACGTGCACGGTCACGGTCATAGACCTGATCCCGGGTATAGCCGGCTGTAGTATTCCGGGCAGGCGTGCGGGCCACAGTCGCATCCTGCGGGGCAGAGGCCGCCTGTGCGCTTCTCGGTGCATTTCCGGGTTTTCTTTCCGGAGCACCTGAGGCCGGAGCCCCTTTCCGAGAAGACGGACCGGGGCGGTTCGGGTTGTTTCTATTGTTCGAGCCGGACGGACGGGCAGGGCCCTTACCATTCGGAGTATGTTCAGACATAGCGTACCTTCTTACAGGTCCTTTTGTAGGGGATCTCATAAAAATCCACACTAATAATACCAGTATTCCTTATAATTGGAAAGAGAAAGGCAAGTGCGCTATAATGATACATATAGCATCATGGGAGTTCGGGAATGGGTATTTTTGATAGTGGCAAAGTCTTAAAAGCGCGCTGTGTGGGCATTTCCAACGAAGGCTACGGGGTGGCGCGGATCGAAGAGGAGAGCGCCTCTGAAAACGGTATGAAGGTCTTCGTTGAGGATATGCTTCCGGGAGAGAAAGGGCAGGTCCGCCTTACCCGTACGGAGAAGAATGTCACCTATGCCGTAAAACTGAAGGCGACCACTTCATCCGAGAACCGCGTGGAGCCGGTATGCCCTGAATTCCTGCGCTGCGGAGGCTGTCAGCTCCAGCATGCGTCATACTCCTGCCAGCTCCGCATGAAGGAGAATCTGGTCCGTTCCTGCCTGGTCCGCCTCGGTCACTTTCCCGAACAGGAGATCAAAGACTGCATGGAGCCGATCCTCGGCGCCCGGGAGATGTATAATTACCGCAATCAGATGCAGTATCCGGTCGAGTACAGCCGTGAGAAACGCTGTGTCAATATCGGCCTTTATGAGAGAAATACCCACAAGATCGTCGAGCATGAGAAGTGCTATCTTGCGGATCCGTCCGCCGAGATCGTCCGTGGGGTCGCCGAGATCTTCTTCTCTGATATTTCCAGGACGGACGAGGCCCGGGCCCTGCGCCAGGTCGTGGTACGTTCCGGCGTCATGTCGAAGGAACTGATGGTCATCTTCGTAATAAGAAAGCAGGTCAGGATAGATGGCAGTGCTTTTGCCACGGCATGTGACGAAGCCTTGAAAAAAGCAGGGAACGGGATGCGCATGGTCAGTATCTGGACGGAAGAGCGGCCATCCGGCATGAAATGGAAGAACAGCAAGGGTGTATGGACGAATATCTGGGGCGAGACGACGATCCGGGAATTCCTCAACAACCGGATCTTCCGCATCTCGCCGGATTCTTTCTTCCAGGTCAACACCAAACAGGCGGTAGTCCTCTATGACAAGATCAAGGAGTATTTGAGGCTCGACGGTGTCCTTCCCCGCATGCTTCTGGACCTGTATTGCGGCACCGGTACGATCGGGATCTATTGCTCGGATGCCTGCCATCATATGTACGGGATCGAGTCGGTGGAATCGGCCGTGATCGATGCGAGAAACAATGCACGGACCAACTTTATCGAAGATACCGAGTTCTTCTGCAGTAAAGCAGAGGACTTCGACTTCGGCGCCATGATGCCGGATGCCGTGATCATCGACCCGCCGAGGAAGGGGTGCGATGAGATGCTTCTTAAAAAACTCCTCCAGCTCGCTCCATCGCGAATTATCTACGTATCCTGTAATCCCGCGACGTTGTCCCGTGACCTCGAACGCTTCTTCCATATGCAGGAAGAAGGAAAAATCCGATATGGAATCAAGAAGATCTGCCCGGTGGACATGTTCCCACAGACGACACATGTCGAATCAGTGGTACTTCTGTCCAGAAAGAAGTGAGTAAACCGCATTCTGTACCAAAATTCGGACAGATGGGATGTTATCATTTGGATGTAGCGAGAAGTAATTGTACGTATACTGATAAGTATAGAATTCATGCGGGAGGTAGTACTCATGAGATTTCTTCACACATCCGACTGGCATCTCGGGGCTTCGGAGAATAATCTAAGTCTTTGGGAGGATCAGAAGTTCTTTATCGATGAGATCTGCAGGATAATCCAATCAGAGAAAATCGATGCTCTTCTGATTGCGGGAGATGTCTACGACAGATCGGTCGTTTCGGCGGAGGCTTTGAACCTGTACGATTATGCCATATCAAAAATCTGTGTCGATATGGGAGTCCGTGTCTTTGAAATCGCGGGAAACCATGACAGTGCTGAGAGGCTCTCCAACCTTAGTAGACTTCATGAGAACTCAGGACTGTATGTTGCCGGTGCGATAGAACGAGAACCTTCCGTGTATGAGCAGGACGATGTGCAGATATTCCTGTTGCCCTGGTTTACCAAGGAGAAGGTGAAGACCATCTTCCCGGAGAAAGCCGAGGGGATAAAGACTCTCGAAGATGCATACAGAGTAGTAACTTCCGAACTGAAGGATCACTTTACGGATGGTAAGAAGCACATCGTGCTGTCACATGCGTTCATAACCGATTCGGAGACTTCCACTAGTGACAGGGCGGCAGAAATAGGAACTGCGACTCAGGTGGGTGCATCCGTTTTTGACGGTTTCGACTACGTGGCCTTGGGACATATCCATAAACCTCAGAACGTGTCTGATCGTATCAGATACTGCGGTACTCCGATGCCTTATTCGTTTGGAAAGGAAGAGAGCCAGGACAAGGGAGTGACTATTGTTGATACGGATAGTATGGATATCAAGCATGTTTCACTACCGTATCTTCATACGAGAAGAACTTTTGAGGGAACGCTGGAAGAGATAAAGAATCCCGTTTGCACCGCAGAAGAGCGTGACGGCTATGTAAGGCTGATTATTACCGACTGTTATGTCGGATCTTCTATCATTCATGAACTTCGAAACATCTATCCGAATCTGCTGGAAGTATCGGGAAAGAGTTATGAGGGAGAAGATACAACGATATCACTGACGATGGAAGAATTCGAGAAGATGGAGAACGACCCGATAGAGATATTCAGACATTTCTGTCTTGACCAGATGGCAGAAGATCCGGATGATCACAAGGTTGAACTGTTCAGGGAAGCAGTAGCCAAAGTCGAGGAGGAGAACTCATGAAGCCTTTATTACTTGAGATACAAGCTTTTGGTCCATATGTAGAGAAACAGACCATCGATTTTGAAGAATTGGGTAAGGATGGACTCTTCCTTATCAAAGGGAAGACCGGTAGTGGCAAGACAACGATCTTCGATGCCATGACATTTGCGTTATACGGCGGGAGCAGCGGTGATGAGGAAGTCAGCAAGGGCGGTGTCGGAAGAAACAATCTTGCCGAGTGGAGATGCAGGCAGGTAGACTCCAATACTGATACTGTGGTTTCCTTTACTTTTGAAGAAGGCGGAAAGAAGTACAATTTTACACGTAAACTCGTCCAGAAGCGGGTCAATCTTTCTGAGGAATTGTCTGCTAAACTTTTGCTTCCCGATGGCGGATCCCAGGAACTCTTCGAGAATCCGAGGAAGGACGATCTGAACAAGAAGGCACAAGAGATAATCGGACTTACCAAGGAACAGTTCCGTCAGGTCGTATTACTCCCGCAAGGACAGTTTGAGAAATTCATTGTTGCCGAATCCGGTGACAAGGAGACTATTCTCAAGAAACTCTTCAAAGCTGATCAGTGGGAAAAGTATACAAAGATACTGTATGGAAATGCTGAAGAGCGATATAGGACAATCCAAGGCAAAAAGATCAGAGTAGATAATTCCCTGGCTGAAGTTGAGATAAGGACGGAACTTATCGGTGAGGATAAGATCGCGGCCGTGAATACGGTTTCTGATCTCAGGGAGTATATTGAAGCGCTCCGAAGCGGCAAGAAGGCTTTGGATGAAGAGTTCGAGAAGTTCCATTCAGATGAGAAGAAAAAGCAGCTTGATGAGGATAAGAAACTCTCCGAAAGCTTCATAATGCTTCATAAGCTTGAGGAAAAAAAGAAGGAACTCAAAGAGCGGGAACAAACATACAAAGAAAAGAGATGTGCTAGAGAATCAGCAACTGATGTTGAACCGTTCAGGATCGGTATAAATGAACATGAGGCTGCGGAAAAAGAACTGGCAGAGCGTATAAGTGGTCTTGATGAATTGAAAAAACAATTACCCGTTAGTAAAGAAACTGCGGAAAAGAAGAAGCAAGCTTATGAAGACTTTAAAAAGGATTCACCTGTTCAGAAAAACACCACAAGGATAGGCGAGCTTCAGGCGAAGAGACCGGCATATGAGAAGGCTGACGAATTGAGAATGAATGCCGATACGCTGCGCGAAGAGAGGAATAAGGCAAAGACAGCGGCAGAGAAAGCATCAGAGAACTATAAGAAGGCCCTAAAGGAGGCCGGGGAAAAGAAAGCATTCTTTGATGCAGAAGATGAAAAGGCCAGGGAGTATCGTGACAGATATTTCAGTGGTATTTACGGAGAAATTGCTTCGAATCTCGAAGAGGGAAAGCCATGTCCTGTGTGTGGTAACACACATCATCCTGATCTTGCGCAAAAAGCGGATGACAGCATCAGCAAGGAGGAGATGGAAAAGCAAGACCAGGCTTCCGAGAATGCGCGGAAGGCATGGGCCGATGCTGACAAACAGCGTCAATCGGCTGAGGAAAATGCCAAAAAGCGGAATGAGGAATTCATCGAAGCCGATAAAGCGTATTCGCAGGCCAACACCACATTTGAGAATAACAAGAACACTCTTTTGGAAGACATAAAGGACTTGGATGCTCTTAATAAATCAATTGAGAAGCTGGAAGCTGCCAACAGAAAATACGAAGAGGATTGCAGGAAATATGAAGACGCTGCTAAGAAAGCGCAGAGCAGCTTTGAGGGGCTGCAAACCAAGATCGAAGCTGCCGAAAACGAGATGAAAAAAGCAGAGAAGGATCTTCTCGATAAGAAGACGGCACTTGAGGCAAAGATGAAAGAAAAAGGGTATTCGACCATCGATGAGATCAAGAGCAAGATGATGGATCCTCAGACTCTTGCAACCTTGACGCAAGAGATTGCATCTTACGATCAGCAGTGTAAAGATATTGATAAATCCCTTGAAGAAAGAGTGGAACTACTCAAGGGTAAGGTCGAACCCGATGCCTCAAAGTTTGCCGAACGTCAAGACGATATTGACAAAAAAGAAAAAACCTACCAGGAAAAAAGATTTAAGTTTTCTGAAGTGATCAACGGATTAGAGACGAAAGAAAAAGGATTGGCCTCCCTTGAGAAAGAGTACCTGGATACTATTCAACAAGCTGAGGATGACCTGTCCTTTGCGAAAAAACTTCGTGGAGACACTGGAATGGGTCTTCAGCGTTATGTCCTGGCGATCATGTTTGACCAGGTTATTGGAGAAGCAAACAGGATGCTTTCTAAAGTCCACGGAGGTCGTTACCAGCTGTTTCGGACCGACGATAAGGGTTCCGGCAACAAGAAGGGATTGGAATTGAAAGTTTACGACAGGAGAAGTCCTGATGACAAGACCGGAAGAAGTGTCAGGATGCTTTCCGGAGGAGAGAAATTCCTTGTCTCGCTTTCTCTATCCATCGGCATGTCCACGATTGCTCAAAAGGCAGGCATGAGGATCGATTCCCTGTTCATTGACGAAGGATTCGGAACGCTCGATGAGACTTCAATCAATGACGCCATGGAAATCTTGGAGTGTGTAAGGAAAAACAGCGGTGTTATCGGAATAATCAGCCATGTTAAGCTTCTTGAAGAAAACATCGCAACCCAGATCGAAGTCGTTAAGACGGACAATGGAAACTACATTAAGGCCGTATAATGTATTTCTGGTGGTAGAGTATAAGATTCCTCTGGAAGGTCTGGGTAAGTCGATTCGCTGATACACATACGAAAAAGGCCGCCTCCTCATGTTGCCATGAAGAGGCGGCCCTTCTTGTCTTCGGGTTCTGAGAGATTACTTAACGGTAACCTTCGTGATGTGCGGGTTGGCGCCCTCGTACCAGTAGAGGAAACCTTCCATATCAACGGTGTCGCCGATCTTCAGTTCTTTTACAGCCTTGTAGACTTCGGAATCCTTATCGCAGAGATAAGACTCAACTGTGAAGTTATAGGTCTGACCGTTTACGGAAACATTGAAGTACAGGTCGTCGCCTTCTTCACCGGAACCGTCCCACTTGTAAAGGAAAGCAACATCGTTGCCATTAGCATCCTTGGAAGCTTCGACCTTCATGCCTGTGAAGGAAACGAGCTGGTTCTGCTTGTTGATGAGATCGTCTGTACCGAGATCTGCTGTTACATCAACCGGGGTTGCTGTCCATGTTCCGTCGATGACTTCGAAAGTCGCATCAACGATCTCAACTTCGCCGGACCACTCAGACTTGAAGCCGTGAACGCGGATCTTCTGACCATCGGTCAGCTTCGCGTAATCTGCCTCAGAGCATGCCATGTTGTAGCAGAAATACGCACCATCCTCATCCTGAAGATATACGGTTGCCTTGTCATCCCACCAGGACTGCTTGCCCTGTACGTATGCCTCGATGGTAACCTCGCTCTCCAGCTCGGCAGCTGCGTAGTCAGCATAGGACATAACGGAAGCGGCCTCAGAGGACGGAGCTTCTTCGGAAGTCGTTGCCTCTGTGTCAGATGTATCTTCGGAAGAAGCCTCGGTCGACTCTTCGAAAGAAGCCTCTGTGGATTCCGCTGCGGTGGTTGTACCTTCAGTGGCCTTGGTGGTCTCATCCTTCTTGCATCCGGTCATAGCCAGAAGCATAGAAACGGAAAGAATGGCGATAATACACTTTTTCATGATAATCACTCCTCTTACTATTTAGCTTTCTTTCTCGGATCTTCTATATGGATCCTTTTCCCTTCCTGCTCATAAAAGAGCGGTCACAGTGTTCATTTCCTGCAACCGCCCCTCATTATACGACTAAATAAGTGCGTGTCACGCTTTTTTCTTCCTTATGGCGCGATAAACTACATATGTACCAATCAGGACCCATGAAACACAAAGACTTACCAGCAAAATCACGGCAGTCTTCGGCATTTTGCCAAGGTCCTTGATGTTGCCGGTCGTCTTGCTCTCGATCTGGTCGAGACGGTAGAGTGTCTGCATATCGCCGTAGAGTTTCTCGTAATAGGCATCGTCGATGGTCTGCTTTCTTCGGGAGGACTTCGTTACGTTCTCGATGAGGTCGCCGGCGGCATTGCGAAGAGAGGCGGAACCGTTAAAGACCGGGGTGACGAAGGTATATTCCGTATTCTCTATAAGGAGCTCGCAGGCTTCGATCTTGACCCGGTAATGCAGTGCGTCGGTCTCGCTCTTGGCCGAGAGATAGTCAAGATATTCATGGGATTCGCGGGCCTTCGATGTTACGGGGACGTAGCCTTCGGTCTGGCAGTAGGAAAGCTGGACATCGTTCGACAGCAGATAGGAGGCGAAGAGCCAGCTGGCCAGAACCTCGCCGCTGTCTTTCTTGTTGAAGATGCAGATGGACGGTCCCTGGGAGATCATCTTCGGGGAAGAAGGATCGAATTGCGGGACGGGATAGACGACGGTCTCGAAATCGATGAGTTTATCTTCGCTGATATCGATGTTCGGGGCATGGGAGCCCATCCAGGTGGCGCCTGCCGTGGAATCGATCGCGAAGATGCATTGCCCGGCGTTTAGGAAGTTCGCGGGGTAGCTGCTGATCTTAAAGGTGGAGAAGGCGCCTGTCTTCGCGTGCTGGGAGATCTCATCGAGAAGGGAACGGGTCGTATCGTTAAAGAGCAGGACATCGCCGGCAGGAGTGGAATACTCGCCGCCCTTCTGGGCCAGCATCTGAATCATCATGTTATCACTGGACTTATAGATAAAGGGGATCATGGTCTTCTGTCCGTTAATCGCGAAAGTCCCGTCTGCGTTCTTCTTCGTGGCGGCTTCGGATACTTCCCAGACGAAGTCCCAGGTCAGTACTTCAGGAAGGGTGAAACCGAGCTTCTCCACGAAGTCTTTATTGACGTAGCAGGCCTCGGTGGAGCGCATGAACGGCAGGGCGTAGTGGTCATTCCCGATGCGGCATTCCTCGATATACTGGGGGATCAGCTCGCTGTAGGACGGAGAATCGAAGCGGACTTCGCTGCCGCCCAGACCGAACCGGCTGTCCTTCATGAGAGAGTCGAGAGGGACGACGACATTGTCACCGGTCATATAGGTGGCGATATGGTCAGGATACGTGATGCAGATATTCGGTGTCGTGCCGGTACTGATATTGGTGATGACGTCATTATAGATCTGACCGTAATCTGTGTAGAAACGGATGTTGACGTGGATATTCGGATACAGGTTCTGAAAGTCCGTAACTGCCTTGTTATAGATACTCTTCTGCGTCGCATTGGTGTCGTTCTTCGCCCAGAATGTGATCTCGTAGGTGCGGGTGGTATCAAACTCATCCGGCACATCAAATGCGTGAAGATCTTTCGCGCCATGGCAGGAAACGAGTGACAGGCAGCAAGGCAGAAGGAAAAGAACTGTAAGCACAAGCGACAGTGCTTTTGCAGTAGGAAAATGAATATGGCGGCTACCGGTGATCCTCTTACTCATCCCTTGGTACCTCCTCGGCTGACGCCCTCCATGATCTTCTTATGGAAGATGAGGAAGAGAATGATGAGCGGTATGGAGATGACGACGACGGCGGCCATCATGGCGGGGATGTTCTCGCGTCCGAAGCCGTTCTCGCGGATCTCGGAGATACCGTTACTGACGAGGAAATACTTCGGGTCGTCGGTGATGAGTCTCGGCCAGACATAGGCGTTCCAGCACTCGATGACTTTCAGGATCACGACGGTGACGATGGTCGGTGAGCAGATCGGGACCATGACCTTGAAGAGGTATTTCAGGTCCGAGGTACCGTCTACTTTCGCGGCCTTATAGAGATCGTCGGGGATCTGCTCGAAGTTTTCTTTCAGAAGATAGATGTAGAAGACCGAGGTCACGGACGGAAGGATCAGTCCTGTGAACGTGTTTCGAAGTCCCCAGTTGGTGATGGTGACGAAGTTCGTGATGATGACCAGTTCGGAAGGGATCATCATGAGGGACAGGAAAAGCGTGAACACGAGGTTCTTGCCGCGGAACTGGAGCCTGGAGAAGGCGAAGGCGGCGAAAATGATGACGATCATCATCAGGGCCGTGGTGATCACGGTGAAGAGGAACGTGTTCAGGAAATACCGTCCGAGCGATACGCCGGTAAAAGCATCGCCGTAGTTCTGAAGCGTCGGGGAGGCCGTGACGAACCGGGGTGTGAACTCGGCGTTATAGCTGCCGTAGCTCTTGATCGAGGTAAGGATCATCCAGTAGAAGGGGAACAGCACGATGATCCCCCACATGGAAAGAAGCACGTAGGTGATGGTCTTGCGGATCAGGGCGGCGGTCCTGGTCTTCTTGCTTATCTGGCCGTAGTCATGCATCAGGTCCACCTCCTTTACCGTATGGATGTTTTCTTGCTGATCAGCAGGTTCACGACCGTGATGGTGAACACGATGGCGAAGAGGATCAGCGCGGCAGCGGCGGCGTAGGACGGGTATCCGCCCGAGTCGCCGTAGAGCATGTCGTAGACATAGCCGACGATGGTGTTCATGCCGGCGGAGTTGAGGTTCGTGCCGAAGATGGCGACCTCGTCGGAATAAGCCTTGAAGGCACCGATGAAGCCTGTGATCACGAGATAGAAGATCATGGGGGAGATCATCGGAAGAGTGATGTGTGTGAACTGGCGGAACCGCGAAGTGCCGTCGATCCGGGCGGCCTTGTAATATACTTCGTCGACCGAGGCAAGTGCGGAGGTCAGGATCAGGACCTTAAAGGGGAGGACGACCCATATGGTGTAGAAGCACATGACGAACATCTTCGCCCAGTAGGGGCCGTCGATAAAGTCGATGGGGCCGGTCTTAAATACGGCCAGGATCATATTGATGAGACCGTCGGTATAGGGTGTCTTCTTGAACATGATCATGAAGACCAGACCGACAGCCAGGGTATTCGTTACATAGGGAAGGAAGAAGATCGTCTGGAAGACTTCCTTGAGTTTCTTGATGGAGTTGAGCCCTAATGAGATCAGCAGGGCAAGAAGGGTCGACAGCGGTACCGTGATGATGACGATGATGAATGTGTTCTTTACGGCCTGCAGGAAATACGGATCGTGGAGAACGTAGGCGTAGTTGAACCAGCCGGTTCCGAAAGAGGTCTGGGATGCGGAGTTATACCCTTCCTCGAAGGAATAGATCAGTACATCGATCAGGGGATAGACCATGAAGATCCCGAGAAACAGAAGTGCCGGCAGAAGATACAGCCATGCCTTCAGGCTCTTCAGCTTCGTAAGGGTGGAGGACTTCCTGTATGTGGGCTTGCCCGTGATCGAGGAGCGGCCGGATTCCTGATTGTCTACATGCGCGCTCATATCAGACGCTCCTGGGATTCCTTCGAGAATACGAAGACTTTCTTCGGGTTCAGGTCGAAGCTGACTATCTGGCTTTCCGGATCGATCTGGTTGTCGGAAGAGACAATGGCACGGTGGCGTGTTCCTTCTATCTCGGACATGCTGTGGGAGAAGACTACGCTTGTGTCTCGGCCCATGACTTCGACGGCCAGAAGAGAAGCAGAGAAGACACCGTTCTTCCCGTCGAGTCTGCCATCTTTTCCTTCGCGAAGGACGAATCCTTCCGGGCGGATGCCGATATAGACTTCCTGATCAGATGTGTCCTTGACGTAGTCTTTACCAAGGATCTCTTCCTGTCCGATACAGAGTTTCCCGCCTTCTATTCTACCGGTAAAAACATTGATCGGTGGTGTGCCGAGGAATTTGGCAACGAAGAGGTTCGTGGGCTGGTCATACACTTCCTGGGGTTTCCCGATCTGGTGGATGGCGCCGTCCTTCATGACGACGATCAGGTCGGAGATACTCATCGCCTCCTCCTGATCGTGGGTGACGAATACTGTAGTGATCTTCGTTTCGTTCTGGATCCGCTTGATTTCTTCACGGGTCTGGATACGAAGACGGGCATCCAGATTCGAAAGAGGCTCATCGAGAAGAAGTACGCGTGGCATCTTCACAAGGGCACGGGCGATGGCGACACGCTGCTGCTGTCCACCACTCATCTCGTTCGGCTTCCTGTCCATCAGCTCCTCGATCTGTACGATCTTTGCCGCTTCGAGGGCTTTGGCTTCCATCTGCTCTTTCGTCATTTTCTGCTCGCCCTTTAAGTTCTGAAGGGGGAACATGATGTTCTTCCTTACATTGAGATGCGGGTAGAGGGCATAACTCTGGAAGACCATGCCGACACCGCGGTTCTCGGCCGGGATGTCAGTGACATCGTCATCATCGAAGTAGATGCGGCCTTCGGTCGGCGTCTCCAGACCGCAGATAAGATTCAGGGCAGTGCTTTTGCCACAGCCTGACGGACCGAGAAGACCGACGAGTTTGCCGTCGGGGATCTCGAAAGTGAAGTGATCCACGGCCACGACCTCGGCCTTGATCTTCTTATTTCTGTTGGGAAATCTCTTCGTTAGCCCCTCAAAACGGATCTTCATGTGAAATCCTCCTTACCCATACCCCTCATGAGTTACTTCTAATGTACCACAATTTAGGGAAAGAGACACGGACAGATTCAGAAGAGGGGAAGGGTTGAGAAAAGGTGGTCCTTTCTTGTACAATGTTCCTAGCCGGACTTAGGGAGGAAGAGAAGTTATGGAATTATCTTCGACGCCGCGCGGCGAGCGCATCTATATCGGGTTCTTCGGCATGAGAAATGCCGGCAAATCCAGCGTGGTCAATGCTTTTACCAATCAGGAGATCGCCATCGTTTCCGATGTAAAGGGAACGACGACCGATCCTGTATATAAGGCGATGGAGCTTCTTCCTCTCGGACCTGTCATGATCGTGGATACTCCCGGCATGGACGATGAAGGGGAACTGGGGATACTTCGTATCGAGAAGTGTAAAGAGGTCATGGCGAAGGTCGATATCGCGATCCTTGTAGTGGATGGAACGATCGGTATGACGGACGGCGACCGTATGCTGAAGAAGATGTTCGAGGAGAGAAATCTCCCGTACATCACGGTATATAACAAGCTGGATCTGATTTCCCAGCGTATCGGAAAAGGGCGCACGAGAGAGGTCTCCAAGGACAGCATCTGGGTGTCGGCATCCGATAAGATCAACATTACGGATCTCAAGGAGATGGTGGCCCATCTGGTGGTGAATCCGAGTAACGGAAGGAAAATCATCTCTGATCTGATTTCCGAGGGGGATATCGTCGTACTGGTCACGCCGATCGATGAATCCGCACCGAAGGGACGTCTGATCCTTCCACAGCAGCAGACGCTCCGGGAGATTCTCGATACCGGTGCCATCGGCATCGTGACACAGGTTCCGCAGATCCCCAAGGTACTCTCTTCTCTGGCCAAAGCACCGAAACTCGTCGTTACGGACAGTCAGGCCTTTAAAGAAGTGAATGAGCTTGTACCGGAGGAGATCCCGCTGACATCGTTCTCGATGCTGTTCGCACGGTATAAGGGTGACCTCGGAGAGGCGATACTGTCGGCAAGATTTCTGGATACCCTTGAAAGTGGTGCGCGCATCCTGATCTCGGAAGGATGTACCCATCACCGCCAGTGTAACGATATCGGCACGGTGAAGCTTCCGAAGATGATCGAGAAAACGACAGGCAAGGACTTCCACTTCGAGTGGTCCTCCGGTGATTCCTTCCCGGATGATCTCCGGGATTTCGACCTCGTGATCCACTGCGGAGGCTGCATGCTGAATCCGCGTGAGATGATGCACCGCATCCGTATCTGCCAGAATGCCGGCGTGCCGATCACGAATTACGGCGTGATCCTGGCACACATGCAGGGGATCCTGCCGCGCGTATCCGCTCCACTTCTGGGGAAGAAGTGATTATTTATGCCAGGAGGCATTTCCGGGATCAAAGGCATCGATCTCGTCGGACAGATCGTCATGAAGTAAAGGATCCGAGGCGGTGTCTGCTGCTACGGGGACGGGAGTAGCGGATAAAGTTTCCGATACCTCGGAAGTACTGTCGAAGGCAGAAGCGGGCGAGGGAAGACCGATGCTTCCGGTAGCCGATGGAATGAGACCGGATGTACCTTCCTCGGTGGTTGATGCTTTTTCTTCTGACTTCCTTTCGGCGATGGAGGCCTCGATGGCTTTCGCGGAGCGGTGGCTGCGGATCTCCCTGATGATCTTCATCAGCAGACCAATAAAGAATATAAGAAACGGCAGCGTGAGAATAATGATCGCAACGATCCCTGCGGTGTTCTTATGGATCGAGCTCTGCTGCGTCGCGGCCTTATAGTCCTGCCAGGCTTCGTCCGTGGTCTGGTCGTCATAGGTGGAGATAAACGTGCTGCCTTTTCCCGTGTGGTAGGTGTTCAGACAATAGAGGGTCGAGGGTTCATTCTTGCACAGATAATCCATCTCCTGATAGCGTGCTTTCGTTAATGGTGTGGTCAGGATCGTTCCGTCTTCTTCAGTAATGAGCGTGAGCGTATATCCGTAGGTGTCACTGGCACGGCTGATATAACAGTTCACTGTCCCGCTCGGATAGAAATCATCGAAACTTCCCGTATAGGGGAAGAATATGAAAAAGAGGCAGAGGGCGAACGTGATGACTAAGGTCAGAGACAGAAACATCAGTATGCACAGTGCGCCTATATATTGGCGGAAAGTGGCGGGCTCGATCGTTTCGCCGTTCTTGGCCATCTGATAGCGTTTAAACCAGAACCACAACCAGAACATAGAGCTCGTACCTGCCTTCTTTACCTAAAAGACGGAGGAAAAAATCAGTCCGCTTCGTCCATTTGCGCGTCCAGTTCCTGATTGCGGGCCTGACGTTCGCGGATGGTCTTCTCGATCATCATATCCTTGACCTTCATGAGACGGGTCGTAGCAGAACGCTCGCTCTCATCGAGCTTCATGGTGATGTAGCGGATCTTCTCCTCATAATCCGGGATCATGACATGCTCCAGAGCGTTAACACGACGGCGCGTCTTCTCGATCTCGGAAGCCATAAGCTGACACTTCTTCTCGATCTCGGCCAGAGCGATCAGGTCCGGCATGATATCCGACAGCGCAAGGATCGCATCATCGAGGTCGATCGGAGTAAAAGAATAACCATAAGAGTAGATATCGCCCTCATCGGCTGTCTTGTACTGTGCCTTAAAGACAGGGACCTTCACGCTCATGACGTTCTTCTCGGACACTTCGAGCGACATGCTCTGCTTGTGGTACATCATGGCGACGGCGATCGCCTGGTTGCTCATCAGGGAGCGGGCGACGGACATGTGCTGATTGGCTACTTCGAGCTTGGCTTCCACCTCGCGTCGGATACGCTTGTTCTCACGGACCGCTTCGAGGAACTGGCGCATGAGTTCGTCACGCTTATCCTTCAGAAGCTTATGTCCGCGGCGCGCAGTAACCAGACGCTTCTTCAAGCGCGTCAGTTCCATTCTGGTCGGATTTACATTCGCGGTAGCCATGTCTCTTCCGTCTCTTTCTTACTTTTTCTCGTCGTAGTACTTGTCGAGGAGCTTGTCGCTGATACGCTTATGCTCCGATCTCGGAAGGATCCGAAGGAGCTTCCAGCCGAGGTCCAATGTCTCTTCGATATCTCTGTCCTGATTGAAGCCCTGGGATACATATTCTTTCTCGAATGCATCGGAGAACTTCGCGTAGAGCTTATCCATATCGGTCAGGGCCGCTTCACCTAAGATGACCATGAGTTCCTTCGCCTCTTTACCACGTGCATAAGCGGAGAAGAGCTGGTTCATGGTATTACTGTGGTCCTCACGGGTCTTGCCTTCACCGATACCCTTATCCTTCAGACGGGACAGAGAAGGAAGTACGTCGATCGGCGGCATAACGCCCTTTCTGTAAAGCTCACGGGACAGGATGACCTGACCCTCTGTGATATATCCGGTAAGGTCCGGGATCGGGTGGGTCTTATCGTCCTCAGGCATGGTCAGGATCGGGATCATGGTGATGGATCCGTTCTTGCCCTTCTGGCGGCCGGCTCTTTCGTATAGGGACGCAAGGTCGGTGTACATGTAACCCGGATAACCACGGCGGCCCGGGACTTCTTTACGAGCGGCGGAGACCTCACGGAGAGCGTCTGCGTAGTTCGTGATATCGGTAAGGATAACCAGCACGTGCATGTCCAGGTCGAAGGCCAGATATTCCGCAGCGGTCAGCGCCATACGCGGGGTCGCGATACGCTCAACGGCCGGGTCATTCGCCAGATTAATGAAAAGCACTGTACGGTCGATCGCACCGGTCTCTTTAAAGCTGTCCATGAAGAAGTTCGCTTCCTCGAAGGTGATACCGATGGCGGCGAATACTACGGCGAACTTCTCATCGGTGCCACGTACCTTCGCCTGACGGGCGATCTGGGCAGCGAGGTTCGCATGCGGAAGACCGGATGCGGAGAAGATCGGGAGCTTCTGGCCACGTACAAGAGTATTCAGGCCATCGATGGCGGAAACGCCGGTCTGGATAAACTCGTTCGGGAAGTTTCTGGCAGCCGGATTCATCGGGAGACCGTTTACATCGAGCCTCTTCTCCGGGATGATCTCCGGACCGTCATCGATCGGACGTCCGAGACCGTCGAATACACGGCCCAGCATATCCTTACTTACCGGAAGCTCCATCTGCTTTCCGGAGAATCGGACTTTACTGTCTGCAAGGTTAATGCCGGCGCCGCTCTCGAAGAGCTGGACGAGGGCATTCGTGCCGTCGATCTCGAGAACACGGCAGCGGCGCTTCTCGCCGTTACTGAGCTCGATCTCTCCGAGCTCGTTATAACTTACATCCGTGACACCACGGACCATCATCAGCGGTCCGGCGACTTCACTTATGGTACGGTACTCTTTTGCCATGTCTTAATCCTCCTTGTTCAGCAGCTCGGACAGTTCGAATGCCAGCTGTGCACCGATGGAGACATATTCATTCTCACAGTCGTCTTCGGTGATGTACTTGAAACGGCCGATCTTCTCACGAACGGGGAGAGCAACCAGCGCTTCAATGTCGGCGCCCATTTCCAGTGCGCCGGACGCCTTATCATAGTAATCCAGGATGAGCTTCATCATGAAGTCCTGCTTCTTCAGGGAAGTATGGGTATCGACCTCATGGAAGGCCAGCTGGTGCAGGAAGTCCTCACGGATGGATCTGGCGACTTCCATCTTCAGACGGTCAGAGGAAGAGAGCGCATCCATACCAACGAGCTTCACGATTTCTTCAAGTTCCGCTTCTTCCTGCAGGATCAGCATCATGCGGGCACGGTTGCTGTTCCATTCCGGAGAGACGTTCTCGTCGAACCAGCTTGCGAGGGAATCCGTATAAAGAGAATAACTCGTCAGCCAGTTGATAGCCGGGAAGTGACGCTTATAGGCAAGACCGGCATCCAGGCCCCAGAATACCTTAACGATACGAAGTGTCGCCTGGGAGACCGGCTCGGAGATATCACCACCCGGAGGAGATACGGCACCGATCGCGGAGAGGGAACCCTCCAGACCTTCGGAACCGAGGGTCGTTACACGGCCGGCACGCTCGTAGAACTGCGCCAGACGGGAACCGAGGTAAGCCGGATAACCTTCTTCACCAGGCATCTCTTCAAGACGTCCGGACATCTCACGGAGAGCCTCTGCCCAACGGGATGTGGAGTCGGCCATGAGCGCTACGGAGTAGCCCATGTCACGGAAATATTCGGCAATCGTAATACCGGTATAGATAGAAGCCTCACGGGCGGCAACCGGCATATCCGATGTATTGGCGATCAGAACGGTACGCTTCATCAAGCTCTCGCCTGTATACGGGTCGATGAGTTCCGGGAACTCATTCAGAACGTCGGTCATCTCGTTACCACGCTCACCGCATCCGATGTATACAACGATATCCGCCTGTGCCCATTTCGCCAGCTGGTGCTGGGTAACGGTCTTACCGGAACCGAACGGACCCGGGATCGCCGCTACACCGCCCTTGGCGATCGGGAACATACAGTCGATGACGCGCTGGCCTGTTACGAGCGGCATCGTCGGAGCATGCTTCTTCACGTATGGACGGCCTTTTCTTACCGGCCAGCGCTGGTAGAGCTTCAGATCGATCGTCTCGCCCTTCTCGGTCGTAAGCTTACCGACCGGATCTTCGAGCTTATATTCTCCACTGGAGATCGAAGTGATCGTGCCACTTACTCCCGGCGGAACCAGGATCTTATGTTTCACGGTCTCGGTCTCCTGAACGATACCGATGCAGTCACCGGCTACGACCTTATCCCCCGTATTCTTCGTCGCTTCGAATTTCCAGACGGCTTCACGGGAAAGGGAAGGCACTTCAATACCACGGGAAAGGTTATTCCCGATCTTCTCCATGATGGATTCCAGAGGTCTCTGGATACCGTCGAAGATACCGCCGATCAGTCCGGGCCCGAGTTCTACGGAGAGCGGAACACCTGTGGACTCTACCGGCTCGCCGGCGCGAAGTCCTGCCGTCTCTTCGTAAACCTGAATAGAAGCACGGTCACCATGCATCTCGATGATTTCTCCGATCAGACGCTCATTACTGACACGTACCACGTCGAAAAGGTTGGCATCACGCATGCCCTCTGCAATAACCAGTGGTCCGGAGACCTTCACGATCGAACCTTTGCTCATTTTGCTTACTCCTTTAACGATTTACTGTTCTTTCAATATGTCTGATCCGACTGCGCGCTCTACGGACTTGGAGATGGCCTTCATGCCCATGCCCTCATTTCCTGTAACGCCCGGGATCGGAAGGATGACCGGCAGCGGCCGGTCGCTGTATTTGTCGATTTCTGTTTCCAGCTTCTTGGCAAGGGATTCCGTGATCAGGATCACGGCGTAATCGCCTTCTGCCAGATTGTGTAAAGTCGTGGCCGGATTATCCATACGGTCCAGAGGGAAAATGTCCAGACCGATCGATGCGAAGCCGCAGATACTGTCTCTATCGCCCATGGCGGCAATCTTATTCATACAGCCTCCTTAATCTTCCGGACACGACATCCAGCGGGAGATTGTTCTGCTTCGCCGCGAGAATGATCCGAATATTCTTGATCTCGGCCTCTTTCCCAAGATAGAAACCGATGACCGGCTCCGGTCCGAGAGGACTGTGACGGGTCGGAAGAAGAAGGGCAAGCATCTGGTCATCTACCCATTTCTCGTATTCCGCCGGGGAGGAGGACAAGTATTTCGTCCCCGAACTGTAGGAAGTCGTAGACAGGTAGGAAAGAAGGCTCTCCATTTTCTTCTCTTCGTCGGCACAGGCAAGAAGCTGATCTCTGGAAATAGTCGTATTACCGTCGGACAGTGCTCTCTCCAGGAAGGCTCTGTCCTTGCCGGTCTTGATGGCGCGGAACGCCGTCTTGATATTACATGTTGCCGTATAGATCTCCATCTCGTTCTTAAGAAGATCCACGCCGGAAGCATTCGCCGCCTTTGTGATCTCATCAAGGCATTTCCTGTCGATCAGGATATCCGCCATCTGCCCGTCTCCGGTACGGACGAGAAGGTCATAGACCTCTGCGCCGAGAGAGCTGAAGGGCTCCGGAAGTTTGTCGAAAGAGTGAGTCTCGATTGCCTCTTTCATGAGGGAACGGTCGATCACACTCGGCTTCGTGAACTCTTGATCCACTTCGAAATCGGAAAGCAGACACTTAATGCCGGCCTTAAGATTATGGAAATCGTTACGAAGGACCAGGGAACGGAAGAGATCCGGATCCGGTGCAGAAGCAGTCACCCAGTTCCAGGCACGGGAGATCTCCAGATCCAGTATCTTTCCACTGTCTCTGGTATCATCTGGCATAGTCCAGCCGCGTTCCTGCAGCATCGCTACAACGGCCTCATAGGAAGGGGCCGCCAGCAGCTTATCCATATCGCTTCTACGGAAGAAACTCTTCTCGTATACATGCGCACCGGAAACGGCGTAGGCGTATTTTGAATTACCGGGTCCCATTGCTTCTTGGTGATCCTTTCGTATCTATTATTTCTTCGCGAAAAGCACTTGGTTGATCGCATCCCGCATGTCGCTCTCGCAGTCGTTGACGCGCGCTTCCAAGGTGCCGTTATATTCGCATTCCCCGCAGATCAGGATGCATCCGGTATCGAAATCTCCGGATTTATCTGACAGCGTGATCTTCGATCCGGTCTTCTCGGACAGTTCGCGGAGGAATGCATCGGTGATAGAAGACTTATCCTTATCGCTTACGATCAGGACACCATCTTCTCCTTCGCTGCTTCCGGTCACGAAATCCCGGATCATGGCGAGACGGTCTTCCGAAGAAAGACCACGGATGCGCTTCTTCGCTTCTTCGATGATCTCATCGATCATGGCGACACGCTCGGTAAGAAGGCGCCGCTGCGACTTCGTATTCTGCGTCGCACGGTTCTGCTTCTGCTGCGAGTCTATGACCGCCTGCGCTTCAGACAGCATCTTCGCTTCTTCGTCTCTGGCCTGATCCTTCTTCTTCGCGATCAGTTTCTCCGCATCCTGTTCGGCTCTGGCCACACGGGCATCGGCGCTCTCACGGGCGTCTTTCAGGATCCGATCAATGATGGAATCTATTCCAGCCATATTTGCTCCTTACACGATCACAACCGGATGGTTGTGTTTCTTACCAATTGATGCCGTTGATGCTCATGACCATCAGAAGCGAGCTTACGAAGCTGAGAAGAGCATAGAGCTCAACCAGAGACGCAGACGTTACGGCTTTACCGGAATCCTGCGGACGCTTGGAGATGAGCTGAACACCGGTCAGAGCTACACGAGCCTGCAGAAGAGCAGAAGCCAGACCACCGAGAGCCATCGGGAGACAAGCGATCAGGAACAGACCTCCACGGGCAACGCCTGCTGCCGTGTTCGGGATAACCGTTCCGCCGAGAACGCCGATCTGTGTCAGGGAAAGAATGGTGATAACGAGTCCGTAGAGACCCTGGGAACCCGGAAGAAGCATCAGAACGAGAAGCTTACCGAATTTGCTCGAGTCCTCTGCGATGACCGGAGACGCCGCCTCCGCCACCATACCTACGCCTTTGGACGATCCGAAACAGTTTGTCGTAACGGCCAGTCCAGCTCCCAATAATGCAAGTAACATGCCCCAGTTCATTTAATTGTCCTCCTTAATTTTGAAGTGCTTGGTGTTACCCGTGAACGGCGTAAACATTGTTCCGCCGCCGTCGTAGAATTTCGAGAGGAATTCTACGTACTGTAATCTATTAACATGAACATATGCGCCGAGGGCGGATATGCCCAGATTAATCGCATGGAAGAAGAAGAATACGGGAATAAATACCAGGAGTTTCCCGATTCCGGAGAAGAAGAGCGTACCGATGGAATTCGCCACCGATCCGACAATACCCGTTACGAGGCCTAAAGCCATGAGACGGGAATAGGAGAGAAGATCACTGAAGTAACCCGTGACTCCGTAGATTGCGCCGAAACCGCCGATGAACTTGCCGACGATCCCTTTCTTGCCGTAGCCGCCGCCGAGGAAGATGCCCACAGCACCTGCAATCGCGGTCCACTTACCGATCTCGGCAAGCGGCACACCGTCAGCGACCGTCCAGGGGGTGAATTCACCGAGGATCATCGGGAAGATGACCATAACGATACCGGCAAACGTGACGAACCAGAAGAATACTTCGGCAAAAGCACCGGCCACCTCACCATTTCTGCACATCCTGTAGAACTTGGCGCCAAGACCGAGAAGAATGTGGAGGAAACCAAGGCAGAAGCTCAGGATCAGGAGTTTCATAGGATCTTTACTCGGATCGAACCAGATCGGGGGGAGCGAGACCTTCCCGGAGAAGAATCCCTTCGAGACCGATCCGACGACATCGCCGAAGAAACTGCCGTACATGAAGCCCCAGAAGGTGGTGGCCATGCCGCAGTAGAAGAATTTCATCATGTTCTTCTTGTTATTGCCCTCCGGCTTTCTCTTCTTTAATACGAAGAGAGTACCGAGCATCAGAAGGATGCCGTAGCCGGCATCGGAGAGCATCATGCCGAAGAAGAAATAGTAGAAGAATGCCATGACCGGATTCGGGTCGATGTCGCCCCGGGTCGGAGCACTGTAAGATTCCACGATATCTTCCACAGGAGAAACGAAGGGACCGTTCTTAAACTTGGCCGGGATCTCTTCATCCGGAAGCGGGTCACGGCTCTCGAAAACGAGCTCAAACTTCTCGGTCAGTGCTCTCTCCACCGAAGCACAGTCTTCGGCGGCGACGAAACCATCAAGGATGAAGGTCTTCTTCGAGAAGAGGATCTTTCCCAGCATATCGTACTTATCCTGACGCATGATCATGTAATCAGAAAGGAAATACAGATCATCCAGCTTATCGGAATAGCTTCGAAGTTTCTCACGGGAGGCCTCAATGGTATCCGATGCCTCCTCGATACGCTTGCGCAGTCTCGCGATACGTACCTCCGGCGGATGCTTGGTCGGATCCGACGGGGCAGTGAAAGACATCCGGCGCAAAGTGGCCATGACGTCTTCATAATCTTTCTTATGTACGATAAAGCAGGCACAGGTCTGGTCTGCCGCTGTATATACTATATCTGTATATATATCCGGGATCTTCAGTTCATCTGCCGAAGAGGTAAGGCCGGACAGAACAGCCTCAGATTCTTTCTGGGCTCTGTACTGATCGCAGAATGCGGTGTAGAACGTGGACTCGTCGTATGCTTCCGGGAACTGGCCCACGATACAGGTGGTCTTCTGCGAACCCTGGTACTGCATCGGAATATCGAGCTTCTCCCAGGGAAGAATGGCGTCCAGCTGATGCCGTGTCGATGTGCGGACAGTAGTCTCCGAAGCGATCTTTCTGTCGAGGGCTTCGATATCGTAGACGATCTTCATGGTCTCGTCATTTCTGTCGGCCCGCTCGGAGAATTCTTCAAGTGTCAGCTCCTGCCTTCCGGCAAATCCCGAGAGAAAAGGCTTCTTCACGGTCGAGTATTCCTCGACCAGGGCGATTGCATGACGGATCGACGCCGATGTCTTCTCGAGCTGGGTAAGACTGGACTTGGAAGGGAAGAGGTTCAGATCCTCGGTGACGTCATCGGCGTAACGCTCGGTCACGTCCACCGTACCGAGCCGCTGCAGCAGTTCGACGATCTTCTTGGCGTCCTTCTGCATCGCGATGATCTCTATATGCTTCATGGGAAGTATAGCCATACGTCTTTATTTCCTTCCCATCAGAATGTCCATCGCAGCGGAAATAGCAGCTTCGCGGTTCGGCTCCGCGTCATCTCTTAACTTCTCGGCAGCCTTCTCGGAGGCGGCATCATTCGCCGTGTTCTCATCGGAACCCTCAGACTTATGCTTCTCATAGAGAGCGGCAACCTTCTTCCTGGCATCGGAGAGCGCTTCCTGATAATCGGTCTGTGCCTGTTTCTGAGCCTTGGCTAGGATCTCGTCTGCCTTGAGCCTGGCTTCCTGCTCGATCTCGGCGGCTTTCTTCTCCGCTTCAAGAATGCGATTCACCTGTTCTGATGCCATAGATGCTTCCTTTCCGAAAACCCAAATTTCCACTTATAAATCATTGTTCCTATTTTCACATAATAGATAGTAGAAATCAAGAGAAAATTGTGCAGAATGTTCAAAAGATTTTTGCGTTTTTGAGAATAAGAAAAGGATGCAAAAACTTTATTCATTCTTTATAATTGTTTAGCGATTGTTTTGAGAATGATCATTAGAATGAAACTCGTAAAAACGAGAAATCCTTAAGGAGTGGAGGAAAGATCCGTTCTGATAAGGATAAATGAAAAAGAGAAGAGAGTATATCAGGAGGACAGACTACAATGTTAAAGATCGAACATCTGACGAAAACGTATCCGGGAGGAAAGGTCGGCGTGGCCGATCTGTCGCTTGAAGTGAAAGCGGGAGAGATCTACGGATTCATCGGACATAATGGTGCGGGAAAGACTACGACCATTAAGGCGGTCGTGGGACTTCACAAATTCGAGAAGGGTTCGATCACCATCGACGGGATCTCGGTCACGGAGGACCCGCTCAAGGCGAAGAGCATCACCGCCTATATTCCGGATAATCCGGAGCTGTACGATAACCTCTCGGGTATGCAGTTCCTGAACTTCGTGGCGGATGTATTCCGCGTTCCGAAGAACGAACGTAAGGCGAGGATCGAAGCCTGGGCCGGAGACCTCGAGATCCTCAATGCCCTCAATAACCAGGTGGCGTCGTATTCGCACGGCATGAAGCAGAAACTGGCGATCATCGCAGCGTTCCTGCATGAGCCGAAGCTTCTGATCATGGACGAACCTTTCGTCGGACTGGACCCGAAGGCCGCCTTCTCTGTCAAGAAAATGATGCGTGAATTCTGCGATAAGGGGAACGCGATCTTCTTCTCGACACACGTTCTCGAAGTCGCCGAGAAACTCTGCGACAAGATCGCCATCATCAAGGACGGTAAACTGATCGCTTCCGGCACGATGGAAGAAGTGAAGGGCGATGCCTCTCTGGAGGAAGTATTCCTGGAAGTCACCGAGGAGGCAAAATAAGATGCGTACACTGTTTATACTGCTGCGCACCGAGTTCATCGCTCTGGTGAACAGCTTCAATAAGAAGGGGAAGACTCCGTTCATTCTGGCAGCCATCGGACTCGGGCTTCTCGGTATGTTCATGATCGGCATGTTCGCCATCATCGGAGGATCCACGGCATTCATCCTGGTGGAGAAAGGCCTGGAAGAATTTGCGATCTATCTCTCCCTGTCCCTTTCCATGATCATCGCGCTGATGTTCGGCGTCATGAACTCTACAAGAGATGCCCGCTCGAATGATACGGACATGCTCCTTGCCATGCCGATCCCGAAAGCGGCCATCGTTGTCTCCAAGCTCCTCGGTATGTATCTTCTGGATGTGCTGTGTGCGCTGGTCATGCTGGTACCGAGTTATCTCATCGTCTGCCTCGTCGGAGGGCATTCCTTCGCTCTGTTTGCCAGAGGTATGGTCATCGCCTTCCTGATCCCGGCGCTTCCGCTCTTTATCTCGCTGCTGATCAGCGCGGCGATCGGCTTCCTGCGTAAGGCAACGAAGTTCGGCCAGATCGTAGCCATGTTCCTCTCGATGGGCGTGATGCTTCTTTATATGGTCGTGGTTCCGAACATCTCCTCGTATGCGGAGAGCATGAACATCACGGCGGCGGAGTCCGTCACGAAGATGAAGCAGATCCTCCCGTTCTACTGGATCACGGAAGCGATCTACAGCGGAGATCTTCTCTGCATGCTTCTGACGCTGGCTATCACGCTGATCCCGATGGTGCTGGCGGTATATATCCATGCACGTGGCCTGAACGGTGTAGATTTCCATGTGGATAATTCCAAGAAAGCCCGTTCGTACAAGACGGCATCTCCGAGACAGGCTGTGATCAAGATGGAATTCAGAAGATATTTCTCTTCCATGAATTACATTATGAATACCCTTTTCGGCACGATCCTCCTTCTTGCCATCTCCGGTTTTATCGCCGTGAAAGGTGTCGGAAACATTGATATCCTGGAGGAGATCACAGTTAATGGCGAGAAGATGGATGTCATTTCACACTTTACCGGTCTGGCATGGGCCGCGATCTGGGGACTGTTTATCAACTTCTTTGCTTCGATCACGTATACGACTCCGCCTTCCGTATCACTGGAAGGCAAGCGGATCTGGCTCAATAAGAGCCTGCCGATCAGCACGAGAGATATCCTGATGAGTAAGCTCGCAGTCAGTGTCATGATCTTCCAGCCGATCTCGATCCTCTGCTGTATCGCACTCTCGATCGCAGCAAGAAGCGGATTTCTTTCCTGTCTGGTCCTGATCCTGCTCACATCGCTGTTCCACCTCTTCTGCTCCATGGTGGGCCTGATCTTCGGCCTGATTTTCGTCCGCCTCGACTGGACCAATGAGGCACAGGTCATCAAGAGCGGCATGGCACTGGTACTGACGATGGTCGTCAACATGATCCTTGCGCTTGTGTTCGGTATCGGTCTGGTCGTATCGGTGATCATCGGAAAAGATCCGGTATACTTCGCCGTGCTCGGAGGAGAAATTGTTCTTCTGCTGGGACTTTGTGCCGGCGCATATGCTATAATTACTCACTACGGGGTGAGAAAGTACGAATCGCTGAACGGCTGAAGCCGGAGGGTGGCGGTAAGGACACACATTCCCGAAATCAACTAGGAGTATCAGATGGACCTTTTTCATCGGACACCGGCACCGGAAGATCGGGAGCTTACTTGGATCAAACCATTCGACAATCGGATGGATGAGATCCTGCGGCTCAAAGAGAAATCGGAGACCTGTCCCAAGGAGATGAAGAAGGTCTTTCTTTCTGCCTGGGGGGAGCTGGCCGCGCAGGTGAAACTTCACCAGAAGATCGCCTCTCAGATCGTCGGGACCGGACTTCCCCTGAGCGTATACTATAATCTCACACTGAAGACGGACATGGCCGCCGTGACAGCCGGATACCTCATCATTGCAGACGAGATCATCGTGACAGTGCTTTTCCGGAAGAAAGAGCACATCGAGTGGGACCGCTACGACACGCGGTTCTCGAAGAATCCGGAGGCAGTGGGGACACGTGAGTGCGAAGAGACGGCCTGTGTCATCGCGGACTGGCTTGCGGTCAATCGCGCGCTCTCGACGAAAGAAATGGCCAGGGTGGTACCGGTCCTCATCGATGACGAGGAGACGGAATACAGCGCCAGTGCCCGCCCCATCGGCTCAAGCGAGATCTACACGGGCATCACGCAGGCGCTGCGGATCCATCCGGACGTGTTCGGGCAGTGGCTCCTGTCTAACTGCGGCGTATCGGAGATGCCGGTATTTAACACCATGCGCAGAAATAAGATCATCGAAGCCATTGACCGGGCGATGACATAATCTTCGTCAAAAGCACAGGAAACGGCGGTGTGGAAGCGCTTCCCGCTGCTTCCCGGATGCGTGCATGGGATCACCTGTTTACAAAACGGACATAGAAAAGACGTAAAAATGACCGTTTGTTTTTCGAATTCGCATAGTTTATTCAAATCTTCCCCTCATAATGTAAGCATAGAGGTTGATAAATGAAGCAAGGAACCCAGAGCTTCACCCGAAAGGGGGGATAGAGGATGACAACGTATTTAGTAACCGGCGCGACAGGACAGATTGGGAACACGATCGTTCGCATGCTGCTTGATAATGGCAAGAAAGTACGCGTACTCGTGCACCCGGAAGAGGACACGACACCGTTGGCAGGACTTCCGGTAGATGTGAAGTACGGAGACATTCTCGTAAAGGATTCCCTGAAAGATTTCTTCAACCTGAAGGAGCCGCGCGAGGCGGTGGTGATCCATGCACAGGAGAGAAACGTGATCTCCGACAAGACGGATCTGATGGTACGGAGGGTCAACATCCACGGCACCATGAATATCACCGATACATGCGTGAAGAAGAAGATCGGCAAACTGATCTACATCGGTTCGGCAAGAGCGATCCCGCTCGAAGGCGATTCGAAAGAACCGGTCAAGGATGTAAAGTATTTCGACCGCAATAAGGTGGTTGGCGATTATGCCAAGTCGAAGGCGGAAGCGACACAGTATATCCTGGATAAGGTTTCACTGAATGGTCTGAATGCCGTGATCCTGCTTCCTTCTCTGGTGATCGGGCCTTATGAGTACGGAAATTCCGATATCATCAGCCTGATCCGCGACTACCTCTCGGGGGATCTGAAGGTCAGTATCCCGGGTGGTGTAGATTTCACTGATGTACGCGATGTGGCTTCCGGCGTGCTGGAAGCCGCAGAGCACAGTGAAAAGGGCACATGCTACATCCTTTCCAACTCGTACATGAGTACGCAGGATTTCCTGCATAGCCTTCACGAGATCACGGGAAGAGATGAAGTTACGAAGACAGTTCCGAACTGGCTTCTCTCCGGCAAGGGCATCGCGCAGCTGTATTACAGGATCACGCGCAAGGCGAATCCGAAAGATAAGTACGGACCGTTCCTTTCACCGGAGCCGCTCTATCAGAGTGAACGGGCAAGTGCAGACCTGCACTATGCACCAAGAGATGTACGATCTTCGCTGGAAGATACTGTGGACTGGGTAGAGAAGAACCCACCGTCCGAGAAGGCTTCCCCTGAAGATGCCAGGAAAGGCTCGCCGAAGGCAAGAAGCGGCTGATCCTGGAAAACCGGCCGGAAACGGCATCATAAATTGCAAGCACCTCCTTATAATATATACCTCTACTTCCTTGTTTCCTGAGGCTGTCCCGATTCCCTTCGGGGCAGCCTCGACCCTTTCTTTACGTAAAAAAGTCACCATATCTGTTTGCTGCAGGCTGCGGATGAGAAAAGTTTCTTGCGCTGTCCTCGGACTTCGTCCTGTGGAGGCGCTTCGAAACTTTTCTCACTCCGCATCTTGTGAGAAAAACACAAATGGTGAAATTCCGTAAAAACGGTCGAGGCCGCCTCGAAGATCATCTTGCTTGTGACTCTGCCGAGAGTGTGGATGTCAATACTTAACAATTCCGGTCGGCTTTTTTAGATTTGAGATGGAAAAGCGAATGGAAGAAAAAGATTTCGACGTGCCTCCGCAGGCGCTTGGGCGGCGAGGACAGCACGAGAAACTTTTTCTTCATTCGCTTTCTATAAATATAAAGAAAAAGACGACCGGAATGTGGTATAGTATTGGGGTACATATCTCTATTCTAATCAGAAAAGGAAGTGTTTCTTGTGGGCAAGACAGCTATGCTTGTGATCGATATGCAGAATGCTCTGATCCTGGAGCATCCCTACGATGAGAAACGTCTGATCAAGACGGTGTCGCAGATGGAGATGATCTGTCGCGATAAGGGGATCGAAGTGATCTTCGTCCGTCACGAGGATAATACTTTAGTCAAGGGAGAGAGCGGATTCGAGATCTATTCCCAGGTGGCACCGAAGAACGGAGAGAAAATATTCGACAAGAAATATAACAGTGCTTTTCGCGAGACAGGATTACATGAGTATCTGAAGGAGCAGGGTGTCGAGAAACTGATCGTTACGGGTATGCAGACGGATTTCTGCGTCGATGCGACGATCAAGGTGGCATTTGAACTGGGCTACGATGTGATCGTTCCGCGTGGCGGACATACGACCTTCGATAACCGCTATCTTTCCGGCGAGGAGCTCTACCATTACTACAGCTACGAAATCTGGAACCACCGCTATGCGCAGGTGATGTCCATCGACCATATTGAGGAGTGCCTATGAAATCACAGTTTTTCCCTTACGATCAGACCTGGCCGAGAGCCCAGCATTTCCAGTACTATGCGAAGATGTTCCCGATGAACATCTCGCTGAACCGTAGGATCGATGTGACGGATCTTCTGCCGGCGATCGAGAAGAAGGGCTACCGTCAGGAAGCGGTCTTCTACTATATGGTGACGCGCGCGATCAATAATCAGGGCGAGCTCAGTGTGGCATATAAGGATGGTCAGATCGGCTGGTGGAATTACCTCAATCCGGCGTATCCGGTGTATCACGAAGATGACCAGACCAGTACGATCCTGTGGACGGAGTACGATGAGGAATTCTCCGTATTCTATGAGAAGTATCTGACGGATCTGGAGAAGTACGGGAACAGTAAGGGCGTCTTCGCCATGAAGGGCATGCCGCCGACGAACAGCTATAATGTCTGCTTTAACCCATGGTTCACTTTCGACGGATTCTCGGTGGATCTTTATGAGATGAAGGACTATTTCTTCCCGACCGTGGATATGTGCAAGGTCGTGGAGGAGAACGGTCGGAAGTATCTGCCGATCGCGATCACCGTACACCGGGCGGCGACCGACCTGATCCACTTAAAGAAGTTCTTCGACGATATCGAGAGCTATTTCCCGATGTTCATCGATGGCTGATGAGGCATCTTCCATGGGACGTGCGCTGATCGCTATGAGCGGCGGGGTGGATTCCTCGCTGGCCGCGAAGATCATGCTCGATCGCGGCTATGACGTAATCGGCTGCACCATGAAGCTCTACAGTAACGAAGATATCGTAGTTAAGAACCCCAAGACGTGCTGTGCCCTCGATGACGTAGAGGATGCAAGGTCGGTGTGCCGGCACCTGGGGATCCCGTATTATGTCTTTAATTTTCAGGATGAGTTCCGCGAGAAGGTCATCTGCAAGTTCGTGGACTGCTATGAGCACGGGCGGACTCCGAATCCCTGCATCGACTGTAACCGTTATCTCAAGTTCGGCAAGCTCTACGAGCGTGCGCAGGTCCTGGGCTGCGATGTGATCGTGACCGGACACTATGCACGGATCGAAGAAAGAGATGGCCGTTTCCATCTTCGTAAAGCACTGGACCCCGCCAAGGATCAGAGCTACGTGCTCTATTCCCTTACGCAGGAACAGCTGGCGCATACCGTTTTCCCACTGGGCGATCTGAAGAAGACCGAGGTGCGTGAGATCGCAAAGGACGCCGGCATGGTCAATGCAGAGAAGCGGGAGAGCCAGGATATCTGCTTCGTGCCGGACGGAGATTATGTTTCCTTCCTCCGTAAGTTTACAGGCCATGACTATCCTTCCGGCGATTTCGTGGATAAAGACGGGAACGTCCTGGGCACGCATAAGGGTATCGTTTCCTATACCCCCGGACAGAGAAGAGGCCTGGGACTGGCGCTTCCGGCACCGATGTACGTGTCCCGCCTCGATGTCGAGAACAACCGGGTCATCCTTGTCTATGACGAAGACCTCCGAAACACGGAGGCGCTGGTCGATGACGTGAACTGGATCTCCGGAGAGGTCCCGTCTGGACCGGTCCGTGTGCAGGCCAAGCTCCGTTATCACCAGAAAGAACAGTGGGCGACGGCCGTTCCGCAGAAAGACGGAAAGGTCCGTCTTCTTTTCGACGAGCCGATCCGCGCCATTACACCGGGGCAGGCCGCCGTCTTCTACGATGGCGACGAAGTCCTGGGCGGCGGAACGATAATTATCGAGTAATCATCTCCACATAACCCCTTCCGGCGCAGGTACTCCGCAAACTCGTGTTTCGTCGAGAAAACATGCAGGAGCCTCCGCAGACGCGAAGCGTCGAGGACAGATCCGGAATGTTTTCCTCGACGAAACCTTACATCCATTGTAAGTGGTCTTTCCTCCTTTCTTGTTTTACGATGGAAGCAAGAAAGAAAGGGAGGCGTTCTTATGGACCCTGTGTTAAGGATAGATTCACTGAAGAAATACTATGGAAGGGGTGAAAACGAGACTCGTGCCATCGACGGCATCACTTTCCAGGTCGTGCCGGGAGAATTCCTGGGGATCATGGGAGCATCCGGCTCCGGGAAATCCACGCTTCTTAACTGCATTGCGGCGGTCATCCGTCCGACTTCCGGAACGATCGAGATGAAAGGCCAGGATATCGGCAGGCTCTCCGGTAAGAAACTGGCCGATTACCGTGGCAAGGAAATGGGGTATCTCTTCCAGAACTTCGAACTGATCGATAATCTGACGGGTAAAGAGAATATCCTTCTTCCGGTCTCGCTTCACGGCGGGAAAGAGAACGCCGGCTCCGAGCGGTTCGACAAGCTTGCTTCCTATCTGGAGATCGAAGATATCCTGGATAAATTCCCGTCCCAGATGTCCGGCGGTGAGAAACAGCGTATCGCGGCGGCCCGCGCCCTGATCCTCAATCCGGGACTGATCCTCTGCGATGAGCCGACAGGTGCCCTTGATTCCAAGAATGCAAAAGCACTGATGTCGAAGCTTCTGGGCTTGAATCAGGAGGAAGGCGCGACGATCCTTATGGTCACACACGATTCGAATGCAGCCAGCTTCTGTAGCCGGATCATGTTCATCCAGGACGGCAAGATCTTCCACGAGCTTCGTAAAGAAGACGGTGAAGATCAGAAAGATTTCTATGACCGCATACTGAAAGTTCTGGCCCAGCTGGGAGGAGGAAGCAGCAATGTTCTTTAAACTGGTCTTCCGAAACAGTGTCAGAAGCCATAAAGAAAATGCACTCTTTATGGGATCGCTGATCATCTCGATCATTGCCTTCTACGTGGTGCTGTCCCTCTCGAATCAGGATGTGATGCGGTATCTTCAGACGCTGGAGAGCGAAGCACTCCGTAAACTCTTCGCGATGATCATCGTGCTCTATGGTTTCACATTATTCATCGTCTTCGCCTTGATCTATTTCGCAAGTAAATACCAGATCGAACGAAGAAGTCATGAGTTCGGAGTATATATCATGATGGGCATGAAGCGGATGAAGCTCTTCCTGATGCTTCTTCTCGAAGATATCAGCAGTTCCCTGATCGCCCTTCTGATCGGCCTTCCGGTATCCGTCCTGATCACGGAAGTGATCAGTCTTCTGACGGTCAAGACCGTGGGGATCGGCTTCATGGGGCACCAGACCACGCTGTCACTGTCTGCGGCGCTTCTTACCGCAGCCGGGTTCACGGCGGTGAAATTCCTGGCGTTTCTGATCCTTTCCTTTAAGCTGGCCCGCAAGGAAGTAGGAACGCTTCTTACGGATGCTCCGGATAATGTCAGAAAGAAAAGCCGGCCTGTGCTGGAAGCGGTCATCCTTCTTCTGGGTGTGGCGCTTCTTCTCCTGGCCATCCGGACAGGTGTCTCGGGAGATGCATGGGAGACGCCGAAGACCCTTGCGCAGACAGTGTTCGGAGGCGTACTGGGCGTGATCCTTCTATTCCGCGGACTTCGGTTCCTGATCGGCCTGATCGCCGGCCATGCCGGATCCGGGAAACTTCAGGTCTTCACATTCCGGCAGGTAGAGGATACCGTGATCTTTAAGTCCGGGACACTGGCGATCTGTGCGCTGCTGATCCTTCTTGCCGGTGCGTGCCTGAGTTCCGGTGTCACGACTTTCGTATCCTATAACATGTACGACACGACACGTGTCGATTACACCTTCACGAATACCTTCAACGGATCAGACGAAGACCTTAAGGAGAAGATCTCCGCGATCGGAATGGCGGATCAGTTCTCCTACCTCGAGGAGCTCCGGATCAGTCACCCGTATATCATGAAAGATAACTACGAGAGTGCTTTTGACGGGGAGGAATTCGTCAAAGTCATGGATGAGCTGGACCCGAGAGGGAAGCGCCACTTCCTGAATCAGGCTATGGACGGATTCCCGTTCATGATCAGGCTCTCGGACTACAATTCCCTCGTCTCGGCGATGGGGGGAGAACCGCTGGAACTGAAAGAGGGCGAGCTGGGGCTGTATCGAAGTGCGGATTTCAGGAATGAGGAACTGGATAATCAGGTGCTTGAGAGACGGCCGCACGTTACCCTCGCCGGCAAAGACTTCGTGATGACGGGCACGGCACAGAGCTACCCCATCGTGACGGACCGGTTCATCACCCTCTCCGGTGCCTTGATCGTACCGGATGCCGACTTCGATATCATGGCGGACGGGTACGAAGAGGTCTATCTGAACGGCATTCTGGACAGGACGAAGTACAGCAGGGACACCATGGTGGAGAAGTATACTCTCCTGAACGAGGCCCTGAACCGCTGGGATCTGGACTATGAGAGCTATCTTCAGAATATGGGACGCCAGCTCTTCTATCTGGTCGCCGCCAGCTACATCACCATCTATCTTGCCCTGATCTTCCTTGTGGTGGCGAATACGATCCTCGGCGTACAGTTCCTGATGGGACAGAGACGCACTTCCGGAAGATACAAGACCTTGATCAAGCTCGGGGCGGATCACCGGACGCTCTATACGAGTTCGAAGAAGCAGATCAACTGGTATTTCGGGCTTCCTATCGCAGTGGCGGCTTCCTGCGTTGTCGCGGCGACAAGATCCCTCTTTAACGGCATCTTGAGCTCGCGGACGAGAGTGCACATCGATGACATGATCCCGGTGGTCCTGATTGTCCTTGCCGTCTTTGTTTTGGTAGAATATCTGTATATGCATATCGTGAAGCGGAGCAGTTTCCGGTTCCTCGAGACGCTGATGGCACCGAAGAGAGAAGAGTGACGAGAGCGGGAAGAAGGATCGGACGTCCCGCTTCGGGCAGGAAAGGAAGTCCCGGGTGAAGAGTATCTTTATAGTAGAAGATGAGAAGATGGTGGCACAGGAACTGTCTTCGATGCTTGAGAAAGAAGGCTATGATGCGATCCTTGCAGAGGACTTTACCGATGTGACGGAGAGGATCCTTATGACCGGCCCGGATCTTCTGCTTCTGGATATCAATCTTCCGGGAAAGAGCGGGTACCAGATCCTTCGTGAGATCAAGCGTAGAAGCGCGATCCCGATCGTGGTGCTGACCTCCCGGGATCAGCTTCCGGATGAACTGCATGCCCTGGAACTGGGCGCGGATGAATTCATCACGAAGCCCTATCGGAAAGAGCGTCTCCTTCTTCGGATCGCGAATGTGCTGCGCCGGTACGAGGGGCGGAAGAACATGCTCGAGGGTCCTGGGTTTCTTCTCGACCGCGGCACGTATACGCTCTATATCGACGGGACATCCGTGCTTCTTCCGAAGAATCAGGGTAAGATCCTCGAGACCCTGATGGCAAGAACGGGAGAAGTCGTGCCGAAGGAAGAGATCTGCGAAGCGGTCTGGGGAACAAGTGAATTTATCGACGAAAATGCACTGCAGGTGAATCTGACGAGATTGAAGAAGACGCTCTCCTCTCTTCCCATGAAGGTGCAGATCTCCTCAGAACGCGGCATCGGCTATAAGCTGGAGGAGCGGTCATGAAGCGTTTCTTATCGGTCCTCGGATCCCATATTCCGTGGCTTGCCTATGCACTGGCGGTGGATGTTTTCTTCTGCGTGCTTCTTTGGATCACTGATGCCAGGGCGGCGCGGATGGTCATGCTGTCGCTTCTTCTTTTTACCGTCCTTTCGTTTATTCTTCTGTGCGTGATTCTTGCCCGTTCCGAGCAGAGGCAGACCCGTGCGCTGGAGGATTTCCTCCGGGATCCGGACGAGACGCATGCTCTGATCCTCATTTCGAATCTGAAAGGCGCAGAGAGAGCCCGGATGGAAGAGATGTGCACAGCGGTCTTACGGCGTGATGAGAATCTGACGTGCGAGCGGTCCCGTAATGAAGACTATGAGGAATACGTAGAGGCCTGGGCCCATGAGGCGAAGACACCGATCGCCCTCCTTACCATGATCCTCGACAATAACCGGGATACACTGGATCCCGGGATGGTCTATAAGATCGAGTATATCCGGAGCCGGATCAGCGAATGCGTCGACCAGATGCTTCAGTATTCGCGCATCAAAGGAGAGAAGAAGGACTACCGCTTCGAGCGCCTTCCTATCAAGGATGTCATCGATGAGGTGATCGAGGACTACAGGCCGCTTCTTATGGAGAAGGATTTCCTCGTGATCAATGAGGTCCGGGAAGAGACGATCTACAGCGACCGCCGGGCACTGCGGTTCATCTTAGGGCAGCTTGTCAGTAATGCCATTAAGTATTGCTCCGAGGATCCGCGGCTTCGGTTTTCCGTGGAGGGGGAGGATAAGCTGGTCATCGAAGACAACGGGATCGGGGTCAAATCCTGCGACCTTCCGTTTATTTTCGAGCGGGGATTTACCGGCGACACGGGGCAGGAACGGAAGAAAGCCACCGGTATGGGGCTGTTTCTGGTGAAGAAAATGGCCGATGACATGAAGTTTACACTAGATGTTTCCTCGGAAACAGCAAAAGGCTTCCGAATCGTGGTACAATATCCCTTGGTTGAATTTTGATCAGGCGCTGCCGAGGGCGTTTTCTCTTCCGAGGCAAAAGCACTGAAATAATATAATTCCCTAGATAAGGAGATATCATGCTCGAACTTCAGCATGTCTCATTCGAAGTGAATGAGGAGGGGCAGGATAAAGAGATCCTGCATGACATTAATCTTACCATCCCGGATGGGAACCTCACTGTCATCACCGGCCCGAACGGTGGCGGCAAGTCGACGATGGCCAAGATCATTGCCGGCATCATTACCCCGACTTCCGGCAAGATCCTCTTTAACGGTGAGGATATTACGGAGATGTCTATTACCGATCGTGCCAGGACCGGTATCGGTTTTGCCTTCCAGCAGCCGGTGCGATTCAAGGGCCTTCAGGTATTCGACCTGATCCGTCTGGCCACGGGTACGAAACTCAGCTCGGTAGATGCCTGTAAGTATCTGTCGGAGGTGGGTCTGTGCGCGAGAGACTACATTAACCGTGAGGTCAATGCCAGTCTTTCCGGCGGCGAACTGAAACGTATCGAGATCGCGACGGTGCTGGCCAAGGGGTCCCAGCTGTCGGTCTTCGACGAACCGGAGGCCGGTATCGACCTGTGGAGCTTCAGTAATCTCATTAAGGTATTCGAAGGGATGCGGAAGAACATTAAGGACAGCTCGATCCTCATCATCTCCCATCAGGAGAGGATCCTGAATATTGCGGACGAGATCGTGGTGCTGAGCGATGGGAAACTGGTGGAGCATGGCAGAAAAGAAGACGTTCTGCCGAAGCTTGCCGGCACGATGTCTGCGGTGAAGCGCTGCGGTAAGGAAGAGATCCTGGAAGGAGGCGCGGAATCATGCTGAACTTAGATGCTACATCAGATCGTCTCTTAGAAGAGGTGGCGGATCTTCATAAGGTCCCGGTCGGTGCATTTAACATCCGCGCCAACGGAAAAGCCGTCGCCCGTAATTCGACAGCGAATATCGACATCACGCCGAAGGAGAACGGTTCAGGTATCGATATCCGGATCAAGCCCGGTACGAAGAATGAGAGTGTCCATATCCCGGTGGTCATGACGGCCAGCGGCATTAAGGAGATCGTCTACAACGATTTCTATATCGGGGAGGACTGTGACGTCGTGATCGTTGCCGGCTGCGGCATCGATAACTGCGGACCGAAGGACAGTGAGCACGATGGTATTCACCGTTTCTTCGTCGGGAAAGGCGCAAGAGTCAAATATGTCGAGAAACACTATGGTTCCGGAGACGGATCCGGTAAGCGTATTCTGAACCCGGGGACAGAAGTCTACATGGAAGAAGACAGCTACATGGAGATGGAGATGACCCAGATCAAGGGCGTCGACGATACGGTCCGTGACACGAAGGCAGAACTCGGGAAAGGGGCAAGACTGGTCGTACACGAGCGCCTGATGACGCACGGTAGTCAGAATGCGGTCAGTAACTACCGCGTAGACTTAAATGGCGAGAACTGCTCGGCCGATGTCGTTTCCCGTTCGGTCGCCAAAGACGATTCCTATCAGAAATTCGATGCGGTCCTGACCGGAAATGCTGCGTGCTCCGGACATACGGAGTGCGATGCGATCATCATGGATAACGGCCGGATCCTGGCTGTTCCGGGACTGGAAGCGAATAATGTGGATGCGGCCCTCGTGCACGAGGCGGCCATCGGTAAGATCGCCGGTGAACAGCTGATCAAGCTTATGACGCTGGGACTTACGGAAGCCGAAGCGGAAGAGCAGATCATCAACGGATTCCTGAAGTAATACGGAAGGAACCGGTATAAATCAGGACTCGGAACGTCTCGTTTCCTCGTATTTCGGGGAGATGAGACGTTTTCTCATGCCGTCGGAAGGCATGGGCTTGTCGAAATAGTAGCCCTGGATCACATAGACGCCCAGATCCAGAAGAGTCTTTACCTGCTTTTCGTACTCGATGCCCTCGGCTACGATCTGAAGGTTCAGGGATTTCACCATCTTTACGATGTGCTCGAGGATCGTCATATCCTTCGGATAATCATTATTGACGAATCCCTTATCGATCTTGATCGTGTCGAAGGTGATCTCGCGAAGCAGCGTCAGAGAAGAACTGGCACAGCCGAAGTCGTCGATCGATACGAGGTAGCCATAGTTGTGAAGCGCGTCCACGAAATCCTTCAGAACGTAGATCGGGAATTCGTCGGCTGTCTCGGTGACTTCGATCTCGATCAGATTCTTAGGTATGCCTGATTTCGTGATGATGTCGTGGATACGGTCGGCAATCGCCGGATCGGCCAGGTTCCTTCTGGAGAAATTCACGGAGATCGTGGGCGGAGTCAGCCCTTCGGCGATCCAGGAAGACAGATCACGGCAGACACCCTCGAGGATCATCAGATCGAGACTGCTGATCGAACGGTTCTCTTCCATCTGTGGAATAAAAGAAGACGGCGGATAGATGCTGCCGTTGTGCTTCCAGCGTGCCAGTGCCTCGGCTCCGCAGAGCATATGCGTATTCGCATCGACTTTCGGCTGGTAGAAGGGGACGAATTCGCTGTTCCGAAGACCCTTCTCGATCTCGTTTTCGAACTTCCTTCTGTCTTCCAGTTCATTAAGAAGATCTCTGGTCATAAATACATTCTGCTTGCCGTTCTTGGACTTGGCCATGCTCAGTGCGATGGCGGCGCAGGAGATGATCTCCTCTCCGTCGAGATCGGCTCTGTCGATGCGGAAGATGCCGGCACGGGCGGAGACATTTACCGAGCGGACCTTATCGGCCTGCTTGTCATAGAAAGAAACCGGAACACCGGAAAGCAGCTCCAGGAAGGAATCGACATGACCGTTCTTGATCACGGCGACGAACTGGTTTCCGTACTGCCTGGCCAGGAGTTCGTCCTTCTCCAGATGCTCCGACAGTGTCAGACTGTAGCTGGCCAGAACTACATTTCCGCCGGTGATGCCGTATTTCCGGTTGATATCGGAGAACTTCGTCAGATCGAAGAATACGGCGGCATATTCCGTGAATTCTGGATGGTTCCGTAAATGGTTGAGCCACTCGACGCAGCCGTGCTCGTTCGGAAGGCCGGTCCTGACCTCGGTCCGGGCGATGTGGCGGATCTCGTTATTCGTAGAGATGGTGCCCTCGATGAACAGAAGGATCGCCGACAGGCCGATACCCATGTTGATGTAGGAATAGCCCATGAAGAGAAGCTGGATGACCATGCCGACAGCGGGGAAGACCAGGTATGAAGAGAGAGCCAGCAGCTGGAACTTGCCGAGCTTGGAACGGTACTGGAACAGGATCGAAGTGACCAGGAGAATGCAGATGAAAGGGAAAACAAGGGAGAGCGGGAACAAGGAGCCGCGATGATAGTAGTTGGAAGAATCGATGGTGTAATAGATCCCGGTCGCCTGTGAGACGAGGACCAGAATACCGGCGATCCCGGAAAGGATCAGGCACGCAAGGATGCGGATCCGAGCCGGAGCATGGCGCCGTAATGAGAAATCACCGAAGATACGGACGACGGCATACACGGCATAGACGGACGGCATCAGTGCACAGATCATGAATACGATGCTGTTGGAGACATGGGTCAGTGCCCAATTGAGTGAACCGGACCGGCCCTGACCGACATAGGAAAGAGAATCGAAGAGGAGCATCAGACCGCCCATGACCGTCAGGAGCGTAAGCGGGAAACGGATGCGCCGCCGGTGACTGCTGTTGGTAATGGCGAGCACAGCCGATAAGAAGCAGAATACTGCTTCAAAAAGGAGAAAAGCGACCTGTACGGATAAAGCGTCGAGCATGTCCTGACCCACCTAAAATTCCAACCTATTTCTATTATGATACCTGTAAAAAGTGAAAGCAATATGAACAATCGGAAAAATAAAGAAACGCCTCTGCCGAAAATCGGCAAAGGCGTTCATGGTGGAGCATATGAGGATCGAACTCACGACCTCCAGATTGCGAACCTGGCGCTCTCCCAGCTGAGCTAATGCCCCGAAGTACTTCCCTATTATGGTGGTTGAACCGTCAAATGTCAAGGCGCAATTTCCATATCTTCTCCCTTTCACAGGTGGGTTGTGGTATAGTGGGAAACAGAAATTCGTATGGGAAGAACACGGGATATGAGAAGAAATAGACTTTTTACCAGAATCGTTATATGGGCCGCCACTTCCGTTATGGCGCTGATGTGCTTGGCTTTTGCCCCGATGGGGAAAGAAGCGGGCACGATCTCGATCGACGGCCGGACATTTGCTTCTTCCCAGAATGAAAAGGACGAGACCTGGCAGTACGAGGCGAAAACACATACCCTTACTCTCTCCGGGTACGATGGGATGTATATTGATTTCTCTGCGCTGGAAGATGCGGTCATCGAGGTGACCGGGACAAATAAGGTGACCTCGAACCTGAATTTTCCGGCGATCCTTGTGAACGGACCTCTTACGATCACAGGAGAGGGAAGTCTCGAACTCGTGGTGTCCGCCTGTCACACGGCGGTCTACGCACAGAACGGAGACCTCTCGATTGAAAATACGAAAATCATACTCCAGGCCTCGGGAGAGACCGCGGATGCCGGATATCTGCTTATGGCGGATGGCTCGGTCAGTATTACGGGTGCGAATATCCGTGGTGCGGATGAGGTCAAAAGTCCCGGCGGTGTGGTCGGCGCAAGAACCGGAGATGTCATCGTGGATGTCGGTACGGAAATCTCCGTTTTCTCGGCGTCGAAACTGATCTCGGCGCCGGAAGGATCAGTCACCATCCGAGGTGAAGGAACATCTGCGGAGCTGTTGGCTTCCGACAGTGCGATCTATGGAAAGAACAATATCACGATCGAAGGCCCGGCCTATGTCCATGCCGAGAGCAAGGACGCAGACAATACGGCGATATTCTGTCCGGAGGGAAGTATTCTTATCCGAAGTGCAGAGGTGGACATCGTTTCCTCAGGGGCCGCCATGGCGGGAAAGAAGATCGAACTTACGGATGCCTATGTGTCCGACCCGCTGGAGGCGAAGTCCCGAGAGGTGTCTTCCATGATGACCATGACGACGGACGAGGGCGTGCTGAGTGAAGTCCATATAGCGAAGGGGATCGCGCCTACGCCTACCCCCACGCCGACGCCGAGTCCTACGCCCACCCCTTTGCCGACGCCTACGCCGGTTCCTCCGGAAACCGAAGGTTTCGTCCTGACGACGAGAATGATCATAGGTGGCGTGCTGGTCATCGTGGCACTGGTGGCCGTGGCGGTGATCCTGATCGGAAAGATCCGCGGACGCGAGTGATCAGAGTACTCCGATCTCGATATCCTCTCCACTGAATACGACCATCGTTCCCCATTCATTCAGCTCAGGAATGCCGACGCTGGACGAACTGATCCGGAAGATGCCGGAGAGAACGAGACGTGTCTGGCCATAGAATCCCTGGGTGTGCACCGTGATTTTCCCGTCCTGGCGTAATGCCTTTACGATACCGACATTCTTCAGGTCTGCGGAATAGACATCCGTGCTGACTTCTTTTCCTTCGGGAAGTTCAAACAAGGTGATGGTGACATTCTCCATATAGTTATAGACCGGCTTCTCATCGGAAGAACCTGCGACCAGGATCGTTCCCGGCCGTGCCAGGATCGGCATGGTCTGGTATCCGTGCTGTTCGTTCTTCCAGATCGGGCCTTCGATCCGCTCCCGTGTGAGAAGGTTCGTCCAGATTCCGGAAGGAACGTAGTAACGGACGATGCCCTCTTCGGATGTGATCGGTGCGATGAGAAGGGAAGGACCGAACATGTACTGCTGGTCGAGCGCGGCTGTATTCGGATCGTCCGGGAATTCCAGGACCATCGGGCGGGTCATCGGAATACCGACGGTGCTCGATTCCACGGCACTTGAGAAGATGTAGGGCATCAGGCCGAGCTTAAATCTCGAGAACAGAAGTGTCTCCTGGGAGGCTTCGGTACCATACTGCCACGGCACGCGGAATGTCTCCGCACCTCCGAGCATCGCCTGCGGCAGGAACATGGAGAACTGGTGGCTCCTCATATACAGGTCCGGAGTAGACTGATCCGTGACACCGCCGATGTTGGCACCCCAATAAGGAAAACCGCTTAGCGACAGCGACAGTCCGCTGGAAAGGGCGGTACGCATACCTTCATAGGAGGGATCTTCGTTATCGAGTACCAGGAACGGATACTTCTGTGATCCGATGAATCCGGCGTGAGCCAGGAGACAGGCGTTGTTCTGGCCATAGCGTCTCTGCAGAAGCTCGAATACGGCTTCTTCGTAAAGGACGGGATACAGGTTGTGCTGACTCTCCGCCTCCAGTTCATTCTTATATGTGATGCCGTAACGGGCGGCGTCTGCGCCGTAGAACGGATCGGCTACCGGAGCATCGGCACCGAAGTCCAGATGGAAGGAGTCGACGCCTATGCGGATCAGCTCGTCCAGGAACTTCTGATACCAGGCACGGGCGACCAGGTTCGTAAAGTCGACCAGTCCGGCTCCGGCCTGACTGACGTCGGACTGCCATAGATCACCGTTACCGAGGTTAAGGAAGTAACTGCCGTCGAATCCTTCCTGGAACAGAGGCGATTTCTGGGCGATATAAGGACTGATCCACAGGCATACGCGGATACCGTTCTCGTGGAGTTCTTTGATCATGTCCTTCGGATTCGGGAAACGCTTGTCGTCCCAAAGGAAACTGGTCCACTCGAATCCCTTCATCCAGTAAGGACCGAAGTGAATGACCGAAAGAGGCATATTCATGGTCTTGTTCTTCTCGATCAGATCCAATATCGTCTCTTCGTCGTATACCTCCATCCGGGGAGTAGAGATCCAGCTGCCGAAGGACCAGGCCGGAGGAAGTGCAGCGCGGCCGATCATTTCCGAATAGATATCCATGACGTGCTTCATGGAGGCACCGCCGATCAGGATATACTCCAGAGTCTGCCCTTTGACGGAGAACTGTGTGCGGGAAGTGATCCCTTCCGGACCTGCTTCCGTGGTGCATTCGTTTCCGATCTCGTAGGAGACACATTCGGGTGCGTTGACAAGGACGCCATATCCGCGTGATGACAGGAAGAACGGGGCGGTTTTTGCGGAACGGCCGGCTCGGATACCGGCATCTTCGATCCAGGCCTCGTAGGTTCCACCGTTGCGGATGATGCTTCCCGGCTGTTCGCCGAGACCGTAGATATACTCGCCTTCACAGAGACTTAACTGTTCGCGGATGTAGGACGTGCCGTCCGGTGCAGTGATGTGGGCCTGGCCTCCGAGACCGGTGGATGTCAGGAAACGCCCGGAGTAATAGAAGGAGATGCCCCATTCGCCGTCTTTGCGAAGATGTACTTCAAGAAGGCTGGAAGTATAGATATATTCGGTTTCGTTCTCGGTACTGACGGGCTGGATGACCGTCCGGTTCAGTTCCAGGATGGCTTTTCTCTTTCTGCTTCCTTTATGGTTCGAGATCCGGATCGAGAATGCATTCGCCCCGACCGCGCTGATCTGTACGGTCAGAAGTCCGCATCCGATGGAGCTTCGTGTCTTCTCCTGTGCCTGATACGGCGCGAAGAGCGTGATCCCGGATTCGGAAATATCGATATCGTTGATCTCTTTCGGATATTCGATCTTGTATCCTTCTTTTACGGCCCATAGTCCATCTGTAAACTTCATGGCAGAAACCTCTTTCCGGATGGCGTATCCACTTATTGGGAAGAGGCTTCTCCGGTTTTCCATGGAAAGAAACGCACTCCTCCGACAAAAGTATAACAAAGCAATATGCAAGGAAAGAGACAGAATTCCTACCGCTATGTTTCAATCCTGTGAAGTCGTGCAATATGATATACTATATAAGACAATATATGGACCGGTTCCCGGCCGGACCATCGAAGGAGCAGAACAATCCATGGCATCACGACGATCACTTCTCAAATATGCAGCCGGCATGAAGGACCAGCGGCAGGAACTGATGGCAGACATCGGGTCTTTCGAGAAACTTGCTGAGGAACTGATCAAGAGGAATGTGAAGCGTGTGTATGTGATCGTCGCGAAATCGCTGCAGAAACTCAAGCTCTGTGACCGGTTCACGGAGATACTGAAGGCGGCAAATGTAAGATGTTTCCTATCTTCCTGCTCGGAGATCCGGACGACGCAGGCCACGATCGAAGCCTGTGCAGGAGAATGTAAGACATACAACTGCGAAGTGATCGTTGCCTTCGGAGGCGGGAAAACGATCGATGTGGCCAAGCTGGTCGCGGTCTGGATCACGAATCCCGGGATGTCCCTGTATCAGATGCGTGGTGTCAATAAGATCCCGAGAAGAGGGCTGCCTCTTTATGTGGCGGCAACGACAGGAAGCGGTGCGGAGAGTTCGTGCTGTTCTCTGATCCGTCACGATAAACAGATCTGCATGTACTATAGTGAATATCTTCTGCCGACATCCGTCGTGCTCGACCCGGATCTGGTATTGCGTCTGCCGATGGAAAACATGGCGAATGCATCGATCCTGGCGTTGACACACGCCGTCGAAGCGTACATCAGCCCGGCGGGCAGTGCTTTTGCCGCGGACAAAGCCAATGCGGATATCGCCGTGCCGATCTTCTTCCAGTACCTGGAGAAGTGCTATAAACACGGCCTGAGTAATGATATGTATCTGCAGCTCATGATGGCGCCCTACTATTCCGGTGCGGCCTCGCGGCGGATCGGATACGGATACACCCACAGCTTTTCGATCTATATTGCCGAGAAGTATAATGTCACACCCGGAAGCGTGTGTGCTGTGCTGCTTCCGTACATTCTGGAGTATGAATTCGAACAGGTGAAAGCAGACCTGGCCGAACTTGCGAAGCGGGCGCATCTTTGTTCCGCAAGAGCCACGGAAGAGGAAGCGGCGAAAGCATTTATCGAGGGATTCCGGAGCCTGTGCCGTCGGGTCGATCTCCCGGATTCGCTGCCTTACCTTAAGATCGAGGATATGAACGAGATCATCGAGCTTTCCCTGTATGACGCCAAGAAGTGGAGCAGCCCGAAGAAACTGAACAGGAATACGGCGCTGCCGATCCTGCGTAAAGCAAGATATACCGAGCGGTGAGACGATGGAGCCCCGAAGGATACAGATCGCATATACATTTCCCGATGAGGTGAACTATGTGATCCGACGGCTCGAAAGAGCTGGAAAAGAAGCCTATGTGGTCGGTGGTGCGGTACGGGATATCCTTATCGGGAAGGTCCCGGAGGACTACGATGTCACGACAGAGGCACTGCCGGATGAGGTAACGGAGATCTTCGGAAGCGGGAATTGTCATCCTACAGGTATTTCCCACGGTACGGTTACGGTGGTCGTAAACGGCATCCCGATCGAGGTGACGACTTTCCGTATCGATGGGATGTATGAGGACGGACGGCATCCGAATGATGTGAGGTTTACGCGCTCTCTTGAAGAGGATGTGAAACGCCGGGATTTTACCTTCAATGCGCTTGCCATGAAGACGGACGGTACGGTCATTGACTACTGTGGAGGGATCGAGGATCTTCGCAGCCGGTGCCTGCGGACCGTGGGAGATCCTTCGAAGCGGTTCGGAGAAGATGCGCTCCGGATCCTTCGTGCGCTGCGGTTCTCGGCAGAACATGGTTTCTCTATCGAAGACGAAACGAAAGAAGAGATATTCCGAAGAAAGGAAGATCTTCTTTCTTTATCCGTCGAGCGGATCTGGAAAGAATTCTCGAGACTTCTCGTCGGGGAGTTCTGTGTGCCGATCCTTCGGGAGTACTTCGAGGTGTTCTCGGCGATCCTTCCGGAGATTGCGCCGATGAAGGGTTTCCTCCAGCATAATCCGCATCACCTCTACGATGTCTGGGAGCATACGCTTGTGGCCGTGTCCCATGTGCCGGCGACGGTGATCCTCCGTATGACGATGCTTCTTCACGATGCGGGGAAGCCTCAGTGCTTCACCATGGATGAGAACGGGGTCGGACACTTCTACGGGCACCAGAAAGTAAGTGCGGAGATGGCCGAGGCGGTATTGCAGCGCTGGAAGGTGGATACGAAGACGAAAGAAACGGTCGTCCTTCTGATCAGAGATCACGACGCCTCGCTGGAACCGTCTCTTCGGATCGTAAGACGGAGACTTGCCCGATATGGGGAAGAGGAGCTCCGTATGCTTCTGGAGGTCAAGCGGGCGGATATATCGGCGCATTCGGAGATGAGTGCGTACCGGCTTCCTGAAATAGACCGATTCGAGGAACTTCTGGATCAGGTGATCGAGGAGAAGATGTGCTGTTCTTATTCGACTATGGCGATCAACGGCAGAGATCTGATCGGCCTGGGAATGAATCCGGGAGAAGAACTCGGAGTGGTGAAGAAGAGACTTCTGGAGGAGATCATGGACGGCAGGATCCCTAACGAAAAAGAGGCGCTTCTGGCACGGGCGGAAGAACTGAAAAATGAAATGTGAAGTGCTTTTCACAATTTGACACAATCTGATATACAATACACAAACGAAAAGAACAAAAATCGGTTTCGAAATGTGCAATCTGCACAAATTCGTTTTGACATTTATAAAATAGCAACAAATTAGATACAAAATGTGACAAAAATGTGACAAAATCCACAAGAATTTGAACATGTCTCCCTGTACAATAAGACCATAAACCAAAGACATACATGACATCAAGGAAGACGACATCAGGGAATAGTACATAGAGGATACCTAAGGAGGGGATACATCATGAAGAGCAGAAAAGGATTCACATTAATGGAAATGATTTGTGTCATTGCAATCATTGTTTTTCTCAGTGCAGTGACATTTGCAAGTGTTTCACAGTATATCCAGAAGTCAAATGAACTGAGAGCGGGCGTGGATGCACATTCTGCCATGGTCGATCAGCAGCAGGCAGTGGTGGATAATTATCTGACCACGACTCGTGCCAAGCTTGAGTCTTCGCAGACGGCGAATACTTCCCAGCAGGCCAATGATAATACGCCGGGCGGGAATAATAATCCGAATAACGGCGGCAACAGCCAGCCGACACCGACACCGACACCGGCTCCTTCTGCAACACCGACTCCGTCGCCGACACCTTCTCCGACTCCGGCACCTCCGCCGCCGCCGGCAGGAAACGACAATCCGGGTGGCGCAGCAAGCACCTATGATACCAATGAGATCAATACCTGGAATGGTGGGAAAACCGGAAACGGGCAGCTCGGTGTAACCAATACTTCGGGAAAAAATCTTGAGGCGGGCAAATATTCGATCACAGTTACATTTGCCAATAATGTTACAGTAGGCGGAAATGTAAAAGTTGTTTCCGGTAATGGAACAAAAACGGTTACATTTGAACCGATCTACAATGAGACATTAACCAATAACAGCAGAGTCAAATTCTACATTACTCTGGATTCGAAGGACGGTAATGCAATAAACATTACAGGCGTCACAGTAAATGAAAAGTGATAGTACTCATGGACAGATTGACGACAATAGAGAACTGACATCTTAGGTTTCATAACATTTCTTTCCTATAGGGACCGCCTCAAGCGGTCCCTTCTTTATGACGGAAGGGGTAAGGTCAGGGAATTGTTTTCAATTCCGAAATAAAAACGTGCTTTTTCTTCCTTTTCGTAATAATATAATATACATAGATAATTATGCAGAAATTTATGCGAACTGTACGGTTTGCCGTTTGATACTTCTTGGGGATGCCTGTTATGGCAGGGAGATGGAAATATGGGACTTGGGAAAATCGTTAAGCTCATAAGCAAAAATATGACGATCATTACCATCGGCGCAGCTTTCGTGCTGGGTTTTATCGGTATGTCGGATGTGAAGGCTGTCCTTCTGAATCCGTCGGATGATTCGGTGGCGCTCTTCGATACTTCCACATGGTTTAAGAAAAACGATACCGGTAATGCGGCCGGCGAAGACGAAGGACTGCGGATCGTATCTGAGATCGGTCTTTCGGATGAGGAAATTGAAGCGATGAATACGCGTGGATCGAGCGAGGACGCGGTGGAGACAGATGAGGACGGGAATCCCGTTGATCCTTCTGCGGCTTCGGATGATCCGGCCCTCGCTACGAATGAGAGCTCTTCGGAAACGACGGAGGAGAGTACTTCGGAGACAACGGCCGATGCGACTTCCGCGACGGATACATCGGATCCGAGCCTGAGTGAGTCGAGTACGGCAGCGACTACGGAAGATCCGAAAGCGACCACTACGAAGACGTCAGAAACGACAAAAGAATCCACGACGGTAACGACTACGGAGGCAACAACGACCGAGGCACCGGAGACGACAACGGAGGCGACTGAGCCGCCTACGGAGAATACGGAACCGCCGGAGACGACGACCGAAGCACCACCGCCGGAAACGACGGAAGCGCCGCCCGAGACGACAACGGAAGCGCCGCCGGAAACGACCACAGAAGCCCCGCCGCCGGAGACCACGACAGAGGCACCCGATTCGATGGGGGCAACCGGTGGATCGTACGACGGAGACTGGGCAAAGACGGTCCTGTCTCTTGTGAATGACGAACGTGCCGCGAATGGCCTGGGACCGCTTGAATGGAGTGGCGGTCTGGCGAAGGCGGCGAAGATAAGGGCAACAGAGATCGTTGTGAAGTGGTCTCATACCCGTCCGGACGGATCGGAGTGGTGGACGGTCAGTGACTTGACGTATGGTGAGAACCTGGCATACGGGCAGACCTCTCCTTCGGAAGTGGTGGAAGCCTGGATGAATTCGTCAGGACATAAGGCGAATATCTTAAGTTCGAGTTTTACAACGCTGGGTGTTGCCTGCTACTGCTATGATGGCACCTATTACTGGGTACAGGAGTTCGGATACTGATTGACAGAGGAACGTGTAAGAAAACCTTTTATATTCCGTAATTACGTGCGATGGCCACTCATGTTCTGCATGGTGGCCGTAGTACTTCTCGGCCTTGCTTACATCTTCTTTATCGATCCGGAGAAATCCCCCGGAGCTACGATGTCCTGCTTTACCTATGCATGTACGGGACTCTATTGTCCGGGATGCGGAGATACCCGTGCGCTTCATGCGCTGACCCATGGGCACGTGATCCGGGCCTTTGACTATAATCTTCTGTTCCCGTTTATCGTGATCATTCTGGCGTGGTACTATCTCGTTGGCCTGACGACGCTTCTGTTCAGGAGAAGGGTGATGTGGATCCCGCAGTCGATCCCGAAATGGGGGGCGATCGGAATCGGCGTGGTGGTAGTGCTTTTTACCGTGATGAGGAATATACCGGTGTGGCCGTTCTCGATCCTGGCACCATGAGATCAGGAACTCTAATTTGCGGAATTGACTGGTAAATAAAGTATAAAGATGTGTTTTCACTTATTGCGCAAGAGGAATAAAGGCATTATAGTACTATTAGAAATCAAATATACTAGAGCCTTCCCCTAAGGGAAGCGAGGACTTACAGGAGGAGATTACTATGGCAGCTTGCAAATATTGTGGACAGGAAACAGGCGGATCGATGTTCTGCCAGAACTGTGGCGCGAAGGTAGAAGCACAGCCGGAAGTACAGCCGGCGGCATTTACACCGGATCCGTTTCCGAGCCAGCCTCAGTCTTATAACACGATTCCGACACAGCCTTCTTTCTATACACCGGGTGGTGCGGGCGGACTTCTCGCCGGCAACATCATCGCCATCATCCTGGGTGTGATCTGCTGCTGCTTCACATATGGTATTTCCCTGATTGCCATGATCCTGGGTATTATCGGTACCGTATATGCTTCTAAGGTAAAGAGCAGCCTCAATGCGGATGAAGAGCGTGGCAACCGCAGGATATCGCGTATTCTGATGATCATCGCGTATGTGGTTCTGCTCCTTGGCGTCGTTGCCATGGTTGCACTGGTGCTTGCTGCATCTGACGGCATCGGCGGATTTAAGGAGATGTACGAGTCGATCTACGAGTCCGTATCGATCTCCATGGCGGAAGCCGGTAAGTAATCTTAGAGAAGAGAACAGGATCGAACATGCTCTGTGAGAAATGTTTCAGTGAAATAGCGGAAGGGGCCGCATTCTGTAAGGAATGTGGTCATCCGGTTCCGAAGACGAATGTTCCGGGAACAGGGGAGGCGGCGCCTGCCCCTGTTTCTGCATCTTCTTCCGGGAATTCCTTCGTCCCGGCATCGTACGCGGCACCGCAACCGGTATTCGCATCGGCTCCTGCGGCGTATATGGGCGCCATGCCCGTAATGACCGAGGAGGGGGATTTCTACCACTTTGATGCAACGGAGAAGCCTGATTTCGAGGCGATCCGAGGAATCTCGATCGTGCTGATCATCATCTCCGCATTATCGGTGATCGGTATCCTTTTTCCTATGCCGATCGCAATCGCCAGCCTGGTGATGTCTTGCGGAGGGATCGGAGAGCGGGATCCGAGAAAAGCACTTGATAAGTTTAATACCTGTCGGGTGCTGGTGATCGTAGCGGTGGTCACGCTGCTTCTCTTCGCGCTCGCCGGATTGATCTTCGGCCTTGCGGTCGGGTATTTTTCGGACCTGCCGGGGCTGATGGAGGGAAGTGAAAAGACTTCGAACTTCTTCTGACAGGGCAGTAAAAACAGATTTTTTAAAGGAGGCGGAGAGCCTCCTTTTTTGTGGCTTTTGTTTGTACATTGTGAAAAAACTTTGTCAATTTGTTGTGAAATCGCATAGAAAGCAATGAAAAAAATCACAAATGGTTGTATAATTGTTTTTACAATTCATGTGTATGAGGAGTAATTACGATGAAGAAATGTCCTGTATGTGGCGTTATGATGGGTGATAACGTAGCACGTTGCTTCATGTGCAAGTACGATTTTCAGAAGGCGGCGCGTGAAGGAGAAGATGCGGCACGGGAAGAGGCCAGTGCGAATATCAAGCGTAGCGAGCAGGAAGCGAACGCACGTGTAGAGAAGAAACTCACAGAAGAAGAAAAACTGATCCAGGAAATGAAGAGCCGTAACCAGCGCGAGATCGAGACGCTGAATCAGCAGCTCGAATCCGAGAAACTGCGTATCGAGACTGAGTATGTCGAGATCAGGAAGCGTGCGCTGGATGAGAGAAAATCGCTGGAGAAGGAACTGACTGAACTTCGTGAAGCGGTGGAGATCGAGAAGAAGCGTTCCCAGGATGTTTCCGCGCAGCAGGAGAAATACCGTGAGGAAGCCAGAAAAGAGATGGCGGCCGAGCGCGATGAGATGATCAAACAGGCCAAGAAGGAGCAGGAAGCGATCCTGCTCGAGGCGCAGAAAGAAACCGAGAAACTGGCCATCCAGGTCCAGAAAGAGTACAAGGACGCGATGGCGAGAAAGCAGCAGATGCTGGATGAAGCGCAGCAGGCGGAGGCCTTTACCAAAGAGGCCATGGAGAAGAAAGAGTCTCTGGATAAGGAATACGCCGAGATGAAGGCATCCCTGGATGCGATGAAGGCGGATTACGATGCGGCCCGTCAGAAACTGGAAGCGGAAGCGGAGGAAGTGACCCGCCAGAAGATCAAGGAGGGCGAAGAGTCCAAGGCTGCGGCAGTGGCGGAAGGTGAAGCGGCGAAGGCAGCTGCGATCGCGGAAGCCCAGCAGATCATGGCGGATCTGGAAGCGACGAAGAAACAGGCCGATTCCGAGATGCAGGCGTATGTGAAGCAGGCCCAGCAGATCATGGAAGAAGCGGAGAAGGCCCAGAAGCAGAAAGCCGGGCTGATCGAAGATACCAAGCGGATGCAGGAAGCTCTTGATGATGTGCAGCACTCGTACGAGGCGATCGCACAGGAGAAAGAGAATATCGAAAATGAAATCAATTCCATGCGTACGGCTGCGGAAGAAGAGAAGAGCCAGCTGCAGGCAGAAGCGAAGCGCCTGATCGATGAGACGGAAGCGGAAAAGGCCCGCCTGGTCAAGGAAGCGCAAAATGAGAAGGATCGTATTCTCATGGAGGCGGAAGAAGAAAGAAAGCGCATCAATGCATCCGCCCAGTCTGAACTGGAGGCATCCCAGAAGGAGAAGAGCCGTCTCGATGCGGAGGCGGCGACCGTGCTCCAGATCGCGCAGCAGGAAAAGCAGAAGATGGAAGCCGAAGCGAACCAGAAGATGGAAGCGGCGAAGAGGACCGTCCAGGATGCGCAGCAGGAGAAAGACAGACTGCAGGCAGAGGCGAAGGCCGGTTGTGATGTCATTGCCAAGCAGAAGGCGGCTCTTGAGTCGGATATCGCGAAGATGACGAAGGAACAGGAGCTGAGTAAGAGCAACTATGAGAATCAGATCGCAGCACTGAAGACGGATCTGGAGAGTGCCAAGGTGATCATTGCCGATTCGAAGAATGCGAAGAAACTGGCAGAGGTCGAGGCGCAGGAACTGATCCTGAAAGCGGAGAAGCGCGCAATTACCCTTAAGGAGTCGGCTCTTTCTGAAAGTGAGAAGGGCAAGCTTCAGGATGCACTCAAGAAGAAGGAGAGTGAACTAGCAGAGATGGCGAAGTCAAAGGAAGAGCTGGAGAAGCAGCTCGATGAGACACAGAAGGCGATTAAGAAACTGCAGGATCGGATCGATAATATGCCTGTAGGCGGCGGAGCAGTGGCCATTGCCGATGGAATGAAAGAATACTCGGTAGTCGTGGTGCCGCATCTGTCGAATGGTGAAGTGAACTCCGAGCGGATCGCGGAGATCCTGGCGACTAAGTCGGCCGGAGGATGGAGACTCCACAGCATCGTTAACGATGAGGGAGGTAAGCTCCAGTCTTCGCTGGGTGGCACGGACAGCATGTCGCTGAATGCTTCCACAGTTTCGATCAAGGAAGACCGTGTGATCATGATCTTCGAGAGAAATGCACAGGATGCGTAAATAGCGGGATTTCTGCCATATAGGTTATGGGAACAGGGGACTGTCTCCGTGAAAACGGGGACAGTCCTTTTTCATTTCGGATCGATTCTGAATCATATGAAAAATCGCAAAGAAAAATGCCGTTAAGTATCACAAAAAAAGTTAGAGAATGTGAAGATTTTTGTGGATATTGATTACAATATCGGTTATAATAGTCGCATTAGAGTTTGAATTAGGAGGACGAATACATGACCAATTATTCGGCAGACAAGATCCGTAACATCGCGCTTCTCGGGCATGGCGGATCTGGTAAGACGGCACTTGCAGAGGCAATGCTTTATTGTGCGAAGGCGATCGATCGTCTCGGTCGTTCGGCGGATGGAAACACCACGCTGGACTTTGACCCGGAAGAAGTGAAGCGTCAGATTTCCCTGAACACATCCGTTGCGGCATTGGAGTGGAAAGACACTAAGATGAATCTCATCGACACCCCCGGTGACTTCGATTTTCTCGGTGAGACAATGGCCGGTATTCGTGTAGCAGGAAGTGCAATCGTTGTGATCAGCGCCAAGGGCGGTACATCCGTCGGTTCTGAGAAGGCGATCCGTCTGCTGAATAAGAGAAAGGTTCCGTTCCTGTTTTTCCTGAACCGTATGGACGAGCCGAATGCGGACTTCGAGGGTGTCATCTCCCGTATGATGGAACGTTATGGCCGTGGCGTGATTCCGCTGTCGCTGCCGATCATGACCGGAGATAAGATGACCGGTATCGTAGACGTAATGAATAAGCGTGCTTTTACTCTCGACGAGAAGACGGGTGCACAGACAGAGATCCCGCTCCCGGCGGAGTTCGAAGACCGCGTAGCGGAGCTTCAGGATAAGATCAATGAAGTCGTAGCAGAGTGTGACGAAGAACTGATGGAGAAGTATTTCTCCGGTGAGCCGTTCACCGAGGAAGAATTCCGTCGTGGCGTACATGCCGGTTTCGCTGATGGTACGCTGCATCCGATCTACTGCGGATCCGCTTATAAGAACTGGGGCGTGGAGTTCCTGCTGAACTGCCTCTCCAAGGATACACCGCCGGCGTCCACGAAGCCGCCGCAAGAGGGCGAGACACCGGATGGTGAGAAGCTCACGATCGTCTGCAATGAGAACGATCCGCTTGCTGCCTTCGTATTTAAGACGATCGCCGACCCGTTCGTAGGACGTATCTCTCTGTTCCGCGTATATGCCGGTGTCATCAAGAGCAACTCGACAGTCTATAATGCCGTGAAGGAAAAGGAAGAGCGTCTGGGCGGTCTGTTCTACATGGTTGGTAAGAAGCAGATCCCGACAGATAAGGTCGTTGCCGGTGATATCGGTGCGGTGGCGAAGCTTGTTCTTACGCAGACGAATGACACACTCTGCGATAAGTCTCGTATCGTAACCCTGACGAAGATCAGCTTCCCGACTCCTTGTCTGTCGATGGGTATCGTTCCGAAGGCCAGAGGCGAAGAAGATAAGATCATGGCCGGCCTGAATAAGCTGAAGGACGAGGATCCGGTATTTACAGTAGTGAATAATGCGGAAACGAAGCAGATGGTCATCTCCGGTCTCGGTGAGCAGGAGATCTCCGTTCTCAAGAGTAAGCTCAAGAGTAAGTTTAACGTAGACGCGGACCTCGAAGAACCACGTGTTCCTTACCGTGAGGCGATCCGCAAGAAGGTCAAGGTCCAGGGTAAGCATAAGAAGCAGTCCGGCGGACACGGCCAGTACGGTGACGTTTGGATCGAGTTCGAGCCGACGGATTCCGAAGAGCTCGTATTCGAAGAGAACGTATTCGGCGGCGCGGTTCCGAAGAACTTCTTCCCGGCTGTTGAGAAGGGTCTGCAGGATGCTGTAAAGAAGGGTATCCTGGGCGGTTTCCCGGTAGTAAACCTCAAGGCAACACTTGTCGATGGTTCTTACCACGATGTTGACTCTTCGGAAATGGCGTTCAAGATAGCTGCGAACCTTGCCTTTAAGGCTGGTATGCAGGCGGCGAGCCCGGTTCTCCTTGAGCCGATCAGCACAGTTTCCGTACACATTCCTGAGGATAAGCAGGGTGATATCATGGGCGACATGAACAAGCGTCGTGGCCGTATCATGGGTATCGATTCCGATGAGACAGGATCTGTGATCAACTGCGAAGTGCCGACAGCGGAAATGGCCAGCTATGCGACAGACCTGAAGTCCATGACACAGGGCCGTGGCTGGTACACCATCGAGCATGCACGCTATGAGCAGGCTCCGGGCGATGTACAGGCGAAGGTGATCGAAGCGAGAAAGGCATTCCTCTCTGAAGACGAGTAATCGGATCTGATTAAGAATTAAAAAAGAAGTATCTCCCTTGTGGCTCAAACAATTTGCTAACGCAAAACTCGCCACCAGGGAGATCTTCTTTTTTTCTAAAAGACTCGCTTACTCCTCTTTAGAAGACTTGATCAAGAGATTAGTTTCTGTGCTAAAGATGATGAGAAATGAATCACGAATCCTCACGGCTTTCGCGGCATAACGTTATTCGAAAGTAATCCTAAGGAGCGATTCCGCAGACGCGAAGCGGCGAGGACCAGCGACGAGGATTACTTTCGAATGCACCGCAGACGCGAAGCGGCGAGGACCAGCGACGGGGATTACTTTCGAATGCACCGCAGACGCGAAGCGGCGAGGACC
>JAEEGL013400999.1_pt1 | contig 108931 bp, 70 predicted proteins | sample 9134231 | NCBI WGS metagenome assembly JAEEGL01 (sample SAMN16246548, study PRJNA631951) | gut metagenome | biome: gut microbiome; feature: rumen; material: fiber-attached | host: Bos | place: Iran: Karaj | collected 2018-10
AGGTTGTAAAGATCACCGTACTGCTCCTGATAATCGGAAAGACGATTTCTCATATGATTAAGGACATCCTTTGTGAATTCCTGGGTATCCTTGTTTGTCATGTCATGTCCGAGCCACTTTGCGTTAAGACCAACTTCGTTCATACCGATAAGACCGATGGTCGAGAAGTGGTTGTCAAAGTTTCCGAGGTATCTCTTTGTATAAGGATAAAGACCTTCTTCGAGAAGTCTTGAAATAACGCCTCTCTTAAGCTTTAAGGATCTTGCGGAGATATCCATGATACGGTCAAGTCTCTTGTAGAAATCTTCGGGATCGTTGGCAAGATATGCGATTCTGGGCATATTGATTGTAACAACGCCCACGGAACCGGTTGATTCGCCCGAACCGAAGAAACCGCCTGTTTTCTTACGTAATTCTCTCAAATCAAGACGAAGTCTGCAGCACATGGAACGAACATCCGAAGGCTTCATATCCGAATTGATATAGTTTGAGAAGTAAGGTGTACCGTATTTGGATGTCATGTCAAAGAGGAGCTTGTTGTTTAATCTGTCGGACCAGTCAAAATCCTCAGTGATCGAATATGTGGGAATGGGATACTGGAATCCTCTGCCGTTTGCATCGCCTTCGATCATTGTTTCGAGGAATGCACGGTTAATCATATCCATTTCTTCCTTGCAATCGGCATAAGTGAAATCCATCTCTTTGCCGCCTACGATTGCCTTTTCGTTGGCAAGGTCGGAAGGAACGGTCCAGTCAAGCGTTATATTGGTAAAAGGTGCCTGCGTACCCCATCTGGAAGGAGTATTTACACCGTAAATGAACGATTCGATGCATTTCTTAACTTCTTCGTAATTGAGGTTGTCAACCTTTACGAAAGGAGCAAGATATGTGTCAAAAGATGAGAATGCCTGAGCACCTGCCCATTCATTCTGCATGATGCCGAGGAAGTTAACCATCTGGTTGCAAAGAACCGAAAGATGGGAAGCGGGAGCGGATGTAATCTTTCCGGGAATTCCGCCGAGACCTTCTTTGATTAACTGCTTGAGCGACCAACCTGCGCAGTATCCTGTAAGCATTGAAAGGTCATGAATATGAATGTCGGCGTTACGATGAGCTTCAGCTATCTCTTCGTCGTATATTTCGGAAAGCCAGTAGTTGGCGGTAACGGCACCCGAGTTGGAAAGAATAAGACCGCCTACGGAATATGTTACGGTAGCGTTTTCCTTTACTCTCCAGTCTTCAACCTTAACGTATGAATTTACCACGTCTTTATAGTCAAGGATCGTAGATTTCATGTTACGCATTTTTTCACGCTGCTTACGATAAAGGATGAATGCCTTTGCAGCTTCTGCGTATCCGGACTGCTCAAGAATCTTTTCCACGGAGTCCTGGATGTCTTCCACATGAACGTAACCTTCTTTAATCTTTGCCTGAAAATCAGCTGTTACACGAAGTGCGAGCAGGTCGATAATATCCTCGCTGTACTGAACATTCGTTGCATCAAACGCCTTTTTGATAGCGTCATTGATCTTCACGAGATTAAAATCAGTTTTTTCTCCGTCCCTTTTAATTACACCAAACATTTTTCATTCCTCCAACACAATTTTTTATCATCACGCCGATTGTCTCTATTGTAGCACCCGCCCCTTTTTGTGTCAACGAAAAACCACTATATATTTGTTGTTAAAAATTCACAAACACAATATATAGTTTTTGTACTTTTGCATAACTTGAGAAATAAAAAAGCCGCGCAGCCCCTGTTTGCAAGGGTTGCGCGGTTATTAGGTTAACATAATTATCTGGTTTCGAGGAACTTATATTCTCTCGCCATGACCTCATCCGAGGGGTAATCCACAAGATATTGTGCACAAAGTTCTTTTGCCTTATCAAAATCCGCAAGATGTTCGTATGCGACTATCCTGTTGAAAAGAAGCTGCCTTCTGCAGTCGGCATCCGCGATTTCAAGACCCGAAACAACGGCTTCGAGAGCCTCGTCGTAACGTCCCTGATCGATAAGCGCCACCGCCAGCTGATTGTATACGCCGGCATCGGGCTCGGTTTCAAGGTATTTGTAGTAAATATTAATGGCAAAAGCCGTATCGTCGAGTTCTTCATAGCATTTTCCGAGAAGCAAAAGCACTTCCACGCTCTTGTTGCCGCCCGTTCTCGCCTGCTCGAGGTAATTCTTGGCCGTCGAATAATTGCCGAGGCAGTAATTGATATAGCCCTTGTCGTAATCCGACATGTTTCTGTCGTATTTGCTTAACGCATCGCTTAAATATTCCACACCGTAAGGCTGATATCCGGTCTCCGCGAGAAGATTATAGATATCGATATAAAGCGTATAATCCTTTTTTCTTAAGGAAAGAGCCTTGTCAAAATCGGTGCATGCCGATTCGACGTCTTTAAGGTAAAGATATTCGGCTCCTCGCTGCATATACGCATCCACGTCTCTTTTTCGAAGCGCAATGATGGCGTCGTAACGTTCCTTGGCCTCTTCGTATTTGCCGAGCTTGTGATAGCAGACTCCGATATAGTAATTGATATCGAAACTTACATCGTCGGGCGTGGCTTTGGATGCGGAGAGCGCTTTTTTGAAAGCTTCGAGAGCGTCCTCGTAATCGCCCTTATTCATGTAACAGATTCCAAGTCCTCTGTAAGCCATGGTAAGGTCGTCTCCGTCATTTACCGCCTGGTTAAAGCATTGCTCGGCAGCCGCATAATCGGGCTCCTCAAGCTTCTCATATCCTGTTTTGACATAATCTGTTTCGTTCTTTTTGCCGCATGCGCAAAGAAGCAGCGCGCATAAAAAAGCGGCAAAGAACGAAAGGATGTAATTCTTTTTCATAATTTTCGTCCAAAAAGACAAATCGGTATTAATGATGGAAAAGTCTCATCTTTGTAAAGCACATAACCATACCGTACTTGTCGGCACATTCGATAACGAGGTCGTCTCTTACGGATCCGCCGGGCTCCGCAATGTATTTGACGCCGCTCTTCTTGGCTCTTTCGATATTGTCGGAGAAGGGGAAGAATGCGTCGGAGCCGAGTGCTACGTCGGTCATTTGATCGAGCCATGCTCTCTTTTCTTCCTTGGTGAAGACTTCGGGTTTAACCTTGAAAATCTTCTGCCAGTTGCCTTCGGCAAGACAGTCGAGTTCGTCACCGATATAGTTGTCGATGGCATTGTCTCTGTCCGCACGGCCCAAACCGTCAACGAACTGAAGCTCGAGAACCTTGGGGCACTGACGAAGCATCCAGTTGTCAGCCTTGCTTCCCGCAAGTCTTGTACAATGAACTCTGGACTGCTGTCCCGCACCGATACCGATAGCCTGTCCGCCTTTTGCGAAGCATACGGAATTTGACTGAGTATATTTGAGGGTAATGAGCGAAATAATAAGGTCAATCTTAGCAAGATCGGGAAGTTCTTTGTTCTTTGTAACGATCTCGCTTAAAAGTTCGTTATTGATCTTAAATTCGTTTCTGCCCTGTTCGAACGTGATTCCGAATACATCTTTGTGCTCGATGGGTTCGGGTTTATACTCGGGGTCAATCTGAATCACATTGTAATTTCCGCCCTTTTTGGCTTTTAAGATTTCAAGTGCTTCGGGTTCGTATCCGGGTGCGATAACACCGTCGGAAACTTCTCTTTTTATAATCTTTGCGGTTGAAACGTCACATACGTCGGAGAGTGAAATAAAATCACCGAAGCTTGACATTCTGTCTGCGCCTCTTGCTCTCGCATATGCGCATGCAAGGGGTGAAAGTTCGCCTAAATCGTCCACCCAGTAAATCTTTGCGAGTACGTCATCCAAAGGAAGACCTACTGCTGCGCCTGCGGGTGATACATGCTTGAAGCTTGTTGCTGCGGGAAGACCCGTTGCCTCTTTTAATTCCTTAACAAGCTGCCAGCCGTTGAACGCATCCATAAAATTGATGTATCCGGGCTTGCCGTTTAAAACCGTAATGGGAAGCTCGCGGCCGTCATTGACGAAAATCTTACTGGGCTTCTGGTTGGGGTTACAACCGTACTTAAGTTCTAATTCTTTCATGACGTTACTCCTTTTATTGGTTAATTATACATTTTTATTTACGATTCTGGACTCGAATTTTCCGGTCTCGATATCGATAAATCTGACAAAAAGCGAAACCTTGTTGTCCTCATTGAGCGAATTCCATACTTCATTCGTAAAAGCATCGATATCGCCTGAGATTCCTACCCATGTGGGTTCTCCTTCAAAGCTGGGCAGAGGATTGCCGTCGCCTTCGTAAGTATGAATGAAATGTCCCTCGCCTGCGAAAGGATTCTCGTATGCGAATGTGAAGCGGTTGTGAGCGCCCTCACGTCCGTTGTTGCTCTTTAAGATAGATAAAGCGTAATTGTATTTGCCGTTTTCGACATGCATGATTCCGGAGATTCTCGGTGTGAGATTGGGAGCATCGGGCTCATAGCAACGCGAACGAAGCGACTGTTCGAAAGTCATCTGCTTATCCATGCCTTCGTAAATGGTATCCGTCTGATCGCCGTTTGTTACGATGGTTTTGTTGCCGAGAACTCTTACGGGAGCGTAAATAATGAGGCTCGGATCCTCAAGTTTTGATTCGTCAAAAGCCTTTGTTCTTAATCCGTTTCCGTCTTCAACAAAGATACGGTTGCGGGAATTGGTGCTTCTGCCCATGATGAAATATGCCGTTACCGCATATTTGCCGCAGGCACTCTTTCCGATTACTATACCTCTTCCGGGGTATGAATTGTTTTTCAGGATTTCTGCAAGATTTTTCTTTTCCATAATGCTCCTCTCCGTAAATTACTTGTTTTATTTTTTGAACCTCTTTTTGCGGAGGTTTTTTTGCTTTTATCTTTATTGTTTTATTTCTTTGCTTTTTTGTCTTTTTCTGTATTCTGTTATTTCTTTTATCTTACAATCGAATATATTAAAACTATCCGGCGCCGATTGCGCAATCCGTCGCTCTACACGGTCTGATTCCCGCCCTCTATGCGGCCGAAGAATTCGGTATGAGCCTGAATATATTCCTCGTTGAACGTGGAGTCTCCGCCCTGATGAAGCGAAGAAATATAAGTATGGGCAAGTCCGGCAGCCTCGGGCTTGATTCTTGCTACTATCGCAACGCCGATATTAGAGCATATGTCGGCGATTCTTTCCATATTGGCAAGGATATCAAGGAAAACGATTCCTGCACGTACGGAGCAGTTTCCTTCTCTTAAACGGGCAAGGTGATTGTCATGAAGCATGTTGGTCAGATCGTCCATAACTTCCTCAAGGGGCTCGATATGCTTTGCAGCCTCGATATCTCTTCTTTCAAAACCGATAATCGTGTAATTCAGTATCTGCTTGGTAAGATCGAATGCCACATTGAGTTCATGGAGCGCCTGCTCGCTGAATACGGTTTCGTTGTCAAAAAGTTCTTTGGCATCTTCCGCTATGTTTACGGCGTGATCGCCGAGGCGTTCGAATTCCTTTACCACCTTGTGGTACTCGGTCATGATACGAACATGCAAATCCTCGTTCACATGGGGCGAGAGTTCTATAAGATAGGTATCGACGCAGTCCGTAAGATGGTCTATGTTTTCCTCTTCGGCATTTATTTCTTCGAATATCTTTTCGTCGTAATGCGAAAGAAGACCCATGGCCTTTTCGATATTCCCGATAGCCGAATGAATCATTATATCCAGACAGTCATAGCATCCGCCGAACGCAATGGCGGGCGTGTTAAAGAATACCGGGTTTAATCCCGCAATCTTGTCGTCGTATTTGCCCGCGGGCGCAACTTCGTCTTTTACAATCTTTTTGCTTAATGAGCTGTAAAATTTTACGAAGGGCAGGATAACAATCGCGAATCCTATGTTAAAAATCGTATTGGTGTTTGCAATGGTACCGGATGTCATACGCATATTCCAGATATTGTCGAGCAATCCTATTTTGCGGATGACAAACACAACGATAAGAACGAGCGCCGTCTTTGTAAGGTTGAATAAAATATTGATGATACCGACGCGCTTGGCATCGTTTTTGGCACCGATGGAACAAACAATCGCCGTTGTTACGCAATCGCCGAGGTAAATGCCGACGATAATGACGTAAACAACCTTAAAAGGAATGTTGCCCGCAGTGGAAATAGCCTGAAGTATACCGACCGAAGCGGATGAAGACTGAAGCGCAAACGCCACTCCCGCTCCGACTATGTATCCGAGCACGGGGTTGTCTCCGAGACCCATGAAAAGCCTGTCGATGATTCCGCTTTCCTTAAGACCGCTTACCGCGGCGGTCATATTGAGAAGTCCCGTAAAAAGAATACCGAAACCGATGGCGATACCGCCGAGGTTGTCCGATTTTTTGAATTTGAAAAACATTAAAAGCGCAACACCCAGGATTAAAGCAATCGGTGCGAGCGTAGAAGGCTGGAAGAATCTTAAAACAAATGAGGCATCGTCTCCGCTTACGTCAAGAAGTCTGATGATCTGTCCCGTAACCGTGGTACCTACGTTTGCGCCTATGATAATACCCAGCGACTGATTTAAGGATATGATACCCGCCGCAACCAGACCCGAGGTGATTACGATCGTGGCAGTGGACGACTGGATAACGGCAGTCACGAGCAGGCCCAAAATAAAAGCTTTAAGAGGATTGTCAGTAACCTTTGTCATTACAATCTTGAGGGTTCCCGACTGTCCTTCTTTGAGATTGTTGCCCATGAGCCTCATTCCGTAGAGGAACAAAGCCAGTCCGCCGAGCAGTGAAATTATGTTAAAAATATACATTTTGGTTTCCTTTTGCAGTATTTCTCACAATTAAACAGTTTACTACTTTTTGCAAACAAAAGGAAGTGCGATTTTGATTTTTGTGATATAATCGGGAGTGTTCAAAAACGGTGTTTCGGAGCGGAAAATGGACGTAAAACAGCAAAGAAGAAAGACAATAAGAATAATCGTAACAATGCTCATAATCCTGACCCTGGCGTTTATCTGGGGGCATTCCTGCATGCCGAGACCCAAATCCACCGAGGAGAGCCGTTTCGTAAAGGGAATCCTCGATTCGGTCATCGACGGTTTCGGTTTCGGGGAAATTTTACGAATATCCGAAGCGGTGTTAAGAAAAATCGCCCATTTTATCGAATATGCCGTGCTCGGAGTGCAACTTGCTTTGTTTTTCTCGCTTTCCGAAAAAGATACAATAAACAAAAAAAGCCGCATAATATTTTTGGCGGCTTTAATTCCTTCCGTATTAACCGGGATTTTGGACGAAATCATTCAAATCTTTTCGGGACGCTATTCTAGCGTCTTTGATGTCTGCCTTGACGCAATCGGTGCGGCCGCAGGCATCGGCATCCTTCTTCTTTTCAGAAAATTGTATTTAAAAAAGCATTCGAAACGAGAAAGCGCTTCGAATGCCTAAATCTTTTCCGTTAAAATCTTCATGAAAATAAAATTGCAAAGCATCGTAAAAGGCGTGACGCATATTTTCGCAAGTATGGGAGCGAATTTAACGACAATCTCCCATTCGGCTTGGGCAAATACTCCGCTTAAGAGTCCCACGCATTTTGATGCAACGAGAATCACAATGATTTCAAACAGTACGTAAAATATGTATTTTTGTTTGAGCGAAAATCTTTCGGTCTTTACGGCGAAGGTCTTAATCGTGGATGTGAAAAACACGAAGGTGACTCCACAGAGAGAGCTTATGATGTTTGCCGCGCCCGCAGGAACGTGAATTACATTCGTAAGCAGGGTGAATACTCCGAAGTCTATAATCCAGCCGATTCCCGACAATCCGAAAAATTTAAAAGCCTGAATAATCAGTTTCTTAATCTTTTCCATTATTTATCCTAAAATTTATCGACCGCAAATACCGTTGCGCCGGCTCTTCTTGCAGCCTCGATTCCAACGTCCGAATCCTCGAATATCACGGTGTCCTTCGCACTTACGTTAAAATATTCCATTGCCGCGAGGAAACCTTCGGGGTCGGGTTTGGTTTTCTTAATGTCTTCCTTGGTCAGGCATAAATCAAACATATCCGTTATTCCGAAATAATCCGTAATTTCTTTGGTGTTTTTCTTTGATGCCGTGGTAACAAGCGCCAGATAATATTCATCCTTCATGCCGTTCATCATCGCAATGAGATGTTCGTTTTTCCTTGCATGCGGCAGATATTCGGTATAAAGATTCATCTTCGAATCGTGCACCGTTTCGATGTCTTTCGAATCACCCATAATCACCGGGAGGAAATCCTTATAGCTTCTGCCGTTGCATTTGCCTACGAAATATTCCCTGTCAAGTTCAATGCCGAAGGGCTCAAGGGCCTCTTTGTACGAGAGATAATTGACGTCGTCCGTATTAAAAAGCGTTCCGTCAAGGTCGAATATCGCAAGTTTGGTTTTGGTGTTTTCACTCATTGTTTTCGCCCTCCGGAAATTTATCGAACACATCGTTTAAGATTATAACAAGCGCGGCATAAAACGCAGGCGCGGTATGATAGTCCTTTTCAACCTTGTAAGGAATGAGTCTTAACCAGTTGACAACTTCGTGAAAATATATGCTCTTTACGCGCTGAAGTGCAAAATGAGACTTCAAATATTCGTCGGTTTCTTCGTAAAGCTTTTCGTATACCGAAGAACCGGTGAAGAGATAATCTATTTTTTGATCCGTAACATTTACGTTTTTTACCGACATCAAAAATTCGTATGCGCCGTGAAGCGACTGGAGCACCTTGGCATAATCGATGTTCGGGGAATCGAGAATGTTTCCGGTATTCGGATCGATCAGATAGAAATCATCCTTTTCGCCTTCTTTTCTGACGCAGATGATGTTTTCAAGCGTGAGATCTCCGTGAATTACCGATACGGTGTCTTCCTTAAACACTTCCGAAAGAAAATCGACCGTCAGATATTTCTCAAAATACGAAAGGTTTTTGTATGTCTTTCCGTTGATGATTATTTCTTCGTAATCATAAAGGTTTTTAATCTTTCTTGAAGATTTAATCCTCTCAAGATTTTTAATCACTTTTTCACGGATGTATTCCTCGATGATTTCTTTCTCGGCCTTCGAGGCGTTTTCGCGGTAAATGCTGTTCTCGAGCCTGTCAAAGATTTCAAACAATACGGCCTTGCTCTTTTCGACGGGCATCGAATGCGCATATTCAAACATTCCTACCGCGGAGCTGTTGTATGCCATATCGTAAAAACAGTAAAATTCATTGTGATCGTTCTTTATAATATCCGAAAGCGGAAGGCGCTCTTTGTTGGCCTCAATCCATTCTATCTGCGACACGAGTTTGCCCGCATCTTTTCCGAAAGCATATTTTCTGAAAAAAGTCGTATCCTTGTCAACGCAAAGCATCGTGGTGGCGTTGGAACCCGCGGAATAGTCTCTTACAATGGATATTCCCTGATTGATTTTAAGGTAATTGTCCACGTATTCGCGATTCTCGCCCGAGAAATATTTGTCGAGGAAAACCAGTCTTTCCGAAGCGTTAAGCTGGGGAAGGAGATTTAAATATTCGCTGTCATCGACATTTCCGCTCTTAAATCTTTTTAAAAGAAGCGATATCAAAAGAAGGATGATAAGCGGCGCAATCATGTAAATGACGAACCAAAGCTGGCCCTGTTGCGCCTCTCCCGTAAAGAGAGAAATCATTATCGTGCTGGCTTTGACACCGTTTTCGCCAAAGAGCATGAGGAAGATGTCGGTCCATTTCGTCTCCAATCCGAGGGACGAATAAAAATATGCAAAAGAAGCGTAGGATGCGATGTAAACAAGCCACATTCCGACACTTAACGCAAGTAATTTTATTTTGTTTATTTTAAGTGCGATATCTTTGAAATTCCAAATCAGCGCCCACGCGAAACGAAGAAGCGAACCTTCGATTTTCGCATTGAAAAGACCGGCAAAAAATCTCACCAGCTTTTTCAAAATGTTTCTGAAAAGGAATACGAGAAGCGTAATAAGAATAAGCGAAAAGAATACTATGATATAAAATCTCGACGCAAGAACAAACGAGGGCTCATCCTTCATAACAAACGAAAGGATCAGGAAAATGAGTCCTACAAAGAAGATGTCAAGATATCTGTCTACGATGACCGTGGAAAGACCGAGCGCCTTGCCGTTTTTCATCCTGTGTCCGGCGATAAAGCCTCTGAAGAGATCTCCCAATTTGTACGGCACGAAATAGTTTAAAATATAGCCCGAAGACAACGCAAAAAGAAGCCTTTTTCTGTCAGGCTTTTCGTATACTTTGATAAACAGTTCCCACCTGAATAATCTTAAAATGTGGGCAAAGCTCATTAAACAAATTGCAAGAACGAGACTTACAACATTCATTTGATAAGATCTCCAAGTCTTTCGTCACTTACCGAGGCGTCGTATTCATCGGGAGTGCCGAACGAAATATGTTCGTCAATAGGGAAAGTCGAAACCGTCTTTCCCGACTTCACCAATTCATTATACACTCCGCTGACAAAAAATTCATTATATGCGCAGTTTTTAAGATAATTATCCGAAGCATCCTTGAAAAGTGCGGCGTTTTTAAAATAATAAGCCCCGCATATGGCTTCGTTGCTGACCACCTGCTTTTCAACGGTTCCGATCACTCTTCCCTCTTCGTCGAATCTTGCATAACTGTATGCCGGATTGTCGGAATCGAAAGTCAAAAGAGCGGCATCGGGCGAGCCAAAGGAGCCTGCGTTGGCAAATTCGAAAAATGCCCTGCTTAAAAAAGCATGATCGCAGTCTTCGAAAAGGATGGGCAAATCGTCTTCGACTTCTTTAAGCCCTTCAAGGCATGTTAAAACAGCGCCCTTTAAAACTTCGGGAATCACATGGATTTTGGCGTCGGGATAATATTTTTTTATCTCTTTGTCTATATTGAATTTTTCGATATGTTCTTTTAAAACGACAAATTCAATGTCTTTGATATCAACATTTTGTCTGACGCATTCCGCCGCCCAGTAAAAGAAAGGTTTGTCGCGAAGCATGATTAGGGGTTTGGGAACATTAAAGCCCTTGTTGCCAAACCTTGTTCCGCCGCCTCCCATGGGCATTATCAAATGTATTTTATCCATATCGATATCCTTTCCGTTCGGTTAATCATTTAATTCCGTTATTTCATCCGACAGATATTCCTTCGTCGAATATTCGTTTTCGATTCCGAAAGTCTTCTTTTTGTTGAAGGTATACCTGAAAACAATCTTTAATATTTCCATCGACTGTTTGAAAAATTTCGCGTTGCTTATCTGATCGTCCTCTCTCCAGGTAAGAGGGAAGAATGTGAAATTCGATTTGGAATATACGCCGTAAATAAGCATGTAAACATAGAAAGTCAGCGAATTGATAAAAGGCATGTAAAAACGGCTGCTCAGGTATTTGACCGAATACATGTTAAGTCCCGAACCGAGGTCCTTAATCTTTCGTCCGAGCATAACGGTCATAAAGACATTGAAAACATGATTGCCGAATATTCTGAATTTCGAATAATTTACGAGTTTCGAGCCCTTATCGAATCTTGCGCCGAGGAACGAATCGTATTTGTATCCCTCGCCGCTTTCAAGGTGGGGAAGCAAATCGTGTATGTCTCCCTGGTCGTCTCCGTGAAGAACTATCACATAATCAAAACCGTTGTCCGCGGCATAATTGAACGCAACCTTGTGCGAACCGCCCCCGCCGTAATTCTCACGGTTTCTGTAAAGTTTAACCGGAACCCCGGAATGGTCTTTTTTGAAATTCAAAACAACCTCCTCGCCGTTGTCGGTGCTTCGGTTATTGACTATGAGGATCTCCGATATGTATTTTAATGCTTCTTCGTCGATTTTTTCGAGTACTCTTATCACCTGCTTGGCGCAGTTGTACATCGGAATGAAAAGAAGTGTTTTATGTGACATTTTTACGCTCCTGAAAAAAATTATTTAGTTTCGGCTGTCTCTTCTGCAGCCTTCGTTTTGACGCTCTTTATGAGGCCGATATATACGGCAATCAAAGCAAACATCGAATAAATATACATGTGGAAATACATATTGGCTCCGACGGGCATCATTACCGAGAGTGCAGCCACATACAAATCGACTGTAAGCGCAAGGACGCCAGCGCCGAGGAATTCTTTTTTCTTTTTAAGGAAAGATACAAACGCATGTATCGGAATCAGCGCGCCCGCAAGAATTTCGGCATATAAAAGAATTGTATAAATTCTTGTTTTGGTAAGAATATCAACTGCCTTTAATCTCGGAACGGTGAAAATCGAAGCAAGTTTGTTTCTCGCACCGAGATGCTCCCATCTGTATCTGCCGGGAATCACCTGGAAATCCGCGCGTCCGACTTCCCAGAGTTCAAAACCGAAAGGTTCGAGTCCGGTGCCTTCACCGCGATATTCTTCCATATATCCCCTCTCTGCAGCTGCAGTTGCCTGAAAGAACATATATGCCTGCGTCTTAATATATATGGGCAGATTGTGCAGGATTATGCTTTTATAAGCTTTGTTGTACGAATCCGAAACCTCTTTGCCCGCAAGCGACTGATTGATGTCCGCACGGCCTTTGGAATAATTGTATCTTCGATAGCCCTCGGAGGCAAATTCTTTTATATATTCAACCGGCGTAATCTCTTCGATTGCGGCCAAATCATCTTCGACTCCGGCATATTTCAGATTGGCTTTGTCGCTTAGGAAAATATTATGAAGCGAATTAAACGAATTGATAATAGAATAATCGCTGCCGTAATATTTTATCTCTCCGACTTTTGGAGGAAGCTTGAATATGATCAAAGCCAAAAGAAGAAGCAAAACCGAGGGGACAAACGCACGGAATTTCGGCCTGTAAACAAATATCAAAAGCGCCAGGAATCCGAGAATCGCAACTATAATGCCCTCGGATCTGAACACCGCGAGAAATGCGGCAAAAACAGTCAGAAAAACAAGTTGATAAACGGGTCTTTTCTTCTTTTCGATTATATCCATAAGGATTATCGAAACAAAAATAAACGAAAACGAAACATTGTATTCCGCTCTCTCGGGATTGGTCATAACCGTGAATGTGTCTCTGAAAAGAAATACGAGAAGAAGCAGAAATCTTATCCATGAAACGCTTTGCAATACGGGGCTTATTTTTATCCTGTTGTACAAATAAGCAATTGCTCCGATAAAAGAAAACGCAAGCAAAAGATTGATGGAAACCGCATGCGGTATAACCATGACGGATGCGGTATAAAGACATGTTAAATATATCGAATGCCAATATTCGGGCATAAGCCTGATTGCATAGGAATAAGGGATGAAATTATCGCCGCCCGCCTCGAACACATCGGGCCACATAAGAATCGTGATAAGACTTACGACAACCGTAATAACCGAGAAAACAATAACCGTTTCCTTATCGGATTTTTTGTCGAAAACGAAAAACAATGTTTTCCAAAGAAGGAATATGATTATACCCGCCATGATTTTAGCCGTAACGTAGCACAAAATCTGCTCGAAAGTATCCGAAAAGAGATTGCTCATCGGAACCGAAAAAGCCACGCTTGCTTTGTCGGAGGGTACCAAAACAAGCCACTCCCATAAAAATGTGAGCAGGAAATGTATTGCCGGAAATATTATTTTCTTGTCAAAACGAAGTTTTGATTTCTTTTCTTCCATTCACTCAAATCCTTCGAGGAAAAATAATCAATCCAACGATAATTATACCTTTTGCAAACCGTCTTTTCAATTTGATTTGTCAATCTTGCTCAAATTGACTTAAATATTCCCATAATGTATACTATTGAAGATAATTTTGTATTATATATAAGGTCTTTCTTATGATACGTAAAACAGACAAAAGAATCCTTATTTTATTAATTCTTATATTAATCGGGATTATTCTGACTCTCGGTTGTTGTATCGTTTTCATTAATTCTCCTCAGAAATTCTCTGATGTCATCCCTATGGCGAGCATTGCTTCCTCATATAACATCACGTCGGAAAAAATACTTCTTTATGTGCTCACGGCAATCGGATTAATCAGCGGATTGTTTGTTCCGGCATTTAAATACAAAAAACCCGAAATATCGCAAATTCAAAACGAAGCCTCGGAAAACTGCGAATCAAACGAGTCCGTTTTCTTTGTTGCTGCCTCTTTGGTTTCTTTCGCGGTTTCGTTCGTAGCATTTAAATCGACCGCACAACTTCCGGCAGCCATTCTCGCCGTCCTGTCATTGATATTCAACCGCAAAAAAGCGCACGAAACTCTTTGTTCCTATATTCTTCTTGCCTACGGTATCATCGGATTGTATTGGGTATATGCTTTTTGCGGCGGAAAACACAGTTTGGACAAACTTCTTTATGCAGCCGCAGTCATTCCCGCCATACCTTTGTTTTTCAAAAAAATCCGCCATAAATGCTATACGATTATGTGCATGGCGGGTTCGGTTTTGTCTCCTCTTTGCCTTCTTGTTTTCTTTAAAAACAAATATATTTATAATCAAAACATTCAGACAGTCCCTGTACCGACGATTATTAAAATCACCGTTATCGCCGTCATTTTATTATTGATTGTCGCAAGCATTGTCCGTTTCAATAAAGAATCGTCATCAAAAACCAACAGTTTTATTACCGCGGCTCCCATTGTATCGATTTTGGCTTATAACAGATTTGACGGAACCGGAGCGATAATGCCTTACGATTTGCACCACCCGATTGAGAATATTATTTCTTTTCATCAAATCGTCGAAATGGGGCAAAAGCCTTTTACGGAATATATCCCAATATCGGGTTTGTACTCTCTGTTTTACGGAGCGTTTCACTATTTATTCAGCGAAAAAGGACTGTTTTCAAATTATTATATAACCAGAAATCTGTTTTTCCTGTTTTGGGCAGTTGTAATCGCGTTTTTGCTGATTAAAATTACTTCACCTTCTTACGCTTTGCTTTTGGCATTGTTGTTTTATATGCCTTCCTACAATCGTTATGCGTTTATTCTCCCGATAGCTCTGCTCCTTTTGAATCCAAAACTGTTTAAAGCCCAAAGAAGGTGGCTTGCAGTATGGTTTATTACGAGCCTTTTCCACGGGCTTTACTATCCCGTGCACGGATTTGCGGTTTTCTTTGCTTTTGTACCGATGGGTATATATCAATTTGTCAAATATATTCGAACAAAAGAATTGGTAAACGATTTAAAAAAATGGCAGTTTTACTTCGACTTTATCGTTTGTTTGTTATTACTCATTTTAAGTCACAATTATCTTATCGGATTAGCCAAGCATGTTCTGGTTTTTTCAAAAAACAGCGATATCACCGAGGGACTGAGCAGATTCGGTTTCATCTTCCCCGACTGGTTTTTCCCTATTATTCACAATAACGGCATAAGGTTATGTATGTGGTACTGTTCGACTTTTGTAATAGTAATTATACTGCTCGGTATTGCAAGTTTAATGTTCTTTTCAAAGATCACAATCGACACGGACAGAAAAATAAAAATACAAAACCCTTATACATTTTTATCCCTTTCGGCAATAATTATCCTATCCGCCGTATCCTTCGCGCTCAATTTATCGACCGCATTTCCGTCCTCAGTTTTTTCCAGAGCTCTGGGACCGATTCTTGCGGTGTGCGCTTTGCTTTTAATCTTCATCTTCAAGGAAGGCAAAAAGGCGTTTGCGTTATTTGCTTTTACATTGATTGTTGCGATATCCGCTTTGTTTAACAGCGAAAACACGGGACCGATAGATTCAAATAAAGCACGAATTCCCAACACGCCATATTATTACGTTCCTGAAGGATATATCCACGTCTCAGGCGAAGATGTTCCCAAACTCGGCGAAGGCTACATATCTGAGAATTCTTACAATTTAATTCTTGGCTGGAAGGATAAAATCAGCCAATTGGATCCCGAAAAGTCGTATATGAACGTTCCTTATTACGGATTCATCTACCTTTATGACCTTAAAGGCGCAGGAACCGTAGAACTTGTTGAAGCCAAAGGTTATTATCGTATCGAAGAAGCGAAAACCATTGCGAACAATACCGAGAGTATTATTCTGAATTACGAAGACGAATACAGGGATCCGTATTTTTACAAATGGCTGCTCACGTCCGGAGATTACATGTACGATTCCGAAAAAGATATTTTCATCCCCGCCGGCAAGCTTGACAAAGAACAAATATTATCAAAAAACAAAGAATATTTCGAGAATAATCCATCGGAATTGAATCTTTACGCTTTGCCCTCTTCCTGGGGCAATTCCATTGATACACTTTATCCGATTTTGTCCGAGAAAAAAGCCGATTATCTTTTCGACAAAAAGGACAATGCTCTTTATGCAAGATTTGAAGAAGTAATTTCGGGGAACGATATTGATTTTATATACATGAAAATAAATACCGATTCCTTTAACCGAGCGGCTTATGAAGAAAGGGGCCGTCACAACGTTGATTTGGGAGCCTTTGATAAATATCTGTACGGTATTTCGTATAACCCCGATACTTCGGTCATAATTCATTACGAAGACGATTCGCAAACCGCACATTCGGTTTATTGCAGGCTGTCAAACGGGGAACTATTGATTCCGATAAACACCGGAGACGGCTGGTTGCTCAACAATCACAAAATTATATCCTTTTCTCTTTCCGACGGCGAAAAAATAATCGCCCCCACGATTGAAGAAATCAAATTCTTATCGTTTTCGGATAGATAAACATGATTAATCCGCTATCATATAAAAAAGGTATTGCACGGGCAATACCTTTCTTTTTATTCCAAATCGATTGTCTTTAATAATACCTTTATGTCCTCAACGCTCAGCCACTCCGTATTGTTTCCGGAGCTGTACGAAAATCCGTCGGGAACTTTCTTTCCGCCGGGCTTGATGGACTGCTTGTTGTTCCAGCTCATCTGAGGATATACGATAAAGTGCTTGTCATATTCGTATGTGGTAAGAGAATCTTCTACGGTAACCATTATTTCGTGGAGTTTCTCGCCTTCTCTTATGCCAACCTCGGGCTTTTCGCATCCGGGAAGCATCGCTTCCGCAAGATCCGTAATCTTAAACGAAGGAATCTTGGAAATAAATGTTTCTCCGCCTGTTGCTTCGGATAATGCTTTGATAACAAGTTCAACGCCCTGAGTGAGGCTTATCCAGAATCTTGTCATTCTGTAATCGGTAATCGGAAGTTCCTTGCCTCCGTTTTGAATAATGTTGTTAAAGAAGGGAATAACCGAGCCGCGGCTTCCCGCAACATTGCCGTATCTGACGATTGAGAAATTGATATCCTTTGTTCCCGCATATGCATTGGCTGCAATGAAAAGCTTGTCGGATACAAGTTTGGTTCCGCCGTAAAGGTTAACGGGATTAACTGCCTTGTCCGTAGAGAGCGCAACAACTCTCTTAACACCCGAAACACAGGCAGCATCGATAACATTCATCGCACCGTGAATATTGGTCTTTATCGCCTCATCGGGATTGTATTCACAGGCGGGAACCTGCTTGAGGGCTGCGGCGTGAACAACATAATCCACGCCTTCCATAGCTCTTATGAGTCTTTCTTTGTCTCTTACGTCTCCGATGAAAAATCTCAATTTCGAAAATTTATCGGGAAATTCTTTTTTAAAATCATTCTGCATGATGAATTGTTTAAATTCATCACGTGAATAGATAATTATTTTCTTTGGATCGTAATTGTTAAGCGCATATCTGGTAAACTCTTTTCCAAACGATCCGGTACCGCCGGTAATTAATACTGTTTTATTGTCTAACATAAATCACTAGTCTCCATTTCAAATATAAATAACATTATACCATCTGAAAGATATTTATTAAAGAACTTCTTCTTTGAATTCCATCAACATCGGGTATTGAAGCAACATCAGCAAAAAGAACGGCAATTCCGTACAAAGAACTCTTTCGGTAAAAAAGAACCCGATGCAATAAAAAGCCCACATCAGAGCAAAAAGACAATTTCTGTTTTCCTTTAAAACCTCTTTGGCAGAAAGGATTGTATAGGAGAAAATCCATCCCACCATACCGAAACCCACAATTCCGAGTCTTAATAACCAATCCAAATAAGTACTGTGCGTATGTGCCACAAAATCTCCGTCCGGGAGAGTTATACTTAATTCGGAACTTCCGAATACCTTGAAATTTTTCAGTCCCAGCCACCATATACTGACTCTGGTACTTGATAACGCATCCATCGCATTTATCAGAGTTCCTCCTTCAAAGAGACCCGTTCGGGACTCATCCGAAAGTGTAAGAAGAAATCTCTTGACAACATATATTGCAGGACTTTGATCTTTATCCTCGACAAATCTCTCCAATGCCGATAAATCGATATTTTGAAGAATCTTAATCAGAATGAGCCCCACCGCAATGAAAAATACGAATAACGACAGGATTATCAACCCTCTCTTAAGTGCTTTCTTCCGACGGTTTTCTTTTGCGCAGAAAATATATAATGCGACACATACAAGCAATACACCCAGCATGGCGGATCTGTTTAAAACGACAAACATAATCACCGCAGGATAAAGGAACAATAAACCGGCAACAATAATTCTGATAATTTTCTTTCTTTTTTTAAGATAAAAATCATAAATAAACAACACCGAAAACAGCGCCAAAGAGGTCATGGTTCCCGCAGCCGCAGGATAGACGAAGCATCCTACAAATCTTCCTCCGAACAAATTAGGCATAAAGACAATCGACACACTCATCAACAAAAAGAACACAATATATACAGCCACGGATAATTCCGCCAAAAGTTTCTTCCATGTTTCAGATGTCATCGGAGTAGTATACCATATCAAAACCGGAACAATAATAACGGCTAAATATTCGCCGCCTATTATAAGGGAAAGTCCTCCCACTCCCAAAAAAATGATTTTGTACCACAAATCCTTTTTATTCAACAAAGCAAAGCTTTTGGAATGAAGCATGGACAGAACACAAACACCCGAAAGGCCGTACATCATTTGTTTCATGAAAAGCATTACTCGATACTGATTTCCCCAGTCGACCCAATGTCTTATATGCCAAACGGCAAAATACATAATATACACTGCAAAAGCGTACAGATACAACGGTTTAAGATTCTTTAATCCGCGTAAGCATATCGAAAGAAAGATTAAGCTGCAACATCCGGTATAATAATAAAAATCTTTAGGAACCTGGTATGTTGATATTCCTATACGCACAAAACAATAAACAAAAACGCCTAACAAAAAAGTCTCGGTCAAAAATGAAATTATTATATTTTTATTATCTGTCATTTTCTCTTTCACTGCATATCTCCGATTCAAAACTATTCAATAAAGGATAAATCATAATCAGCAAAACATATCCCCCCGGGGCATTCCAATATTCATTGGCCGAAACGAAAATGCCTGCGCAATACGCCCACCACATAAGCGTAAACATCGATGTTTTGTCATTTTTTACATTTTTAATACAAGCGACGATACCATATATTATAAACCAGATTGCTACCATTATACCCGGAACCGCCCCGTATCTGACAAACCAGAACAAATATGTAGAATGTGTAGCCAAATCCGCTTGCGCAATCTGTCCGAAAGGAATAATCTGAACTCCCAGCAAATACCAGGTGGTCAACCTTTGCGAAGAAAATTCGTCCAACGCATTGAGTAAGGTATTTGGCGGAAAAGCCCCTCTACTGGAATCTTTAACCGCCAACGATGCAATATGTCTTAATGAATAATTTAAATCGCTTTTTAACAAATCGCCGTTTATTATTCTTGCCTGCAAAAAACTTGCCAGTGCATAAATTAAAACCGCTGCAACTATCATTCCGCCAAGCACGATGCCTCCCCTTATCAGAGTGCTCCTTGCTTTTCTTCCGTGAAGAAAGACAATTGCCATAACGGTACTTAAAATCAAACCGGTTTCGCCCGTTCTTCCGCTCACAATCCATAGAGTAAAGACAGAAAACGCGGTCATCGGAAAAAGAATTATAATCTGCGAGAATTTATGTGATTCCGATCGGAACCATTGTATCCAAAAATACATAACACAAATCATTGCGCCTGCACAAACCATGCCAAGTTCGCAATTGTTTAAAAATTTTCCGACATACCTTCCCGTAATGTCATATCCAAACGGCTCAACAATAAGCGACCCGGCAAAGTATACTGCAAATGCAATAAAAAATCCCATTGCAAAAATGTTTGTCAATTTGTTCCATTCATCCTTATTGATTTCGGTCAGAAAAAGCAAAAATGCGGGACATATAAAAGGTAATGTATTCTTTCCGAAAAACGAAATCACGATAAATGTCAAAAACGTAAGTAATAAGAACGGGTTTTTAATATGTTTTTTTAGAATCAAAACGGTTTTCTTTTGAAAAACATCAAAAATAATGAATAAAAACAATCCCCAGTTTACCGTAAGCAGTCGAAGACTTTTGGAATACAACTCGCCGTACCTGTCAGCCCTGATTCCCTTAAAATATATAAATGCCAGCACCAGCAAAGCACAGATGACTAATCCTATAATCGTACGAACGCGTTTAAAACAAATTCTTCTTATGAGAATTAATAAAAGAAGCGAAAGAAAAACCGCTTTGTAAAACGAATAATCTTTCTCAACCTGATAAAAATGCTCGTGCACGCCTATAAGGCAGAAAGATATTCCCGTCATAAGCATCAATTCGACAAGAAGAATGACATTCTCAATCGTTTTTTTATTATTTTTTTTAATAGCAGTATTTTTTTCATCCATTGTATTCACATTAAAAATCTAAAGTCATTTATCCCTATCTTCCGCATATTTTTTAAAAAACAAAATCGGATACCAGAACATCAGCAAAGAAAACGTGACCGTGGCTGTCCAATATAAACTGTTCCCACCCATCGGTCCGATGCAAAAAGAAAACCATAATAACGGCAGTATCGCGTTCTTATTTCTTTTGATGCATTGCACCGCAGCCAGTATCATCGTGAACAAATAACAGAGAAGAACTATCGATCCTCCGATTCCGCCGTATTCCACCAACATTTCAACAAAAGTCGAATGCGCGGTACCGCATCCTCCCCAATCATTCCACTCAATGTATATGCCGTTATACGGTTTTCCGAAAGGCTCAACGATTTTCAAAGAGGCATCCCAGATTTTTAATCTTTCCGAACTGAAAGAATCTATCGCATTCAAAATGGAATCATCTCCGAAATAACCCGAACGGTACTTGGAGTTAACCAATACAGAAATATGATTATAAACATATCCGTGCTTCTTGGAATCATATGTTCCGTTGTCCATTTGCTTTGAAGAAACCGCTGCTATCGTAATAACCAGTCCCGTTAATATCGCCACAGCACCGATTGCGATACCTGCTCTGATTAAAATATATTTTTTTCCTTTCCTTCCGGCTATAAACACAAGAAATATAGCAGATGCAAACAATAATCCCAAGAATGAGGATCTGCTGCCTATTTTCAAAGTTATATAAACCGGAAATACTGACAATAAAACCGAGGCAAAAAGTGTATACCATTTTTTTCTCTCGGAAAAAAGCCATCTTCCTATAAAATACAGTCCCGATATTATAGCACCCGCACATACCGGACCCGCAGTGTCTTCTCTTAGAAATGCACCAATGAACCGTCCCACGCTGTATTTGTCCGGGAAATACAAATACGAACGAATGCACCAATACACAAACACAATATAGTAAGAAATAACGAATATATCAGCTATTCTCTTCCATTCATCTTCATCAATAACCGTGGTATAAAAAGCAAGCATCGGAAAAATAATGGGAACAATGTCCTTTTTCTTATTAATCACGGCAAATATCAACGCCAAAATCAAAGCAATTCCAAACCAATTCACTTTTTGGGCAAATAATTTGCCGTTGTTTCTTATCAAATCCACAAATAAAGCAAACGAGATAACACATGTAATTCTTGAATAAAGGATTACTCTGTAATAATCCACGCCGTATGTCATGGGGGAAATGTTTTTTACTTTAAAAAATACAAGCAAGCCGATTATTCCCAGTATGAGACTGATCCAGACTTCTATCTTTTTAATGCTGATTTTTCTGATAACAAAAATAAGAATGCAGAAGAAGAAGCATCCTCTGTAAAACCCCAAATCTTTGGGAACCTGAAAGAGTTCCTGCTCGCCCTTGCAAACATAATAAACGGTCAGGAACGAAAAAAAGAAAATCAAAATGTACCTAAAAACATTCATGAATTTTCCGTTAAAAAAATCTGAAATTTTCCGCTTAGTCTCTTCTGCACTCATCTGTTTTATCCTTTATAAACTTTGCCTATCAAGCACTGTTTTCTTTAGGGATTATCTAAAATCAATCTCATTTATATAATATTATTTTTTTATCGCATACAAGGGATTAATCCCTTTAATCTGCCAAATAAATACTTCTCTGCCTTCTTTTCCAAAAAACAGATTGGAAAAAAACAAACTGATTGCTTGCGTAATCACCGTGGATATTGCCGCGCCGAAGACTCCTATTTTAAATATCAGGAAAAAATTCAAAATAAGGTTCACTACCACACTTATCATTTGAGAATACATCATTACTTTTCCTCGATTTATCAACGTGTAATGCCCCGCTCTCAAACCAGCGTTGTACGAAAAAAAGGTTCCCAACACATATACCTGATATATAGGAAACGCCTGCGCATATTCATCATCAAGAAACCGAAATGCATAAGGAAGAACAAAAAACGAAAGCGCTACTCCGAGAATATAAACCCAAGTGAGGATCGCCGTAATTTGGATATATCTTCTTGCATATTGTTCTTTACTGGTCTCATAAAGTTCAATCAATTTAGGATATACACTCTCTCTGATTGGAGAAATACCTATCTGTACAACGGAAATCAGTTTTACGGCAATAGAATATATTCCGACTTCTTCTTTGGAAATCATGTCTCCAACCATAATGGAATCACATCGTGAATAGATTACAGAACACGAAGCGGCTATAGCCAGAGGAAGGCTTTCCTTAATCAACCCTTTTAAAAGAGCCTTATTAATTTTGCCTTGAATCAATCTGCCGAATTCTTTTCTGTATTGAATATAAACTATTACAAAACTGATTAATGAGGAAAACGCCGTTATTATGGCAATCGATACTATCGAAGCATGGAAAGAAACCGCCACTAACTGTAAGATTCCGCCCATGCTTAATGCAACATTACTCGCTATTATTATTTTTTTGGATTTCAACAGATATTCATATCTGTTTTGCATTCCAAAACGAAGATTCAAAATAATGGCATTTACGAGAAGAATAAGGAATATTAAATAATAATCTTCACTCTCTTTGCAGAAGAATAAATAAACAAATCCTCCCAAAAGCGAAAGGAACGAGAACAACAATCTCGTTAACGTGGCATTCCAAACCAATTCCTCCGCATTTTCCTTGGAATAATTCTTTTTTACCACTCTTCCGTCGACAAAACCGACCAGAATTTCGAACAAAGCCACAACACTTACAGCATATTGATATACTCCGTATGTCTCCTTGCCGTAATAGTTCGCTATACGAACTGTAACCACAAGATTCAAAATCAAAATGAATACCTTATCGAAAAGCATCCATCCGGTATTTTTGAAAATTCGTATAAGACTGCGATTCTTTTTTTCCATTCCGGAATTCCTCTATATAATAAACTTTTCGACAATCTCTCGAATTACACCTTCTCCGCCCTTTGACTCGGTAATATAATTCGAACAATTCTTTACAGCTTCCACCGCATTGGCCGGACAACAACCAAAGCCAACCGCTTTTATTGTCTCGAGATCATTTATATCATCTCCGATATAACATACATTTTCTAACGAAATATCTCGTTTTTCACATATATTCTTTATCGCAGACAATTTATCCTTGCAACCCAATTCCAAAATATCAAGTTTTAGTTTTTCTGCCCTTCTTCGGTTAAGTTCGGTCTGTTCCCCGGTAATAATTCCGGTTATTATTCCCTTTTCTCTCAGCAAAGCAAATCCGACACCATCTCTTGTGTTGAATTTTTTAAGTTCATCTCCTTTTTCGGAATAATACATTCCGCCGTCAGTCAGGCATCCGTCGCAGTCTGTAAGAACCATCTTTATTTTATCGAAATTTCCCGATGAAGATATTCCGTTTTTCTTCATCAAAGCTTCAATTATTATCCAATCACTCGGTTCATCGATTTCGAAAAACGTATCTTCGCTCATTTCCGATGTTCTTATTTTCCCTGAAATACGGCACCCCGAATCAAGCAGCGCTTTTTTTGAGCTTATGTAGAAAGCACCGTTCTCCACAAAATAACCCTCAAATTCCTGGCGTCTCGGTCTGTGAAGGAAATCATAATTAATCGGATATGCATACCCTTTGTCTGCATTTCCCCAATTAAATCTTTTCTGTCTGACAACCGAAAGGACACTGTCCGTATCATCCGTCCCGAACAGTTCAACACCCCTGTTCAGATCATCTGCACGCAATAAGGGGGATGTGGCCTGAATAAGAATTATATTTTCAAAATCAAATTTCTCGGCAAACTCCAGCATAGCTGACTCCGTAGATGCCGTATCAGACGCCGATTCCGCAGATCGTCCTATTACCTCTATCTTTGAAAAATCATCATTCGTTTTTTCCGCTTTAAATTTCTCAACGGTTTCCTTTATGACATCACTGTCTGTGGCCACATAGACTTTATCAATGTATTTACACTCGCATGCAGCCTTTACAGTCCAATATACCAATGGTTTTCCTGAAATCATTTTAATATTTTTCAGAGGAATGGATTTGCTCCCTCCTCTGACCGGGATAAAAGCTACGTAATTATATTTCATACTGTTTATATCCTTCCATACTCGTCCTCATAACGAATAATATCTTCTTCCCCGAAGTAATCACCGATTTGAACTTCGGAAATTATAAGCGATTCATTTAAGCTTGTATTTGTCACCCTATGTTTGCATCCTAAAGGAATAAAAATCGTACTTCCGCAGCTTACCTCTACTTCGGATTTGTCCAATTGGACTTTTCCTGTTCCATGAACCACTATCCAATGTTCTTCTCTGTGTTCATGCGACTGAAGGCTTAATTTTCCTCCCGGTTTAACGCTCAGAATTTTGGCCTGAAAATAATCGTTCATTACCGTCGTCTTATAGTATCCCCACGGACATTGGAATATCTCATAATCAACCACTCCGGTATCAATTGAGGAAAAATCATATGATAAATCCGCATGAATGTCTTGAAGAAGTAAGGCATGCATTTGACTTTTTGTAATAATGTTTACAAGCTTGCCTGTTTCGTCAATAATCGGCAAAAATTTAATAGACTCATTTTTAAAAAATTCGGTAACTGTTTCAAATCCATCCCGAAGAAAAACGGTTTTGGGTTTCAGGGTACATATATTCAAAACATTATCTGAAAGATTTTTCCCAAGTAAAATTGCTCTTCTGACATCTCCGTCGGTCAAAACTCCTTCAATTGTTCCTTGTTCGTTTACAACGATAACAAACCCCTGTTTATTAAGGTCTATTTTTTTTAAAGCATCAAGAATGTTTTGTTGCTTCAAAACAGTATATTGTAATAATCTGTCTTCCACGATAATCCTCCGAAATATTAATTAGTGAAATCTTATCATTATCACATGATTATGAATGCTTTCTGTATTTCAGTTTATCCCTTTGAACCTGTTCTATCGGAAGAATTTCCTGATTTTTATAAGTCAATGCTTCATGTACGGCATTTAAATTACGTACAAGTTTGCGAATACCGTCGGGCTCAAGCGATGCGGCATGATCCGTTCCCTTCCAAGTTCTGTCCAATGTGTAATGGCGTTCTATATAATCTGCTCCCAATGTATATGCTGCAACATCAACGGAAATGCCCAAATGATGTCCCGAAAAACCGATTGCCTTTACCCGACTTTCATATTGTTCTCTCATTCTGGTTATTTCCAAGAGACAAATATCTTCAAAAGGAACCGGATAACCTGAAGTACAATTATATAATACCAAATCTTTCGCACGATTGTTTTTTTCAAACAATTCTATAATTTTTTCTTCTTCTTCGTGTGTTGTCATACCAAAAGAAAGATGGATATCCCCTTCATAATTATCACATAACCACTGAAGCATTTCATAATGAGTATTGCATGCAGAAGGAATCTTTATAAATTGGGGATTAATGGAAGCTATTTCTTTTGCACTTGTCAAATCCCATACCGAAGTGGAATAAATAATACCGGCTTCTTCACACCATTTCATCAATTGCTTATGCTGATCCAGATCAAACTCCAGGTATTCCCTGTGTTCACCATATGTCTTTCCGTATGAGTTTTCAGGATGAGGATGCGGAGCATTGTATTGTTCAGGAGTAAGAAGTTCCTTGGGACAACGTTTTTGAAATTTAATGGCATCTGCCTTGCAAAAATATGCAGCTGTATTAATTAAATCCTTGGCAATTTCCATCTTACCCATGTGATTACATCCGGCTTCTGCTATTACAAACGGTTTATTAAACATTAAATTACCTCCTTGATATTAAGACTAATTTACTTAACATTTTTTAACTGCGACAACAATTCATGCGGTTTATAAAGCATTATATATTCTCGATCCTTTAATCTTTCAAAATAAGCCTGTTCTGTAACATCATCCAATATCACGTTTACTCCCGCCAGATATGCCTGATAATTAACCGTGGAATAAACTGAAATTACGTTAGCTGTACTTCCTATGGACTCCCATATACCGATTTCATTGCTCTCAATATTGTTCGGACCAAATATCTTTTTTACGTCTTCTTTAGGAGAGTAAATCGGATGCGGTCTGACCACATAATCCGCTTTTAACGAATCAAGTATTTCTTTAATTTTCACCAGTTGTTCTTTTTTTTGATCCTGAAGATAATATGTAAATTGGTGAATGCATTTGTAATTATCCAATTTCGGAACTTCTATCGGATTAATAAAGTAATTTGTTTTGTTTGCCCGCAACGAAAAAAATAAATCTTTATAATATTCGTCCCAAACATAAAACCTGTTAAATCTGAAGAAAGAATCTCTGATATTATAGGTTTTCTCACCATGCATAACATTGTATAATTCAACACCTTTGTATTCACAATAATTTGTCAGCACGGAACTTGTAAAAGAATATTCCGCAGAACAAAAAACCGCCTTGGGAGAATACGTGCTTATAATCTGTGAATAATTGGCTATGCGGCACATTATCTTAAATCTGAAAAAAAATGAAAAAGGATACTGTTTTGTGATTCTCCTTAAGAATGTAACATCTTCTTTGTTTAGCGCCCCTTTGAAAAAATCAGAGGAAGCACTGTCCGATAACATATCTTTGGGTATAAATTTTAGAATATGTTCAGCAGTGGCTATGTATTGAACCTTTTCTTTATTAACAGGAGTTTTTTTCAATCTGTAAAAAAGAAAAAAAGGTATGTATAAAAATATTGATACAATATTCGAGAGGAAAAACTGTGTTGCCCCGTACGTATCCCATTTTTGACATTTATATTGATAATATGATCTCTCTATATCATTTAAAGGTTCATCAAAAGAATCAAGAAAATCTTTTACCTGATCTTTGCTGTGTCTTATTCTTCTTGGACGTATTGAAGTAATTGCCAAAAAAAACTTGTGCAAAGTCCTAAGCATGCTTTTTCTCCGTTTCATTCCATTAATAGACAATGTGAAAATCGCGCTCCCTGCTTTTTTATGAAACATATTATGGGGCACACGAAATAACGTTTACGATAAATACGAGCCTAAGATAATAATCTTCCCCACAAATATAACCAAGTACTATTCAGGAATGATTTTACACTCATCATTTTTCGTTTTTTTGTGTTTAATGTCGTGTATGCATATATGCTTCATCTTTCAAATAATTCTTTTTACAAACTATGTCAAATGTACTCTCTTTGTAATGGTCTAGACGATCAAACCACATATCTTCCTGATTCTCAATGAAATGAAGTTTTTCAAGAAATTTTTCATTTATATTTGTTTTCGGAATAATTACAACACCACAGTCATCACAAACCGCTATAGCTCCGTCATACAGATTGTAATGTTCTTCTCTCCATTTCTCATCAACAGATTGTAATGGTTTTTCATTAAAACATCCGATTGGAGTAAAACCCTTGCACCAAATGGGCCATTTTTGTCGTATTAATTCAGCTGCGTCTCTCATTTTGCCATTAACAACAATCGCCCTTCCTTGTTTATATAAAAGAATATATTTGCTGACTAATTCGCCAAAAATAGCTCTATCGGAACAATCAAACGAGTCTACAAAAATAACACAATCTTCTTCAATATCCTGAATTTGTTCATGTACTGTCCAATTACTCTCATTATATGCATATACCCATCTAATCTTACCTGCCTTATAATACCCCTGATTACAGGGAAAAACTCCTGCGATAGCTCCTGTTTTACCCAGACAATCGGCAACTTCAGTAGTGCTTACTCTGTTTCTGTTAAGATAGTCAATTATTTCATCCATTATCGATGTCATATACAATTTTCTCCTATCATTATCCTTTAATCAGTGAACGCCTTAAAATCTACAAATAATAAATATACCCAATAACCAATTATTTAAGATACTTTTCCGAAAAATTTATATAATTTCTGTTTAATAAATCCTGATAATCTTTATAATATTTAAACACATCGTCCTGATCAAAAAATGGGAAATCTGTACCCAAAAAGATTCTATCATTAAATTTCGATTTTAAAGAATATTTGATTGCATCATTTACATAGAGCAAACCGATTTCATTGTCTCCTAAACATCCAAATCTCGTATGTGTAAAAGAAAAATCAATCCAGACATTCTTCTGATACTGACATATCTTAATAAATTCATTTATTATATATCCACCTGCATGCGCAAAAATAAACGGAATATTTTCATGTTCTTTTGCCAAATACCAATAATCATATGCATTCCAATACGGCTCATTTAAAGTATCTACAATAACGGCCTTAGGTTTGTTAATTCTTATACAATCCGATACTTCTTTGGGATTATATTTTTCTCTTCTCGGATGAATTTTTAATAATGGATGATTCAGTTTCTTGTTTACTTCTTCAAAAGATACATAATAAAATGCATAATAATTTTTTTCAGGATTATGAAGGGCTAAAGCTTCTTCATTGTTATATACACCATCGAAGTGAGGTTCCCCCTCCAATGCGATGATAAAGCCACCGTCCTCATGGTGTTTTTGATGGATATGCGAATCATAAATCACTGTTTTCATCCTCCAAACATATCATTTATCATTTGTCTTTCATACATTTCAATTTTTTCGATAGTCATCTCATTTTTTAAACCTTCCAAAACTTCGTATCCGAATCGATCCTGATCGTTTGTTAGTTTCGGGAAAGCCCTTCCCATAACTATTGAATCACGGTCATAATATCTGCTATTTATTTTTCCGTAAGAATAATCAATTATATTGCATGTTTTTTGAATGGGTTTTTCCGGAGGAAAATCATAAAAATAATACATGGAAGAATACTCGGTCTGTGGATGCAAACCTGTTTTTACAGTCATGCCATTTTGAACTTTGATCATATCTCCCAAAAAATCAGATCCCGAAACTATATCTACCAAATCCGATGCAATGAATCCGCTGGATCTGGCTCCAATCTCAACAGGTGACAGCGTTCCGTCTTTTTTCAGAATTATTTCCAAATGTCCCAGTGATGAAGAAAATCCCAAGGATTTGTAACATTTAATAGCATAATCGGCTATTTTTTTTTGGAGGCTATTATCTACCGAATTATAATGTAATTTAATTGCGATTTTATTATTATCCGTATTTTTCGTATGGTATTTTTTTGAGATACCGTATACCGATACGTTTCCTACGGAATCACCTATCATTTCGACAGTAAATTCCGTCCCTTCAACAAACTCTTCCACAACCACAAAGCCATCGGACGAAAAGGATTTTGCCTTATCAAATGCTTCTTTAAGAATTATTTCTGAACTGTCTTTTTCCGTGATGGTGATTCCTCTTGAAGAAGCAGCATCATCAGGTTTAAAAATTAATTTATAATCTTTATTTTGGATTAATATTTTTTCTGAAAATGTGTCAAAAACAAACGAAAATCGATTTAGAAGGCCATTCTCATTCCAGCGTTTTGTCATTGCTGATTTTGAGGTTGCGACCTTAAGTGCATCATCAGAAATTGTCATCAACCCGACTTTTCTATTAAGTACTGCAACGGCAGAAACGGCGGCATCAATCGAAGAATATGTAAAGATTACATTTTTCCATTCTCCTCTTTTCTCCAATTCTTCAATTATACTGTCAGGGTCTTTTGCATCAACGCATATATGTCCGTCACCTGTTTGACCAGGATTGGTTCTGTAATCAACAATGTAAACCTTTTTCCCTTGATTGTGGAATTTATTGTATATACCTCTTCCTAACTTATTCCCACCTAATATTAAGACCACTTCTTGCACTTTTTTATCTCCTGTTGTTACTCTTTCCAATCATTTGTCACATTTATTATCGTATCTATCTCTTCATCGGTCAATTCAGGAAACATAGGCAAAACCAAAGTATGCTCAGCTACAAACATTGCGTTTTGGTATATTTCTCCGTTTTCTACATATTTTTCAAATACAACCTGTTTATGGAACGGCACAGGAAAGTATATACCGGAAGTTATCCCCTTTCCTTCAAGATACTTTTTAAAATCGTCGCGCTTTTCAACTGAAACAGCGTAAACATAATAAATATGCTTATTCCCTTCACCCAAAACAGGCTTTCTTATCAAAGGATTTTTTATTTCGTTGTTGTATCTATTTGCTATCTTACGTCTTTTTTCGTTCCATGAATCCAGATACGGAAGTTTAACACTTAATAATCCTGCTTGAATTGCATCTAGTCTTGAATTATAACCATCAATATAGTTGAAATATTTGGGCAGATTTCCGTTGAAATTCAAATCACTATCATCGCCTTCAATATTGTTCCATATTCTGTATGTGTAATATGCATCTAATCCGCTTCCGTGAGCCCTTAAAGCTTTACATTGTCTGTATACGCTTTCATCATCAGTCACAATCATCCCGCCGTCTCCGGCGCATCCGAGATTTTTTGTCGGAAAGAATGAAATACATCCGGCCTTTCCCATACTTCCTGCTTTCCTGCCTTTATATTCTGCGCCTGCCGCTTGCGCCGCATCTTCAATAACAATTAAATTGTATTTTTTTGCTATTGATTCTATGGCATCCATATCTGCGCACTGCCCATACAGATGAACCGGAATAATGGCTCTGGTTTTGCCTGTGATTTTCTTTTCTATTTCAGCAGGATTAATTAAATATGTATCAGAAGTACAATCTGCAAACACGGGTTTTGCTCCGACGGAAACTATTGCTTCTGCGGTAGCAACAAAACTCATATCCGTTGTAATAACTTCATCGCCTGGTTTTACACCGCAAGATTTCAACGCTATCACAAGCGCATCGGAACCGTTTCCGACACCTATCGCGTATTTTGTATTACAATACTTTGCAAAAGAATTTTCAAATTCTTCTACCGTTTTACCTAATATGTATTGTCCGCTTTGAAGAATATCAATTACTTTTTCGTTAATCTCTTCTCTTATGGATTCATACTGTCTTGTAACATTCATTACCGGTATCATCATAAATCTCCACTATATTTCTTTATCACATCATTAAACAATTGAATAAATTGTTCGGATACTATTGTGGTTTCAAAATAATCATTAAACAATTTATCGGAGTTTTTTCCCATTTCAATTCTTTTATCATCATTTGAAATCAAAAAATTTATAGTTCTTTCACAAGATTCCGGATTTCCTTCCTCATAAATCAAGCCGGAATCATATTTATTTAATAATTCTTTAGATAATCCATCTAAAGAACTTATAACCGGCAATCCCGCAGAAAAATATTGAACTATTTTATTACTTATTGTATCTTTAAATCCATCAGAATTCTTATATGAATATGCTCCGCATTTAGACATTCTCATTAAAGAATTCATTTTTTCCTTGTCTAACCATCCCGGAAAAACTATTTGCGTACAGTTTTCCGCCATCTTTTCAAGTCTTTCTCTTTCATCTCCGTCTCCGGCAATGATTAAGCGAAACGATTCGTTATCCTGAGCAATTTTCTTGCAGGCTTTAATTAATGTATCATAGTCACCCTGTTTTGATAGAGTTCCGATAAAGCAAATATTCCAGTTTTTTTCGTTAATTCCTTTATTATCCCACCACTTAGTCATTTCTTCAGAAATCGGAACTGATTTATCAACTTTTTCATTCGAAAGATATATAGGTCTGTCTAATTCCGTGGCTTTTCTTTTAGCCAATCTCAGTCCCCATTCAACCGAAGCGGGAACCACCCCGGTTATAGCATCGCATTTACCAAGGGTCTTAGCCGCATCATAATGCATCGGATAAAGTACTATTTTGCCAAGCCATTTTGTTCCCTTGGGAAATACGCGCAAAAAATAATCCGGCCAGGGATCTCTTATGTCTATAATTACCGGAATGTGATGTCTTTTTCCGTATTGAACACATTTTTTTGCAAATTGCTGTGTGGCCCAGGCGCAAAGAATTATATCGGGAGTATCGTATTTTTCGTTTAATTTTCCGAATTCGGAAGCCAGAATATTATGGTATATGATTCTTGATATCGAGACATTCTTTTTGTAGGAAATTTTGGAATGTAACAATATCAGTTTTTCATGTTCGTTTTTTTCGAATTCTGTGGTTTTGTCAACGAGATATTTTTTGCTGCCGTGGTCGAATGAAGAAGTCCACCACAAAACATCATGGTCATGTTTGGACAAATAATCTGCGAGTATTCCCATTCGCCACAATCTTTCGTTTTCTTTTACAGGAAGGCCTTCTCCTTCGCAGACTATCCAAACTTTCACTTCTTATACCTTAATCTCTTCCGAACAAATCTCTTGTATATACTTTCTCTTTCACATCATCCAGACAGGAATCGTAACGATTTGTAATAATCGTATCGCTCTTTTCTTTGAATTCCTGAAGATTATTGACAATCCTGCTTCCGAAAAAGGTTGTTCCGTCCTTTAACAACGGTTCGTATACTATTACATTGACACCTTTGGCTTTTATTCTCTTCATTACGCCCTGAACCGCTGATTCACGGAAATTGTCTGAGCTGGATTTCATTGTCAGCCTGTATACGCCTATTACGACTTCCTTTTCTTTTTCCCAGTCGTATTCGGCATCAGCGCCGTATCCGTAGCCGTAATAACCAGCCTTGGCAAGAACCTGATCCGCTATGAATTCTTTTCTGATTTTGTTGCTTTGTACAATGGAATGGATTACTTGCTCCGGAACATCTGCGAAATTCGAAAGTAATTGTTTGGTATCTTTGGGCAGACAGTATCCTCCGTACCCGAATGACGGATTGTTATAAAAATCTCCGACTCTGGGGTCGAGAGAAACGCCTTTGATTATGGATGCCGAATCGAGTTTTTTCATCTCTGCGTAAGTATCGAGTTCGTTGAAAAATGACACTCTCAAAGCAAGATAGGAATTGGCAAACAATTTAACGGCTTCTGCTTCGGTTAACCCCATAACCAATACCGCAGCATCTTTTTTCTCCGCACAATTCTTTACCGTTTCGGCAAACAATTCGGCCTTGTCACGAGAAGAATCGGTTGTTCCCACTATTATTCTAGAAGGATATAAATTATCGTATAACGCTTTTGATTCTCTCAAAAATTCAGGAGAGAAAAGGATTCTGTCGGTATTGTATTTCTTTCGAACTGTTTCGGTATAACCTACGGGAATTGTTGATTTGATTACTATTGTTGCGCTGTTACTGTTATTTAATACGCTTTCTATCGCACTCTCCACAGCTGAGCAGTCAAAAGAATTTGTTCTTACATCATAATTTGTCGGAGTTGCCACTATAACAAAATCCGCATTTTTGTACGCTTCTGTTCCGTCCGAAACAGCTTTGATTTTTAATTTTCTCTCCTCGTGTTCGGCGAGATATTTTTCAATATAATCATCTTTTATAGGGCTTTTCCAATTATTTAACAAATCAACTTTTTCAGGATTTATATCTACGGCAGTAACTTCGTGTTCCTGCGATAAAAGTACCGCAAGGCTCAATCCGACATATCCGATTCCGACCACAGAAATATTCAATGATTTTTCCTCCTTTGAAGTACTAAATAATGCTGAGCCAATTTATATACTTATTATTTCTTCCTTTTGCAATATCCACATATTCCTTGTGCAATATCGAGCAAATGCTGTTTTCCTCCCCGCTTTTAAGTGCGGTTTTATCCACGCTTAAGATCGGAGTCAGCTCCATTGCCGAACCGCAAAGGAACGCCTCGTCCGCTACATACAATTCGCTTCTGTCGATGCTTCTTTCTTCCGTCACATATCCGAGTTCCTTGGATATTTTTAATACCGTATCCCTTGTTATGCTCTCGAGCACGGAATCCGTAAGAAGAGGCGTAATTATTTTGTTTTCCCTAATCATAAAGAAACAGCTTCCGGGTCCTTCCGAAACTTTTCCGAATTCGTTTAAGAAAATGCAGGTATCATAACCGTTTCTTAAAGCTTCTCTCTGACCCACTCGGCTGTTCATATAATTCGCTCCGCATTTGATTCTCGGAGATAGATCGTTTTCGCTGATTCTCCTGTATGACGATACGCATACATTCAAACCTTTCTTGTTGTATTCGGCACTCGTGTTGCCGCGGGGGATGGGTGCAACGAACATTCCCACGGGTCCTTCGGATCCCCATGAACCGAATCCTTCCGCAAAAAGAGTCTGTCTTACCGACAGATTCTCTCTGTATTCGTTGGCTTTAATAACGTCAACGAAAGCCTTTTTTAACTCTTCCTTGCCGAAAGGACAGTCTATCTGAAGAAGCTTTGCAGACTTTATGAGTCTGTTGTAATGGTCGTCAAGTCTGAAAGCGAAAAGTTTTTCGTCTTCTTCGTTCCAGTAACAGGGAATTCCTTCGAAGACATTGAGTCCAAACTGCGCGGTAGGTGAAAGAACGTTGATTTTCGCATCGTTAACATGTAAAAGTTCGCCGTTAAGCCATATTAATCTTTCGGAAACATCGTATTTCATTTGATTGTCCTCATTTAAATTATTTAAACTTCGTTAAAGATTTTGTCTTTCAGTCGGGAATATGGGCAAGTCTTATTATTTCCTCTTCCTCACGCTTTGCCGCCTCTTCGTCGCTCATGGTCTCATCAGCTTTGTTCTCGTATATCTTGTCTTTTTTGAACACTCTGAAAACTGATTCGAAAAGTATTCCGATGTCCGTGAATACTCCGTATTTGTTGTATCTGTCGACGTATTCGTTGTCGAATTCGACTTTATCGTCCCAGCTTATATCGTTTCTTCCCTTAACCTGAGCAAGTCCGGTCAGACCTGCCTTAACCTCGAAACGTTTTTTGTATCGTTTGTTTAACGTATCAAAATCTCCGAGTTCATAAGTTACGCACGGTCTCGGACCGACAACACTCATATCACCCGCAAAGATGTTGAAAAGCTGCGGCAGTTCATCCAAACTTGAATTCCTTAAGAATCTTCCGACCTTTGTGACTCTAGGGTCGTTTTCGTAATTAAATAGTCCCGCGCCCATCTGTTCGGCATTTACCACCATCGAACGGAATTTAAGCATATTGAAAACCCTTCCGTTTTTGGTGCGCCGCCCCTGTTTGAAAAGTACCGGTCCCTTCGAATCGGCCTTGACCGCGATTGCCAGGATTATCAACAGCGGAAGCAGGAAGATAATCGCCAGTCCCGAGGATACGATATCAAACAATCTTTTTATAATATTGTTTATTATTCTTAATAATTTCATTTTCGTTTTTAGAAAGTATAGGTCGCAAACAAATCGTCAAAAGTTTCCGCTCTTTTGATAACCTCGATGTTCCCTTCGCTTATATCAAGCACCGGAACGTTGGTAAAAATAAACGGAGGCTTCATAACAAGCGAATACGATCCGCAGTTTCCGAATACCAAATAATCTCCGACCCCGAGTTTCCCCGAATAGCCTTTGAAAAGATAATCCGACTCTATGCAGGTATATCCTGCGATATCGACATCATCATAGTCTTTTCCCTCTCCGCAGGAGATAATTTCCATCGGGGGATTAATTCCCGAAAGGCTTATGTTTTTCTGAGATCCGTTGGCACTCGCTATCGTTCTGCCCTGAACCGTTTTAATTGTCTCTATTCTGCAGACATATCTCATGGAATCTGCAACTATGGCTGTACCGGGCTCTGCAAGGAGAACGGGTGCATCCTCTTCGTCTTTAAAATATTCCGCAAACATTTTGGCTGCGCGAACCGCATAATCGTCAAAACATGTTTTTTCAACTTTAAGCTGCGTTCTTAACGTATCGGGCATACTTCCGTATATTCCGCCGCCTATATCAAGTCTTTCGGGCTTCAGGTCATACTTTTCGCTTGCTTTTTCGTAAGCCTTAAGCATACCTTCGGCTCTCTTGGTCCAATATTCGGGCAATCGTTTGGCAAAATGCGCCTGAAGACCGATTAAACGTATATTTCCGGTTTCTTTAATTCCCGAAAGAATAATGTCATAGTCTTCGCTTTTTGTGTCCACTCCGAATCTTGAAAGCACTCCGTCGCCGACTTCGTAATTGCATCGTATTCCTATGTTTAAAATCTTTTCGGGATTGTTTTTCGCGATTTCTTTTATATATTCGAATTCCAAAACGGAATCCGCATTTGCCGTTCCGCCCGCCAATAAAAGTTCTTTGAGGCCCTCTTTGTTTTTAACGGGACCGTTCCATATGATTCTCTCTGCCCTTACGCCGGCTTTTAGAGCAATGTTCATCTCCATGTCCGAAACGACTTCCGCAAATCCACCGAGTCTGTCGACGATTTTTACAAGTTTAGGGACGTAATTGGTCTTATAGGAATAGGCGATATTAAAGTTTGGATAATATTTTGTAAATGCATCCGTCAAAGCTTTGTAATTGCACTCGAACACATCCGAATCAAGTATGTAAAACGAATTGCCGTATTTACTTGAAATATCGTCAAGGATTTCTTTGGTAAGAGTTTTCATTCGCCTAAGCTCCGCTTCTGCTTTTGACCACTTTGTTAACGCCTTCGATGAAAAGCTTTCTGTTATTGTTAAAATCTTCCTGCGTAAAAGATGCTGCTTTGTTTTCGTAATCACGCAGCTTCTTCATCTCTTCGCAAAAGATTTTTTCCACTTCGTTCATGTCGGTAATTTTGCCCGTATCGCAAAACGCACGGGACAAAATCCCCCTCGTGGATCCTATTCTGTAATGTTCGGAGATGACCAGTTCTGCCGGAACGTCTCCGTACCCGAGTTTAGCGATTCCGCCGAATCCGAAAGGAATACCGGCCTTTTTTATCTTATCGCATATTTCATCAACGGTTCCGTTTGCGAGAAGTTCAAACATGAATTTCAAACCGTATTGAATATGCAAATCGTTAAGTCCGATGTGTATTTCGTCAATTCCGTCAAGTTTTAAGACTTCGTCCAGGCAGTTTCTTGCGCCTATTGTTTCAAGAAGAAGCGTTGTTTTGACTCTGCCGCCGACCGAAGACAAAAAATCTTCGACTTCCTTCTTTGTCTCCCACATCGGAAGCATGATTCTTTTTGCTCCCGCATTTATTACTTCTTCGATTTCCCTGACGGAACCTTCGTTCCAAGGGTTGATACGAACCATCATTTCCGCTTTGGTGAGAAGAGGGCTGATGTTTTTGATGTCCTCAATCGAATGATGACTTTTAACGGAATCGAAATCTTTTTGTCTCAGTTCCTTGCCAAGCGTTTCAAGATCTATCCAGACCCTGTCAACACCGTACCTCTCCGCTATAAGTGCAACCTCGGCACTGTTTGTGATATACATCAAAGTAAGCGCCATTAAAACTCACCCTTCATATCCAGGCTGGCAAAATCCTTAAGCGGAAGTTTTACCGGCTGTCCGGTCTTCTGACTCTTGTAAATCGCTAGTACCAATTCGAGTGCGTTTCTGCCCGCATATGCATCGACATAAGGTGCTCTGTTGTTATTTACGGCATCAATGACATCCGCAAACAAAGAAGTGTGGCCGTTTCCGTAAACATTGCTCGTTGCCTCTTTCAGGCCCTTGTTGTCCGCATCCGCATCGGTTTCGTCGGCAAAATCCCATACATCAATGTTATTGGTTGAAGTTCCGCCGATTTTTACTGTTCCTTTTTCTCCGAATACATATAAGGTTTCTTCGAGATTCTTGGGATAAACATTGGTTGTGCCTTCTATTGTTGCAATCGCACCGTTTTTGAATTTGACAACCGCCATACCGATATCTTCGGCTTCGAGATAATGGTGGAACTGCTGCCTTGTCTGTCCGTAAACCTCGTCTATTTCGTTACCGAAAGTCCATCTTAAAAGATCGATTCCGTGAATGCACTGATTCATGAGTGCGCCGCCGTCCTGTGCCCAGGTTCCGCGCCAGGGTGCCTGTTCGTAATAATCCCTGTTTCTGTTCCATCTGACATTTATGGATCCGTGAGAAAGCTTGCCGAATCTGCCGTCTTCAAGAGCTTTTCTCATCTTCTGTACCGCTATATTAAATCTGTTCTGGTGGCATGCCGAAACCTTAACGCCCTTTTCCTCTGAAAGTTTAATAATCTTATCCGCATCTTCAAGAGACATTGCCATGGGTTTTTCGATAATTACGTTTATGCCTTTTTCAATACAAAAGAGCGCTATTTCGGCATGTATTCCGCTCTCCGTGGCTATGCTTGCCAGCTCGATGTCGGGGTTTTCCTCGATCATTTTCTTGTAATCGGCATATCTTTTGATACCGGCTTCTTTCTCAAGATTGTGCTTGGCGAGAAGGCTCTCGATATGGTCAGCCGCCACATCGCAAACCGCCACTATTTCAAGTTTATTGTTAAGGGCCGCTTTAATATGATTTGTCGATATTCTTCCGCAACCTATAAGTGCATATTTCATGATGTTCCTCTTATAAAATAATTGGTCTTCAAAAGTCTGCAAAAATGAGGATTTTTTATTTTAATACGGGTATTCTCCAAGCTTTCTCGTTTTCTGCAAACTATTTTTATTTTATCATATTTTCGCAAATAAAAAAATGGGGAAATTGCAGAATAACCCCATTTATCAACCAAATATCAAATCTGAAAACCTTTGATCATCCCAATCCAAATAAATACTTAGCAAAACGTGTTTTTTTCGCAATCCTGCATATCAAAAACGAAAGGAAAACATTTACTGCCATAAGGATAAACAAAGTATACGCTTGTATACCGATTGTTTTAACACACACAATAAACAATACCGCTCGGGCTCCGCCGTCAATTAGCATAATTTGATATGAATACTTGCCAAGTTCCGAAAAAACATTCGGTTTATTCGATAAACGCTTGGTCATGTAGTATAAAAACGTCATTATCGGCAAAGAAAATAATAATTTCATCCCAAATCCGATTTTATCAATATTAAACAGCACAATCGACAATATGACCATCAGAGTACCTGCCGCGGAAACAATTGTCATCAAAGTACTGTTCTTTCTCAAAAAATTTTCTGTAATCAGTTCCTTTTTTTGAATAATAAGACCTAACAGAAAAAACGGATAATATTGTAAAACCGACTGTACCTGATAAAACGGATAATTAATTTCATAACCAAAAACACTGATGCTTTCCGGAAACGAAAATCCCAAAACTTCGATCAGAATATTTAACACAAACAGAATAATAAATACCCCGACAAACAATAATGCCTGCCTGTTTTCTTTGCAATTGATGATAATAATTGCCGACAAAAGATACATTATAAAAATTGCATACGAAAACCAATACGTTCGACCTATTATATATCCGTCAAAAAGAGTATCTATCATACCGTTTCCGTGAAAAAAATCTCTTGATAAAAGAAGTGAATATAATATTTTTAAAGTGGTGAAAAACCAGAAAGGAATCAAAATTCTGTTAATCTTCCCTTTTAAATACTTCATAAAGGGCTTCTTATGGCATAAATATCCTGCTATCAAAAGAAAAAGCGGGACATGAACACATTTTGTAAACAGTTTTATATACGAAAGCCAATCAGAGAAATAATTGTAATGTTCGCCTGCAAATCCAATCGTATGGTCAACAACAACCAGTATCGCAGCTATTGCTTTAAGATAGTCCAAATAAATTTTCTCTTTAGTGTTATCTTTTATCATCATTTTGGGTTTGACGTAAACATCACTTATTCTGTATTTTCCACAATTAAAACTATATCTGCTAAAACGCGCAAATTCTCGTTTATAATACCATATCCTCTCAATAAAATATAGGGGTTGATTTAAATTCAACCCCTATATCATGTCTTAATTTTTTAGCTGTGAATGAAGATTATCGACAAGAGATTGCCTTGTTCATCTTCAACGGCATATCTTCCGTACATCCAGTCTTCAAGATGGAATTCGTAAATATCTCCGTATTGTTCTCCGTCAAGCCGGATGAATTCTTCTTCCGAACACCAGAAATTATAGAAATAATATTTTTCCGTGTATCTGTTCCACGTTCCGTCTTCATCCTCTATCACAGTGCTTCCCGGCCGGCCGTCCAAATCCTGTTCCCAAATAATATCGCACCAGCAGTCACGAGGAAGATCTCTGAATTCGGTACCGTAATAACACTTTCCTCCGTCATCTTTTACGTAAAAGCCAATGTTTTCGGGACTAAGGTCACCTCTGATGGTTTTAAAATCGGAACCGATTTTGAGAGTATATTCACCGTCTCCGGATTTCCATATAGGAAGCGTGTAGGATCTGTGCTCAAGCGGAATCAGTACAATCTTTGATTTGTTGCTGTAAACGCTATCCCAGGGATTTACGACTGTCATACCGGAATTATCTCCGTTATAAAGAGTAAGATAGCAAACCTGATCGATTTCTTCGCCCCATACCTCTTTTACGAAAAGGTCTGAGTAAGGAACCATATCCCATACATGGATTGCCGTTCCCGAATTACCGTATTCGCTTAAATGAGAAAGAGATTCATAACAACCGCAATTCCCGTCAAACCTGTATAAACCGTCCACATCCTCTATAAAGCTTTGATCAACCTGAATACCTCCGACATTATTATTGTGTGCATAGCTTTCAGTCTTTCCCATAACCATTATGTTGTTTCTGAGAACGGTAAGACCATAATTTTCGTGATAATCTATTCCATCCTCATCTTCGAAATCCTCAAATGCACATATTCTGTCCAAATCAACCGCATCCGGGTTGGAAACTGTCAATATGACGGTTCCTGGATCGATTTCCCACTGATCTCTGATTGTTAAGTCAAGTGAGTTGTCATCACCCAAAACTTCCACTTTGCCGGAAACATTATTCTTGGATTCGTGTGAACCGACAATTACCGATCCGCGTGCGGGCTCATTTTCGACTGCAATCAAATCAACAACATCAAAGCCCTTATCAATCAGAAGCACCGATGTATTGTCAATCTGTAACGTATTGACGGTAATCGAATCTGAATTCAATTCTGTGTAATCTTCCAGCACAACCCTTGAATTCTTATTGCTCTTGTTTCCGCTGAGGTTGTAAATGTCAATATAATAACAGCTTGATAAAGTTAAAGTATAATTACCGATATTGAGATTCAAATCTTCGAATGTGTACCATTCATATCCATCCTCATCAATATAATCACTAACTTTTGTTAAATTCAAATCGTAACACTTTACATTGCTCTTTAATGTTACATTACCGCCGAAATACAAATTACCGTTTTCAAGATTAAGAATTCCTACCTTGCTCGGTAATGGTAATGCAGCTATTTTACCGTTTGCGGATTTGATATCTGCCGAAGAATAATCAAAGTCAATCGCATAATCCGCAAATACCTTGGTATCCTTATTGTCCGCATCCTTCTTGTAACGTGCGGTCGAGTCGATATTCTTTACTGCCTCTTCAAATTTTTTAAACGAAGAGATATGAATTCTTTCTCCGACCGAATCATAATCATTTTCATCCAGATATCCGTCAGCATTGACATCAACCATATTACCCTTGGCATCAACGGTTATTGTTGCGGGTATTTCATAAAGATTAATTATATCTTCACCCGATCCGTAAAGAATATAATCGCCGGATTTATATGCAGTGCCGTAAATAAGTTCGTCCTCGACTTCAGACTTCATCTCATCGGCAACAACAAAACATACACTTCCCGCTTTGGGTGCCTTAATAAGCGAAATGCCTTCATAAACCTGCTTATATTCCATGCCGTCCAAACCTGTGAATATATGGACTGTAATCGGTGCCCGACCCATAGGTGCCAAATAATCCCGGCTTGTTTCCACAGTACCGGTTACCGTAACCGTTGAACCGTCATAATATCCGATATCGGAAGGTCTTGAAACAATAACATTATTAATCGTTAATGTTCCTTTATTGCCCCTGTTAGTTAAAACAGCTCCTCCATCCATATAGAGCGTATTCTTAATGTTTGCCGTTGCATTGGCACCGAGTTCCAGCAATCCTGCTTCCGATACGGTCAAATCTTTGATATTTGCCGTTTTGTTGGCAGTTATTTTGCCTGTGCCCGATTTAACGACATCTGCCGTAATTGTCTGATACTCAAGCCAAACATTATCATCAACTATTTCAATTTCCTTTGCCGACAGGCTGCCTGTACCGCAAAGACCGGATTTAAGAGTAAGTTTGTCGGATACTTTTACATCGGAAATATAATTGGTATGCAAATATTCTTCTCCGGGATTTCCGAAATTATTGTTTCCGATATTGTATTGCTGTCCGATTCCGTCAATTGTCAAATCTTTAACCGTTACATTTTTAATCAGCATAATCTGGTCGGGAACCGCATTGGTGTTGCTGTAAACTTTTGCATACTGAGCATAAGGATCATTTTCCCTGCCGTCCCAGAATCCCAGGGATGAATAAACATCATTCAATTCGAGCGAATAATTTGCTCCGCTGAAGCTGATTGCGTCAAATACTTTTTTCTTATTGCCCGTAACACCCTTAAGAATGGTAACGTTGTTTATTCTGGTATCACTTCCGAGGTTAACGGTTGCGGTATTGGTAAAGAATCTCACATTGCCGTTAAGTCCCTTGAAACAATCGTCTTCAAAAGCAGTGTGTTCTCCGTCGGCATAAGATGTTAATTCAAAGAATCCTACATTCTTTGGTGTAACAAAACTTACCGGCTTGCTGTCTAATACATACGTTCCGGGATTGTTTTCGACTACATCAAATTTACCTATTTTATTGTTAATAAGCATCACCTCAACATATGAGTTGGGCTCTCCGACTTTCTTGGAACCGATTCTGTCGATTTCCGCTATAGCCTGGCCGTAATCAAGGAATTCCGAACAATAATAATCTTCGTCTCCGTGAGTCTTGTCTTCATTCAAAGCATAACCCGTAACTATTACATTTCCTGCGCCGGATGTAAGATATACACCATTGTTGTGTTTTAACGTCGGAGGAAAATGACCGTATAAAGCATAGTACGGCAACAATTCGATTCTATCTGCTGATGCTTTCGGAGCATTGGCCAGTTTCTTGTCATAGAATGTTTCTATTCCGTCTGCATAATCGTTGACGAAAACAAAACTTCCGTCGTTCTCACGATAAATGTCAAATACTCCGTTTAATGCTGTAAATTCTAAATCTTTCAATACCGGAGTCTTGTTATCGCTCTCCCATTTCAATCCGTTTTCATCATAATCCTGAATTCTCGGATTCAATATTACGTATGCTCCGTTAATATTTCCGTTAATATCAAGTTTCGTCTTACCTGCCGCCTTGGCTGTAGGTGAGGTGAATGAATAATCAATGAGAACATTGTCATTTCCGTCAACGCCTGTAATGTCGTTAAACGATACTTTTCCGTATGTCGATTCAATGCTTAATAATGAGTCGTTCCAAGAATCGACCTCCAGATTGGTCGCACTTACCGATCCTTCCGTAGAGATGGAAGTAAAGATCTCGTCTCCTATATTCGGACCGATTAACTTAATATTCTTGGCGCTTATATCTCCTTTTGCATTAATCTCTTCGTTAACAACCAATGTATCGGCTACCGAAATTTTACCCGATGCATAAGCGGGACCATCGATTATCTCAAGATTCTGAGCCTTAATGTCTTTAACATATGACGAATCACCATTTTCGTTGATTGCACATGCATCCGAAAGAGTTAATTTGAATTTACCTCCGTCAAAATCAACCGCGTTCTTAATATATCCCGAAGATGCCTTAGTCATGTAATAGAAGGAAGTATCCATAAGCATCAAATCCGACTTGGCGGTAATCTTGTTGTTACTCATGTAAATCTCATATCCGTCGCCATAAAAATCAAGCTGTTTCATCTTGCCGGGCAGATTGAACGCTATGGGCGCATCCACTGATCCGAGATCACCATACAATACTATTTCGAAATATGAATTGTCGGTATCTATCTTATTGGAAGCAACCTTCTCTATATCCGATACTGCCTGCTTCCAATCGGAAAATCTTGCCATATATGTCAATTCATCCGAATGTTCGCTTCCGTCACCGGTTGCTTTGTAACCGTAAACCCAGATATCGGGTTCATTTGAAGAGAAATGCAATCCCTGATTGAACATATAAGGATAAAATTCAATACCATCTTGACCGGCATAATAACGTATGAAAATACTGTCTGAGTCAGTCTTTTTAATATTAACCATTTTCTGATCAACAAGACCGAATCCCAATTCTCCGCCATCAAAGATATATTTATTATTCGTTAATGTACCGTTATCGGTATCAAAAATAACTTCCGTTGCTTCATCACCCGGCATCCAGACATATTTATCTTTAATACTGTTATAAAGACTCGGACACAAATCTAATTCAGCGTCATCAAGATTTACATTGTCGATTGATAATCTTGATGTTGCGGGAGTTTTAGCCGTAGGTTTGGTAAACGAATAATCAATTTCGGCAAAATTATTTTCGACAATAAGATTGGTAATCTTCAGATCGCCTCCGCCTGTATAATTGATGTCTCCCAATTCGATTGAACTTTCAAGCATATCAACAGTGCCGATTGTACAGTTTTTACTGTACTTCAAAACACTTTCTTCCATACGGAGTGTGGCTTTGGGCATGTTAATATTATCAAAACCTACCAAAGAGCTATCTTCCAAAACGACTTCATTTCCTACCGTTAATGCTTTTTGAACCTTTAATTGCGAATATTCTTCCTCCAGATCCTTAACATTAACGGTATTGATTACGAATACACTGTCTTCAATAATAACAAGGGAACCGGCCGTTCCGTTTATCGAAGATACGATAAACAAATGCTCCGGATAATCGTAATTATAACTGTCTGATTTCTCAGCATAAGAATCGGAAGCCTGAATAATAAACGTTTTATCCTTTGCTATATTAATCGTCGTATTTTCGCCGGAAGGAACGAAATAACTTATCGTCTTTCCTGCAGCATTCTTTTCTTTAACATTCTTTGAAGCGGTAAGTGTTATCTCGCCTATACCGAAATTGGTCGCAGGAGAAAGATTTCCGCTGTAAATCAATCCGGTATGATCATCATCGATGGACGAATCTTTGACAATGCCAACAAGTGATGCTGCGGAAGCTTTGGGGAATGTTAATGCTGCGGGAGCTTTGGATTCTACCCTTGAATTCTCATCGTCTACATCATAATCCACATTAAATGCGCCCTGAGAAGCAGTTGCATCCGTTCTCCATAAACCGGGATGTAAAATATAAATCATATAAACTGCATCTTTATCATTAGCCGCATTAATGGAATTGACGGCATCATTCCAAGTCTTCTCATAATTGAATATTTCTTCTTCGTTTGCAGTCCATTTTTCAACTCTGAAGAGCATTTCTGAAATTTTGGTATTAATGATATATTTCGATGCATTCCTGTACGATACTACCTTGTCGTCTCCGTCAGCGGTAAAATCGTTTCTCAAAGCATATGCCATAATCTTTTCGGCGTCTGCTTTGGGTGCAATTACAAGAGGTTTTTCGCAATAAACCTCAAATCTGTAATTTCCGTTGTTTGCAGTTGCAAAATTCTCTTCGTCATCATATGCGAGTCCCGTATCGGGATTGATAAGTTTAATGTATACAGGTTTCTCAAGTTCTTCTTTGATTGTAAGCAAAGGCTTATTCTTGTCGGTTACAGCCGTAATCAAAGCATACTTGTTACTATTTTGGTCATTTCCTGTAGATGTAACGGTATTGATATTGGTTACGCCTCTGAATATTATGTCACGTCCTTCCAAAGTGAAATCGCTGTCGGTGTTAACATCCGTAAATGTGGCTGTTTTTTCACAATCAATCGAAGAATTTACAATATTCAAAGTCTTTGCCGAAACCGTATTTCCGAATACTGCTATGGATTCGTTTGTCAAATTGATTTCATTGGTTGCTTTAACGATTCCGCCGCAGTGATAATCGGAATATTCGAGCAGTAAATTATCAACGGTATTTGCGCCGGTTGAATCAAATACGGCTCTTCTTAACGAAAGCATTCCGGCATTAACCGTACTTACGGTTCCGCTTGCAATTGCATCGTCCATGTTAAGATATGTCTTTGCATTATTAAAACGTAACGCGCCTGTAGTCGGATCGTTCTTGTCGGTCTTGTCTACAGTAATCTTAAATGTTCCGTAATCATTATCGTTTTTGGGATTGGTATCACTTGAAGCATTATATTTATGATTCAAGGCAACCCTTTCAAATGTTACATTGCCCGCACCCTTAACGTCACCGATAAAATCAATGCCGAATATTGTATCGTAAGCACCTTTTACTACAATGCCCTTAGCCTTCTTGGCCTGAGGAAGGGTCAAAGCTCCGTATTTGTTGGCATCGGTCAATACCGTGTCTTTTAATTCGGTTTCAGACATATTATGCTGAAGAATATATATTTCATACGACGCATCGGGATTGTTCAATGTATTGATTTCTTTAACCGCTTCATTCCAGTCAAGATATTCCGACTGACAAAGTCTTGTTTTATATTCACTCGGTATTCCGTCGTTATATGTGCGCTCAACGGTTTCGACTATGACTATGGAATTTCTGAAAATTTCATTGTCTTCAACATAATAGAAATTACCGTTGGCCTTTACGAGTTCACACTTTTGTTCATAAAAACCACCCATTTGGGCCAAAACACGATCATACGTATCAAACGTAACTCTGTCTGTAGGAACTTTGGGCGCATACATAATAACGTTTTGCGCACCGAGAGTGACTTTACCGTTGTTTTTGTTATTATTTGCGGTATCCGGTTTGAGCGGTTCAATATCGACAAAACCAACAGAATTGTAATAAGCATTTTCAGCATAACTTTTATCAAATATATGCAACAATTTCTGGCTTAAAGGACCGGGGTCGGCGCCGAGGAGCTCACCGTTTATCTTCAGAATCGTTTTGTTTTTCGAATTATAACCTAAAGTTGCACGGTTATTTTGCAAATCCACATTGTTTAACGTGAAATTCTTTCCTCTCACAGATTCCAAAGTTGCAGAAGCTCTTTCCACATAGAGACAACCTGTTATGTTTATATCTCCATAAACACTTACCATATTATAAATGTGCACATTTTTGCACGCGGATAAATTCGTGTTTATAATTAAAAATTCATTTGATAATTCTACATTTTCAAAGCCTGAAATACCATCAACACCCGGAAAACTTCCGGTTAAACCAAGTTTAAGTGTTTTGTTGCCGGAAATCTTTCCCAAACCGCTGTAATAAACTGTACCACTATCGCTGAAGCAATTATTTCCCGGTGTGGATCCAAGAGAAACATTATCGAATACGAGATTATAATTGCCTGCGGTAATATTGTAGAATGTGGTCAAATATCCGTCTTTATCGGCTACACGTGTTCCGTCTTTTGTTCCCTTTTTAACCAGTTTGACGGGCGATAAAACAACATTCTCAAAGACGGTATCGGAAGAAAGAGTAAACGCATTTGCATAATAAATGTTTACCGGCTCGATACCGGGAAGAGAAGTAATTGTTAATTCCTGTGTTTTCGCTGCTGCGGGAAGTTTGAGCGTAACGGGCTTGTTATCAAGGGAATCCCCGCCGATATTCCTTACAAGTACGAACGCATATCTGCGTTTGTCTTTTCCGGCATTAATATCATTTACGGCTTCATCCCACTTAGGGTAATATCCCAAAAGTTCAAAGGTTTCATCCGTAACGCCTTCCGGAGGATTGTCGCTAAACAAATCGTCAATCGTAATATTCTTATCCTCGGAATTAATCGCAACCAAAGCCAGTTCAACTTTATCACCCGAATAAAGCTGAACAGCCTGTCCGTTTTTCTTTAAAATATATCCGTTAAGGTTATCTTCGTCGAATTGACACTCTAAAGCGTTGGCTATAACGACTTCCTTGTCTTCTCCGTTGATTTCGTAATTTGTTGTATAACAAATCTCGGGAATATTGGATTTTAATACAATCAAAGACTGTATCTCGGGATGAATGTACGGTCTGGTATTTACAATCGATTTATCCATCGCATAAACAGTCCAGTAGCCTTCATTCGCAATTCTCCACAAATCGGGATCATCGACAGGCTGATTGCCGTTTTCTCTGTCTATACCGATTATCTTTCCGTTTACATCGTTTATCCAATTGCCGAATCCGTTTTCGGATTCATAATCAATACAGGATTCGACTCTGTGGAAAGGTTCAAACTGACCTGCAGCACCAGTTTTAGCCGTAAGAAGCGTCGTAGCTCCGCAGGGTTCATCTGCCGTAAGTTCGGCAAATTCACCTGTTTCGGGATCGATAACGGCAACCTGTACGACAAAATCGAATGTATCAACATTTCCGCTTATGTTAAGATAAGGCGTTCTGTATGCATTGCCTTTAAGCGATGTGTTCTGCATTGTCGCAAGTACATTGCTGTGTGAATAACATGTAAGATTCGTAATGTTAAATACGTTATTTGACTGAACCCATGCACTCGAATCCATAAGGAAAAGATTCGTAAACTGGATGTTGTCGCTTATGAGGAAAGTAGGATAAATATTGGCATTTACAGCCGTAAGTTTAACAGTCTGGCTGATTTTTTCGGCAGACTTATTCTTTCTCATCGCTTCAACATCGACAGCATTCAATCCGGGTTCCTCGTCAAGAACTCTGTATGCTTCAAGAGGACGTACATCCAAATGAGCACCGTATCTGACTGTCATATTCACAACATTGACAGTCGGAGCCGTAAATGTATAAGCAGTAACATTTCCGTTTTTATCTTTGGTCACGCCTGAAATATAATCGATAATTGCAGCGTTCTGTTCATCCTGAAGATAGAATGTTCCCAAATTCGTCAAAGAACCGGAAATAACCGCCGAGAAATCATATATATTTCTTTCGCTGTCATTTATGAAATCATTTGCATAATAAATTTTCTGTGATGTACCGGAATATACCACCTGATCTGAATCCGTAAATGCAGTGAAAAGTTTTGCATTCCAATCAAGACTCAAAGAACCGCTCTTCTTTGAATCGTTGAAATTAACAGGTGTATTGAATGTTACGCGGTTTCGAATAATAAGATCGTTTCCGTTAATTCCGAGAGTCATAAGAGTATAAGGATCTCTTACGGAATAACCTTCACTTGCATTCTTATCCGCAGCAACCATCATGAAATCAATATTGTCAAATACCGTATCCGTGGTAAGGTTAATATTTCCTGTATAGTAAAGTTTGACAGGTCGGCGAACGAAATTGTTTTCATTATCATCCCATTCATTAATATCGCTTATAAAGTAAACTATTTCCGCTGCCTTCGGTGTTTTAAAATTGTTTAATACATAAGTATCCTTAAAGAATATCAATTCTACTTCCGAATCAGGTTCGTTAACTGCAGCCACAGCAGTAGCAGCATCTTTCCATGCGCTGTAACGACCTACGGTTTCATCGTCGACTCTTAAGCAGTAATTTTCTTCTCCCGCCCATGCGGCACCGTTTTCGGCATATACAAGATAATATCTGCTTTCACTTCCTTCAGGATGCTGAACCTCTACAAATTGAGGAATTGTTGTGAGTTTTGTATCAAAAAGTTTGACCTTGGAATCAATTTCGGACATGATGCCTTCGATTATTTCACTTTCCTGATCGTCGGGATCTGCATGATGAGTCCAATAATCGCTTTCGATTGTTGCCGGTTCACTTATGATACCTACTCTTAATCGTGTATCTTCAGTGCCGGTAATTGCACCGTTAATCGCAAGTTTAGCCCCTTCGAATCTGTAAATGTTCATTCCGAAAGGACAGAGATTGCCATCCAAGTCATATATCTCTTCTTCACCTTCAATCAGATTAACGGTATTAAATGTTCCTTCTTTGTTAACGGTAATCACCGATCCGTCTTCGATCGTCGTCTTGCCGCTTACGGTTATTTTCTCCGCTATAAGTTCAGATCTCGAAAGCAAATAAAGATCTTTAACATTGAGCGTTGTAACAGGGTCTTCGGGATTTTCCGAATATGCAATATTACGCCAGCCTTTTACATAAAGAGTATTGGCAACGAAAGTACCGCCGTATATTTTTGCGGAACAGTCATAATCACCCATTGTGTAATCGCCCTGAACGGTTAATTTCCTGTTGTTAAGCCATATTTCCACGTAACCTCTATCTTCAAACTGAATTGAAGGAATCTTGGCTTTTGCTACCGTCTGGTCGGCGTAAAGTTTAATTGCAAATCCATCATAATAATATTCTTCATGAGGATGTTCCTCATGGAATTTTATTTCTTCGGATTCCCATCTGTTTTTAATCCAATCGCCCGCATCGGTAATATTGGCAAAGGATTTAATTAAATGAATACCGTCTTCCCATCCGGTTATTTCATCGGGATATTCGGGGTTGTCGAAAATCGGTTCCTGTATAAATTTAATGACATCCACAACGCCGTTTTTAACCGTAACGTTGCAGGTCTTTGTAGATACTTTTCCGTTTGAATTGGTTACTTTGGCGGTAATAACCGCAGAACCTGTCTTTTTGCCTTCGATTCTGGCTACTTTGCCCGATCCGTCTTTGTAAACCTCCGCAACACTCGGGTTGGAGGATGTCCATTCTACTTCGGGATTTGCTTCAATGGGGCTGAAATTGCAATATAACTCCGATTCGCCGTGAGTTTCTTCTGCCTCAATCGAATCGGGATTTGAAGAAATATAAACGGTTTCGGATGTTTTGTTTAATGTAAATCCCTGTATATCAGTTAAAGTTAATGTTACGATCGCAAAATCCGAAAAACTGCTGCTCTTGAAGGAAATTGTATTGTCGGCGGTGTTCACAACAGCAGGGATAACTTCATAACCGGTAACATTTCCGTCTCTGTCGGTTACCTGGTGAATAATCTCTGCCTTGCTGACATTATTATCAAGCTTAAGCGTTATGTCCGCTTCGTTCTCTTCAAGATCTTTAACGGGTTTATCCCAGAAATCATCATCGCCGTTATCGTTCTTTTTGCCGGCTTTTTTAACCGAATTGAAAAGAGAAATATCATAATAATCTATATTTTTCGCTTTTCCTGCTTCGGGCTGTTTGAATTCATCGCTGATTTCAGCCTCAAATGCATCCTCTTCTTCCTCGGTAACTTCGTAATCCTTTATTTCAAGTTTTGCAACACCGTGTTGGAAATCATCAAGCGCATTTCCGTCTTCGTCAAGAACGGTAACATTACCGCCCGAAACGCCTTCCGCTTCCTTGGCAATAACAACATTCGATGCATCGGAAACATCCGCTCCTATATGGAAATTGCCTTTTCCGACAGTAAAGGTATACTGTCCGACTGTTTCGTCATCGGCAATGAAATCACCGTCATTAACCCTGAATCCGTTAACCTGATATCCTGTGTTGGGAACAACTATAACAGTAACTTTGGTTCCGTCGGGAACAAGCATCTCACCCTGTTCATAATCAACAAGCTGAGGATTTTCCCAGTTGATTCTTCCCATCTCATCGGTCTCATACTGATGAGAACCGAAGTTTACGAACTGGGCATTCTTGTCCTTTTTATGTTTATTGGCTTCGTCGTATAAATCCTGTGCTTCGAATACGATTCTCTCATCGTCATCTATTTCGCCGTTGCCGTTTGTATCCTCACATTCGGAATCGGCATATTCAACTCTTACAAGTTCTATATGGGAATTGCCTATATAAGAATCGCTTTCCCATTCTTCGGGATTAGCGGTCCAGCCGAAATTGCCCACAAAGCACTGTTCTTCGGTTATGGGAAGGATATCTATAACTACATCGATTTCAAGATTACCCTGTGCGTCATATACCAGAGGAAAATCGGACAACACAAATCTGAGGCTTTGATCCCTGTACGTAAACGAACATGCATCAAGCCACTGATCGCGGTCATTAAAATTCATGAATGTGGGGCTGTCGGGATTTTCGGCTTCCTCGGGAGAACCTTCCATGACATACTCCTGCCCGTTAACGTTGATAACGTTCGTAGGACGCCAGTTCCAGTTCATGTAAACATAGAGATTAACTTTTCCGTTTTCATCCAGCGTATAATTAATCTCTTTTTCGTTTGATACTTCTCCGTCTTCGTTGTCATGGAAAAAGTCTGCTTTTCTGCCGTCTTCGAATTCATCGTTGGCTTCATCGTAATTAATTGCAAACCAGCTGTATTTCCATGTATCTTCAAGACTCCAGTCTATATATTCATAAGGATTATCGTCTTCATCATAATCAGTTTCGAATTCCATCCAGTCTTCACGAACCATCGGAGAAATTCGGGTTGTAACACCCGTATTATCCGAATTAACCCTGATTGTTGCACGAAGTCCAGCAAATTTATATTCGATTCGATAAAAACTTTCCGAAATAACGTAATCATCGGAATCCAAATCGAAATAATATGCATTCTCCTCATCGTCATATTCCATTATTGCGGGTTCCTGAGATCCGTTAACGCGCATTTCGACAAAAGGAACATCTCCGCGATGCTCGTCTCTTGCAAGAGAGCTGTTTTCATCAGGCTCAAACTGAACATAAATTCTCGTTGCGTCTTTAGGAATAGTCAGTTCAAAATTGTCATTGTCGGGGTCTGAGGAATCAAAAGAATCGTAATCGAGAACATCCTCTCCTTCGCCATCCGTGAATTTATAATTTACAAATCCCGAATATCTGTATATTTTGGCATTATTGTCATTTTCATCTATATCAAAATCCGAGAAGTTTTCAAAGCTAATTACACCGGAAGCGCCTTCGCCGCCGTTTCCGCCGTTTCCTTCTTCCCAACCGTATTCAATATTGTATGCGGTTTCGGTTTGATCTTCCATGTATGATCCGAAAATATATGTATAATATCCGTCTTCATCGGGCTCGATTTCATAATCGGAAATCACACCGCTTTGATCAAGATGGATCCATACTTTTCTGTGAGTATCGAGCTGATATCCGTCTTCAGGCTTAAAATCAAGAGAAATGGAATACAAATATCTTATATCTATTATATCCTCACTGCCTGCATTGATGAAGGCTTCGGGTGCGGTAGGTTTATCCTTATTACTCTGGTAATATTGTACAACATTAACCGTTCCTGATTCGCCATGGAGACAATCAGCCAGATGATTGTTAAAATTAAGGTTTCCGGCACCGGCATTATCTCCGCCCTGAGCACCGCCGTTGTCTTTTATCCAGCCGTATTTGAGCTGGCATGAACATGCCGAATAATCTTCTTCACTGTCAAATACATATGTAAAGAAGCCGTTTTCATCCTGATCCAAAGTCACAGGCTGTCTGGAATTTTCGGGATCGGTTCCGGGATCGAAAAAAGTAACACCGCGAACCGTGTCAAGAAGAGTCCCTTCATCGGGAGTAAATTTAAAAGATATCGAATATAATTCCGTAATATCGATTTCGTTTTCACTGCCTGCATCACGAATATCACGTGAAGTTCCTTCATCCTGCTCGGACGCTTTGGTAACAACCGTAACTATACCCGAACCGGGCTCCTGTCCTTCGGGAACATCATTTATATGATTGCAGAAATTCAGTTTTCCGCTTAAATTGGCAGGAGGATTGGACTGATTTCCGCCAACAAAAGAAAAACGGATTTCAAAGAAATGATCCAAAAGATCTCCGTCTGTATAATAATCGGAGAAATTACAATTATATATTCCGCCTTCGTCCGGGTTGATTTGAGCAACACGCCCTTCATCTCCGTCAGTCACAACCCAAACGGAATTATCGGCAAACATTCCTTCGGAATTTTTGAATCTGATTTTTCCCGAAGCAATCGGAATCTCACTGTTTACAACAATCGAATCCGGATTTTCTCCGAAATCGTCATCAAACGTGTAGAATCCGGTTCCGTCAGATTCTCCGAATTTCGAGAACTGAACCGTTCCTTCCGTTCTTTGTGCAACGGGTTCTCCTTCAGCGTGCACACGAATAGCGGTCAAATCCAATGACATGATTACCATCAGAAGACCTAAAACAAATGCACTGATTCTCTTGGCAGTTTTGGTAAACTTCATACTTTGAATTCCTCCTTGAAAGACAATCAAATATATGCCCAATTTGTGTGATTTGCACAAATTTACGCATACTTTCACTAATTGTATCGTTTATTTTAATATATTTCTTAACCCCAAATCAACAATAAAAACGCCCAAAAAAACCCGAATATGTAGGCAATTAGCCCAATTTGCAGCACAAAAAGATGACAAATCGAATTGTTGTCATCTCAAAATCAAATAACACCCGAATCAGAAATAATTCCCGAAAAAAATATAAAAATGATTATGAAGAGGGGTATAAAGATGAAAAAATTCAGTGAATACAAAGATAAAGCTTTAATTAATTCGGGGCTAATCGCACTGTACCAGCATCATGGCCCTGTTGTATGCAGAGGTCTCGGGCATACTCGAATCAAAGTCTATGCTGACTATTCTGCTTTCGGGGAATTTGCGCGACAATACGGGATAAAGACCTCGGCCGCATGTATGATTCGGCATGCATCCGAAGGGCTGCATCGCAAGGACTTTGCGGCAGTCGTGAAGGATATGGGCCGTGGTTTCAGCCCCGATAAGCCATCCGTCCCCGACGATATATCCGGTGGGAACGTGTTTTTCGGTTTCAGCCTTAAATTCCCTGTATCCGTTTAATGTATAAAAACCGTATTTTCTGAGGGATTTTATCATCCTGTTTTGAAAATACGTCATGAAATTCAACGCCACATCAACCGGCAAGCGGTTTCGGACACCGAATTCGGCCGAAAGATGCGAATCGATGTAATAGCACATATACCATGTAACACCGTTAACATGCGCCTCGCATCCCTGCTCTTCCAAAAACCTTATCATGTTTTTGTTGCCGAGATGGCAGTATTTGACATACAGTTCCCCGACAAGACCGATTCTCTGCTTCTTTTCGCCGGTAACTTCTATCTCCCTGAATTCCCTGCAGATTCTGTCAAAATTTCGAAACATGTGACCGAAAGTCAAATGCCTCGTTCTTTTAAAATCATCCGAAAGAATATCTATCCATTTTTGCCAAAGCGCATCCGCCTCTCCCTTATTCTTTTCGTAAGGTCTGACCTGATTGACCAAAAGCATAAGAATATCGCCGTAAAAAAACGAAAAAAACGCTCTCCATAACATCAACGGTTCAACAACCAGCTGGTTTTCGGGATCGATTCCGACCATGTTTAAAGTCAAAACTTTAACAACATCTTTAAGCCCCATAATCTCCACGCAGCGTCTTAAAACCGCTACGTAATTCGATCCCCTGCAGGCATCCCCCGCAGAGGGCATCAAAAGCTTTACTTTGCTTAAATCATGGGGACAATTTTTGAGTGCATTGACAAACTGTCCCATAATCAGGACAGACGGAAAACACATGTCATTGTTAACGTACCTTAAACCCGTATTAATAAGATCCTCCTCATTGTCCAAAAATATCGGATGATAATTTTTTGAAAAAAGAGAATACTTCAAAAGCGGGAACATGCCGTCAAGCATCGAAGGCACCATCAGGATATATTTTTCTTTAAATTCATCTTCTTTTATTTTTAACATTTTCGATTAAATCCCATGCATTTGTAAAAAGAGCAAGAATCAGTATGGGAAGCTGATTGTAAAGCTGTCTGTTGTTGGCCTCCCATAAAGCAAGAAACACGATTGTTCCAAACATCGAAACGTCCGCAAGAACTTTCGGGAAAGAAAGTATTTCGGATACCTTTTTATCCCTGTTTTTGATTAAAGATACGATTGCTTTGATACTTCCGTAAAGGAAGGAAAGATACACGATCGATATCAGGCAGAACGTAAACTGACAGCTCCTCCCGAAAAGCGTTCCTCCGGGATCGAGCAGTTTGTACATTATCGAGCCGAATTCGTCGGGATAGGTGTAATCGTAGCACGAAAACATTCCGCTTGCGTAATTGTATTGTGTTTTTGCGACATTATGAGAAAAAGAAAATGCTTCCGCAATATGATCTTTTATGTATGCTTTGGCTAATTCGCTCTTTTCATCCTTGGTTGCAAGCGCATTCATTTCGTCTGAGAATTCCACATTATCGACATAGCTTCCGTTACCGCTCATTCCCATTCCTATCCACGCCGTGAGGGGATTGGATTTGTTCTTTGAATCGCGATAGACATCAATCCCCGACGAAATGCCCTTTATCCCCAAAAGCAAAACGCCGATCAAAGAGAGATACACAATCAGGCAGACAAATATTCTTTTACCGTCCTTTTTTTCGACTTTCCCCGGTATTCCGAAGAATACAAAAACTATCACCGCCGCTATAAGAGGAATAACTGATGTGATTTTAAAACAAAATCCCCAAGCCGCAGACAGTGCAGCAGGCAGAATAAAATAATATTTTTTCTTTTCGACTGCAGTTTTCAAAAAAGCAAGCGATATGATTCCCATTCCGAAGCTTAACGTATCGGTATAAAAAGTTCCGGCAAAAACATATACCGGAAGCCATACCGCAAAAAGCAAAAGCATGGGAATTCGTATTTTTTCGCTGAATTCTTTCGTCAACACGAAAAGCGCGAAGAAAACAAGCGCCAGAATTGCAGTGGAAACAAACAAAAGCAGAATTGTTTCGGGCAAATGAATAATTCTTGATATTTTTATCAGTCCGGAAAGCAGGATCATCGGCAGCGTATTGTTTCCGTATACGCAAAAATAATTGTAATATGTAAGCGGCGTACCGTCCGCGAGTTCGCTTGCGCTTTGGTAAACAATAAAATAATCTCCGACTCCGAGGTGTTTGCCGTGAAGAAGCGTAACCGTCCAGATAAGAATAATCTGAAAGGCCGCCAATACAGCCGGCAGGATTTTTGATGTGCCGAAGCGTTCGGGAAGCTTGTTCCATATTGCCAGGAAAAGCAAAAAGAGCGCACAAAAAACAGCCGTCGCCATCATCATTTTCCACGGTACGAGATAATGAAGCGGTTTAAGAAAACTGACACATACGATAAAAAGCATGCAGCAGGAAAAAACCGCATAAAACAGTATGGCCGCTATTCTTTTGGCAGTATCCGTTTTTCTCAAGAATGCTCTCCTTTGTTCGAAATCATCATTTTCTGATCCACAATGTATATGTTCTGTAATCACCCTCGATGTAGAATATTTCCGATTCGACAACACTGTAATTATCCGCAACTTCGGGGAATGCCTCGATTATTTTGTCAACTTCAACCGGAAATTCGTACCATGTCACGACGAAATGCGTTTTCCCTTCGGCCAGATAGGTCTTTTGAACATCAACCACATCCGCAAAATTCAGATTTACCGTGCAGTATTCTTTTACATTGGGCATGGTTCCGAGTATCGTGTATACACCTCCGTCGAGGAATCTGTAATTAAGAAGCGTCCTGTCTTCGTATTCGTTTATTATCTTCGCAAATTTATACTGCGGCATGTCGTCTTTTTTAAATTTCAAAAGATACACGTTGTCGCTTATAAGAAAAGCCAGTCCTACACCGAGTATTGCCGCAATTATTGCAGGATAAGGTTTTAAAAAGAACGAATCTTTTTTAACGAATTTTTCAATAATGAGGCTTACCGATATCGCAAAGAATCCGAGGAATACGGCCGCCAGCAGTCCGTAATATCCGTGAGCCTGTCCTCTGAAAAAGACACCCAGATTGGTTACGAAAAATAAAAATGCACAAACGATTTTTTCCGAGAAAGATACTTTTTTCTTTGGCAGAATCATAAATCCGATCAGTCCGGCAAAAACGAAAAAGGTCAGGAATAGATTTCCTTTTTTGAAATAAAAAGTCTCCATTACGGATAATATCATCGGTATTTTCCGAAGACCCTTTACGGTCGTATCGTTGTTGTATATCAGGATATTGGAAAAAAGATACGAATCCAAAAATTCGGGTATCGCGCGGTGCGGCGCAAAATACAAAAACCACGGCGCGGATGCCGCAATGCATCCTAAGATGTATATTCCGGCGGTTTGAAAAATCCTGCCGACATTCTTTTTAAAAGCATATACGAATATTACAATCAATGCCCACGCAAGATATATGCCGCAAAGCGTGAATTTGGACCAGAAAAGTATTCCCGAAAAAATACCCGCAAGGAATGCTTCATAAAATTTGATGTCCTTTGTCTTCGTTAATTTCAGGGAAAGATAGATTGCATAAGCGATTATCGGAAACGAAAATTCCTCGGTACTCGCACCGTGAACGAAAGCACTCGAAGTAACGATGATAAACGATATTACGGGATAAACAAAAAGATATTCCCTGTCGGTATAAAGCTTAAGTGTTTTTCGTATGATGCAAAGGAATAAGAAAAAGAAAAGCCACTCCAAAATGAAAAGCCCGAGAAATGTCGTATGCGAAATCAGATAAGCGATACCGAACAAAAGAAAAACGTAGGGTCCTTTGTGATCGAGCAGTTCGACATAAAGCAAATCGCCGTTCATCATGCATTTGCCCGTAGTGAAAATAAGATTAACGTCATACCAGTCGTTAAAAGGATAAATTACGGAGCATTTGCTGCAAAAGAACAAAGAAACAAAAGAACTGCAAATCATTGTCAGATAAGCAATCCGATTTCTTTTTGCCGCTTCGTTATTCTCTTTCTTTTCGGAAAAAAGCTTTCCCACTTTTTACTCCTTGTAATAATAACGCCAAAAAACTCCGTCTGTATATCGGGCGGGTTTGTAAACGTTTTCGAGATAATACATAAACCATTCGTTTGAAAGAAGGTCGTATGAAAGTTCGCCGTTATATGCGCCGCAGATAATTACATCGGGCGTCTTGTCGGGATTTTCCCTCCAATAGTTTTCGTAGCCCGGAAGATATTTGGGATCCGAAATCGAGGAAGGGGTTGCGACATAATAATCATCATAAAGATAACCGAGCGTATCAACCACTCCGTCCGCAATCCATATTTTCGAGCCCTTCGGAACAAATGCTTTGAATTCTTCGTAACTTATCTGCTGTTTTCTTGCAGCCGCATCGTCGGTAATCATTCCCTTTGCGGGGCCCGAGCGGATAAGCGACATATCGGTATCGACGATTGAACAAAGCTGCTCTCTTCCCGTGAGAGATGTTCTTAAATATATGCATCTTAAAAACAGCAGGCATATAAACGCCCATCCGCATATCAAAATGCATTTTTCAACGCTTTTTGTTTCAAGCGTTTGAGCAAATCTTTTTATCGGAAGCGCCGACAAAGCGACGGCCAAAACAAGATATGCTCCCGATACGATAAACGGAAGATTCGTAAGCATCAGCGTTGCGACAAATCCCGCAATGCTTAAAGCGCATCCGCAGTCGAATATTCTTTTTTCCTCTTTTGAAAGATAAACCCGAAGGAAAAATCCGACAGCGATAACATAAACAAAAATAATGCTGTAAGCGCATCTGTTTTCGGCGGATAAAATATTAATAAGAAAACCGGCGAGAAATACAACAAACGACGATAAAACAAAGAATGCCGCAAAAAGTTTTTTCTTTTTACCGGAAGCTTTCTTTTCAAAACATTTAAAAAGAATAAATCCCGCCAAAAACGCGATTGCAAGCGCCGCCGCTATCATTATCAAAACCCGGCCGACATCTTTTAAATAATTCAAAAATTTGACTGCAAAAGAAACATTGTGGCTGGGGTCGATGGAAACCATGTTTTGATAAAAACCGAGAAGTGTGTCGAATCCGTATCCGATTAAAAGATACAAAAGGACTCCCGCTCCGACAACAAAGCAGGTTACGCCAAAAACCAAAACCGCCTTTATTTTCTTCCCTTTGGATGCGTATGCCGCAATTACGAAAACAGCCGGAACAGCGGTAATAATGCATGAAGGGTACGTGATTACTTCAAGACAGAGCGCGACAGCCGACGCAACAAGATACCATGCCTTTTCGCTTCTTAGATACGAAAGCATGAACGCAAAGCAAAAAACCGAGAGCCATACCTGAATATTCGAATATTCGGGAATTGCAAAATCCTTGGGACTTATCATAAAAAACACCGCTGCCGCAAAGAATGCGAGAGGTTTTTCGAGTTCTTTTTTAAGAGTCATAAACAAAGCGAATGACACAAGTCCGCGAAAGACAATTCCGATTGCATGAAGGAATATCGCAACACCCGTATAACTTTTAAACAACGCTTTGTATACCGCCATAAAAAAAGCGCACACAAAGACAGAAGTCTGATGAGGCTCCCACATATGCACAAACAATTCGTCACCCTGCAAAAAACGGTTTGCAAGAGCCATCTGGTATTCCTCGTCAAAACTCAGATTGGTAAAAATCCAAATCAGTCCGGAAAGAATAAGTATGCAGTTGAAAATGATGTACAAACTATTCTTCTTTTTTGTTTGCAAGTTTCAATACCTGACCTTCCGCTATTAAGCACCAAATAAAAACAGGAAATCCGTAAAAGAAATTTAAACCGTATCTGACCAATGCCATGGGTCCGAGCAAAACGGTCAGAAAATGAATCACATGGATCGAACCCGCCGTTGCAAATCCTTTGCGTTTTCTTGACAATGCGTAAATCCAAAAATTCAAAAACCAGACGAAATACCATCCGGGACTGAAAAGCAAAAGGAATGCGATTCCTTGCTGGGCGGACAAATCATTTGAAATCCTGTCCACCGTTTCATGGAGTTTCGGGAAAATGATCACTTCGTTTCCGGGCTCTGCCACCCTGTAGTCAAAATAACTGCTTCTGTCCTCAAAACGGTATCCGTCGATTACCGCGCCGGGATACCAGCCGTCCACGGTATTAATCAAAAACGAACTGACATAAGTTAAAGGATAGCGTTTTCCGAGCGAAAACCATAATTTGAAAAACGCGGAAGGATTATCCTTAAACGCCTTGTTGTTAAAATCCGATTTGACTCTGTCCGAAAGAGTCGGAAGATATGAATCGAGGTTTTTCTTCGGGACATATTCGTACAGTCTGTCGATTTCCTCAGCGGATAATTCATCCTCGTTAAAATAATAAACCCTGGCCATTTGCTGAAGCGGAACGGAAAGCATTTCCTGATATTCCCCGCCTTTTGCATGCAACAAAACAACGCCCGAGAGAGCGTACAAAACGTAGGGAATAAACATAACCGCGGCAATAGCCAAAAGTGTTTTGAAATTCTTTTTGAAAAATTTCAGACACGTTAACAGAATTACGAGATCTGAGGCAAGAACAATATACAATCCGTTCTTTCTTAAAATCATTGTCATCAGTCCGAAGAAAGCCACGGCAATAACGTTTTTTCTGTCCAATACAAATTTTTCCCCATCCAGCGTAAATTCAAAAACATAGGTGAAAAAAAGCATTTCGACTGCACAAAAAAGCGGGTCTTTGATGGAGGCGATACTGAACAAACCTATTATCGGAGAAAGCGAAAAATAGGCAAGAAGCAATATTTGCATGATAAAAGACCGATGGATTTTGCTTAGTCTGAAAATGACAAAAGAAAAAGCGGTTGAAAGCAGAATCATCTGAAGCGCGGTATATACCGCTATTCCGACGTTGTAGTTGCCCGTAATGTGATGAAATCCCTCCGTCAGTCCGCCGAGAACAACGGTATGAATCAAGGGATGATGCGTTGTATAAACTCCGTCGGCAACCATCTTCCATTCGTCGTATGCGTCATAACTGAACACTCCGGGAAAGATTGACAGCCAGTAGGGAATCCATGAAACAAACATTACCGCAGCGCAGACCGGCAGCGGAATGTTTAATTTCTTTTTGTCGGGATTTGCTTTATCGATAATAAAATCAAAGACAATCCATAAAACAAATGACAGTATCGTAAAAAAAATACCCCAAATTAAAGCCGATACCCACAAAGACGGATTAAGAAGTTCGATGGCATCGGTTTTATCCAAAACTCCCCCCGCAGAAATGATAAAGCCCGTTAAAAAACCGAAAATAAGTGATGCGGGAATTGTTTTTATATGTATTTTTTTATAAAAAGAATTCTTCATCTTCGTAGTCTACTTGGCGTTTTCAACCAACTGTCTGTATTTCTCGCTGCTTAAAGCTTCGACGCCTTCCTGATGGTAGGTGCTGACCATTCCGGCAACAAGCTGCTTGATATCGCTTCTGTTGTCGTAAGCCGCCTCCATGAGATCGTCCAAATCGTCAAGGAATTTGCTTATGTCGAATTCTATCGGTTTGCCGATATGAATCTTATCGTTTTCGGTTGCCGTAATGCCCTCTTCGGCCATCAGTTTTTCTTCATAGAGTTTCTCACCCGGACGAAGGCCCGTGTATTCAATCTTTATGTCTTCATCGGGTTTGAGACCCGAAAGTCTTATAAGGTTTCTCGCAAGAGTGTCAATCTTTACGGGGCTTCCCATATCAAGCACGAATATTTCTCCGCCCTTTGCTTTGGTTCCGGCCATAAGCACAAGGCTGACCGCTTCGGGAATGGTCATGAAATATCTGATGATATCGGGGTGGGTAACCGTAACCGGACCGCCGTTTTCAATCTGTTTTTTGAAAATCGGAATAACCGAACCGTTCGATCCGAGCACGTTTCCGAATCTTACGGCAACAAATTCGGTCTTAACATTCTTAAGTTCTTCGGGTGTTAATTTCTTTCCGGAATCCGTACCGCTATGCGTAAAAAGCTGTGGTATTTCGTCGGCTTTTCCCTCTTTTATTTTGGCATCAAAACTCTGTACGACCATTTCGCAAAGACGTTTGGTCGCACCCATGATATTGGTCGGATTAACCGCCTTGTCGGTACTGATGAGAACAAATCTTTCGCATCCGTGAGCCATGGCGGCATATGCCGTCTTATAAGTGCCGATTGCGTTGTTTTTGATGGCTTCGCAGGGGCTGTCCTCCATAAGGGGCACGTGCTTGTGAGCAGCCGCATGATAAACGATATCCGGCTTGTATCTTTCGAATACCTGAAACATTTTTCTCGAATCGCGAACCGATCCGATAAGGGTTACCAGATCAAGCTCGGGGTGTTTGTCGCGAAGTTCGAGCTGTATCGAATATGCGTTGTTTTCATATATGTCAAAAATAATCAGTCTCTTGGGATGGTGAGATGCAACCTGACGGCAAAGTTCCGAACCGATCGATCCGCCGCCGCCCGTTACAAGCACGGTTTTGCCGTGAATGAAATCAAAAACCTCATTCATCTCGACCTTGATCGTATCCCTTCCGAGCAAATCTTCGATGGACACGTTTTTAAGATTCGAAACACTCACTTCGCCTTTGACAAGCTGATACATGCCGGGAAGGTTTTTTAATTCGCAGTCGGTTTCCTTGCAGATATTTAAAATATCCCTTCTCTCCGACACGCTCGCCGAAGGAATGGCAAGATAAATCTTGTTGACTTTGTATTTTTCGACGTTTTCAAGGATACTGTCCCTGCCGCCGACAACGGGAACACCGTCTATGTATCTCTTCCATTTGTTGGGATTGTCATCGATAAAGCATACAACTTTGTCGCTTAATTCCCTGGCTCTGTTTACGTCACGAAGAAGCATCTGTCCGGCTTCGCCCGCACCGATAATCATTACGTTGGAGCTTCTTTCGCCTCTGTTGTTTCCGAGTCCCGTTTCTTTGCGAAGCAAAAGCACAAATCTGTAGGAAAATCTGATGCTTAAAACCAGTCCGAACTGTAAAACGGCACCGATGCAATAGTAGGAAATCGGCATCCTCTGAAGGAATATCGTGATGAAAACAATATGAAAAACACACGTGATGAACGAAGCCATCATGGTGCGCAAAAGCTCGTTGTAACTTGCAAATCTCCATATACTTTTGTAAAGTCTCAGGAAATAAAAGACTATGATACAGAAAACGATGTAAAACGGGGTAAACATCATCCACGGTTTAATATAGTGCTCCGGGATGCGTGAGAACATGCAGTCGAATCTGAACCACAAAGCAGCAAAATAAGATACGGAAACAGCAAGGATATCATATAAAACCAGGAATATCGATACCCCTACCCAATGCTTCAGGCCGAAGAATTTTCTCATCGGACGCTTCTTTTTTTGATTTTCCGCGTTCATTTTTTCGTTTTCCAATGCTTTCTCTCCATATCATCGCATAGATATTATTATTTTATCATAAAACTTTCCAATATGCATTATTCCTTTTTAATTATCAAAGCTTACCCTTTTGCCGGTTTGCGCCTGACAAAAATCCCGCAGACCGTAAGCCTGCGGGATTCTTTGATAATTTAATTTGTCTTTGGAATCAATAATTCTCTGCATGAACCTCAAAATATGCCTGAGGGTGATAGCAGACGGGGCAAACCTCGGGAGCTGCCGTACCGACCACGATATGACCGCAGTTTCTGCACTCCCAAACCTTTACTTCGCTCTTTTGGAATACTTCTTTAGCTTCGACATTGCGAAGAAGTGTGCGATATCTCTCTTCGTGTCTCTTTTCGATTGCGGCTACGCCTCTGAATTTCTCGGCAAGTTCCGTAAATCCTTCCTCTTCGGCCGTCTTTGCAAAACCTTCATACATATCGGTCCACTCGTAATTCTCGCCGTCTGCGGCAGCCGCAAGATTCTCGGCGGTGCTTCCGATGCCTTCAAGTTCTTTGAACCAGAGTTTTGCATGTTCTTTTTCGTTGTCAGCGGTCTGTAAGAAGAGTGCCGCTATCTGCTCAAAACCTTCTTTTTTAGCCTTTGAAGCAAAATATGTATATTTGTTTCTTGCCTGAGATTCTCCGGCGAATGCTTCGAGGAGGTTCTTCTCGGTCTGTGTTCCTGCGTATTTATTGCTCATTTTGTTTTCCTCCGAATATTCTCGTTTTTATAAGTCAGCGTTTTTAGGCATTTGTACGAATTGACGCACTATGCTTTCCATAATCCGTGAAGATTGCAGTATTCGTATACTTCTTCCACTTCGTCACCGTCGATAATCGAAAATACCGCCTTGGGTGCATCTTCGGGCGTGAGGATTTTTCTCTGATTTCCGTTCTTTGTCTTAATCGCAATCCACTGTATATAATGTTCGGGGGTCATCGGATGATCCACGCTTCCTACGGTTACTGTAACAAGATTGCCGTTTACTTCATATACCGGTACATGCTTTTCAACCGCAGCATCGGTTGTTCCGGGTATGAGTTCTTCCATTGCCTGTCCGCAGCACATTGTGGGAACAGCAGTTTCATTAACAATCGCGATAATTTTTCCGCATATCTTACATCTGTAAAATTTCATAATTAACCCTCCCATATTATTATTTTTTTGTTTGAATGTATTTTTGATTGTACCATTTCGTACAACATTCTTCAACGTGAACAGGATATATTTTATTCCCTCATCGAATCAAGAATTATTTTTTTCTTTTGTTGCACGTATTCCTTGCTCGGAGGTTCGATTCCCTCAAGTCTGTAAGGTATGCCGAGTGCTTCGTATTTTTTGATTCCCATTGTGTGATACGGAAGGACATCGAGTGCTTCGAGAGACGAAAGCTTGCCGAGAAAACGGCCGTATTGCCTCAAATCTTCCTCATCGTCGGAAATACCCGGCACGCAGACGAATCTTATCCAGGTTTTCTTGTTTTTCTCCGATAAATATTTTGCAAAAGCCAGTATATTATCGTTGTAATGCCCCGTCAGTTCCCTGTGCTTTTCGCGGTTTATCTGCTTGATGTCAAGCATGACTAAATCCGTCACCGCAAGGAGTCTGTCGATTTTATTCATCATGTCGGGGTTTGATTTTTCCAAGGCATCGAATTCAGTGTTATTCATAAATCCCGCAGTATCCTTCGTGCGCAAGAACATGATCCCCGAAGTATCAAGACATGTATGAATTCCGTTTTCGTGAAATTTTTCAAAAAGTTCGCAAAGAAAGTCAATCTGGAGCATGGGCTCCCCACCCGAAACGGTAATTCCGCCGTTTTTGTAAAACGCCCTGTTCCTGTCAAACTTTTCGTATATTTCGTCCGCGCTCATTTCCGTACCGCCGTTCGGATCCCATGTGTCGGGATTGTGGCAGTATGCGCAGCGCATGGGACAGCCCTGAAAAAAGACGACGAACCGTACTCCCGGTCCGTCGACTGCTCCAAAGGTTTCAATTGAGTGAATTTTTCCGTTCATTAATCAATCCCAAAATTATAATTTCTCATGGAATGTTCTGGAGATAACATCCATCTGCTGTTCCTTGGTAAGTTTGATGAAGTTAACCGCATAGCCGGATACACGAATGGTAAGCTGAGGATATTTCTCGGGATTTTCCATTGCATCAAGAAGCGTTTCCCTGTTTAAAACATTTACGTTCAGATGGTAGCCGCCCTTGGTAACGTATCCGTCGATGAGCGAAATAAGATTTTCAATCTGTGCTTCGCTTGCATCGGGTGCAACGTAAACCTTGTCGACTTCTTCGTGTACGCAGTCGCCTTCAATCACGTTGTTGGCCTTATCTATAAATGTTACATCGCCTTCGCTCTTTCCGAGTGCCGAAGGAATGATGGAGAATGTATTGGAAATACCGTCCTGCGCATCCTTGAAGGGAAGCTTGGCAACGGATGCTAACGATGCAACCGCACCGGAGGAATCTCTTCCGTACATGGGGTTGGCACCGGGTGCAAAAGGCGCTCCTTTGGGACGACCGTCGGGAGTTGCTCCGGTATTCTTGCCGTATACGACATTCGATGTAATCGTAAGTACCGATGTTGTGGGTACCGAATTACGGTATGTCTGATGCGAGCGGACCATGTTCATGAACATGCTGACGATTTCTTTGGCGATTGTATCGACTCTGTCGTCATCGTTTCCGTATTTGGGATAATCGCCCGTAATCTTAAAGTCCACGATGATATCGTCATCGTCCCTGATCGGCTCAACCTTGGCATATTTGATGGCTGACAGCGAGTCGGTAACTACCGAGAGACCGGCAATACCCGTTGCGAAAAATCTCGTAACGTCCCTGTCGTGCAATGCCATCTGAGCACGTTCGTAATTGTATTTGTCATGCATGTAATGAATGATGTTGAGCGTATTTACATAGATACCCGCAAGCCACTCCATCATAAAAGTGAAGCTGTCCATAACGGTATCGTAATCAAGCACGTCTCCCTGGTAACGGCGAAGAGCGATGGGTCCGACCTGTTTCTTGGTAATCTCGTCAACGCCTCCGTTAAGCGAATAAAGAAGGCATTTTGCAAGATTCGCTCTTGCTCCGAAGAACTGCATTTCCTTGCCGAGGCGCATGGAGGATACGCAGCATGCGATTGCATAATCGTCACCTCTGGAAACTCTCATGAGATCGTCGTTTTCGTACTGAATTGCCGAGGTCTTTACGGACATCTTTGCGCAATATCTCTTGAAACTCTCGGGAAGTCTCGTCGACCAGAGAATAGTAAGATTGGGTTCGGGTGCGGGACCTAAATTCTCGAGTGTATGAAGATATCTGTAGGACATCTTCGTAACCATATGACGTCCGTCGATTCCGACACCTCCGATGGACTCGGTAGCCCATATGGGGTCGCCCGAGAAAAGCTCGTTGTATTTGGGAGTTCTCGCGAATTTGACGATACGCAGTTTCATGATGAAATGATCCACCATCTCCTGAATCTGACGTTCGGAGAACGTGCCGTTCGCAAGGTCTCTCGAAGCATAAATGTCAAGGAAGGTCGTGGTACGTCCTACACTCATTGCGGCGCCGTTTTGTTCCTTGATAGCCGATAAATATCCGAAATAAATTGCCTGAATGGCTTCTTTTACATTGGTTGCGGGGCGTGAAATATCGCAGCCGTACGAAGCCGCAAGTTCTTTCATAAGTTCGAGGGCTCTTACCTGCTCAGTAAGTTCTTCCCTTGTTCTTATTACTTCGTCATTCATGACTTTGCCGCATGTGTGTTTCTGACGAAGCTTGTCTTCGATAAGAATATCTATTCCGTATAAAGCGATACGTCTGTAATCGCCGATGATTCTGCCTCTGCCGTACGCATCGGGAAGTCCCGTGATAATATGCGAAGAACGGCATGCTCTCATTTCGGTTGTGTATGCGTCAAAACATCCCGCATTGTGTGTTTTTCTGTAATATGTGAAGAAATCTTTTATTTCGGGGTCAATCTCGTAACCGTGATCCGAGCAGGCCTGCTCTGCCATTCTTATTCCGCCGAAAGGATGCAGCGGTCTCTTGAAAGGTTCATCGGTCTGAAGACCCACTATCTGTTCTTTTTCTTTGTCAAGGTATCCGGGCTCGTGAGACATAATCGTGGATACGTTTCTTGTATCCATATTAAGCGCGCCGCCCTTTTCTCTCTCCTGCTTTGAAAGATCCAAAACCTGTTCCCACAAAGCAAGCGTATTCTTGGTTGCAGGCTCAAGAAAACTTTCGTCGCCGTCATAGGGTGTGTAGTTTTCCTGAATGAAATCCCTTACATTGATTTCGGTCTGCCATTTGTTTCCTTTAAAATCTCTCCACTGCGGAATCATTTATTCATCTCCATCAAACAAAAACAACTCTTACTCTTCCCATTATATGAGTAAAAAATATTTATTCAATAGTATTTTTATCATTTAAACACAATATAATGTGTTTTTTTGTTTTTGACACCACAATTTCAAGTATTTTCTGTCAAATCATACAATAAAACCCGTCTTTGACCTTTTTATTTGAACATTTTGACCATTATGTCACGAAAAAGTGTTTTATTTTCCCTTTTATTATATTAAAATGTTCATGGAGTCTAAAAAATGCGACATTAGTGAGGTTATAATGAAAAGAAAAAGACTGTTATCAATTGTACTTACGGGAATCATGGTATTCTCGTTTATCGGATGTAACTCGGGAAAACCCGGCAAGATTGTGGATATAACCTATGATCTTCCCGAAGTTAACTGGGGCGAAGGGCTCTTTGACGGAAAGACCCTGATTGACGATCATTTCGAAGAAGATGAGGAATTCGTATGGGAAACCTACGCCAACGAAGGTGTTTTCACCATGGCGCGCGAAGACGGCAAGATGGTAGCCAATATAGAGAATGCGGGTACTCTCGATTATTCCTGCCAGCTCTACAGAGACGGCTTCGAGCTTAACCAGGACGGCGTTTACGAAGCTTCTTTTACAATAGCATGTGATATTGAAAGACCCATGCAGTGGAGATTTCAGTTAAACGGCGGCGATTATCACGCATATTATATTGAGGATTACGTTCCCATCGGACCGCAGACCCGCAGAATTACGGCTACGTTTACCATGGAGGAAGAGACCGACCCCGCTCCGAGATTCTGCTTTAATCTCGGTATCTTTAACGATATGGAAAATGTTCCTCATAAAGTATATATAGACGATTTCAACCTGACTTTGCTTGACTCAAGCAATGCAAAAGCAGCTCCCGAAGAGGAAGCTCCCAATGCAATCAAGGTTAATCAGGTCGGATACAAAACAACCGACAACAAAAAAGTTGTTTTGACTTCCAAAGATTATATCGAATCTTTTGACATCGTAAATGTTGAAACAGAAGAAGTTGTCTTCACGGGAAGTTTTGACGAAAAAGCAACGATATCCAAAAACGGCGACGGCAAGACTTTCATGGGCGATTTTACGGAATTTGCCGAAGAAGGAAGATATTACATTTCCGTTGAAGGTTTCGATCCTTCATATACATTTGCCATTGCCGACGATGTCTTCGACGATATCACCAAGGCAACTGTCAGAATGCTCTATCTCCAGCGCTGCGGATGCGAGATACCCGCCGATGCGGCAGGAGCGTTTGCTCACGGCGCATGTCACAATACCAATGCCAAAATATACGGAACCAACGATTATATCGATGTGACCGGCGGATGGCATGATGCCGGCGACTACGGAAGATATGTTGTTGCGGGATCCAAAACCGTAGCCGATCTCTTCCTTACTTATGAAGACTGCGAAGCCTCTCACGGCGACGATTACGATATTCCCGAAAGCGGAAATGGCGTTCCCGATATTCTCGACGAGGCAAGATACGAGCTTGAATGGATGCTTAAGATGCAGGCTTCAAACGGTGGAGTATATCACAAGGTAAGCTGTGCCGTATTCCCCGAAACGGTTATGCCCGACGAAGAAACGAACGAACTTATCGTAAGTCCCGTTTCCGTAACGGCTACTGCCGATTTTGCCGCAATTATGGCCAAGGCAAGCAAGATTTACAAAGAATATGATGCCGCATTTGCCCAAAAGTGCATGGATGCCGCTCTTAAGGCTTACGCTTACACCGAAGCAAATGCCGCTGCAGACACGGGATTCGTCAATCCCGCGGACATAGTTACGGGCGAATATCCCGACGATCAGAATACCGACGAATACCTCTGGGCATCGGTTGAATTGTATCTCGTAACGGGAGATTCAAAATACCAGTCCAAAACAAGGGATCTCGTCAATCAGACATTCAAAGCAGGTCTCGGATGGGCCGATATGGGTGACTATGCGATGTACGATTACCTTAAAGCAAAAGGTTATGTCGAAACACCCGTTGAAATAACAACGCCCGATAATTCCGCTCCCGGACCCGCTGATGTCAAAGCATATTATGATTCGTTAAGCGATGAGGAATTCATCAAAGTCAAATTCTCCGAAAAGATGAAATTATTCGCGGAGAGCGCACTTGATTATTCGACAACGGATTCTTATTTCTCCTCCATGAGAATTTATCCATGGGGCAGCAATATGACCATTGCAAACAACGGTATTCTCTACGTAATGATGTACAATCTTACCGGCGAAGAGATTTATGACGAATACGCAAGATATCAGATAGATTACCTTCTCGGCGTAAATGCGGTTGCATACAGCTATGTAACGGGTTACGGCGACAATGCGGCAGCCAATCCTCATCACAGACCTTCACAGGCTGTGGGAAGCGCAATGCCTGGTATGCTTGTCGGCGGTCCCAACACCTCGCCCGCCGATCCCGTCGCAACAAAAGTTCTTGCAAAGAAAGTCGGCGGAAGCTGCTATGTGGATAACGATGCCGCATTTTCAATCAACGAAATCACGATTTACTGGAACTCACCGTTGATTTATCTGCTTGAAAGATATAAATAATCTTTAACATAAAAACAACGTACCGCAGGGTACGTTGTTTTTTATTTTTAAGATATATTTTTTTATCGGGCTTTTATGAACAAAGCGAAAATCCTTTGCTCTTTAAGCTGTTTTCAACCTCGGGAATATCATTGGTATGGAATACCATGATGGGGCATCCGCTCTCTCTGTTGAAAGAAAGATAAAGGTAATCAACGCTTATATTGGCATCGTCGAGTGCTTTAAGAAGCTTTTGCAGATTACCGACTTCATCCAAAATCTCAACCGCAATTACATCCGTTAATCTGCAGATGATTCCGGCGTTTGACAAAACTTCGGCTGCTTTGGCGGGATCGCTAACCACCATTCTGACGATACCGTATTCGGCCGAGTCATTGGTGACGGATCCGAGAATATTGATATTCTCTCCTGCCAAAAGACTTGTAATCTCAAGCATTTTACCTTTTACGTTTTCTGCATAAATCGAAACCTGTTTTAACATTTTATCTGAGTCCTTTCCAATCTTCTTTTATGCTCTGACATCCAGAAACGTCGCTTTTCCCAAAATATTGATCTTTATCGAATCGGCGGGCACGAAAACACAGTCGCCCTTTTTCAAATCGAGTCTTTCAGAATCATAATGCATACTTCCTTCGCCGTCAATGCAAAGAAGCACTCTGAAACTGAGTTCATCGGATGCGAAATCAACGAAGGGAATATCTTCATCGGTATTTATCAGCATTCGAAAAACTTCAAAATATCTGCATCTGGCCAAAAATTCCGACGCAACCCCTCTTTTGTATTTTAGTACGCGAAGGGGCTGACGCGGCGGCTGACTCTTAGAATAATCCACCACTTCGAGCGCTTTGTCAATATGAAGTTCTCTTTTATTTCCTTTTTTGTCGGTTCTTCCGTAATCGCAAAGCCTGTATGTCACATTGGAACTCTCCTGTATTTCCGCTATGAGCACACCGTCTCCTATCGCATGAACGGTTCCGGGCGAAACGAAGAAAACATCGTCTTTTTGTACATGAATTTTGTTTAAATGTCTGTCAACCGTTTCGTTTTCAATCGCGCGCTCCAATTCTTCCCCGCTTAAATCATGGGAAAAACCGTACACGAGATACGAATCCGCTTCGGCATCCAAAACATACCACATCTCGCTCTTTCCGTGTTCGCCCTCTTCCATTTTTTTCGCATATTCGTCATCGGGATGAACCTGCAGTGACAAAGCTTCTTTTGCATCAAGAAATTTTATCAAAAGAGGAAATCCGAATCCGGCGTCGGGATGGCTTCCTAAAAATGCGGGATTCTTATCAAGAACGTCTTTTAAAGTCTCACCCGCATATTCCCCCGAAGCGACAACGCTCAGTCCGTCGGGGTGAATGCTGCATTCCCAGCTTTCGGCTACGGGAGAAACATCCGTATTTTTGTTATATTCTGTTTTTAACCTTTCTCCGCCCCAAAGATAATCCTTGTAAGCGGGACGAAGAAGAAAAGGTTTTGGATTCATGATCTGTCCTTTATTTCAATTCGTGTTTTTCCTTATCCGAAACGGATATTTCTTCTCCGAGCTGAACTTCGATGAGCATCAGTTTAGTATCCGCGAAAACCGTATGCTTACAGCCTGCGCACATGGTGACCACATCGCCTTTTTTTATTTTTTGTTCCATGCCGTCCACAACGGTTCTTCCCTCGCCTTCGATAACGACCCAGACTTCATCCCTGTTTTTGTGCGAATGATAATTCATCGAATGACCGGGATTAAGGGTAACTTTGACGGTAAGAGATCCTTTTTCGACATCGATAACTTTGTAGCTTCCCCATGATTTTTCGGCAAACATCGTCTGAGAAACGAATTTGTCCACATAGGGTTTTATATATGAACTCTGATGTTTGTCGGAAACAAGAATTCCCTCGCTCGAAGCGGAAATGACCACATCCGTCAGTCCCATCGCGAGAATCGGAACGTCGGTTTCGTTTAGGATATGAACGTTTTTGCATTCGTCGCCTATTACGCCCTTGCCGATTACATTGTCTTCAACGCTTTCCGCCAGGGTGTTCCATGTACCGATATCCTTCCATTCGCCCGAATATCTTACGACCTGAATCTTTTCTTCCTTTTCAACCACCGCATAGTCAAAAGAAATCTTCGTAAGCGTTTCGTATTTTGCGAACAAATCGTAATAATCGTCAAAATCTATAAGTTCGTGCGCTTTGTCAATCACGTATTTGAGTTTGTATGCAAAAACACCACCGTTCCAGAGAGCACCCTGTTTGATATATTCTCTCGCTATTTCCTCTGTTGGTTTTTCCTTAAATGTCTTTACGAAAGAAACTTCATTCCCGTCATCGGGTATAATATATCCGTATTTTTCCGAGGGGTAAGTCGGTTCGATTCCCATGAGCACAAGGTTTGCCTCGCCTTTCTTTGCCTGCTCGGAGAGACTTTTAAGCGCCTCGAAATACGTATCGTCAACATAAGGATCCACGGGGCATACCACCACGGATTCGTTCACATCGACCTTCATGACGTCTTTTAGATACATCGTGGCAAGAGCAATTGCGGGGAAAGTGTCCCTTCTGCAGGGTTCAACGGATATTCCGATGTTTTCGCCGAGCTGATTTTTGATGGCGGATACCTGATTGCGCGCCGTGGCAACGGTTACAACGGCTGATTCGTCAACCCTCTTTATCTGGGCGTAAATCCTTTGGACCATTGACTCGTATTCGCCGTTTTCACCCTTGAAAATCTTGATGAACTGTTTTGAACGAATGTCGTTTGACAACGGCCAGAGTCTTTTTCCCGAACCTCCGGAAAGCAAAATTATATTCATGTATTCTCCCCTCCGCCGCATATGGGCTTTTGGATAAAATTATTAAGTGAAAAATTTGTAAAAAACACATCCCGATAGTATAATGGATATGTTTACATACCACATGCAGATTTTAACAAAAATAGATAAAAAAGGCAATCGAGTACGGAGGATTAAGATGAGCAAAAAAATCGCATTAATAACGGGAGTTACAGGTCAGGACGGTTCGTACCTCTCGGAATTTCTTCTTGAAAAAGGATACGAGGTTCACGGAATCATAAGAAGAAGTTCCGTGGATTACAGAGAACGAATCGCTCACCTTGAGGGCAATCCCGATTTTCATCTTCATTACGGCGATATGTCGGATTCGCTCAGTCTCGTTAAAGTGATCGGAAGCGTAAAACCCGACGAAATATACAATCTTGCGGCACAAAGCCATGTTCAGGTTTCTTTTGACGTTCCCGAATTCACGGCCGATGTGGACGCTACGGGAGTTTTAAGAATACTTGAAGCCGTAAGAGTCTGCAATCTTGCTTCAAGTTGCCGTATCTACCAGGCTTCGACCTCCGAGCTTTACGGAAAAGTCGAGGAAGTTCCGCAGTCGGAAAGTACTCCTTTCCATCCCTATTCTCCCTATGCCGTAGCCAAGCAGTACGGCTTTTGGATAACAAAGGAATACCGCGAGGCATACAATATGTTCTGCTGCTCGGGAATTCTTTTTAACCACGAATCAGAAAGAAGGGGCGAAACATTCGTCACCAGAAAAATAACTCTTGCGGCAGCTCGAATCGCGCAGGGCAAGCAGGAGAAGCTGTATCTCGGAAACCTCTCTTCGCTTCGCGACTGGGGCTATGCCAAAGACTACGTTGAATGCATGTGGCTTATTTTGCAAAACGACAAACCCGACGATTATGTCATCGCAACGGGCGTTCAGCATTCGGTCAGAGAATTCGCGACACTCGCTTTTCACCATGCGGGCATAGAGCTTGAATGGAAGGGCGAGGGCATCGACGAAAAAGGAATCGATAAGGCAACGGGCAAAATTCTTGTTGAAGTATCACCCGATTTTTACCGTCCGACTGATGTCGTAAATCTTTTGGGCAACCCGGGCAAGGCCAAGAGCGAACTCGGGTGGAATCCGACGAAAACAAGCTTCGAAGAGCTCGTTCGTCTCATGGTTGAGCACGATATGAAAAAAGTCGCACTTGAGCAATAAGAATAAAAATTTATCTTTCACTTTACCTTGGGAAAGGTGCATAAATAAATGATGGAAAAAAACGCAAAAATCTATGTGGCCGGTCACAGAGGAATGGTCGGCTCCGCCATAGTCAGAGAATTGAAAAAGCAGGGATATGAAAATATCATTACCCGCACTCATGAAGAACTAGATCTTACCAGGCAGGCCGATGTCGAAGAATTCTTTGCGAAAGAAAAACCCGAATATGTATTCCTTGCGGCGGCAAAAGTCGGAGGAATCATGGGAAACGCAAATGCGAAAGCCGATTTTATGTACGACAATATGATTCTTGAAATGAACGTAATTCACAGCGCATGGCAAAACGGCTGCAAAAAATTGGAATTCCTCGGTTCATCCTGCATTTATCCGCGCATGGCGCCGCAGCCGATGCCGGAGAACTGTCTTTTGACAAGCAGTCTGGAACAGACCAACGAAGCATATGCTCTCGCCAAAATAAGCGGCTTGAAATATTGCGAATATCTCAATACGCAATACGGTACCGATTACATATCCGTAATGCCCACCAATCTTTACGGTCCGAACGACAATTATCATCCTCTTCACTCCCATGTGCTTCCGGCCCTTATCCGCCGCTTCCACGAAGCAAAAGAAGCAGGGCTTGACAGCGTAACATGCTGGGGTGACGGTTCGCCCCTTCGCGAATTCCTGTATGTGGACGACCTCGCTAACCTCTGTGTGTTTTTAATGAACAATTACAGCGGAAACGAGACCGTAAACGCAGGCACGGGCAAGGAACTTACCATAAAAGAATTAACCGAGCTGGTGGCCGAAATCGTAGGCTACAAGGGCCGCATAGAATGGGATACCACAAAGCCCAACGGTACGCCGAGAAAGCTTCTTGACGTAAGCAAAGCCAAGGCGCTCGGCTGGACATACAAGACCGAGCTTGAAGACGGTATTAAGCTTGCATACGAAGATTTCTTAAATAACCCCATGAGAGCGGAAAGATAAAAGAATACAAAATCAAAAACGGTATAAACAATAAAAAAGATGTCATGTGATGGCATCTTTTTTTATGATTTGTCAATTGTTTTTTTTCTTTAACCCTTAATTTATCTTAACGCAGTTTCTGCCCTCGGATTTGGCTTTGTACAAAGCCTTGTCCATACGTTCGAATGCCGCATTGAAATTGTCTTCTTTAACGACTTCGGTAATACCTACGCTGACCGTAACCTTGCCTGCAACCTTGAAATCCTCTGCAGCAACCTTAACACGGATGTCGTCCGCGCATTTGGAAGTCTTGGAAAGATCCGCGTCATAGCATACGGCTACGAATTCTTCTCCGCCCCATCTTCCTATAACAACATTGCTGCTCTTGAAATAATCCTTAACCATGTATGCGAAATGCTTAAGGGTCATATCTCCCACGGCATGTCCGTATTTATCGTTTACTTTCTTGAAGAAGTCGATATCAAACATCATCATCGAAACTTTTCTGTCCGTACGACCGACGATTTCGATGGCGTTGTAGATTTCGGTCTCGATACGTCCGTGGTTGAATACATCGGTGAGCGCATCCTTGGATGCAAGTTCCTCGTACTTCTTAAGCGTGGACATAAGCTGTACGGAGTTCTCGTGAATATCCTGTACCATGAAGACATAACGGAAGTCTTCTTCGCTGTTGTTTGTTTCCGCACGTGAGAATATAAGTTTAACCCAGATATATTTTCCTTCGAGGTTCTGCATGAGGCAGTCGAACGAAGACGTTCTGCCGGGCATAAGATTCTTTTTAAGATAATCGGGATCCGTTCTTTCCATAAAGAGAGCCTGATCGTCGGGCCAGATCATGTTGACGATCATCATTCTCCATTCGGAATATTTGATGCTTGACTGCATCGTATCGTCGGAAATCTCCGTGATGCTGATACTCGATGTCGAATCCTTGAACAGATCGATATACATCGAGAAAAGATAAGTATTTTGAATTGTATTGACTTTTTCGTTGGTAAAGAAATCTCTCATGTACTCGCTGTTATCGAGTTCATCGAGAATCAAAAGATAAATGTTCTCCTCAACCGGATAAATCGTCATCTGAACCGCATGGGGTGTATTGTCATTATCCGTGATTTTGAGTCTCTTGCTGTATTTGCCCGAAAACTTTCCGAACGTGGGGATGAATACCTGATAATCTTCGGTAATCTTTTTGTCTTCGACATCGTTAAGATGAAACCAGAGTTTTTCGATCAATCCCTTGTAACTTCCGGTCTCTTCGATGAAATCGGTGAACATGCCTTTTTTTACAAGAGTTTTGTAAGAATCGACTCCCGCATCCACCACAAGAACGGCATCAACATTCCCTTTGATGAATTCAACAATCTCTTCAAATGTGTAATCCGCTATACTTTTTCCCATAACACCCCTCCGAAATCATTCTCCCTTAGAATATATATCCCCGACTATTTATTCATCATGTATGAAAATACAAGGTAAGCTGTTTTTAACGCATCATGCCGGATTCGTTCCTCTTCTATCGAAAAGATGTCATCCTCGATGATTTCGACATCCTTTATACCCACGGGAGAAACTATTGTTTTTCCTTCGGTATCAAGGTATTTTTTCTGAATCTTGTCATCAACTTCACCGTTGTTGGCAATAACGACGTCAATCTTTCTGCCGTCCAGATATTTGTTCAAAACATCAATATGTTCCTGAACATTGTATCCGTCGGTTTCGCCCGGCTGCGTAACCAGGTTCGAGATATACATAAGCGGCGCTTTGGCGCTCTTTAAGGCATCGGTCACTTCCTTTGCCAAAAGGTGCGGAAGAACACTTGTATAAAGGCTTCCGGGACTGAATATGATAAGATCCGCTTCTTTTATTCTTTCGGTAACTTCATTGCAGACTTTTACATCGTGATCGTAATGAAGATTTTTGATTTTTTTGATGTTCGCGCTTACACTCTCTTCGCCGATGAAACTTTCCCTGTCTCCCTCACCCACAAGTTCGACTTTTTCTTCGGTAATGGGAAGTACGGTACCTTTGACTTCAAGAAGCTTGGCCATGTATTTCGTGGCTTCAAGAAGGCTTCCCTTGGTATCGATGAGCGCTGCGAGAATAATGTTTCTGACCGGATGGTTATGAAGCGTTCCTTCTTTGGAAAAGCGGTAACTCATTAGGTCGATGTAATCCGAATCCGCATTTGCCATAGAAAGAAGCACTTTGCCGATATCTCCGACAGCGGGAATATTTAATTCTTCTTTTAAAACACCGGTACTGCTGCCGTTATCGCTTACCGCTATTACGGTGGTTACATCCAGGGGAAAAAGTTTAAGTCCCGAAAGGATGCACGACAATCCGGTACCGCCGCCGAACACGACTATTTTTTTCATTTAATTATCGATTCCTTCATAGAAAATCTTTTCGTCTTCAAGTCTTAAACAGGCAAGACGGCTTGATTTGTTTCGAAGCGCCATACCGCAGTCTATGTTGATGATATGGTATTCTCCGAGGAACTCCTTGTCGTTTAATACAAGTCCTCTTCCCAGCTCATCGACATTGTCGAGACGCTGTGTGAAGATATGTCCGAGAACATAGGTGTATTTCTTGTTCGGGAAAATCTTTTCGTCGAGTCCTTTTACAAAGCTTGCGTCATAAATGTTCTGCCATACGGCCTGGAATACGTCCTTGTAAATGAGCTCGTTGTATTTGACTTCGTTGTCGAATCTTTTGTTTACGACATACGCGTGGCACAGATAATAGGTTTTCCTTCCGATTTTGACTTTCTTTGCCACGATGGCATTGTCGAGATAAATCAGAATTTCGGCTTTTTTCTTTGCGGAGCATTTTTTGAAATCTTCGTATGTCTGCTTTCCGCCGTTGCATTCGTCAAGCCAAAGGTCAAGTTCTTCCGTGTCTTCTCTTCCCTCTTTCTCGCATTCTTCAACGTTTCTTAACGCTTCCATCATAAGGAGTTCGTGATTGCCGAGGAACATCTTCGCGTTCTCCATTTTCATGATGGTTTTTAAAATCTTGATTCCGTCGGGTCCTCTGTCTATCGCATCCCCGAGTACGTAAAGCGTATCGTTGTCCGAAAAATTAATTTGCTTCAACATACGCATAAAGGCATCATACTGCCCGTGAATGTCACTTAATACATAAGTACTCATTTCTTATTCTACCCCTTACACTTCGCATATGTCAGTCACGTCTACCTGGATTACCGGCCTTATTCCCATCGGTACATCCAGTCTCCAGTTTTTAAGTACTCCCGCCTGGATTGACTGACCGTCGCAACTTTCTCCGTATGTGAAAGTTCCGTTATATTCATTGATTGTTCCTCTGGTTCTTAACGCGTAGCCCATGGGGAAGTTCTCATTGATTTTCTTTGCATCGGCATATTGCGAGAAATAGCACGGCGCCTGCTCTTCGAAAAGCTTGAGCGCATTGTTTGCTCTCACCTGACCGGTGCGGATTTCGAAACCGTTAATCATCTCTTCGACACTCGGCAGGAACACTCTGTCGTATGTGGTCTTGTCGGAGAATGTCGATATCGGTGTTTTGACTTCTTTTATGAGGATTCTCTCCTGCTCTTCCTTCGAAAAAGCTTCCATGAAGAAATCCCTGTTAAGCCATTCTCTGATACAGCTCGATTCCCAGAAAATTCCGGTACGGATTTTGCCGATTTCCCTCTCGGTCATATCCATGTAATCCTTGTCGTCAAAGAGCTGATAATCAAGAACATACTCCGACTGAAGTATCATCTTGTCGCCTCTTTGCATAAGAATAACCCACGGAATTTCGGTATATTCGAAATATCTGTATTTCCTTGAATCTTCTTTGATCTTGGCTCTGTTTAAATTGCGGTATTCCCTGCTCATTAAAGCGGTTGCCACATTGAATCTCTTGAATTTCGCACCCTTTATCATGGTCGAATCCGTGAGATCGTAGGTTGCATAGATGATATCGGTCGTAAGTCTCGGACCTGATACCTCGTTCATCGGATAATGACCGAACCAAACACGACGGTTCTTTTTGTCGTAAAGCATCTGTGTGTTGATGGTCGGGAAATATACGGGCTCGTTCTTTTTGGAAATCTCTTCGGCATTCATTCCGTAAAGCGAACGTCTGAGCTGTCCCATATCCTGCTGACGGTCGGCCGTGGCCATGTTCATGCCCTTCATGATCGCATCTGCGATTCTCTGGTCCATCGGAATATTGTAATCCGTGATGGGCGTTAAGGGCTCGTTCATGCTTCTTCTGAACGCATCCGTAGGGATATCGCCCGTAATCATGCAGTACATGGTGGCGCATATTCCGTATACGTCGGTCCAGGGTCCCTGACCTTCGCCGAGGCTCTGCTCGAGCGGAGCATATCCGAACTTGCCGTAATAAACCTGAGCGGTTCTGTTGTTTAACTTCTTTGTAGCACCGAAATCAATCACCTTGATACTTCCGTCCGAATCCAACATTATGTTTTCGGGCGAAATATCACGATGAATCAGTCCGGCCTTGTGAATTTCCTCCATGGAGCTGATAACGGGCTCCATCATGGAAAGCGTCTGTTCTACGGGAAGTCTGCCGCCGTTGTTGTCGATAAATCTTCGAAGGGTGCCGCCCTCCAGATATTCCATTACCATGTATCCGGTGTTATTGGCATAGAAAAGCTCTTTGATGGAAACGATACCGGGATATTTGGCGAACTGCGCAAGCATTCTCGATTCGCGAAGGAATGCCTTAAGTTCGGCCTGGAATTCCTCTTCCGTTGTGTCTCCCGCAACGATTAATTCACCGTTTTCTTTTCTCTCTACCATTTCATCCGGGAAGAATTCTTTGATAGCGACTTTGTATTCCAACAACATATCAAAGCCGATATACGTGATACCGAAGCTTCCCATACCCAGGATATTTCCGATAAGGAATTTTCCGTTTAGGATTGTGCCGGGTTCAAGTGCTCTGCCGAAAGTCTTGACACCCTTTTTTGGCTTGCCGCACACGGGACAAAAGTCTTCTTCTTTTGTCATATGCATGCAGTTGAGGCACATTTTTTTGATTTCTGATGTCTCCATAAATACCCCTTATTTAGGCAGTGTAACCGAATTTTTCCAACCGTTTTTTGCGGTTTTTTTCAGATAAATATACATAGTTGATTTTAGCATTTTTTGCCGTCAATGTAAACCTTGATAATTTCCGTGAAAGCTATAATTCTTCGGTGGGATTTTTATGTTTCAGGATGGTAATTACGGCTTTTGTACCCTTGCCCGGGGTGCTGAAAATCTCAAGTTTTGCCCTTCCGCTTCCGGTCAGACGGGAGCTTGTATTCAAAAGACCCACGTGATTTCTGTCGTCATTGACGGTCTTTTCAAGTTTCTTTCTGGCTTCTCTTCTCCGGCGGATTCCGAGACCTCTGTCCGTGGGGTTTTTGATTTCATACATGGTCTGTCTCTCGAATTCGCTCGTATCAAACCCGACTCCGTCATCCAAAACTTCCACAATATATTCGTTTTCGTCCTCCCATGTGGAAACCACGACTTTACCGGGGCCGTTCTTTTTATGGATGCCGTGCTTTATCGCGTTTTCGACGAGGGGCTGGACCGAAAGGGGCGGTACTTCGAAATCCATCGTGTCTATATCGTATTCGACCGACAAATCGTCTCCGAATCTCATCTTTTCGATCCAGACATACGAATCGATATGTTTTAATTCCTCTTCGAAGGAAACCCAGCCTTTTTTACCTATCGAATCGATATTTCCGCGCAGATATTCCGAAAAATAGTTGATTGCTTCTTTGGCTTTTTTGGGGTTTCTGTCAACAAGTCCGTAGATGGCGCTTAATGTATTGAAAATGAAATGAGGACCGATCTGCGAATACATGACTTCGATTCTCGTCTGTCTGATGATTTCCTCTTCCTGTTCCATTATCGTTTTGAAATAAAGCATCAGGAAATATATGAGTGTCGAAAGCATCGTAAAATTGACGATGATTCTTTTGGAATCGTCCAGGCTTTCGATGATTACTCCGACAATGACTACGACCGCGGAATAAACCACGGCGAATGATGTTTTTTCCTTGCCTTTGTGGAAATACCTCATTGAGTCGATAATGAGTATGAGAAGGTAGAGAGCGCTTACCGCAAAAGGCACGAATCCGAGGGGACCCCTGTGAAAATGCGTTTCCCCGTTTTCCTGAACATAATAAAACGGGAGCGGCGAAACATAGGCACTCAATACAACCACAAAGTCAATGACCAGCGGGAAAATCAAAAGTATGTTGAATTTGGGATTCCGTCTTTCGCTTATCAGAAGGTAGAAATATACAATCAGCGTCGGTCGCGCCACATATGCGATGATATCCAGAGTGATTCGCGTGTATACCATGCTGTCCTCGGGCGTTATGAGCCTGTGCGTACAGGTTTCGGAAAGCATCAAAACCAGATCGATGAAAATGATTTTGAAAAGATAGTTCTTCTTTCTTTTACTGATTGTATTGTTTGAAATAAAGACCGTGGTAAGACCGATCATGATGACTATCGCCGTCTGATATTCATGATACAGGTCCGTTATGGCTCGTAAAATCATGGTGTTCCCCTTTTAATGTCTTTTTACACCGTAATCATTAATATTATATCGTTTATCCGTCTCAAACACAAATAAAACCATTGGCAATTTGCTTTTGTTTCGGTTATAATCATCAATGATTAAAAAAGAGGTTATTATGGTATCTTTCAACATTGCTTTTATAAATGTTCTCATATCCCTGCTTTTCATGGTTCCGGGCTTTATTCTTTGCAAAGCAAAAAAGGCTGCGGCGGATCATCTTTCCACCATGTCGGCCATTCTGATATACGCATGTTCTCCCTGCATGATTGTATCTTCTTTTCTTTCGCTTGAATATTCAAAGACAAACCTTATTTACATGGGGCTTTTCTTCATAGTTTCGTTTATGGTGCAGTTTGTGTTTCTTTTGCTTGTTTTTCTTATTTTCAGAAAGAAATTTCATCTCTCGAAATACCGCATGCTCACCATAGGCTCCGTACTCGGAAACTGCGGCTTTTTCGGGCTTCCGCTCATAAAAGCGCTGCTGCCGGACAATCCCGAGGTCGCATGCTATTCCTCAATTTACGTCATTTCGATGAATCTTTTGGTATTTACCGCCGGAATCTACTGTCTTACACAGGATAAAAAATACATATCGGTCAAAGCGGCTTTGCTTAATCCCACTACATTTTCTTTTCTGGTGGCGTTTCCGCTCTACCTCTTCGGCGCCTCAAACCGGATGCCCGATGTCTTTAAAGATGCGATTGCGCTGCTTGGAAAAATGACCACTCCCATGTGTATGTTCATTCTCGGAATACGCCTCGCCACAATGGATTTCAAAAAGCTTTTCACAAATCCCTTCGTATATTTCGTATGCATCGGAAAACTTGTCGTCTTCCCTCTTTTTGCATATTTATGCGTTCTCTTCCTGCCGCTTCCGAATTCTTTTAAGGCGAGCATACTGATACTGGCGGCAACCCCGTGCGCTTCGATTATATTAAATCTTGCGGAAATTCACGGCAAAGAACGTGAAATGAGCGCGAACTGCATATTGCTGTCCACGCTCCTTTGTATCTTCACCATTCCTCTGCTCGCTCTGTTAATCTGATTTATTATTGCAAATCTTCTTCGCAGGCGGGAATATCCGTACTCTTTGTCGGATCCATCGTATATAAATCCAATTCGTAACTTTTCTTATACGACTTCGCTCTCGTCTCGTCGCTCATTCCGAAAAATTTCATTTCCGGAACATCCGTTCCGTATTTGGCATTTTTCGAATCAAACGAAATCTTATCCAGTATAAGATCGCAGTTATAGGCATTTCCTTCGATTTCCACGACATTCCAAATCCAGAAATCTTTCATAAGCTCCGTTACGGCTTCAAGCATTTCGTCGCCTTCGCAGTCAAGCACGAACTTTCCCGGGGCACCGACAAGTCTGCAGTTTATATTAAGCTGTGTCATAAAGAACTGATAAAGATAAAGAATGTCATATCCCGAGGTTTCCTCATCAATATCTCTGAAAGCCACCGAGTATCTTATATCTTCATCCGTGTCGCTTTCGAGCACGGGATCGTTTTCATCGGGAAGGAATTTTGCCTTTTTTTCTTTTATTATTTCTTCGTAAATAATTCTCGCACGGTCGGCATCCGTACTTTCGGATGTCAGATTGTTGTTTATGGTTTCGGTTACATAGTCCACAAAAGCATCGATTTGCGCTCTTCCCTCTTCTTTGTCCAAAACTTCGTACGTGGCTTTGTTCCCGTCGGTTACGATCGGATTGGTTCTGTACGATACGGTAATGTTTTCCATGTCATCGTAATTGATGTCGGCATTTACCATAAGGGGTGTGGAACAGTCAGCAAGTTCGCATGCAAGCCTGAATTCATCCTTCGTGCACTCAAGCCCCGTCATATCCACTTTGTCTTCCAAATCATAAACGGTCTGCATCACCCTTTTGGCCGCATCAAGTATCTTCGGATTGTTTATAACCTGCTTTACATAGCCCGGATGAAGTGCGGTGGGATTAAATTTGTATTCTCCTCTTTCCCTGAGATAATCGGGCTCGGAATATATGTTTCCGTCGGTTAATCCCTCTTCTTCTTCGTCATCACTGCCTTTTGGGGTTGTCTTTTCATCCGCGGATTCATCCGAAACAATCACTGGATATTCTTCCGCAGACACCGTTTTTTGCGTACAAGCGGTATTGCAGATAAGAGAAAAAGCGAATAAAAAGCCAAGCAGAATCGATATTGTTTTCTTAAATAATCTTTTTAATGTATTCACGGACATATACGCTTTCTAATAATGCAAACTGTCGGTACATTCGGGGATTTCCCAATTCCCGTTGCCATAAAGATCGTTGAATACAAATGCTTCCGATTTTCTGAAATCAAATGTTTCTTTCATTTTTTCATCGCTCAGACCGAAATAACTTAAATCCGAGGCCTCGATTTTATCATTCGGATGCTTGTCTTTAAATACCCTTATTTCCAGACCGGGGCTGCAATGATAATAATTATCTTGTATTTTTACAATATTCCAGATCCCCCATCCTTCGGACATTCCGCTGAAATTCGCAAACGAAGCCTCTCCTTTGAAATTTCCTCCGGCAGATACGGCGTAACTGTCTATATGAAGCTGATCGAGAATATACGAATAAAGGAGGCTTAAATCGTACGACATTATTTTTTTGCTTTCAATGCCGTTAATCACCCCTCCGTAACCGAAAGCATTTCCTTCCACAGTGATATTCTCGGGATCGTTACCTTCGTCGTCACTTTCGCCGTCGCTTTGATATGATATCGTAACCTGGTTTATTGTTTCGTCTATTTCAAAATCCCTGACAATCTGTTCGTAAATCTTTCTGGCGCGTTCCTCGGCCGTACTGTCCTTGTTCAGATTGTCATTTACCGCATGATTGATATAATCTACGGTATTTTCGAATTTTACCCTTGCTTCTTCCGAGCTTATACCGTCGTCCGATGTGAAATCAAAATCATTATCCGGCGTTGCCGTATAGGATAAAGTGGGAAAATAAACAATCTCCCATTCACCTACGCCTTCGCCTCTGAGTTCCGCCCCCTGCAACAAAATACCGGAAACGTTTGCAAGTTCAATCGCATCCTCGACATCCTGATCGGTAAGGGGACCGTATTCGCTTTCGGAAAAATTAATGCTTTTATCCGTATCGTATACGGCATTCATTAAATCCCTGGCCATACGAACCACCTTGGGATTGTTGACATATTTTCCTTTCAGTCTTTCGGGAATAAAAGTCGGGTTAAAATAGAATCTGTCGTCTTTACTCAACGAATCGACATCTTCCTTAAGAGCATCCTTGTTGAGTTTTTCAATATCTTCCGCGGTTTTGCCCGTCGGCTTGTCTTCGATTATGACATCGGGTGTGGGATAATCGTTTTCCTCTATTTTTTTTGCCGAGATTTGGCAACCTGCGGACATAAACACCGAAAAAACGATTAAAGAGAAAATCAGATTGGTAAAGATTTTTTTGAATTCAGACATTTTTCGCTCTTTGCACCTTTGCTTTATGTGTGGGTTTCATGTTCGTGTCTTAAATATAAAGCCAGCGCGGTACCCATAAATGCATTTACGTACTCGCCGCTGCAAAAAGATTTTATTACTTCGTCTATGGGTGCGGTCGTGTATTCAAGAACTTCGTCATCGTCAAGATGAAGTTCGTTAGTCGGCGTCAAATCCTCTGCGAGACATACCGTGATGGAATTCGAAAAAATGGCGGGATTCGGCGAACACACGCCGAGAACGGTCATTTTGCCGGCTTTAAATCCGGTTTCTTCTTCGAGTTCGCGATATGCGCTTTGTACGGGATCTTCTCCCTCGTCGCACATACCGCCCGGGAATTCCGCGGTTATTCTTCCGATTCCGTGTCTGTACTGTCTGACAAGCACAAATTCACCCCCGTAAATCGGAATAATCGTAACCCACTCGCCGGGATTGATTACCATGTAATCGCCCTCTATCCCGGTTGCGGATTGTTCTTTTCTTTTTTCGACATCAAATATCGGCGTGTGAAGGATTAATTCGCTACCCTTCACGCTCCACATAAGTTCCTCGTCTGTCATAAATATTACCCGATTCGATTAAATTCTGTCACGAACCTTGGAATTGATTTCTTCAAAAAGTTTGTCTACGAGACCTTTTACGGATGCCAGGGCATCGTCAACGGCAACAAGTTCCTTAACGCTCTTGTCACGTGTGGAAATTTCAATCTGACCGTTTGCGATGTTCTTGGGTCCCACGGTAACTCTTACGGGAACACCGAGCAAATCGGCATCGGCAAACATTACGCCTGCCTGAACGTTTCTGTCGTCATATATTACTTCAATGCCCGCTTTTAAAAGCTCATCGTATAATTTGTCGGCTGCCAGTTTGCATTCTTCCCTGTCGGGTCTCATGCAGCAAAGATGAACCTGCCAGGGTGCTATTGTGATGGGCCAGATGGGACCATATTCGTCATGTTTTGCTTCCATTACGCTGGCTGCAAGACGTCCGACACCGATACCGTAGCAGCCCATGATGGGAGTTTTTACGCTTCCGTCAACGTCCGTATATGTCATTCCCATTGATTTGGAATATTTTGTGCCGAGCTGGAAGATATTGCCCACTTCGATACCACGGCTGATTCTGATGCTTTTCTTGCCGCAGCAGGGACAGATATCATTGGTTCTTATCTTTGCCACGTCAACGTATTCGACATCTCCTATATCTCTTTTGATATTTAAGCCGACATAGTGGTAATCGACTTCGTTTCCGCCGCAGCAGAGGTTTTCGATACCCTCAAGCGATTTATCGTAAATGATTTGGCATTTGGCTTCCTGTTTGTAAGGTCCGCAGAATCCCGCGCAAAGACCGCAGTCTGCCGTGATTGTTGCGGCATGAACCTTTTCGCCGAGAAGATTGGTAAGCTTTGTTTCGTTGACTTCGTAATCGCCGCGAAGGAATACCACTACATATTCGTCGGTCATGTTCTTCTGATAAATGACCGCTTTGCAGGATTCTTCAACCCTGCTTTGCAGGAATGAGCATACTTCTTCGATTGTCTTGCAGTCGGGTGTATGAACCTTTTTGAGTTCTCCCGCGGGTGCGCAGCCCGAATTGTCAACGGTGGTCTCCGCAGCCTCCATATTTGCGCTGTATCCGCATTCGTCGCAAAGAACGATTGAATCTTCGCCGGCGTCAACAAGGAGCATGTATTCGTGAGATACGCTTCCTCCTATCATACCGGAGTCGGATTTAACCGAAATAACCTCGGGAATACCCGCACGTTCGAATACCCTGAAATACGAATTTGCCATAACGTCATAGTATTTCTCGAGATCTTCCTGCGATGTATGGAAGGAATATGCATCCTTCATCGTAAATTCCCTTACACGGATAAGACCCGCTCTGGGGCGCGCTTCGTCACGGAATTTGGTCTGAATCTGATAAATGCAGAAAGGATATTTTGCATATGTGTTGCCCCATTCGCGTACCATCTGAACGGCTGCTTCCTCATGGGTCATTCCGAGTACCATGGATGAATTGTTACGATCCTTAAATCTTAAAAGTTCGTCTCCCACGCTTTCGAATCTTCCGGATTCTTCCCAAAGGCTTCCGGGCAAAACAACGGGGAAAAGAACTTCCTGCGAATCTGCCGCATCCATTTCTTCTCTGATTATATTTTCAATCTTGGCGGTAACTCTCTTCATCGGAGGGTAGAGCGAATAAATACCGTTTGATACATATTTGATGTATCCGCCCCTTACGGAAAATGCATGCGAATCAATCACGCAGTCCGAGGGACGCTCCTTAAATCTGTCACCTACCATATTGCTTAGTTTCATTTCAAAAATCCTCCCAGAAATTTATGTTCAAACCCTTAAGGGTTTTAGAATCGATATTACCATATAACATTATAACGGTTTTGGCGAATTTCGCCACAATTATTCGGGCAAAAATTCAAGTATGTCCGCTTCCTTGGTTTCGGCTGCTTCGGTATGTATTTTGATAATACCGACCAATTCGTCGTATAACTTCATTACGGTTTTATGATTCTTTACGATGATCTCTTCATCGCCGTTCTTGGCTGCATTTTCCGATTCGGCGGCAAGTTCGAAGATTTTCATTGCTCCGATGGTTTTTGAAGTACTCTTCACGGAATGAATGAATATCTCATAATTCTTCCAGTCCTTCGCGTCAAAAAACTCTTCGAGTTTATTGGCTTTATCCGTCTTTTCGGATGCATAGGCGCTTATTATGCTCTTATACATATCCATGTCGTTTCCGCTGAACCTGAGACCCTCTTTGACATCAATTCCCGCCCTTTCAAGCGCAGCGATAAGAGGATCTTCCGATTCCGATTCTTTCTTAGAACCGGCTTTTTCTTCGGGCTCGACTTCTTCCACTTTGTCCTTCGGAAGATAATCTTTGACCATCTTTTCAAGCTGTGCGCCTTCAACGGGTTTTGTAAGATAATCGTCGAATCCGATTTCCATATATCTTTCCCTTGCGCCCCTTATGACGTCTGCGGTAAGGCAGATAAAAGGAGTTTTGGCGTTTTTAGCGCTTTCGAGTTTCTTTATACGTCTCATGGCCTCGGTACCGTCCATGCCGGGCATTCGCTGATCCATGAGAATCAAATCGTATTCGTTTTCGTCTGCAAGCGCAATCGAATCGGGACCGTTTAATGCACTGTCAATCTTTATTCCTGTCTTTTTCAACAGATTGACAACAACAAGTACATTCATCTTGGTATCGTCAACAACAAGAATTTTGGCTTTGGGCGCACGGAAGGATTCTTTGTACGAAGCGCCTTTTTGAGTTCCCGCAATCGATTTTCTGTAATCTCCGAGGGGTTCTTCGTTTTCGACTTTCTGCCACAAATCAAACGAAAAAGTGCTTCCCATGCCATAGGTGCTTTCAACCGAAAGACTGCTGTTCATAAGTTCGAGAAGCTTCGTGGTAATGGTCATTCCGAGACCCGTGCCTTCGATATTTTTGTTTCTTACGACATCGAGTCTTTCGAAGGATACGAAGAGTTTTTCCATGTCGCTTTCTTTTATTCCGATACCCGTATCTTTTATTTCGAAATGCAAAAGAACTTCATCGTCTTTTCTTTCCTTGCATTTGATGCTTAAAGTAACGCTGCCTTTTTCGGTATATTTGACCGCATTTGTCAAAAGGTTGATTACAACCTGATTGATACGCGTATCGTCTCCGAAAAGCTCCGAAGGGATATTTTCGTCTATGTCAAAATCAAGCTCAAGATGCTTTGAAAGCGCTCTCTCGGAAACCGAGAAGCTGTAATATGCAATCTGCGGAGCAACCTTGTAACGGACGGGAACGATTTCCATCTTGCCGTCTTCGATTTTGGAAAAATCCAAAATACCGTTTATAAGCTGCAAAAGGTTGTTTCCGGACTGTTTGATGTTTTGGGAATATCCCAGAATATCTTCGTTTTCGCTTTCCCTTAAAATCATCTCATTCATTCCGAGAATCGCATTGATGGGCGTTCGGATTTCATGAGACATATCCGCAAGAAAACGGCTTTTGGCCGCACTTGCGTCGTCGGCCGCCTGTTTTTCGAGTCTTAAAACCTTCTGTTTGTATTCCTGCTCCTGTTTGTTTAACTGATCCAAAACCCTCGCAAGAATAACCGACATAAACACGCCTATGGCAATGGCAAATACCGTAGCGATAATAAAGCCTATCAAGAGCGATATGACGCCTTCTTCGAGTTCGCCTTTGTCGGTCGCAATGCAAACATACCAGCCGGTATTGGGCATTTGGGCATATACTATTCCCCTTGTGCATCCGTCGATGTCTTTGATGAATACCATGTCTTCGGAGCCCGATTCGATGGCTTCAACCACTTTTACATAGGGCGAATTCGGCACATCCGTGACATACAAAGGAAGATTGTCGTAATAGTATTCTTCATAACGGTTGGCAATCATTCTCATATGCTGATCCACAAGAAAAGCATAACTGTTGTCGCCTAATTCGGCTTCTTCGATTTTATCGGTTAAAACATCCAGAAAAATATCAGCGGCAAGAACGCCGAGAAGCTGGTCGTCCTTGTATACCGCTTTGGATATGGTGATGACCAGCTGCTGAGTATCCGAATCAAGATAGGGTGTTGAATAATACAATTCTCCGGTAAGCGCGGACTTGGTGTACCATTCTCTCTCATGAACGAAATCGACCGTTCCGTCCGATACGAAGTCGGAAGCGCACACCATATAATTATCCGGATACGTAAAATAAACATCATATACGTATCCGTTCTTGTTCAGAAGTTCGTTGCTGTGTTGGAGATAATTGTGAAACTGTGTATATCCTTTTGAGGAAATGTCGTTAACTGCGATTTCCGCCGCCATCGTATCTATGATGGTTGCGTTTGTGTTGATCCACGACGTAAGTTCCAATGCGTATTTTTGAGCCTCGACGTAACAGTTGTTTTCAAGCTGCGCCACAAGACTTTCTTTTGCTCTCTGATAACTGATGAACGAGAGCAGTACAGAACTGCCCAGCACGACCGAAACTATCATAATGGTCATTTTGGTTCTTAAACTTTTCATTTAACCGTATCTCTTTTGCGAATATTTATTGCGGGAGAAATTCGAGAATCTCATCGTCTTCGGATTCGTCATTCTTTTCTTCTTTGTCTATTTTGAAAACATCGAAAATAAGATTTGCTATTCTCTTGTATAGTCCCATGGTTTCGTCGTTTTCGTTAATTATGTACTCCGAGTCGGACGCATTTCCCGCAGCCTCGAGTTTGGCTGCTTTTTCCGAAAGCGTTTTGGCTCCGATAAGCTTAGAAGTACTCTTTAAAGAATGAACGAATACCGTATAATTTTTCCAGTTTTCTTCTCTTAAAGCGAGTTTTATATTTTCGGATTTTTCTTTGTATTCCTTGGCGAATTCGACAAGAATATCTTTGTAAACGTCAGCGTCGTTCTGACAATAAGACATGCCCGAATCAACATCTATTCCGCTGTTTTTCAACGAATCGAAATAGGACCTTGTTTCACGGGGCAGTTCTTCTTTTTTAACCGACGGCGCGTCTCTTTTAATCTTTTCCTCGGGAAGGTAAGTGATAACCATCTTTTCGAGATCGTAACCTTCAACGGGTTTGGTGAGATAATCGGAAAAGCCTTCCGCGAGATATCTGGCCCTCGCACCGCTTATCGCATCCGCGGTGAGGCAGACTATCGGTGTATCGACATTTAATCCGTTCTCCTGGTTTCTAATCGCATTAAGCGTTTCCGTACCGTCCATTCCGGGCATACGCTGATCCATAAGGATCAAATCGTATTTCTTTTCGAGGCAGAGTTTGAGCGCATCGGCTCCGCTTAAAGCGGTATCTATCTTAAGAAGCGTCTTCTTTAAAAGATTCTTGGCGACATTTAAGTTCATCTTCGTATCGTCTACGATAAGGATGAGGCCGTCGGGAGCATGGAAAGCTTCGTGATATGCCTTGCCGAGTTCGGCTTTGGCGCCTTCGCTTATTTTTATGAATTCGTCGCCGATCTCATGCGAATCGACAACACGCTGCTTAATCACAAACGAGAAGGTCGAGCCCACACCGTATTCGCTGTTGACTTCGAGTTCGCTTCCCATCATCGCAAGGAGCTTGGTGACAATGGCCATTCCGAGTCCGGTACCTTCGATGTTACGGTTCTTTTCCACATCGAGGCGCTCGAAGGATTCAAAGAGTTTTTGCATATCCTCTTTGCGGATTCCGATACCCGTATCTTTGACTTCGACATAGAGTTTTATGTCGTCGCCGTCCATGCCTTCGTTTCTGAAAGTAAGCCTTACTTCTCCTTCTTTTGTATATTTAACCGCATTGGTTAAAAGATTCATTATTACCTGGCTTAAGCGCATGTCGTCGCCGTAGAGCATAAGCGGAATGGTTTTGTCGACATCGACTATGAAGGAAAGGCTCTTTGCCGAAGCACGTTCCGCAATCGATGTCTGAAGATAATGAATCATGTCCACGCTGCTGTATTCGACCGGAACGATTTTCATCTTTCCGTCTTCAATCTTCGAGAAGTCGAGAATACTGTTGATGAGGGAAAGAAGCGCTCTGCCCGAAGAACGGATGTTTCCGGCGTATTCCCTGATGCTTTCGCTCTCGGTTTCACGAATAATCATTTCATTCATTCCCAGAACCGCATTGATGGGCGTACGAATCTCGTGCGACATATCCGCAAGGAAACGGCTCTTCGCTTTGTTAGCGTCATCCGCGGCGGATTTTTCGAGCTTCAGAACCTTGGCTTCGTATTCCTGTTTCTGCTTCTCGGTAATGAGCTCTTCCATCTTTTCGCTGGCGGTCTGCTCATTCATGTAACTCATGAAATAGAAGAACGAAATCAGGAAGAAAATGATGATGTATACACAAACGTTTACAATCAGTTTTACATGCAAATCGGAAAGCAAATCCATGTTTCTGACAACAACCACCGTATACCAGTCATCCGATACTTTGTTGACGAAAAGAGTATGGCTTATACCGTCAATGATGACTTCGGTATTACCGTTTTCAACTTCTTTTACGGCATTAAGAATTACGTTGGAACCGCAGATTTCACTGCAGTTGTGACCGTTTAAGGACTTGTCCTTATGCGAAATGATATATCCTTCTTTGTCGATAATCATTCCGTAACCGTTTCCGTTGATGTCTATTTCGCTGACGATGTCCTGAATGTGATTGAGCGTTACGTCAAGGGATACGACATTTTCTTTGTCGGAAAGAAGCTTGGTAATCGAAATAATGATATCCCCCGTATACGTATCAAGATACGGAGGAACGATTACCGCTTCTCCGTCCGCTTCTTTTGCGCAGATATACCAGTCTCTCGATTTGATATCATAACCTTCGGGCGGAACCCATCCGAGTCCGTCCAGATATTCTCCGTTAACATATGCATAAAAACCGATATAATTCTCGTCGAACTGAACTATCTGATGCTCGGTTTCTTTTTGGATATAATCCTCGATTTTTTTGTTTTCGATTCCTTTTTGGAGGAACTGATCCACCGAATCTCCGGTTACCCAAAGAACGGTAACAGCCTTGTTCAGATAGTCAGTCAGTTCGTTTGCTATATCGGATACTTTCTCTTCGCAACTGTTGTAAAGCTTGTCCCTTGCTTCTTTGTAAAGCAGGTTTGATGTATAGAATACAGCAAAAACCATCAGGATGAAAGTTACGGTCAGCGTGAATGCGAAATTGAACTTTCCCTTGATTTCCTTTTCGCTTGAATGTTTCTTGTTTTGGCGCACGTAATAAAGGCGGATGGCTATCATCAAAGCAAGAATGATAACGACGGAAATGACCGATACGCCGAAAAGCACAATGGCTATTATGTCAAAAACACCGTCAACCACTTCGCCGTGAATGGCAAACGAAAGACGTTCTCTCATTTTTTCGGCAAAGAAATAACCGCCTGCCGTACAGACTATTCCGAGGAACGCAATCATCCCCTGAATGATAAGACGGTATCTCGAATTGATTTTTTCTTTGCCGTTATCGATGATTTTAGCATCTTCGACACTTTTTTTGACAGCCCAGCAAATGTAGAAATTAAGAACGCTTGCCAGGAAAACGAAATAGTAATACGGATTCATGTACTCCGCAGGGTATTCGAAACATGTGGAAGTCCACATTCCGTATTCAAAAATCAAATATGCAAGGAAAAACAGCTGAACATACGGAAACGTCGTATTTTTCCTGTTTTTGTATCGATAAAGAACGCTTTGGAGGCACATGACCGCCAGAACGGTACACATTACATTTTGATAAATATTGTTGTAAAGTCCTCCGAATTGAAGGTAGAGAATAAACTGCGACACATTGATCGGAATCGGAAGGAGCATGAGAACATTGAAATATTTCTTCTCCTCGTCGCTTTGCAAAAGGCGGACAATGAGAATCATGAAAATATAACACAGATTCCATCCGAAATACGCCAAAAATGCCGAAGTATTCGGTTCTTCATTCAAAACAAGAGAATAAATAGCCCAATAATAGTCGCTTAAAAAGTGCGCAATAAAAAAGCCGCAGGCGTAAGCCCAAACTTTTACCGGTCTTTCAACATAATGATACAGGCACAAAAACAAACCTATAATCGCACTTAAAAGCATGAAAATGCTCAAAATGAAATCATAATCCATCATCAGGCCCTCTTACAATTAACCCTTCCATACAATAATATATATTATATGCCGCGGTTTTTAAAGTATTTTATTTGTAATCTTCCGCGCAGGCGGGGATTTTTGCCGAAGTGTTAAGCTGTGCCACGGGATTGGTGGTTTGCGAAATTCCTCTGTTTTGGTAATTGACGGATTCTTTTCTCTTTTTATCGCTCATTCCGAAATAAACCATTTCGGATTCGCGCTCCTCATCGTTCTCTCTTTGATAATCCAATGTCATTTTATCCATCACAATATCGCAATTGTAATATTTGTCGTCATAAAAGACCAAATCCCAAATCCACCAGTGATAACTGTTAAAGGTCATGTATTCGTTGATGGTCTCGCACTCCTGCTCGTTGTAGTATCCGCCTCCGCCGATACTCATGTGTTTTATATTAAGCTGAGTGAGGAAGAACTGATATACCACGACGAATTCGAAAACGGGTAATTTGCCGGTCTCGGGCAAATCTATAATCGCATACACATCAAAATTTCCGGGTTCTACGAGATTATCGTTTCTTCGCATCAGAGTTTCGGGTTTTTCGGGATAATCCATTTCGAATTCTTCAATCATGTATTTGTAAATCTTATATGCGCGCTGCATATCATCGTCATCGGCCGAAACGACATCATTGACGGTTACGGTTACAAAATCCTCATATTCCCTGAATTTTGTTTCCGCGATTTTGATTCCGTCTTCCGTTTCGGAATAATTCGGAAAATATTCAACGGTGATGGTTTCGTAATCGTCCGTTTTAAAATCCACGCATGAAATAAAAGGACTCGAATATGCCGCAAGCATCGCAGCCTGCACGAATTCGGCCTTGTCGCATTTGTAACTTCCCTTTAATTCGAATTCCGTTTCAAGATCGTAAACGGACCGGAGAATCTTTTTGGCAATCAATGCGATTTTGGGATTGTCCTTTAATTCGTCTTTGAAATAAGCATTGATCGAAGTCGGATTATATACAAAGGTTCCTTCTTCTCTGATCGAATCGTATTCCGAGAAAAGTGCCGTCTGCGGGTCGATTGATTCCCCCGCATCTGTTTCCTCGGGGATATCTTCCGCTATTTCGTCTGACGGATCGCCGGTTTCGGGTTCGGGATAATAAGTCACGGTTTTTGTCGGATTGCACGCACTTCCCGTAATAAGCGAAAATATCGTTAACAACGATAAAAGCAAAGTAAAACACTTTTTTGACAGTATGTTTTTTGAGTGATTCTTTTTGTCAGGTCTCATCTTTTTTCCTTTCGTAACCCCGTAATAATAATTTTGTCAAAATCGGTATTTCTTCTTTGATTCTATCAAACGGCTAGAGCGTCAACAACCGTTTTTACCCGTTAAATGCCGTTTTTTGCGCTAAAAATCCGGCATCTTTTATTTTTTATACTTTAATTGCCGAATTTTTTGTAAAAAAGGTCCCATTCGTTCATTTTCATGGGATCCTCGTTGATGAATCCGTTGGTTTTTCCGTAGTATATCCATTTGCCGTTTGAAAGATGATACATATCGCATTCGAAGCGAATTTCAGGGTCCATTCCGTCCCCCGGAATCTCCGAAACTGCGATATTTACGAACAATTCGCCGTTTTCCCGATAAATAAACTGCAGCTTTGCCCCTTCGTCATATACGGAATCGTCAAAAGAAGCAAGGGAATTTACTTCTTCAAGGCTCATTTCCTTCGCCCCGACTAATTTTAGGTCTGTATTTTCAATCTTGTAAATATAGGGGAATTTACAAAGTCCGTAAAAAGAGCCGTCTTTTACGGGCTCGCCGAAAGAGGGAACAACATAAGCATTGTAATCGTACGAAACCCACATTACCTCGTCTTCGGCCGAAAAGAATTTATGCCCTGCGTCATTCAAATCCTTTGTGAGCATAACGGGTTCATCATCAACCACGGTTATTATTCTTCCGATTGAATCCGTTCCGAGATAACCGTTCAGCGTCAGATATGACATATTGTCTTTGGTAAGTAAATACTGCGATTCGATTAAATATTGCCCGGATGAAATTTCCAATTCTCTGACGGATTTGTCCTCGCAGATAAAATACAGTCCTTCCACGGGGAAGAGCACGTAAACGTTTTCGTCGACATACAGCACTCCGAATTCGCTGCATACGCTGTTTATATTCTGATATACGCAGACTATCGCTTCATTGATTCCGTCATTGTCAAGATCAACCGTCATTTCCCTTTTGTTTGAATCCGAATCGATCAAATCCGTATATTCATCATCCATTCCCGCAAAATAATAAACTTCACCGAAATGATCAGCGGGATTTAACAGTTCAAAATAATCAAAGGCTCCTTCGTTTTCTTCGTTTGCCTCGTTGTTTGTATTGTCTTTATTCTTTTGGTCATTTGTGTCATCTTCGGGAACAACGATATATGTCCCGTCTTTGACAGGGTCAGCCTGAGGCTTTGTGTTCAAATCCGTGCTCGGATCATCAATCTTTTTACCGGTACATCCGACACATATTAAAAGAAATAAAATAAATGCAGGTATAATTTTTTTCATGGTCTTTTCCTTTGTCTTTTCTCGTATTTTTTGCGGATTGTTTTGATATTGCAATCCGTCTTCGTAACTCTTTGGAATATTATTATATCTTCGCGCAAAATTCCATAATTTCATTCCTTTTGGAATCAACGTTTTCCCTGAATTCCACACCGGTCAATCCGAGGTGTCCCACGCATTCTATCTCAAGATGTCCGCAAAAATGCTCAAGGCTTGAGATAATCCTCTCGCACTCCGGCATATTGGGACCCGTTCTTAGGGCAATTACATATCCTTTTTTGCCCGGTTTTACAGAGGCATGCGGCTCGTGCGTGTTGCACCAGGGCGTACATCTGTCAATAAAAGCCTTAAATTGGCCCGGAATGTCGGCCCAGTAGGACGGAGAAACCGACACGATAACATCCGCGTCGTCATATTCGTCCATTATTTTTCGAATAACATCCGCATCGCTTAAAACACATTTGGCGGTGTTGTGACACGCCCTGCATCCTTTGCAAAAAGAAAATGCGTAATCGTCTATACATATGCTTTTGACACGGTATTTTGCCGAAAGTATTTCCGCTGCCGTTTGGACTATTTCGGCTGTTGCCCCGTTACGAACGGGACTGCAATTGATAATCAATGCGTTCATCTTTTAATGCTTCCTTTCAGTTTAGTTTTAATCATTCGAATCTATTTAAAAACCGTCTCATTCCCCGCAATCCCCTTCGGATTTTTCAATCCATTCGTCCCAAAGTTTTTCGTAAAGATTGTTCTGTTACGATACGGTCGATGTCAATAATTCCGGATACATGTCCGTTTTTTGCCAAAAGAGCAAACATTCTTTTTGACGGTAAAAAGCATTATGGAAGATACAATATGCGAAACGGCTGCTACAATGTAAGGTATTGCGAAAAAAAGCGCTATAAAGCCGAATACCGTCCAATAATAATCGGAATAATTCGATCCCAGTATGCCCCTTATAAAATCATCAAGCAAAAAGCAGATAAACCAGACGATCACTCCCGCAATTCCGCATAAAGAAATCAATACGTCTACCTTCTGCAATACGCCGGTTGCAATAAGATTTCCTTTTGCAAAGATGCCTTTTCTTATCTTGGAAATTGCGACTGCGATATTTATTAGCGAAATGCTTCTAATCGGAAGGACCAGTGCCGCTGCAATCGGGAAAAGAATAAAAATCAGCAAAGCCATAAAATCCATCCAGTCATATTCGCCGCCTCTTATCGCCAGGGATATCATTTTTCCGAAATAATTTAAGGCAAAAGCCGAATAAACAAGAGAGGTAACAACACATATTATATTCAAAATCAAAGAAAAAATAACTCTTTTCTTTCCCATTTTTTCTCCTCGAATCAATTTTATATATTTATGTCCGAAATAATTATTTCCACTCTGTCAAAAAACAATTAGTAAATTTGAACTTGCCACATATAGGGCACATCATTTCTTTATATTTATTTAGATTTACCATTTCTAGCCTTTCCTTTCTTCTCTCTGAGATAATAAGCGTAGCCATCTGTTGGCTTATTATATGTTACTACTATACCTTTTTTAGTTATTACTGCAAATTCATTAGAAAGGAAGAACTATTCTGGAGTCAGGACTAACACCTGATTCCGGAATATTATTTTCACAAATCGTGTCTACTCATCCTGTTCAAACTTCGTCAAAGTTCCCATTTTCTATTATAAAAACCAATTCTGTCATAAAATCACATCCTTTAATACTTTAAATCATTTTTTTCCAAATAATTTGCCAAATATACCTTGTTTTTCATTATTCGGTTGTTTGGCAGGTTCAGGTTGTTTTCCATGCTCCTTTGTTTTATGAAGTTCTGCTTGTTTTTGCATTTCGTTCTGCTTATTTGTCTCCACAATTATTTTAGACTTTTCGCGTTTAGGAAGTTCCGCGTTTTTGTTTCCATACTCGTCATACATAAAATTAACATTATATTCAAGTTCCAACTTCCTCCTGTAGGCTATTAAATCATATTTTAGTTCCGCCTGTTTTTCAGGCTTCACATCAGACGATTCCCAATCCCAATCTAAAACATGCAGATCTTCGCCAATAACCAAATACATACCGTCATCGCTTACGCAAACATTCCTGCCTAAAAAAGATTCATATACTTCTCCGGTTTTTCTATTTTGTAGATTAATCTTATAATACCTGCTCATTTTCTGCTGTTTTTCCGGATCAACATATATTTCAAGCAGGTTTAAATAATTAATCGAACCCATAAAGAAATCTCGGTTTTTTTCTCCCGAATCAGTTTTTTCTGCAATTCCCCTGCCTATTTCCGTTATTTCCTTGGTTTGCAAATCTACCTTGTACAATTTCAAACGCTTAACCACATCTATTGTATTGCGGTGATTGATGTCCATAAACTGCCGAATTCCTTTGGGCAAATCACAATATACAAGTTCTCTTTCCACTGTAAACTCCGGATTAATCGGAAGTCTCAAATCGTCATCAGATACGGTAATCAAAGTTTTTTCATCTTTAAAAACAAAGATATTATCTGTATTTTCCGGCATTGTAATCTCTGTTTCCAAATCTTTGCTTCCCAAACGATATTTTTTTAGATTTAAAGGTGCTCTACGATTATTTACTATTCCATCTTTCCCAACAACCATATAACCATAATCTATGTAGGGAAAATCCGATACATTTCCAATAACAGGACGATTTGTATAATTATAATTCAGACTATATGAGCTATTATAAAATGTTTGGGTAAGTCTGCCTCCCCCCTTAAGATGATTCTTAAATTTCATCTCTGATGCAAATTCCCCTGTTTTCGTTAAACAAACGCAACTGTTCAATTTGACAGGAACCCCTATTTCGCCTATACGCGCACTTAATGCAGCAATTCTTATCACATATCCTTTATCCTTATATGTTCTGGCAAGCTTCAAAACTTCCATTGCTCCTTTTACATCTCTGTTTTGAATTTTTTGTTCCATTTCCTGTTCAAAAACAGAAAACTGATCCAGTTCTTCCACATATTCCTCTACGGAGCGTACTTTACTGATTAGATAAGGAGCTCTAAAACGCTTCGGAGTCACAATAAAGTTATAAAGCAATAACTCATTATGAGTACATATATCATTATTGGTACAAACGAGTATTAATTGAATGTTTTTATCTGCGCTTATTTGTTTTCCCTCGCATTCCCAAAGAACAAAACCGTCCGATTCCGTAATCACCCCGCGCATCTTTAAGCTTCTTTTTCTGCCATGATTCGACTGACTGCATCTTTTTTCTTCATGCCATGCACCCCCTTTGGGAATAGCATCTCTTTGGAATACAACCTCGGTCCATGCCTCATTAGCATAGCTGACAGCATGATGACGCATGATTCTATCGAGTCCGTCCATTCTGGGGCTTTCAGTTCTTTCTATTTTTCCAAAAGAAGGCGCCTCTTCAAGAATGTCATATCCGCATTCTTTTGCATATTCAGCATTATGAATTTTAAGTCTTGATTCTTTTTTTACTCCTGTTGCATAATTTTTTGAGGTAGAATCAACCCTATTTCTTGTCACATTATCGGCATTAGAAAGATATATCTTATCACTGTTTATGTCTGTGAAAAGAAAAACGTCTTCATTTTTTTCATTTTTCCCCCACGCATCAAATGTAAAACATTTTTCCATTTTTAAATCCCAAAACCAGTTCAGTTTATCTCCTTCACAGATAAGATACCGGTCTTTTTGAATGTTTCCTACTGATGCAGGTGAAGTCCCGGTCTTAAATACCGGTCCGGTTAATGTTTTATAATATCCACCGTATCTATTCCAAATATGAAGGTTGTAGTTTCCATCAACCTCTTTTGAAACACGTTTAACCGGATCCTTTTCAAATCTGCGACATCTGTTCACAACATATATATACTGCTCATCACTGCTTGCACACACAAACAAAGGATTTAAAATTTCTCCCTCGGGAGATTTTTCAAATTCCTGTATTACTTCTCCTTTTGTATTTGTCTTTAGTAATCTTCCCTCGATATTTACCTGCAGCATGCTAGATCCGTTAGGATATAACCATCCTGCTTTTGCACTGAAACGGATTGGCTCTTGTTCCTCAATTTCTGAATACAATACTTTATCCTTTATCTCAGAAATATAAGGAGCTATTATCTCCGGATATTTTTCATCATGTAACAATAAGAATGATTCAACCGCATCTTTATTGCCAACTGCCGCTTCGGCAAGAAGCCATGCAGGATTATCATCAATATTATGTTTTACCCCGATGAAGTTATTTAAAAGCCATGAATTATATTCAGCCAAATTAGGTCCATTCCAAGTACCCTTTGCTGCTTTATTCAATGTCTTTTTGGCTTCCTCTATCATTCCCAAATCCAGATAACTGAGCGCAAGATTGTTCATACTCTCTGCATTATCACCAACCGTTTTAGGGACTGCACGGGTATATTCTTTTCCTGTTACATTTTGATATATTTCCTTAAGCTGCCTCTCTATTGTTTCAAAATCATGAGGTCGATCTTCCTGATTTGTTTGAAGACATTGCTTAAGCAAAGTACGCAAATCCTGAGGCATGGTCACGCGACACATATCAAAATAATCTTCGCAAGCCACGCTGACCATAGGACCCGTCAATTCGTTTCCGTGTGCCCAAGGTTTACTGCCCATATACATTTCAAGTACACTGACAGCCCAGCTGAAAATATCCGTACGAATAGTAAGCGGAAGTGACTGTGCTTGTTCCGGAGAACAATATGCCGGAGTACGTCCGCCCGAAGGTGACATCTGAGTGGCATTGTCAGACTGATTGGAATAATTAGCTACGTTATTCATAAACGATCTTGCTTTTGCAAGACCGAAGTCGCTTACTTTCGCATCCCAGTTATTGGTTAAAAGAAGATTGTCCGGTTTAACATCCTGATGTATCAGGTTGTTTTTATGAGCATATTCCAAACCTCTGCCGAATTGAATTGCTATATCCAACAATCTCTCTTGAATCTCCTCATCAGTTCCGTCATAAAGACTCTCATCCTTAATACAGCTTTCCAGACTTCCGTTATCCATCCATTCGGAAAAGATAGTGGGAACTTCGCCGAGAGATCTGACATAATAACAGGAAACAATGTTAGGGTGCAGACCCAGATTAATCCAGCTTTTACATTCCTCTATAAAGTTATCTTTTTGCTGTTTGGAAACAAACAATGACGGCTTAGGTCTTTTGACTGCCAGATCAACATTCCAGCCTAAGTGTTTTACTCTCCAAACCGAACCCATTCCGCCCTTAAATGCATCAGAATCTATACGATATGTATTCAGAATAACGCTTCCGGGCTCAAAATCACTGTCAAGAACTTTTTCTTCAAATCCCCTGACAATGGAAATTTCCTCTTCAAGCATCGTTTCGCCATCTTCTAAGGCAGTTTCGTTGCTTTCAAGCACCGTTTTATTTTCTTCGAATTTCGTTTCGTTATCTTCTAATATAGTTTCATTTCCTTCATATATGGTTTCAGCGTTCATAAAATTCTTCCTCCGGTTTTTTCAATCCTTCCCAGATGCATTCCATAAAATATGAATACTTCATAAAATATCCTTTTTTACTATCTTTCGGGCAGAAATAAATCAAATCTTTTCTTCTTGTAAAAAAAATATTGTATTCTCCCGGTTCGTAAACCCATCCTATATCCAAAGCATCAAATTCTTTCATATTGTTTAAATCATTTGCAAAATGAAATCCCTCCGGGCCAAGAATCCCGCCGCCAAATTGAAACCTGTCTTTTTTATCAATTATAAGTTTCATTTCCTGACCATAACCCGACCCGGAAACATAAAATTCAAGTTTATGATTTATTATTGTCTCTTTTTTCTCACTGTTTAAAGAATCATAGTTTCTCCATATTAATTCTGCCCTTTTTTTGATTTTTTTATCCATCTTTTCCCCTCTGATTTAAAGAACTATTTGTTCTCTATATTCGGAATAAATACAACCGATTCGGGTATTTCATCCAATGAACCATCTTCCAACGCATCAATAAATCTTTCAGTTTCTTCCTGATTGGACGGAACCCATTCCTTATCCCATGGAATATATTGCTTACTCGGAATACAGCCATTCTCCCACGGACTTAGTACTGCATTAGCTTTGCAACAGTAACCGGCTATCGAACCATCCGTAAAAAGCACATGCATGAAACTGTTTTTGTCAATTATAACATCCCGAATCTCACGATAATCAAACCGATAATCCAGACTCAGGAGACACCAATAAAGATCTTCTTCAATTTCGACTTTACTTACCAGCAACAGCCTTTTTTCTTTCGTAAACCAAACAATACAGCTTCCGTCAGGAGCAGCAGTAAGTTTAGACGGCCAGTCAAAAATACATTGCTGTGATTCTATTTCTCCAAAAGGATTCACTATAACCATATAGACTTCTTTCTCTTCGGAATACTTATCCCATAAAGAGATACAGCCATAATTGTTACCGTCAGGTAATTTTCCGTAATATCGATATGTTTTTTTATAGTATTGGCCATCCCACGCTTTTAAAAAAAGTATTCTAAACTCCCATTCATCCTCTCTCTTGGAAAAAGGAACTCCTATACCTTTGTTTTGCACTTCAGAGAACATAATATGCACCTCCTTTTTATAATTGGAGTATATATCATTCCTGAAAAGTGCTTTGCAAAAAAAGTTGCAGTTTTAATAAAACCTATTGGGGCAACGTTTAAAATCATTTTTCTATTTTTCATCTTCTTTTAAAACAGGAATAAACAATACACATTCATCCGACACATCTTTTTCTTTAACAAGACCCCAATTGGGGTGATTTTTCAAACTAGTCGGTTTGTTTATTTTAATTGTCTTATGTCGAATCTTCTTTTTTCCTTCCGAATCAAGCTCAAAATAGGCCACTCTCACTTTTGCACCCTTTGCGACCTGAACCATTTTGAGGTTACTGCAGCCTTCAAATGCCCATTCATCAACCGTTTGAATGCTTCCGTTATTATATATACATTCTAAAAGTCCACAATAAGCAAAAGAATAACAAAGTGTATCCACTTTGTCAGGAAGCGATATTTCCGTTAAAAGAGTTGATTCAAATGCACTTGTTTCTATTATTTTCAGCGAAGAAGGTAACTGTATTGTTCTTAACCCTGAGTGGCAGAAAGCACCTCGACTTATTTCTCTTACGCCTTCCGGCACAGAGAATTCTTTCAAACTTTCACATCCATTAAACAAATTTCTATCCAAAGAGGTCAATTCATTTTCTACCATAAAAAAATCGGTTAACGAAGAACATCCCATAAATGCTTCCTGTCCTATATATTTCAATTTATGTGACAGGATGGTTACCTCTTGAAGATTTTTACTATCCTTAAATGCACCTGTGTCAATCGTTATTAAGCCCTCCGGAAGAGTTATTGACCGAATCGATTCGCACCCTTCAAATGCTCTGTAACTTATTTTCGTAATGTTCTCAGGTATTACAACATCATTTTCCGCGTTTTCACCATAATACTTCTCGAGATCCGTTTTATACATGATTAACATATCACTGTTTGGATTTTTCCCGGAAATAACCATTTTATGAAGTGCAACAGGTTCATAATCCCATAATAATTCAATATTTATATCCTCTGCTCTCAATAAGCAACACGAAGGTTCCAAGAAAAAAGATGTATCTTTTGCAAATACTGCCATATCCTGAATCGAACAGTTTCTGATTATTTTTCTTTGATTTAAATCCATTACCCCGATTGACATTAAGCGAGACTGCTCCCAACTTTTATTCTTAGCAAAAGCCATAACAAGGCAACTATCATCTTCTGTAATTCCCAAAAGAATTATTTTATTAAATTCCTCATTGGTATTAATTTCTAAAATCGTTTGATTCTCCGATAAATACGGATCAAAGCAGATAATTTTGTAATCCGAATAACTATTATCCAAATCACATTTGTATGAAACGTATATTTCGTTTTTATATCCTATACATAAACTGTCAATCCTGCAATGAAACCTTACATCGGGCAAACGACTATCTTTGAACTGTGCAGTGATGTGACCGGAAGCAAATTCTCCTCTCTTAATCAAGCTATCTTCATAATATACATAAAAATCCCGATTCGGAGAAAATACTGCCCCACTTGGAACATTATCCTGTATTTCCTTTTTCTCATTTGATTGAATGAGTCCGGAAGAATCCCTAATAACTTTTTTCAAATTTCTTTTTGTACATCTTTTAGAAAGAGCCCTATTCATTTTGCGCAAAGTATCTGCAGATATTTTCTCATCTTCCGCTGATTTGCAATAGATTTCTACTATCTGTTTAACGTTATCTGCAGTTAGTGCTTCTATAAACTTTGATAGTAATTTATCCTCTTCCTTTTTTTGGCTTAATGATTCATCCGTAGTAATTGGAACGGAAATACGATATTTAATTTGATTTGGAAGATCTTGGGGGCAAAAATTCACTTTTAGAAAAGCCCATGCAATTTGATATCCCTGTAAATATTTCACACAATAATTGCTTGAATAATCGCAAAGAATTGTATCTTTCGGAGAATAGCCGTCATCATGCGGTAAATCGGGAATATCAACAGTAGATAAGACTCTTTTGTTAATGGCTTCAATTATTAATAACGAATTATCATTTTCTCTCTTTTTTACTATTCGTGGATTAATTATTTCGAAACGCTCTTTCCAATCCGGAATGCATACTTCCTTCAATTCCGGTATGGTAAAACAACGTCCGCTGATTTTCATTGCAAAACAATCCGGAGCATAATTAAATACCTCAATAAAATTATCATCCGGAATCAAATTTATTTTTTTGTCAGTATTTTTTAATACATTTATACCTTCTTTTTTCCCTATTTTAAAAAGAATTGTAATCTGTCCTAAGTCTGCATTATAAATATATATTTCGCCTTTTTTTGTTTCTATCAAAAAATTATCTTGGGAAAGCCAACGCAATCTGTCGGCAACAATTCGCACGCATTTTTTCAAAGAATAGCTGTTTACAAATTCAAATATACGCATGCCATCGTTCTTTTTTCCTACTAAAGGAATTCCATCATCATAAATCTCTGCAACTTTCCCTTTTTCCGCATAAAAATCATAGGGATTAATTGAGCGAATTAACCATTTCCCAAAATCGCCTACTTTAAAAGACAGGGGATTATCAAAAATCTTTTTTTGATTTATTACATCAAATACTCCCTCATTTTCTTTATATCTTGAGGTAACAAACATTATGTTGCCTTCCGCGTTTAGCCAGGAATTGTTTTCCCACCCATTAAAACCAATTCCCGGTTTATCATAATCCGATGGATACTGTTCCAAGAGTTTTCCCGTTTCAATATCAAAATGGCAAACATAATTATATATATTTCCATCTGTCCAACGCTTACGAACAATCATTATTATTCGTTTTCCCCGAATTACTGCCCCTCCGGATCTGCATCCGTAATATCCAGCTGGAACTACACTTTTAAAGGAAGGAACTTCCTCTTTTCCATTTCCCTCAATCAAAACTTGTTTTTTATATTCAATTAATTCCTCTTTTTGTTCCGGTCGTATCTGAATTAATTCATCAATAGTTTTTATTATATCCTTATCAGTACATAACCCTTGACGCCATCTGTAAAGTGCCAGATTTAAAGTACCGTCAAGATGACGCTGATTGGCACTTGACTCCAGCAAATTAATCGCTTCAGTCTCTTTTCCCATATCAAGCATTGAAATGCCCCTGTTGTTTAAACCGGCAGCATTATCTAAACAATCATCCATTTTTAAACGAGGATATTCCATCCCAATTTCGTTTAGAAAAATATCTTTTAATTCATTTTCAATTTCTGCAAAATCATGATATCTGCCGTTCGGATTCTGCGCCAAGCTTTTTATAAGGAGTCCTTTTAGTTTTTCCGGAACTTTTACACGGCACATTTCAAAGTATTCTTCACAAGCCAAACCCACCATCGGTCCTGTGGCTTCACTGCCATGAGCCCATGGTCTGCATCCCAGATACATTTCAAGCATACTTACTGCCCAACTGTAAATATCTGTTCGGCGAGTAAGCAACTGCGCTCCCAACTGTTCGGGTGAGCAGTATGCCGGAGATTTTCCGCCTGATGGAGTAAACATGGTTGCCCCAGGATTATCTTCTCTTACAGTCCATTCACCTTCCAATATCGTTAATGCAGAGCAAGCGTTTGCCAATCCAAAATCACTTACCTTCGCCTCCCAATCCTTGGTAAGCAGGAGATTTCCGGGTTTTACATCCTGATGAATCAACCCTCTTTCATGTGCGTAATGAAGTCCTCTGGCAAACTGAATTGCAATATCAAGAAGTCTTTTCTGAACTTCTTCCTCACTTCCTTCATACAGGCTTTCGTCTTGAATATGACTTTCCAAATCTCCGTTTTCCATCCACTCTGAAAAGATAGTCGGAACACCGTCTATTTCACGCACGTAGTAACATGAAACAATATTCGGATGAAGTCCTAAATTAATCCATGATTTGCATTCTCTCATAAAAGATTCTTTTTGATTTTCAGTCACAAAGTATTCTTTCTTAGGACGCTTCATCGCCAAATCAACATCCCAGTTCATGTGTCGAACACGCCAAACAGACCCCATTCCTCCTTGAATGGGGTTTGTATCTATACGATATGTATCTAGCAGCATACTGCCTTTATTAAAATCGATATTGGAGGATTTTTCTTTTACCGGACCAGTCACTGTTCCTTCAAAAACAGTTGCGTCATCTGCTTCAAACACAGTCACGTTTTCCTTGGGTTTTATGCCACCAAAAAGACTTCCCAATATATCTCCAAGAACATCTTCTCTTTTTTTCTTGCATTCATCGCATAAATCATCCTCGATTGAAACAGGAATAAAAGGTTTTTTACAGTCTCGACATATTTTTTCGTTTAAAAAAGAACTGATAATGTCGTCCGGATTTTTGCCATCAAAAGAGCCCATTTGAAATTCCCCTTTTTTATCTTTTTTAATATATCTGCATGATTTGTTTATTCGAAGCTGTACGGATTAAAATCGTTGGAAGCCATGATGAACCAGGCTGTAGGTGCTATATGCAAATCTGTGGTATATATCCATGCTTCTCCGGTAAA